>OCTX012263097.1_pt1 | contig 45292 bp, 37 predicted proteins | sample 1539691 | NCBI WGS metagenome assembly OCTX01 (sample SAMN02144231, study PRJEB22623) | gut metagenome | biome: sheep rumen | host: Ovis aries | place: New Zealand
GGCCTTAGCTACCACTACGCGCTGCCCAACAGGGTGGGGGCCTTCGTGCAGGCGGGGGTGCCGATGGTGGTGAGCGACCTGCCGGAGATGGCGCGCGTGGTGCGCACTTACGGTGTGGGCGAGGTGATTGATGAGTTAGGAGTTAAGAGTTATGAGTTAAGAGTTAAGGCGTTGGCGGAGGCTGTGGAGAGGGTGCTGGCGAGGGAGTGGAAGGATGAGGACTTCGCCGCCGCGCGCGAGGATATGGATTGGAACAAAGAGAAACAAAAACTTATAAATATAGCTGTGAGCTGTAAGGTTTAAGTTTTGGGTGGCCGACGCACAAAACTTAGGCTTGCAGCTAAAAAACCGAAAACTAAAAAACGATATGATTTACGACATTCTGTTGATCCTGTACTTCGTTGGAACCATAGCAGGGCTGTGGTTCGTGTTCGGCAAGGCCGGCGAGAAGCCGTGGAAGGCCTTGGTGCCGGTGTACAACATCGTGGTGTGGATAAAGGTATGCGGCAAGTCGTGGAAGTGGTATATCTACTTCCTCGTGCCAGCGCTCAACATTTTCACGTTCCTGCTGCTGGTGGTGGAGACCGCCAAGGTGTTCCGCCGCACGGGCTTCTGGGAGCAGCTGGCGGCGGTGCTGGTGCCGTGGGTGTATCTCCCGTGGCTGGGCTTGTCGAAGGGCATGGTGTACCACGACCCGAAGACGGACCCGCCGCAGAAGGTGGGCGAGGTGCGCGACTGGCTCGACGCCATCGTCTTCGCCATCGTGGCCGCCGTCATCATACGCGGCTTCACCTGCGAGCTGTACAACATTCCGTCGAGCTCGATGGAGGGAAGCCTGATGACGGGCGACTACCTGCTGGTGAGCAAGCTGGCCTATGGGCCGAGGGTTATTATGACGCCGCTGGCGATACCGCTTGTGCACAACACCATTCCCGGCACGGGCGAGAAGGTGGAGAGCTACCTGCGCTGGCCGCAGCTGCCCTACCACCGCTATCCGGGTCTCTCGCATGTGAAACGCTTCGACGCCGTGGTGTTTAACTTCCCCGAGGGCGACACGACGCTCAATGCGAGCCCCGGCAACCTGTACACCTACTACGACGCCGTGCGCCACAACGACCAGAACCTGCTGCGCGACGGCTGGTTCGTGCGTCCGCTGGACAAGAGGAGCAACTACATAAAGCGCTGCATCGGTCTGCCCGGCGAGACGCTGCAGATCGTGAACCACCAAGTGCTGATCGACGGCAAGCCGATAGCGACCCCGAAGGAGGCGCAGACGACCTACTCGTTTGTCACCAACTCGCGCGGCATACCGCCGCAGTATGTGATGCAGGAGCTCGACCGGCTGGGCTTGAGCTATCAGGACATCGAGAACGCGGGCCCGTACGCCGTTGACGACGGCGGTGTGCTGACGGCCTACAACGTGCCGCTGACGCATAGGCAGTTGTATGGTCTGGAGAACTCGGAGCTGGGCCGCCAGACGTCAGTGGTGATGGATACCGCTGCGGCGACGCTGAACACCGACCTCTTCCCGCACCGCGAGGGGCAGCAGCAGAGTGTCGACAACTTCGGGCCGGTGCACATACCTGCCAAAGGGGAGGTGATAGAGCTGAACGACAGCACGCTGGCCACATACCTCAGGGTCATCACTGCCTATGAGCACAACACGCTGGAGGTGAAGGACGGCAAATACTACATCAACGGCAAGGAGACGAAGAGCTACACCGTGCAGCAGGACTACTACTGGATGATGGGCGACAACCGCCACCACAGCCAGGACAGCCGCTACTGGGGCTTTGTGCCCGAGGACCACATCGTTGGCAAGGCCAAGTGGGTGCTCTTCAGCCGCGACAAAGACCGCGGCACTTTCCGCAAAGGGCGCTGGTTCAAAGACGCCTGCGCTTACTGAGTTATGAATTAAGAGCTAAGAGCTATGAGTGACGAATATATAGAAGACATAACACCACAGGGGGAGAACGTTGAACAGGCCGGGGGCGGCACGGTGTCGCTCGACGGCATGTTCAAAGACTACTGGATAGACTATGCCTCCGACGTGATACTGGACCGCTCGGTGCCCGACATCGACGACGGCCTCAAGCCTGTGCAGCGCCGCATACTGCACGCCATGAAGGAGACCGACGACGGACGCTTCACGAAGGTGGCCAACATCGTCGGCAACACCATGCAGTATCACCCTCACGGCGACATGAGCATCAAGGACGCCTTGGTCAACATGGGCCAGAAAGACCTGCTGATAGACTGCCAGGGTAACTGGGGCAACATACTGACCGGCGACGACGCTGCCGCAGGCCGCTACATCGAAGCGCGCCTGTCGAAGTTTGCCAAGGATGTGGTGTTCAACCCCAAGACCACACAGTGGAAGCCCTCATACGACGGCCGCAAGCAGGAACCTGTGAGCCTGCCCATAAAGTTCCCGCTGTTGCTTGCCCAGGGCACCAAGGGCATCGCCGTCACGCTGACGAGCGTCATCCTCCCATACAACTTCTGCGAGCTGCTCGAGGCAAGCATCAAGATACTGCGCGAGGAGGAGTTTGAGATTTATCCCGACTTCCCCACGGGCGGCTTGATAGACGTCAGCCGCTACAACGACGGCGCACAGGGCGGCCGCCTGAGAATCAGGGCCAAGATGCACTACGACGAGAAGCGCAAGGCCATCGTCATCACCGAGCTGCCATACAGCGTCACCACCGACGTGCTGATAGACAGCATCGTCAAGGCCAACGAAAAAGGCAAGATAAAGATCAAGAAGGTGGACGACAACACCGCCGCCGAAGTGGAGATTGTGGTGCACCTGCCCGGCGGCGTCAGCCCCGACCAGACCATCGACGCCCTCTATGCCTTCACCAGCTGCCAGATAAGCTTCTCGCCACAGACCTGCGTCATCGTCAACGACAAGCCTGTCTTCATGACAGCCAGCGACATACTCCGCCACAACACCCTGCGCACACGCGACCTGCTGCGTCAGGAACTGGAGATACAGCTCGGCGAACTCGAAGACCGCTGGCACTGGGTGAGCCTCGAAAAGATATTCTTCGAAAAGCGCATCTACAAGGTGTTGGAAAACGACCGCGCCAAAGACTGGGAGGCGCAGCTGACGCAGATTGAGCGCGCCTTCGACGAATACCGTCCGTTGTTCAAGAAGGAGATCACACGCGACGACGTGCTCAAGCTCTGCGAGCGGCCCGTGCGCAAGATAAGCAAGTTCGACATCAAGAAAGCCATCGAGGAGATTGCCTCCATAGAGATGACCATCGACGAAGTGAAAAACCACCTGGCGCATCTGACAGACTATGCCATCCGCTACTTCGAGGATATCCTCAAGCGTTACGGCAAGGGACGCGAACGCAAGACCGAGATACGCTCCTTTGAGGACATAGAGTCCACCACCGTGGCCCTCGCCAACGAGAAACTCTATGTCAACTACACCACCGGCTTTGTCGGATGGGGCCTCAAACGCGAAGAAGGTGTCGAGGTGGCCTCCGAATGCTCGCGCCTCGACGACATCATCGTCTTCCGCAAGGACGGCACCATGATGGTCACCAAAGTGCAGGAAAAAGGCTTCGTCGGCTCGCAGGACTGCAAGGAGATACTCTTCGTCAGCGTCTTCCGCAAACGCGACGAACGCACCGTATACAACATGATCTACCGCGACGGCCCCAGCGGCTACGCCATGGTCAAACGCTTCAGCGTCACCGCCGTCACGCGCGACCGCGACTACCTGCTCACCAAAGGTACCAAGGGCAGCAAAGTACTCTACTTCACGGCCAACCCCAACGGCGAAGCCGAAGTGGTCACCGTGCACCACGTCAGCAACCCAAAACTCAAGAAAGTATCCTTTGACTTCGACTTCAAGACACTCGCCATCAAAGGGCGTCAGAGTATGGGCAACATACTGACCCGCAATGCTGTACGCTCCATCAACCTCAAGGACGAAGGAGTCAGCACGCTCAGCGCGCGCAAGATATGGTTCGACGAAAGCGTCAAACGTCTCAATGTGAATGAGGCCGGTCGCTACCTCGGCGAGTTCCGCGGCTCCGACAAGATACTCGCCATCATGCAAGGCGGCGCCTACCGCACCACCTCCTTCGACCTCGCCAACCACTACGACGACGACCTGCTGGAACTCCGCAAATACCGCCCTGACCAGATCGTCACGGCGCTCTACCGCTCCGCCGACGGCTACCCCTACCTCAAGCGCTTCGTCCCCGAAGTCAGCGACCGCAAGACTCCCTTCCTCGACGACGACGGCTCCACACTCATCGACCTCTCCCTCGACTTTTTCCCGCGTCTCGAAGTGTCCTACACACAGGATAGCGGCAAGAAAATATCCAGCGAGATAATCGAAGTCGAAGACTTCATCGCCGTCAAGAGCAACAAAGCCAAAGGCAAGCGCATCACCACCTTCGCCGTGGAGAAATTCCAATGGCTCACTCCGCTCAAAGACGACCCCGAACCAGAACCTGACACAGAGCCGGCAGAGACAGAACCCGCCGCCGAACCCGACGACCGTCAGGGGTTTGCCGAAGGGACACAGACACAACTGTTTTAATAAAGAATTGGTCCATAAACTTAGAGCTCATAATTCATAACTCATGAAGATCCTCGTAGTCCTCCCGCGCTTCCCGTACCCCCTCGAGAAAGGGGACAAACTGCGCGCATACCACCAGATAGTCGAACTCGCCAAACGGCACGACATATACCTCTTCTGCGTCAGTCACAAAAAAGTGACTCCCGGCGACATCGACGTCCTCCGGCCGCACTGCAAAGAGATACGCATCGTGCCTGTAAACAGGTTCGTCGCTGCCAAAAACATCGTCGCCAACTGGCTCGCCTCAAAATCCCTTCAGCTCGGCTACTGGAACACCGTAGCCACCAAGTGTGCCTACCGCAAATTCGAGGCACAGGTACAACCAGACGTCGTCTACAACCAGATGGTACGCACCATGCCACTCGTCGCACGCAGCCACTACCCCAAAGTCATGGACTTCCAGGACGCACTCTCCCTCAACGCCGAGCGGCGCATGGAGCGCACAAAAGGTCTCTGGCGCTACATCCTCCACTACGAGTTCAAAATGCTGCGCTCCTCAGAATACAACGCCTTCAGCATCTTCGACGACCTCACCATCATCAGCGACGTCGACAGCGAAGCCATCCCGCACAAGAAAAACGGCGAGATAAAAATTGTCCCCAACGGCGTTGACTTCGATTACTTCTCCCCAGAAGCAGAGATCAAGAACCGGAAAACTGAAGAAACATACGACATCCTCTTCGCCGGCAATATGTCGTATGCACCCAACGTCAACGCCGCTCGCTACCTCGTAGAGGAAATCATGCCTCTCGTGTGGGCCAAACGTCCGCAAACCACGGTCCTCCTCGCCGGCGCAGCTCCCAAACACAGCGTCAGCCGCCTCGCCGACGACAGCCGCGTTGTCGTCAGCGGTTGGCTCGACGACATGCGCACAGCCTACGCCTCCTCACATATCTTCATCGCGCCCATGCGCATTGGCTCAGGCCTCCAGAACAAACTCCTCGAAGCTATGGCAATGCGGCTCCCGTGCGTCACCACACCTATATGCAACAGCTCGCTCCGTGCCCAGGATGGACAGCAGGTTCTCGTCGGCAACACCCCCGCACAACTCGCCGACAGCCTCCTCTCGCTCCTTCTCGACCCACAGCGCGCCGACGCCCTCGCCGACGAAGGCCTTCGCTTCGTCCACCAGAATTACGGGTGGCCCGCGGCAGTGGCCAAACTCGAGACCGTCCTCACCCAAGTCCTCCAAAAGAAATGAGCAGAACTACCTGGAAAAACGACAAAGGCAAATTCCGCGACGGCATAGGCACCTGGGAAAACGAAACCAAACGCCCCTCGCCGCAGCAGCGCAACACCTTCAGCACCGACATCCAGCCCGAAAAAGCCATCCTCGTCGCCGTCTGCCAGAGCGGCCAGACCATCGAACGCACTGCAGAATACCTCGCCGAGCTCGCCTTTCTCCTTGAGACTGCTGGCGGCGTCGCCGTCAAACAAGTCATTCAGCGCCTCGATCGCGCCGACACCAGAACATACGTCGGCAGCGGCAAACTGGACGAAATAAAAGAATACCTCCAGGCACTGGACGCCGACTTCATCGTCGTCGACGACGAGCTGTCACCCGCACAGCTCCGCAACCTCGAGAAAGAACTACAGTGCCGCATCCTCGACCGCACATCGCTCATCCTCGACATATTCGCCAAACGCGCGCGCACCTCCATAGCGAAGACACAGGTTGAACTCGCTCAGCTCCAGTACATGCTGCCTCGCCTCACTCGCTTGTGGACACACCTCGAACGACAGCGCGGCGGCATCGGCATGCGCGGACCCGGCGAGACACAGATAGAGACCGACCGGCGCCTCATAAAAGAAAAAATATCGCTCCTCCGCGAGCAGCTCACAGCCATCGACAAACAGAAGACGCTTCAGCGCAAAAACCGCGAATCCCTCGTCCGTGTAGCCCTCGTGGGCTACACCAATGTTGGCAAATCCACTCTGATGAATCTGCTCTCCAAAAGCGACGTCTTCGCTGAAAACAAGCTCTTTGCCACACTCGACACCACCGTCCGCAAGGTCGTCATCGGCAACCTCCCGTTCCTCCTCACCGACACCGTCGGCTTCATCCGCAAACTTCCCACGCAGCTTGTCGAAAGCTTCAAGAGCACTCTCGACGAAGTCGTGGAGGCCGACCTCCTCCTCCATGTCGTCGACATCTCGCACCCTGACCACGAAGAGCAAATCGCCGCCGTCAACCGCACCCTGCAGGAAATCGGCGCCAACGACAAGCCTGTCATCATGGTATTCAACAAAATTGACGCTTACACCTACGTGGAAAAAGACGAGGACGACTTGAGCCCCATGACCAAAGCCAACTGGACCCTTGAAATGCTGCAGGAAAGCTGGATGTCAAAACTCGGCAAGACAGTCTTCATCTCCGCGGCCGCCAAAAACAACATCGACGCTCTTCGCGACATGCTCTACGACGAGGTAAAACGCATACACGCTGTGCGTTATCCTTACAATAACTTCCTTTACTGAATCAGCGCTCTTCCCCTCTGAAGTGCTCGAACACCAACGACGCCTTTGCGGGACCTATGGCCGCCGTGAGGTCATCGAGGGTCTGCAACTGTATCTGCTTCACGCTGCCGAAACGCAGCAGCAGGTCGTGGGCGGTCTTCTCGCCGATGCCCGGTATGTCGGTCAGCACTGTGCGGAAAGTCCCCTTGCTGCGCTTGTCCTTGTGGAAGGTGATGGCGAAACGGTGCACCTCGTTTTGTATCTGCTCCATGAGGTGAAACAACGGGTCGGTGGGTTTCAGCCCGACAACGGCTACCTCTCCGTGGCCGTCGAAGCGCAGCAGCTCATTTGTACGGTGGCTGTCGTCTTTGGCAAGTCCGGCTATTGGTATCGCCACCCCCACCTGCTGCAACGCCTTCTCGGCCACATGCATCTGCCCCTCGCCGCCATCGACGATAAGAAGGTCTGGCAGCGCGGCGCCAGACTCATGCAGGCGACGGTACCGTCGCTCGATGACCTCGGCCATCGACGCATAGTCGTCAGGTCCTTCCACGCTCTTTATGTTGAACTTGCGGTACTCCTTGCGGTTGGGCTTGCCTGCCGTGAAGCGCACCATGCCAGCTACAGGGTAGGCCCCCTGGATATTGGAGTTGTCGAAACACTCAATGTCCATAGGCATGGTGGGCAGGCCGAGGGCTCGCTGCAGGCGCTCCAGCTGTTTTACAGCCTGCGGTGCCGCTTCGCCCTGTGTCAGCGCCCGCTGGTGGCGGCATTGCTTCTGGTAGCTCTCGACGTTGCGCAGCGACAGCTCCAGCAGCTTCCGGCGGTCGCCTCGTGGCTCCACGGTCTGCTTCAGGTAGTCTTCCGGCAGTTCCGCAACCTTCATCGGCAGCACCACCTCTGTTGCCGTGCTCTGTGTCTGCTCGTGCAGCGCTGGCACCACAGTTCCCAGTATCTCCTCCTCGCTCTCGTCGAGCTGCTTCTTTATCTCATTGCTTATGCTGTAGATGATGGCGCCGTGCTTCACACGCATGAAGTTGACGTAAGCATAGCGTTCGTCGCCTATGATGCTCACAACGTCCACATCCTTCACGTTGGTGTCCACCACCGTGCTGCGTCCTTGATACTCCTCCAACAGGTGTATCTTGCGCTTTACACCCTCAGCCTCCTCAAATCGCAGGTCGGCGGCAAGCGTGTACATCTGCCGCTTCAGCTCGTCGAGTATGTCGCCGAAGTCACCCTTGAGAATGCGGCGTATGTTCTCTATCGTGGCGTTGTACTCCTCGCGGCTCTGCTTGCCGGCGCACGGAGCGCCGCAGAGCCCTATCTGGTGCTTCATGCAAGGGCGGTTGCCCATGATGTTGCACGTCCGGTAGGTGAAGAGCTGCCGTATGATGTCCTGCAGCTCGCGCAAAATGCGCCCGTTGGGGTAGGGGCCGTAGTACTGCCCCTTGATATTGTGGCGCCGTGTGTATAGCAGGCGAGGGTACTCCTCGTCGGTGATGCACAGATAAGGGTAGCTCTTGTCGTCCTTGAGCATCGAGTTATACCGCGGCTGGTAGCGCTTGATCAAGCTGTTCTCCAGCAGCAGGGCGTCGACCTCCGTGGCCACCACCGTGACCCGGATGTCGTATATCGACCGCACCAGCATCTTAATCTTGGCGCTCTTGTCGTCGTAGTGGGAGAAGTAACTGCTCACCCTGCGCTGCAGGTTGCGTGCCTTCCCCACATAGATAACCTTACCATCGGCATCGAGGTGCTGGTAGACACCCGGAGTCTCCGGTATCGTCTTGAGACGTAGCGCTATGCGGTCGATGTTGGGGTTTATGCTCTGGTCAATCACCGGCTCCTACAGGTCTTTGTAGTCTATCTTGGTGTTCTCCACCGTGAGACGCAGACTGCTGACACCCTCAAGGTCATACTGGCTTGTAGCCTGTCCTATCTCCACGCGGTATTCACCCTTGGCGTTGAAGCTGAACAGCGTGCGTATGCGTGACGTCACCTGCCGCCTCTCGCCGACGATCTCGCCTTTCCAGCGGCCATTCTCCTTGAGGGGCACTGAGGCGTAGAACATACGGCGTTCTCCGGCCGGAGAGTATATGTTGACGGTAATGGGCAGCAGGCTGTAGCGGAACACCGCAGTGTCGGCCGCAATGGTAACATCGATATTGTAGTAGTCGTCGGTGTTGGCCACGTTCACTTCAAACACCTCGGGCGTAAAGCGGTTCCACACATCGCCCGCAAAGGTGCGCTCTTCGTCAATGATATTCTTGCTCCCGCAGCCCGTGCAGAGCAGTATGCCCAAAAGCAATAGAGTATTTATAGTCTTTTTCATCATATCAACTTATCAACCTATCAACTTATCAACCTTTCAACCCATCAACCTCTCCATAATCTGCACGGCGTTGGTGGCGGCGCCTTTGCGTATGTTGTCGGCCACAACCCACATGTTCAGTGACCGTGGCTGCGAGAAGTCGCGTCTGAGTCGCCCCACCCACACCTCGTCGCGATGGTGCGACAGTATGGGCATCGGGTATTCATTCCTGGCGGGATTGTCGTAGAGTATCACACCCGGGGTGCCGGCTATCAGGCTGCGCACCTCGTCGAGGTCGTAGTCCTCGCGCAACTCCACGTTGACGGCCTCGCTGTGGCCACCCACTACGGGCACGCGCACCACCGTGGCCGTGATCTGTATGTCCGGGTCCCCGAATATCTTGCGCGTCTCGTCCACAAGTTTCTGCTCCTCGGTGGTGTAGCCGTCTTCCTGGAAGTCCCCGCCGTGGGGGAACAGGTTGCGGTGTATCTGGTAGGGGTAGGCCGTCTCCGAAGGCTTCTCGCCGCGCTCCTCGGCTTCAAGCTGGCGCACAGCTTTGATGCCGGTGCCTGTGATGCTCTGGTAGGTGGCTATCACCAAGCGGCGTATGCCGTAGCGGCGCTCCAGCGCCGAGAGGGCCAGCACCATCTGTATGGTGCTGCAGTTGGGGTTGGCGATGATGCGGTCACCGGCTTTCACGGCGTCGATGTTCACTTCCGGCACCACCAGCGGCTTGTCGGCGTCCTTGCGCCATGCCGAGCTGTTGTCAATCACCGTGGTGCCTGCGGCGGCGAACAGCGGCGCATACTGGCGCGAGGCTGCCGCGCCTGCCGAGAAGATGGCGTACCGTGGGCGCGCAGCTATGGCGTCGTCCACAGAGACCACCGTCAGCTCCCTGCCGGCGAAGGCTATCCGTTTGCCGACACTCTTGGGCGAGGCGGCAGCTATTATCTCTTCTTTGCCGAAGCCACGCTCTTCGAGCACCGTGAGCATCTCGCGCCCCACGAGCCCCGTGGCTCCCACTACAGCAATCTTCATGATTAAGGGTTATTGTTAAGTGTGAAGTGGTAAGTGTGAAGTGTGAAGTGAGAAGTGGTAAGTGGCTGCCAACTTCACACTTCACACTTCACACTTCACACTTACCACTTCACACTTCTCACAGATTTTATCTTATCAGTGTCACCGTGCCGTGCATGCTCTGCGTCTGGCGCGGGTTGTGGGTGGTGGTGTAGTTGATGATGTACACGTAGGCGCCTTGCTGGCAGGGGTTGCCGTTGAGGTCGCGGCCGTCCCATCCGCAGTCCACACCCGTGCAGTGCGCCATGACGCGTCCCTGACGGTCATATATCCACATCTCCTGCATCACCGTGTTGAGGCTCTGCGAGCGGAAGATGTTGTTGCCTTCGGGGTTGTCGGGCATGAAGGCCGTGGGCACATACATCGTCTCCTTGTGCATGGGCAGGTAGAGGTGCGCCGTGTCGAGGCATCCGTAGGGGCTTGCGGCTATGAGCCAGATGTTGGCCTCTGAGATGCTGTCGGGTATGGTGTAGTACACCATGGCCTCGCTGCTTTCGCGCATGATGGTGTCGCCGTTGGTGTCCTTGCCCACAGGCAGCAGCCACACGCGGCTGTTGCCGCCGGTGGAGATGTCGTTGAGCATGGCTTCCATGTTGTCGTAGGTGAATTCCTCCACGTCGCTCTGTATGCGCGCTTTCAGCGGGTTGACCACCAGCTCGAGCTGCACGATGGAGTCGCATCCGTAGCGGTTCTGCAGGCGTACTGTGTCGGCCGCCGCCGTGGCCCAGTTGCTTTCCGTGTAGGTGCGTCCGTTGCGCCACGTGAAGTCGCGGCAGGTCTCTTGGTGGTCTATGTTGTAGCTTACGTCGTAGACCGTCAGGTGCAGGTGCACCGTGGAGTCACATCCCGGCGCCGACTGCAGGCGGGCAACGGGCTGCGTGGTGTTTGCCGTGTACCTGTTGCCGTCGGCAGGCCAGTAGTATTCCTGCCCGTTGCAGATGCCGGCCTCGTTGATGGTGTCAAACACGGGGTATACCCTCACCAGGAAGGTGTCGAAGTTGTTGCAGCTGTTTGAGAAGTAGGCCACGGCCAAGACGCGTATGGAGTCTATATGGTTGCGCGGCAGGGTGTCGTAGCGCGGGTCGGGTTTGATGACTATGGTGCGCTCGTTGTCCTGCAGCTCGTACATGCTCGTGGGCAGGATGAAGCGGCGCCCGCCCAGAATGCGTTCCACGCGCCAGTTTAACGTGTCGACAGCTGCGTTGAAGTGCAGCTGCAGGGCAGCGGTCTGTCCGTTGCAGATGTCCAAACGGCGCGACGTGTCGGGCTGCGGGGTGATGGACTTCAGCTTTAGGCTCTTGGCGGTGTCTATGCCTATGCTAATAGTGTCACGCAGTATGTACCAGTCCTCATTGGCGTTCTGGAAACGCAGGCATACCACAAAGCGTGCCGGCTCGTTCACTTTGACGACGGCGGTGGACAGGGTGGGGTGTACGGGGTCGTAGTCGGGATTGTTGGGCATGTCGTGCATCGGCGTGAAGTAGCCGTTGGGGTCGTTGACGTTGGTGGTGAGCATGATGCTGTCGCGGCCGTCGTCGAAGATTCGGTACCACTCCAGCGAGCGCGATGTGGAACCCAGCGGCGTGAAGCGGAAGGCCACAGTGTCGACATCGTTAGTGAAACCATTGTAGCCGTTGGGCCAGAAGGCCGCCGGCGAGCCGTTGACGACGTACATGTTGGGTTCGCCAATTGCTCCTTTCACCTGCGGCTGCCCGTCGGCGTTCTGTATGCCTATCAGGGCGTCGGAGGTGCTGGGGCAGCATCTCTTCTGCTTTACATGGACCTCTATGATGTTGGAGCCTTCGTAGCATACAATCTGGTAGGTGCCATAGTGGGAGTAGTCGCCGTAGTTGGGCGCTTTTTTCCACGAGCAGATGATTTTGCGGCATGGATACTCGTCCTGGATGCCGTAGAAAATGCCGTCCACCCTGTTGGCGTCCGAGCCCGTAAAGTGCCCTGGGTGGGTGTCCTCATATACTCCGTAGATGGCGTCATACATCCTTGAGCCATAATTTGTACCGCCAGGGACGGTATGATTGGTGGTCCCGTTCCACGGCAGCTGGTTGTTGCTCGAACGGTAACTGTAAGGACAATAATCTCCGCTGCCAAAGTCAGCCGGACTGCAGAACGTCACCAAGCCATTGGCACCGATGCGGAACTGAGTCTTGCGGATGCCGAAGAAGTAGAACGGGTAGGGGATGGTGGTGTGGGTGCTGGCGAAGACGTCGTCCGTGCCGATAGGCATGCGCGTGCCAAGGGCAAACGTCGTGTCTGGCGGATTGTAAGGAATCGTCTCCACTCTGTAGGTGCCGTTGAAATACTGTGTCGGTATGTACGGTTCTACAGACAGCTCTATAACGCCGTTGTTCTGGCAGTTCACTACGGTGTCCCATCCGAGGTTTGTGTAGTATGAGTTGTGGTCATACTTTTCGTTGATTTTGACGTCGGGACAGGGCGGGGGAGTGGCAGCGGTCTGGGCTGGCGCTTTCATGCTCATTGTTGGAGCGAGTGCAACAATCAATGCGGCGAATGCCTTGGTTATCAGTCTTCTTTTCATTTTTGACTTTTTTTTCAAACTGCAAAGATACTTTTTTTTTCTCATATAAGACGCGAACATGTGCGTTTTGTTACTGTCCGGAGAAAGATTTAACTGTATTTAACAGTCGGGCGTTTGGCCGCGGCAGGTGGTCGAGAACCTGTTTTTGGCATGGAGTCCCTACGGACCCCCTACGGACCCCCTTCGGCCGTTCTTCAGTGGAAGGCCGAAGGAGGGCCGTAGAGGGGCCGAAGGGGGGCCGTAGGGGGTCCGTCCCTGTTTTTTGACATTCAGCGCTTGATGCCCATCCGCTCAAGGGCGCGGTGGTAGCGCGCGGCGTTGGCGTTGTGCTCGGCCAGGGTGGCGGCGAAGCGGTGGGTGCCGTCCAGCTTGTCGCTGGCGCAGAAGTAGATGTAGTTGGTCTGCGGGGCGCCGATGACGGCTTTGACGCTGGCCGCTGAGGGCAGGCAGATGGGCTCCGGGGGGAGGCCTGTGTGCAGGTAGGTGTTGAAGGGCGACTCGGTGGCGAGGTGTTTGTTGAGTATGCGCCGCAGCGTGAAGTCGCCCACGGCGTATTTCACCGTCGGGTCGGCCTGGAGGGGCATGCCTCGCTTGAGGCGGTTCAGGTAGACGCTGGCAATCAGCGGCTTCTCGGCGTTGTTGTTGGTCTCCTCTTCGACGATGGAGGCGAGGATGATGGCGTCGTGTGTGTTTAGAGGGTATTGGATAATGGGTATCGTTTCTCCCCTGGCGCTGTCCACTACCCACTTCCCGCTGCCCGCTGTCTGCTGCCAGAAGGCAGCATATTCTTTCCCCATGCGCTGCATGAACTGCGCGGGGGTGACGGTCCAGTAGAACTCGTAGGTGTTGGGGCGTATGAGGTAGAAGCTGTCGAGGGTGACGTTGAAGTCGTCGTGCATGAGTTTTTTGTTGAGGAAGTCGTTGAGCTGCTGCGGCAGGCGGAACTTGCCGATTGTCAACCGTATGGGGTCTTGCTGGCCGTTGCGCAGTTTGCGGACGAGGGCAAGCTGTCGCATGTGGGGCTCGACGATGTAGCTGCCGGGGCGCACGTTCTGGTCCAGGCGCAAGGCGCGGGCCATGAGGCTGAATGTGCCTCCCGGCGCTATGCCGTTGGCCGAAAGGCTGTCGCACAGCGTTTTGTAGTCGGTGCCTTCGGGCAGGTTGAGGCGCAGCGGTGTGCTGTTGGCGGTGGGGCGGCGCAGACCGAGGGCGCCAGCGATGCAGCCCGCCAGCACGGCGGCGAGGATGAGGATTATGGCCAGGGTTTGTTTTTTCATAGTATCAGTTGCATGCGTATGGTGTCGACGAAGTGGCTGTCGTACTCGAGCCACTCCTTGAAGTGGCCGCACTCGGTGTAGCCCGCCTTACGGAAGAGGGCGAGCGAGGCGGTATTGATGGAGGCGATGTCTGCGTAAAGGCAGTGCAGCGTGCCGCGGTATTGGTCGGCCAGCGCCTGGAGCATGGCCAGGGCGTAGCCTTGGCGCCGGTGTTCGGTGGCCACCATGATGCCCACAGCGGCTCGCCGGTTGACGGGGTCGTAGGCGTAGAGATCCACGCAGCCGTAGGGCAGCGCGTAGAGGCGCAGCGTGCCGCTGCTGAGCGACGCGCCTTCCTCGGCCACCAGCTGCATCCGGTGCTTCATGTCATGTGGAACATTGTTGCTACCCACCGCCATTGTCTTAACTTCTTTAACTTCTTAACTTCTTAACTCCTCCCCCAACTATGATATCTTGCTCCACAGAGTCTTGTTTTTGGAGTGCTCTATGTAGTGCAGCAGGAGGGGGTGTCCGGCGAGTGTGGGGTCGGCGCCGAGCAGGTCGCGCACCTCGTTGCGGGCGGCGGCCACGAGGGGCTCGTCGTCGACGATGGAGGCTATCTTGAGGTCCAGGACGCCGCTCTGCTGCAGCCCCTGCATGTCGCCGGGGCCGCGCAGCCGCAGGTCGGCCTCGGCTATTTGGAAGCCGTCGGTGGTGCTGCACATGGTGCGTATGCGCTCCTGGCTGGAGTAGCTGAGACTGTCTTTGGTCATGAGGATGCAGTAGCTCTGCTCGGCGCCGCGCCCCACGCGGCCGCGGAGCTGGTGGAGCTGCGAGAGGCCGAAGTGCTCGGCGTTCTCTATGACCATCACCGTGGCGTTGGGCACGTCGACGCCCACCTCTATCACCGTGGTGGCCACCATGATGTGCGTCTTGCCCTCCTTGAAGCGCTGCATCTCGAAGGCTTTCTCTTCGGCGGTGAGGCCGCCGTGGAGCATGGAGACGTGGTATTGCGGGCGCGGGAAGTAGCTCTGCACCATCTCCAGACCGTCGATGAGGTCTTTGAGGTCGAGCTTCTCGCTTTCGTGGATGAGGGGGTAGACGACGTAGACCTGGCGCCCGGCGTCTATCTGCTTCTTCAGGAAGCTGAACACCAAGGGGCGGCGCGGCTCGGTGCGGTGGTAGGTGCGCACGGGGTGGCGCCCGGGGGGCAGCTCGTCGATGACGGAGCAGTCCAGGTCGCCGTAGACGGTCATGGCCAGGGTGCGCGGTATGGGGGTGGCGGTCATCACCAGCACGTGGGGCGGCGGCGTGGCCTTGGCCCAGAGCTTGCTGCGCTGCTCCACGCCGAAGCGGTGCTGCTCGTCGATGACCACGAGGCCGAGGTCGCGGAAGGTGACGTCGTCCTCGATGAGGGCGTGGGTGCCTATGACGATGTTCGTCTCGCCTGCGGCGATGCGTGCTTTTATCCTCTTCTTGTCGGCCGGCCGCACGCTGCCTATCAGCAGCTCCACGCTGAGGCCGAGACCGTCGAGCATGCGGAGGAAGGTGTTGTAGTGCTGTGTGGCCAGTATCTCTGTGGGTGCCATGAGGCATGCCTGACTGCCGTTGTCTATGGCCAGGAGCATGCACATCAGGGCCACGAGGGTCTTGCCGCTGCCCACGTCGCCCTGCAGCAGGCGGTTCATCTGGTGGCCGGAGCGCATGTCCTCGCGTATCTCGCGTATGACGCGCTTCTGGGCTCCCGTGAGGGGGAAGGGTATCTTCTCGCTGTAGAAGCGGTTGAAGTGGTCGCCCACGGTGGCGAAGACGCGCCCGGCGGAGTGCTGCTGGCGCTCGCTGTGGGCCCACTGGTAGTCGAGTTGCATGAAGAAGAGCTCCTCGAATTTCAGGCGTGTGCGGGCGGCGTCGAGCTGCTGCTGGCTGTCGGGGTAGTGTATGGCCTTGAGGGCCTCGCGGCGGTCAAGGAGGCGGTAGCGCTCTATGACGTCGGGCGGCAGCGTGTCGTCGATGCCGCCGAGGGAGCCTACGAGGGTTTCGGTGAGGCGCGCTATGGCGCGGGTGCCGAGGCCGCTGTGCTTCATCTTCTCGGTGGTGGGGTAGACGGGCAGGAAGGGCTGGTGGCTGTCGGTGGCGGCACCCGCGGCCTCCAGCTCGGGGTGAGTCATCTGCCACTGGCCGTTGAACACCGTGGGCTTGCCCATGACGGTGTATTTCACGCCGGGCTTGAGCTTATCGCGCACCCACTTGGTGCCCTGGAACCAGACGAGCTGCAGGGAGCCTGTGCCGTCGCTGAAGTCCACGGTCAGCCGCTCGCGGCGCGGCCCGTTGCTGGCGGTCTGCATGTTGCTCACAGTGCCTTGCAGCACCACGTACTGGTTCTCGTCGTGCAGCGACGCTATGGTGCTCTGCTGCGAGCGGTCTATATGCCGGAAGGGGAAGTATTGCAGCAGGTCGCCGCAGGTGTGTATGCCGGCCTCGGCGGCGAGGACTTTGGCCCGCGAGGGGCCTACTCCCTTGAGGTATACTATGTCGTCACCTGGCTGCACTTCTTTGGTTATGTGTTATGGGTGAGTTTCTCTCGCTCGAGGGTGGAGGAGATGTTGATGTGCTCGGCGTCGGCCATCACCAGCAGGGTCTCTATCGTGGGGTCCTGCTTGCGGTTGACGGAGGCTATCAGCTGCTCGTACTCAAAGTCTGCGGCGGTGCGTATGCCGCGGATGATGCATCGGGCCCCGACGCTGTGGCAGAGGTCTATGGTCATGCCGCTGTAGGAGGTCACCTCCACCGTGTGGCAGTCCTTCATGGCCTCGCGTATGCGCTTCACGCGTTCTTCGGGGCTGAACATACAGTGCTTCTCGCTGTTGACGCCCACAGCCACCACCACCTTGTCGAAGAGCGGCAGCACGCGGCGCAGCACTGCCTCATGCCCCTTGGTGAAGGGGTCGAAGGAACCGGGAAACAATGCAATAGCCATCTTTCTGTGTTATGCTTGCGTTGACTTGTCAGAACTGCCAGATGAGGCGCACGATGATGCTGTGGTTGTAGCAGTTGTTGGTGATGGTGGACCAGCGTTCCACGCGGTTGCCGTCGCCGTCCGACTCGTAACCCTCATACTTGCGGAAGGTCCAGTCTCGCTTTACCGGCAGTATCGAGTGCTGCCACCGCAGGTTGAGCTGCAGGCCGCGCCAGATGGTGAAACGGGCGTCTACCACGGCCGAGAAGTCGCTGCTGAGGAAGTCTTTGTCTGTTGTATCGGGTATGAAAAAGGCGTCGCTGAAGCCGACAGTGCCTTGCGGCTGGCGCACCAAGCGCCCGTAGCTCAGGCCTGCGCCGAAGAGCATGCCGCCGTTGGGGTCCTGCCAGTGCAGGAGGACAGGTATCTCTATGTAGTTGGAGGTGATGTCGAGCTTGTACAGGTAGTAGCGCGTGTCACCGGTGCTGTGTGCTCCGTGCTGACTGAAAAGCGCTTCTACGCTGACCCCCCAGCGGTTGTTGTCGCTGATGGATGCCAGCGCACCTACGCCGCCGGTGAAGCCGAAATGCTTGAAGCCCTTGAGCTCATCGCCTTCTATCTGGCTCACTGTCATGCCCGAAGCCACGAAGGCGTGTATTCTCTGTGCGTGTAAGCCCAGTGGCAGGAGCGCCAGTAATGCTATGATGGTAAGCCGTTTCATATATTCCTCAGGTTGCGTATGAGTATAGAAAAGTCTGTAGCCGTGCTGTAGTGGCGCATATAGCGCAGTGTGAGGCGTTCGCGCAGCTGCTCGGTGGGTTTGCCGTCCATGATGTCGGCCGGCGTGAAGACCCCGCGGTGACCCGTATAGCCCACCCACGTGAGGTTGCCCACCATCACCGACAGGCAGTGTTGGAGATACCTCCCTTTGTTGCGCTGTAGCCAGATGAGTACTGGCGTCAGCAGCAGCAGCACAAAGGAGGTGCCTATGTCGAACATACGCTTCGTGCGCCGTGCTGTATCTGTGCTGATGGTGTCGAGGCTTGCAATGTACAGGTCGTCTGGCGTCAGCACCGTCTCGCTGCCTATTATGTAGTCGCTTTCGCGCGGTGCTATCCTGTATTCCACTCCTGTGGTGCGCAGGTGTGCCATCAGCTCTATCACGTGTCTGATGTCGCAGCCGCAGAATACCACCTCTTCGACGTGTTCTATGCGTATCAGGTCCTGCAGATGCCTTATGTCGGTATCGTCGGTCTCCGTCAGCTTGTCTGTCGAGATGCCCATCGAGGCGTACAGCTCGCGTATGCGTGCAGTCTCTGCCGTGGTGCCCACGGCGAGGGTGGCTCCGCGTGCGTGCGTGCGCAACGTGTATCCTTTAACCCCTTTGGCGCTCAGCGCTACACGTACCAGCAGCGTCGACGCCATCGTCCATGCCGAGCCCATGAGCAGCAGCAGGCGCGAATAGCGCTGGCTCTCGTCAAGCAGCGAATAGAACGCCAGCAGCAGCAGCACCCCTGTGCCCATGCCGCTCACAATGCGTCCTATGCGCACGGGCTTGTCGTAGCCTCCCCCCAGCCAGCTGCTCGCCATCAGTATCAGTATGTACAGCGGTATCACCAGCAGGGTGTACTCCGGCGGGTAGTATTCCGCGCCGCCCCACTTGACGCCTTCCCACACCTGCTTGATGAGCACGAAGCCCCCGTAGGCCAGCAGGAAATCCAGCAGCGGCACGGCGATATGCTTGGCTATCCGCGTCAGCCATGCCAGCGTGGCGCGCATCCAGATGGCGGCCTGCAGCAGCATGTTGAACAGCCTCGCGTCCTTGCCGCTGAAGTACTTGCGCACGAAGATAGACATGGCGTTGTAGAACGTGTAGACGTAGTTCATCGACCCTTTGCGCGTGCTCTCGCCCTTGTAGTGGATGATGCGCGTCGTGGGCAGGTAGTAGTTCTCCCAGCCGGCCTGCTTTATGCTCCACGAGAAGTCAATGTCCTCGCCGTACATGAAGTAGCTCTCGTCTAGCCCGCCGGTCTTTGTGTACACCTCGCGGCGGAACATCAGGAATGCCCCGGGCAGGATCTCTATCTTGTTCACCTCGTCCTCCGGCAGGTGGCCCATATAGTAGGCAGCGAAACGCCTGGAGCCGGGGAAGAGCCTTGTGAGGCCGCTGATCTTGTAGAACGACGCCGCCGGCGACGGGAAGCCGCGTTTGCTCTCGCGCAGGTAGTTGCCTTTGCCGTCGACCATCTTCACTGTCAGGCCTCCGCAGTCGGAGTGCGCTGCCATGAAGTCGGCGCATTGCACAAAGGTGTCGCGCTCCACGACGGTGTCGGGGTTGAGCAGCAGCAGCAAATCGCCCGTAGCCTGTTTCAGAGCCATGTTGTTGGCTTTGGCGAAGCCCACGTTCTCGTGGTTCTCGATCAGGTGCACCTGGGGGAAGTCTGAGCGCACCATCTCCACGCTGCCGTCCACAGAGTCGTTGTCAACCACCCACACGTCGAGCTCCAGCTCGCTGCCGTCGGCGAGCCGCTTGTCCGACCCGAAGACCGACGCCAGGCACTGCTTCAGGAAGTACTTGACGTTGTAGTTTACTATAACAATCGAAAGCTGCACTTATTTTTTCTTGCTCTTCTTCTTCAGTGAGCCTTCGATGATCTCCATTGCCATGTCGAGCGTCAGCGTCAGCGGGTTGACGCCCTTGGTCAGGCGGAAGTTCTCTCCGCGGTAGGTGAGGTAGGGCCCGAAGCGGCCTATGTTGCTCACCACGGCGTCGCCGTCCTTCACGCCTATCTCGTGCGGGTACACCTTCTTCAGCTCCTCTTTCTCCTCCTCGGCCTTGCGCTTCGACTTGATGATCTCTATGGAGCGTTCGAGGCTTACCTCATACGGGTCGTCGTTCTTGCCCAGCGAGTAGAACTTGCCGTTGTGGCGCACGTAGGGGCCGAATTTGCCTATGCTCACCGTCACGTCCTTGTCCTCGAACTGGCCGAGGGTGCGCGGCAGCGAGAAGAGCCCGAGGGCGTCTTCGAGGGTGATGGTCTCTATGCTCTGCCCCTTCTTCATGCTGGCGAAGCGCGGCTTCTCGTCGCTGTTGGTCTCGCCGATCTGCACCAGGGTGCCGTAGCGGCCTATCTTGGCGTACACGTTCTTGCCGCTGGCGGGGTCCACGCCCAGCAGGCGGCTGCCGGTGTTGCGCTGGCTGTTCTGCTGCGTCTGGCGTATGTTCTTGTGGAACGGCACGTAGAATTTGTCTATCACCTTGCGCCACTCCTTCTTGCCGTCGGCGATGTCGTCGAAGTCCTTCTCCACCGTTGCCGTGAAGTTGTAGTCCATGATGTTGGTGAAGTGGTCCATCAGGAAGCTGTTGACCACGCATCCGATGTCGGTGGGGAAGAGCTTGCCCTTGTCGGCGTAGCCCTTCTCTGTGCGTACGGCCTTCTTCACGACGTTGTCCTTCAGCGTCAGCGTCGTGCACTGGCGCGTCTCGGCCTCGCGGTCTTCCTTGATGATATATTCGCGCTTGAGGATGGTGCTGATGGTGGGCGCGTAGGTCGACGGGCGGCCGATGCCGAGGTCTTCCAGCTTCTTGACGAGGCTGGCCTCGGTGTAGCGCGGCGGGTGCTGCGTGTAGTGTTCGGCGGCCTCGCAGCATTCCATGGTCAGCATGGTGCCTTCGGGCAGCTTGGGCAGCAGCGACTGCGTCTGGCCGTCGCCCTCGTCGTCGGTGCCTTCCATGTACACCTTCAGGAAGCCGTCGAACTTCACCTGCTCGCCGGTGCAGCCGAAGGTGAGGTTCGAGTTGCTTATGGTGATCTCTATCTCGGTCTTCTCCATCTCGGCGTCGGCCATCTGGCTGGCCACGGTGCGCTTCCAGATGAGCTCGTAGAGGCGGCGCTGTGCGCTCTCGGTGTTGATGGTCTGCGCCTCGAGGTTGGTGGGGCGTATGGCTTCGTGGGCCTCCTGGGCTCCTTTGGTCTTGGTCTGGTAGCGGCGGGTCTTGACGTATTCGGGGCCGTACTGGCTCTCGATCTCCTTCTTCGCCATGCCCAGGGCCAGCTCGCTGAGGTTCACGCTGTCGGTACGCATGTAGGTGATATATCCGCTCTCGTAGAGCTGCTGCGCCACCTGCATGGTGCGCGCCACGCTGAAGCCCAGCTTGCGGCTGGCCTCCTGCTGCAGGGTGCTGGTGGTGAACGGCGGCGCCGGCGTGCGGCGTGCGGGCTTGGTCTCTATCTTCGTAATCTTGAAGTTGGCGCCCACGATGCTGCGCAGGAAGGCCTCGGCCTCCTCGGCGGTGTCGTAGTGGCGGCTCAGCTCGGCGTTGAGGGTCTTGCTGCTCTCCAGCGGGTGGAACACCGCCGTCACGCGGAAGTAGGGCTTGCTGACGAAGTTCTTGATCTCCTCCTCGCGCTCCACTATCAGGCGCACCGCCACGCTCTGCACGCGGCCGGCGCTCAGCGCGGGCTTGATCTTGCTCCACAGGATGGGGCTTATCTCGTAGCCCACCAGGCGGTCGAGCACGCGGCGTGCCTGCTGCGCGTTGACGAGGTTCATGTCCACCTGGCGCGGGTTCTCGATGGCGTGCAGGATGGCCGTCTTCGTAATCTCGTTGAACACGATGCGCTGCGTCGTCTTCGGGTCGAGCTTCAGCGTCTCCTGAAGATGCCATGCTATGGCCTCTCCCTCGCGGTCCTCATCGGACGCCAGCCACACCTTGTCGGCTTCCTTGACGGCTTTCTTCAGCTCGCTCACCAGCGCCTTCTTGTCGTCGCTGATCTGGTACTGCGGCTCGTAGTTGTTATCTACGTCAATACTCATCTCCTTCTTGGCCAGGTCGCGGATGTGGCCGTAGCTCGACTTCACCGTGTAGTCCTTGCCCAGGAATTTCTCGATGGTTTTCGCCTTGGCAGGCGACTCAACAATTACAAGATTTTTCATATATCAGATTGTTTTTGCCCGTTTTATGTCGTTTTGTCTGGAAGGAAAAACGTATATATAATTAATTTATTGTGTGGCCGTGCATTTTTTTTTTTGCAACCCCCTGAATTCCCCCCTCCAAAACTCATAACTAAAAACTCATAACTCAAAACTAAAAACTCCCCTCTCCTTCGCCCCCGGTACGGAGTCCCTACGGCATTTCTTCAGTAGTTCTTCAGTAGTTCTTCAGTGCCACACTGAAGAACTACTGAAGAACTACTGAAGAACGGCCGTACCGGGTCCGTAGGGGGTCCGTAGGGGAGGGGGTGGAAAGAAAAGGGTGCAAAAACATGCCGCCGTACACAATATAATCGTCGTGCATGCGTTATAAAAGGCTGGAAAATATCAAACCTATGAAGATACATATCGTTCAGCATGATATCCTTACGCTCAAGCCGGAGGATAACCTTGAATGGATAGCCGCCGAGCTTGGTTCCGAGGCGTCGCGCGAGGCTTTGCTCACCGTCTTCCCGGCGTGCACCCTCTGCGGTACCCCGCTCTTCGCCGCCGCCGGCTACACCGACCTGCAGAAACGGGCGCAGGCTGCCCTGCAGCGCCTGATAGAGCTCTCGGAGCACCGTGCCTTCCTCGTGGGCATGCCGCTGCAGATCCAGGACAAGGGGCTCTGCAACGCCATCGTGTTCGTACAGAACTGCGCCATACGTGGCGTGGTGACCAAGAAGTACCTCTCCACCGACGAGCAGCGCTGCTTCGTGCGCGGCGAGGGTGTGCAGGTCATCGACTTCCACGACCAGCGCCTGGCCATAGGCTTCTACGAGGACCTCAAGGAGCTCTCCAAGGGGCATGTGGAACAGCCCGACATGGTGGTGTGCTGCGGCGGTCAGGTATTTGACTATCAGCGCCCTTATCGCACGCGCTACCGCATGAGCAAGATTGTCGAGACCCTCAACGCGGGCCTCGTCTACGTCAACCGCACCGGCGGCGAAGGCCCCTATCTCTTCGCCGGCGGCTCCATGGCCATGAACGCCGCGGGCGGCGTGCTCTGCCAGATGCCTTACTTCGAGCAGGGGTGCTGCACAGTGGACATGCAGCAGATAGAGACCGTCGAGGACGAGAAGCCCGAGGCCGTGGAGCTCGTCTACAAGGCCCTGGTCTGCGGCCTGCACGACTACTTCGCCAAGAACGGCCTGCGGCGCGCCGTGCTGGGTCTGAGCGGCGGCATCGATTCGGCCCTCGTGGCCACGCTCGCCGTCGACGCCCTCGGGGCCGAGAATGTGCACGGCCTGCTGATGCCCAGCCAGTACAGCACCGACCACTCCGTGAAGGACGCCGAGGACCTGGCCCACAACCTCGGCATGAGCTACGACATAGTGCCCATCAAGCCGCTGTTCGACCGGTTCCGCGAGAGTCTCAAGCCCGTCTTCGGCGACCGCGCCGAGGACGTCACCGAGGAGAACCTGCAGGCCCGCATACGCGGCACCCTGGTGATGAGCTATGCCAACAAGTTCGGCGCCCTGGCGCTGAACACCACCAACCGCTCCGAGGCCGCCATGGGCTACGGCACCCTCTACGGCGACTCCTGCGGCGCCCTGGCGGTGATCGGCGACCTCTACAAGACCGAGGTGTACCAGCTCAGCGAGTGGATCAATCGCGACGGCATCCGCATACCGCAGAACAGCATCACCAAGGCCCCCAGCGCCGAGCTGCGCCCCGGCCAGAAGGACAGCGACTCGCTGCCCGACTACGCGGTGCTCGACGCCATACTCGGCCTGTTCCTCGACGAGGACCTCTGCGAGGACGAGATCGTGGACGAAGGCTACGACCGCGAGGTGGTGCAGAGGGTGCTGCGCGGCGTGGCGCGCAACGAGTGGAAGCGCCTCCAGTTTGCGCCGCAGCTCAAGGTGGCGCCCGTCAGCTTCGGCCTCGACCGCCGCTGGCCCATCAGCTGAGAGGTGTGAAGTGGGAAGTGAGAAGTGGGAAGTGAGAAGTGTGAAGTGGGATGTAAAAAATGCAGTGCGCCGCACAATAAACGGCGCACTGCTGCGTTATATGGGTAAATATATAGTGTAAAATGAAACGTCTTTGCTTGATATTGGCCGCATTGGCGGCTTTCGCCACGCCTGCCGCCGTCACGGCGCAGATGCAGGCTCTGTTCGGCTACAGCACCTTCTATCTGCCGCAGGAAGACCGCCCGTATATGGAGACCTACCTGCAGGTCGACGCCTGGACGGTGGGCTTCGTGCAGCAGCCCTCGGGGGTGTACAAGGCCACGGTGGAGGTGACCCTCGTGGCCCGGCAGCAGGACTCTGTGGTCTTCGCCAAGAAGTATGACCTCGGCAGCCCCACGGTGGGCAGCCTCGACGAGCTGGACTTCAGTTTCCTCGACGTGCAGCGCTTCGCCCTGCCCAACGGCGTCTACGAGATAGAGCTCACCTTGCGCGACAAGAGCAACGAGGAGCAGCGCCCGGCGATGGTGACGGAGAAGGTGGTGGTGAACTACGACGGCAGCCATCCGGCCCTGTCGAGCCTGCAGCTGATGGCCGACGCCACGCCCACGGTGGGGGAGGGCAACATGCTCTCGCGCGGCGGCTACGACATGGAACCCTATGTCAGCGACTTCTATCCCGAGCAGGTGGAGCAGCTGAACTTCTACTACGAGATATACAACATTGAGCGCGAGGTGGGCCGCAAGCCTTTCCTCGCCATGGCCTACATAGAGCGCGCCGAGACGGGTGCCCGCATCGAGGGCATGCAGACGGCAAGCCGCAAGAACAGCGCCCCGGTGGTGCCGGTCTACGGCAGCCTCGACATCAAGGAGCTGGCTTCGGGCAACTACAACCTCGTCGTCGAGCTGCGCAACCGCGACAACCAGACCATGATGTACAAGAAGGTGTCGTTCTACCGCTCCAACCCCGGTGTGAAGACCAAGGAGATCAGCGACTTCGCCATGACCTTCGCCGGCAAGTACACCGACGAGAAGCAGCTCGACATATACCTCGACGGCCTCTACCCGATAGCGTCGGAGCTTGAGAAGGAGGTCTCGCGCGAGCTCATCAAGCGTCCGGGCCTTGAGGAGAAGCAGGCTTTCCTCTACCGTTTCTGGACGGCGCGCGACGCCATGGCTCCCGAGGCGGCGTGGCTGAAGTACAAGGAGCGTATAGACTACGTGCAGGAGCACTTCAGCTATCCGCGCACCCCCGGCATCCACACCGACTTCGGCCGCGTGTACCTGCAGTACGGCCCGCCGGACTATGTGCGCGACGAGAAGAACTACGTAGGCGCCAACAAGATAGGCAGCAGGCAGATACAGCCGTTCAACACCATGCAGTCCAACGAGGGCCAGGCTCCTACCGACGGCATCGCCGGCACCTCGCAGGGACATGTCTACTACCTGCCCTATCAGCTGTGGCGCTACAACAAGCTTGAGACCGACGACCCTAACCGCGTGTTCCTCTTCTGGGACGAGCACCGTTCGGGCTACTACCTGCTGCTCAACAGCAACGCTCGCGGCGAGGTGCAGGAGGTAGGCTGGGAGCGGCGCCTCTGCCGTCAGCAGCTGCCAGAGGATGTCGTCGGCGAGGTGGGTGAGCAGTTCAACCGCGGTTATTGACGCCGATGCGATTGCTGGCTGACATAGTGTATCTTGTTGTCTACTACGTAGTAGGCTACCGCCGCGAGGTTGTGAGGCGCAACCTTGCCAACGCCTTCCCCGAGAAGGACGAGGCGGAGCGCAGGCGCATAGAACGCCGCTACTACCGCTACCTGGCAGACATAGCGGTGGAGTTTGTGCACAACATGTATGCCTCGCCGGCGGCTATCAAACGCCGCTACCGCTTCACCAACCGCCAGCTGGTGGACCGCTACTACGAGCGCGGACAGAGCATAGTGCTGCTGTCGGCGCACTATGGCAACTGGGAGTACATGGTAAGCTCGCTCAACATGCAGCTGCTGCACCACGGTATCGGTGTCGGCAAGCCGCTGAACGACAAGGTGACAGGCCCCTATATCGCTAAAAAACGCATACGCTACGGCACCGAGGTGGTGGACCAGCGCGATGTGCGCCAGGTGGTTGACTTCTACGACCGGCACCATGTGCCGTGCGCCTTGATGATGCTTGGCGACCAGTCGCCGTCGAACCCCGAGAAGAGCTACTGGACGACCTTCCTCAACCAGGACACGGCGTTCCTCTACGGTGCCGAATATTTTGCACGCAAATATAACTATCCCGTCGTCTACTACACAGTGAACCGTGTGCGTCGCGGCTACTACGAGGTCACCTTCAGCCACTTCAGCGAACACCCGCAGGAGGAGCCCCAGTATGCCATCGTGGAGCGCTACGCACGCACCCTGGAGGAGCAGATACGGCAGCGGCCGGAGTTGTGGCTGTGGAGTCACCGTCGTTGGAAACTGAGCAGAAAGCACGCCAGCGTGCCTTCGCAAGGCGAAGGCGACAGGAACGGTGCTACCGCCGCTGGAAACTGAAACACACTGAACTATGAAAGTGGCAATAGTCATACTCAACTGGAACGGCCGTGGCATGCTGGAACGCTTCATGCCGTCGGTGGTCAAATACTCCCATAGGCAGCATTTCTCGGTGCTTGACACCGATTTCGACACCGAGGTCGTGGTGGCCGACAACGGCTCCTCCGACGACTCGCTGCCTTTCCTGCAGCAGAACTACCCCGACGTGCCGCTGGTGCTTCTGGACCGCAACTACGGTTTCGCCGAAGGCTACAACAAGGCCCTGGCACAGGTGGAGGCCGACTACTATGTGCTGCTGAACAGCGACGTGGAGTGCACGCCGCGATGGATAGAGCCCGTGATACGCATCATGGATGCCAACAGCAGGATTGCCGTTATGCAGCCCAAGCTGATGATGTATGACAGCAAAGACACCTTCGAGTATGCCGGTGGCGCCGGCGGCTTCATCGACAGCTACGGCTATCCTTTCTGCCGTGGACGTCTCTTCAGCACCCTGGAGACGGACCACGGGCAGTATGACGACGACTGCGACATATTCTGGGCCACGGGCGCCGCTATGTTTGTGCGCGCCAGTGTGTGGCGCGAGCTTGGCGGGCTCGATGCCGACTTCTTCGCCCACATGGAGGAGATAGACTTCTGCTGGAGGGTGCACAATGCTGGCTACAGGGTGGCTTACTGCCCGCAGTCAACGCTGTACCATGTCGGTGGCGGCACGCTGCCGAAGAGCAACCCCTTCAAGACGCAGCTGAACTTCCGCAACAACCTTTCCATGCTCTACAAGAACCTGCCCGACGAGCGGCGTGACAAGGTGTTGAGGCTTCGTATGTTCCTCGACCGTGTGGCGGCAGTGAAGTTCCTGCTCGAAGGCCATCTGGGCGAGTATCGCGCCGTGCGCAAGGCGCACAAGGAGTTTCGTGCGTGGCGCGAGACACTGAAAGAAAAGCGTGCGGCCATAAAGCCACACGCTGTATCGCAGGTGTATCAAGGTGCTTTGCTGATAGAGTATTACCTCTTGCGCCGCCAGACGTTCACACAGCTGCGCGGACGCTTCAGCCGTTGATTACTTCTTGCCTTTGACGCTCTTGTACTCCTCGTTCAGGCCGGCGAGGATCTCCTCGGTGATGTCCATGGCGGGGTTGGCATAAAGCACCGGTGTGTCGTTGAAGCTCTTGCGCAGGATGACGTCGAACTGCTGGTTGGCAGCGTTGTACTCGCGGATGAAGGCGAAGATGGCGTTGAGCAGTTTGGTGTTCTCCGAGAGCTGACGCTCGGCCACCTTGGCCATGAGCTCCTGCTCAAGGGTGCTCATCTTCTCCATGCGCTGCTTCAACTCGGCCTCCTTGGCCTGCTGCTGTGTGAGAGTCATGCTGGCACCAGTCTGCAGATAGTTGTTGTAGTCGGTCTGGAACTGCGTCATCTGCTGCTGGTAGTACTTCTCCTGTTGGTCTTTGTAGGCGAGCAGCTCCTCGTTGAGGTCTATGGCGTACTGGTACTTGGCCATGATGGTGTCGGTATCCACGTAGGCTATCTTCAGGCCGCCTTCTGCTATGACTGGGGCCGCGGCCTCGGGGTTCTGCTTGCTGTCGCTGTTGTTGCATCCTGCCATGCCGAGAGTCAGCAGGGCCACTGTCGCTAAGATAAAGGTTTTGGTATTCATTGTATGCGTTATTGTTTGTTATTCTGAGACTTCTCCTATGGTGTCTATGGCGCGCTGCACGCGGCGTACGGTCTCCTCTTTGCCGAGCATCATGACGAGTGTCAGCATGTCGGGGCCTACGGTCTTGCCCACTACGGCGAGGCGCAGGGAGTTCATCACCGAACCCATGTTGAGGCCGTTGCCCTTGATGTATTCTTCGAGGATGGCCTGGTGCAGGGCGTCGTATTCGAAGGGTGCGGTGTGCAGTATCTCTATCACCTTGGCCATGTGCGTGGTCATGCCCGGCTTCCAGCGCTTCTTGATGGCGGCGGGGTCGTACTCCGTCGGCGCCACGAAGAAGTAGCTGCAGGTGTCCCACAGCTCGCCGGGGAAGGTGATGCGCTCTTTCATCATGCCGGCCACCTTCACCACGTAGTCGTGGGCCGCGGTGACGCCGTGCTCGCCAAGCTGTTTCTCAAGGTAGGCGGCCACCTGCTCGTCGCTGAGCTGCTGGAAGTACTCGTGGTTGAACCACTTTGCCTTCTCAAGGTTGAAGCGTGCTCCGTTCTTGCTCACATGCTCTATGTTGAAGAGTTTGATGAGCTCGTCCATCGACATGATCTCCTGGAAAACGGGGTTGGCTCCGTTGTCGCCTTCCCGTTTGCCCGGGTTCCAGCCCATGAGGGCCAGCATGTTGACCACCGCCTGCGGCAGGTAGCCCTGCTCGCGGTATCCGCTGCTGACCTCGCCGCTCTTGGGGTCGTGCCACTCCAGCGGGAAGACGGGGAAGCCGAGGCGGTCGCCGTCGCGCTTGCTGAGCTTGCCGTTGCCTTCGGGCTTGAGGAGCAGGGGCAGGTGGGCGAACTGCGGTGCCTGCCAGCCGAAAGCCTTGTAGAGCATCACGTGCAACGGGGCTGACGGCAGCCACTCTTCGCCGCGTATGACGTGGGTGATCTCCATGGTGTGGTCGTCCACGATGTTGGCCAGGTGGTAGGTGGGCATGCCGTCGCTCTTGAAGAGCACCTTGTCGTCAAGCAGACGGCTGTTCATCGTCACGTCGCCGCGTATCATGTCGTGCACCGTGATGTCTATATTGTCGGGGAACATGAAGCGCACCACGTAGGGCTCGCCGGCGTCTATGCGGCGCTGCGCCTCTTCCTTGCCGAGGCTTATGCTGTTCTCCATGGCGCCGCGTGTGGTGCAGTCGTACTGGAAGGTCTTTTTCTGTGCCTCGTATTCCTTGCGCTTGGCTTCCAGCGCCTCGGGCTTGTCGAAGGCGTAGTAGGCCCAGCCGTCGCGTATCAGCTGGTCGGCATACTGGCGGTACATGGGCTTGCGGTCGCTCTGGCGGTAGGGGCCGTAGGGGCCGCCGATATGCACGCCTTCGTCAAACTCTATGCCCAGCCAGTCGAGGGCCTCGATGATGTATTGTTCGGCACCCGGCACGAAGCGTGTCTGGTCGGTGTCCTCGATGCGCAGTATCATCTTGCCGCCGTTCTGGCGCGCGAAGAGGTAGTTGTAGAGGGCAGTGCGCACGCCCCCGATGTGCAGTGGCCCCGTAGGTGACGGGGCGAATCTTACTCTTACCATTTATCTGTCCTTGGAATTAATAAAGGAGTATCCTATGCCGATCATTATGGCCGTGTTGAATCCCTTTGGTATGTCTGTCGTAAGGCCTTGGTCGCCGCCCATCACACTCTGGGTGATGATGCGCAGTATGTCGGGCTCTGTTGTCGTGGCGATGAATCCGTGGTCCACATACAGCATGGCGTTCCACGGGCCGTATTCGTAGGTGAGGCCCACAATGACGCCTACGTCAAGGCGACGCAGGTGGTTGAATACTTGGCGTTGTCGCCGTGCTTCCGCTTTTGCCGCCACCTCTGCGGCGCGCACTGCCGCCACCTCTGCATCGGACATATTGTCGGTGATTGTGATGGATGGCGTATTGGTGATGCTGTTATCATAGTTGGCCGCTGGTGACGGGTTGCCGGGCGATACTATGCGGTCTTTGCAGCGCCCGAAGAGGCCGAAGCTCACGGCGGGGCCGGCTACGATGCCGACCACGTGGCCCGAACTGCGTATGGGCAGCTCCATGTGGAAGCCCACCAGTATGGGCAGCTGCAGGTAGTAGGCGTGGTAGTAGCCGTCGCGTACGCTCATGGTGTTCTCGTTCTCCAGTACCTCGTGGAAGTTGCAGCCGCGGCGGTTGAGGTTCAGGCCCGTCTGCAGGTACAAAAACTGGCCGGCGACGCTTTCCGAGTTGGTGAAGTTTATGTTCATGTACCCACCCACGCCGGCGCCGAAGACGGGCGACTTGGTGGAGAGGTCGTCGCTGATGGTGGCGATGCCGAGGCTGGCGCGCGCACCCAGGTCAATCTGCGCGTGGGTGCCCATGATGCCCATCAAACCCATTAAACCCAATAGAAATATCTTTTTCATTGCATTAGAGTTTTCTCATTAAGAAGTCCGTCATCAGCTGGTAGAGGTTGAGGCGCGTGTTGCCGGTGGCGTCGTAGATGGAGTGGTTCTTGTTGGGGTAGATGCGGAACTCGAACTGCTTGCCGGCGTTCTCCAGGCGCTCCACCATCTCGGCAGAGTTCTGGAAGTGCACATTGTCGTCGCCGGTGCCGTGGATGAGCAGGTAGTTGCCTTGCAGGCGGTCGGCGAAGTTGAGCGGCGAGTTGTCGTCGTAACCCTTGGCGTTGTCCTTGGGCAGGGCGAGGAAGCGCTCGGTGTATATGTTGTCGTAGTAGCGCCAGTTCATCACCGGGGCCACGGCTATGGCGGCCTTGAAGACGTCGTTGCCTTTGAGGAGCGAGAGCGTGGAGAGGTAGCCGCCGAAGCTCCAGCCCCAGATGCCGATGCGGTCTTTGTCCACCCAGCTCTGCTGGCCCAGCCAGCGGGCAGCCTCAATGGCGTCCTCGCACTCCATGCGGCCCAGGTCGCGGTAGGTCTGCTTCTTGAACTGTGCACCACGGCCACCGGTACCACGTCCGTCGAAGCAGAAGACCACATAGCCCTTCTCGGCCAGCATGTGGTACCAGTAGTAGTCCGAGTAGCCGTAGCTGTTGGTCACCTGCTGGTTGCCGGGGCCGCCGTAGACGTAGATAAGCACGGGGTAGCGCTTGTTGGCGTTGAAGTCGGCAGGCTTGATGGTGTAGTAGTTCAGCTCGGTGCCAGTTGAGGTGGTGAAGGTGCCGAACTGCTTGTGGCTGGTGCCGTAGTCGGACATCTTCTTTTGCAGGTCAGCGTTGTCCTGCAGCACCTTGATCAGTTTGCCATTGGCGTCATGCAGCGTGTAAGCCGGTGCCATGTTGGCATTGCTGTAGGTGCAGATGTAGTATTTGCAGCCATCGCTGAAGGTGGCGTTATAGGTGCCGCCGCTTGTGGGGGCGTTAAAGTCTTTAGTGAAGGAGTAATCGGTGCCGATGAAGTTGGGGTATATGCTGATTATATTCGCTTGGCTATAATTCAGGCATTTCTTCTTTTTGCCGTCAAGGCCGATGACGAAGAGGCTCTTGTTGATGGCGCCGTGCTCGCGACTGGTGTAGTAGAGGCGGTTGTTCTTCAGGTCGACGCCCGCCACCTCGCACACCTCGTAGCCGCCGGTGGTCACCTGGCGCACCAGCTTGCCGTCCATGCCGTAGAGGTATATGTGGCGGTAGCCGTCGCGCTCGCTGGTGATGAGCATCTGCTGCTTGGCCTTCTTGTCTCTGCCCACGGTGATGAACTGCCACGTGTCAGGCACCTCCACGTACGTGTCGCACTGCTCTTCGTAGATGGTGGCGTCGGGCTCGCAGCCGTCCTTGTCTGTGTTGATGGTCAGTATCTGCATGTGGTTCTGTAAGCGGTTCATGCGCATCATGGCCAGCGTGTTGTCATTGGCCCACTGGAAGCGGGGAAGGTATTCCCAGCCCTCGCTATAAGGTGTCCCGACAGCATTTTCTTTCCCGCCCAATTGGGGGTACTGTGTCTTGCCGCTTTCAAGCTTGTATATGCGCAGAGAGACCTTGCTGTTGTCCTCGCCGGCCTTGGGATACTTGTACTTGTAGTCCTCGGGATAGAGGGCGCCCCACATCTGCATATTGTATTCCTTCACCTTGCTCTCGTCGAAGCGCATGTAGGCTATCTTCTTCGAGTCGGGGCTCCACTGGAAGCCCTGGGTGATGGCGAATTCCTCCTCGTAGACCCAGTCCGTGGTGCCGTTGATCACCTCGTTCACACGGCCGTCCGTCGTGATGGCGTGCTCCTCCAAGGTGTTGAGGTCCATCCAGTAGAGGTTGTTGTCGCGCACGAAGGCCACCTTCGTGCCGTCGGGGCTCAGCGTCGTCAGGCGTTGCTTGCCGTTGTTGCTTATCTTGGTGAAAGTCTGTGTCTTGACGTCGTAGATGTAGTAGTCGCTCACGCCGCTGTGGCGGTAGATGGGCTCGAAGCCGCTGCTGAGGAGTATCTTCTGCTCGTCGGCGCTGAAGGCGTAGCTCTCCATGCGTGGCATGGGTTTGGCTTTCTTGGCGTTACGGTTGCCGGGGCCGCCAAAGAGGCACACGTCCTCCACCTTCTCGCCCGTGGCGTAGCTGTACTTGGCGATGCCGATGGCGTTCATGGTGCAGTAGTGCTCGCCGTCGGCCATGGAGCGCAGCGCCCCGATGCCGCGCGGGCTGAAGGTGCGCTTGGTCCAGATGTCCTCAAGGGTGATATTGTGCTGCTGCGCCGAGGCTCCGCCGGCGGCCAGCATCGTTGCAAATGTCATAAATACAAACAGTTTCTTCATATAGTGCAGTTCTCTTTTTGCTTATTTATAAAATGCAAATATACGAATTTTTTTTGATATTCCGCCCCCTGCACCAATTTTTTTCACTCGCCCTCGCCCCCGGCTCGTTGTCCGCAGCATGCCGTCGGTACGGCCCCCCTTCGGCCCCCCTACGGCCCTTCTACGGCCTTCCACTGAAGAACGGCCGAAGGGGGTCCGTAGAGGGGCCGTAGGGGCTCCGTACAAACCCAGTACCAGCAAGGGTTTGCGTGAATTCTGTGTCGGTATGTGTTTGAGGGTCAGTGTGTTCTGTTGTCGGAAAAAAGTCTCTGCGCTGGTGTCTTATATTTTTTGTATCTTTGCAGAATAAAACTTATTGGAACATGAATTGCAAGCTATTGACATACAGTCTTATGGCTGTCGCTTTGACACTCGCCGCCTGCAGCGACGATGAGTATACCGTCAACCTTGGCGACGAGACGCAGCAGCAGCCCCGCACTCCGGCGCGGCCGCTGGTGGCCGACATGGAGTCGGTCACGGTGCCGGGCACGGAGGTGTCGTTCAACATGGTAAAGGTTCGCGCCGGCACCTTCACGATGGGCGGTGTCGACGCCGACGCCCCTGAGCATCAGGTCACTCTGACGCGCGACTTCTACATAGCGCAGACCGAGGTGACGCAGGCGCTCTACCGCGCCGTGATGGATACCAGCGTCTCGGAGTTCAACTACGGCGACAACTACCCCGTAGACCATGTGAGCTACAACGACGCTATGGATTTCTGCTTCAAGCTGAGGGAGTTGACGGGCTACCACTTCACGCTGCCCACCGAGGCGCAGTGGGAATATGCCGCGCGGGGCGGCCACCGCGCCTCCCCGTCGGCCACAGCCTATGCCGGCAGCGACAACATAGGCAGTGTGGGTTGGTATTGGAACAATTCGCCGCAATACCAGACCGAAAACCCCGTCACCCACGAGCCCATGCTCATACGCCACACCTCGGAAGTGCGCGGCAAGCAGCCTAACGAGTTGAATATCTATGATATGACAGGCAATGTGCGCGAATGGTGCGCCGACTGGTACTCGCCGCTCGGCACGGCCGCCGTCACCGACCCCGAAGGGCTGTCGTCGGCGGGCTACGGCCGCGTCTACCGCGGCGGCAGCTGCAACGACTCGGCGCAGTACTGCCGTGTGGCGCACCGCGAAGGGCTGAGCTCGAGCAGCAAGAGCTACAACATAGGTTTCCGTGTGGTCATCACCATGGACTGAGCGCAGGCGCGGCCTGACGACAGCGAAAACCCCTGCGGAGTATCGGCGACGATACCCGCAGGGGTTTCCGTTTGCCCTTGGCGGCGTCAGCAGCAGTTCACGTCCTTGCAGTGAGAGCTGCGCGTCTCCAGCTCCAGCGTGCTGTGGTGTATGCCGAGTCCGTCGAGCGTCTCTTTCACGCGGTCGGTGACCTCCTCGAGCATCGTGGCCTCGGGGATGACGACGTGGCATGTCAGCGCCGTCTCCGTCGTCGAGATGGCCCAGATGTGCATGTGGTGCACGTTGAGGACGCCGTCGAGCGACTCTATCTTGCGGCTGATCTCCTCCACATCGAAGCCTTCGGGCACGGCGTCGGTGCTCATGCGCAGGCTCTCGCTCAGCAGCTCCCAGGTGCTGACGAGGATGACGACGGCGATGACGAGGCCGATGATGGGGTCTACGACCGTCCAGCCGGTGTATTTGATGACCACGCCGGAGACAACCACGCCGACGGAGACCAGCGTGTCGGCCAGCATGTGAAGGAAGGCGCCGCGCGTGTTGATGTCGTGCTTCTGCTGGCGGCTCAGCGCCCAGGCCGTGAGGCCGTTGATGACGATGCCTATGGCGGCGGTCCAGATGATGAGGTCGCCGCTGACCTCGCCGGGGTTGAAGAACTTCTGCACGCTCTCCACGATGATGGCGCCCACGGCGACGAGGAGGATGATGGCGTTGAGGAGCGAGATGAGCACCGAGGCTTTGCGGTGGCCATAGGTGAAGCGCTTGGTGGCGTGGCTGGAGGCCAGCTTGAGGGCTATCATGGCCAGCAGCAGCGAGAAGACGTCGCTGAGGTTGTGGCCGGCGTCGGAAAGCAGCCCGATGGAGTTGCCGACGAAGCCCGCAACGGCTTCGACGATGACAAAGAGCAAGTTGAGCGCCACGGCGACGATATAGATGGTGGACAGTTTCTCTATCGCGTGCGCGTGGTGATGGTGGTGCAGCCCGTGGTGGTGGTCGTCGTGGCCGTGGTGGTGGTCGTGGCAGCAGTGGTCGTGCCCGTGCTCATGGCCCTCGTGGCAGCATTGCTCATGGTTGTGGCCTTCATGGCCCTCATGTTCGTGTATGTGTTCCATAGTTGTATGTTTTTTTGTTTGTTCCGTTCTGTTCAGCAGGCGCTGATTTCATTTTGCAAAATTACCAACTTTCCGCGACATGGAGCCCTCACTATGATTGGTGATAAGGGTGGTGGGTACGGAGTGTTAAAGTTTAGTTAAAAAAGGCTCTTCACCCCAAACAGGCCTTATATTATATGCGCCGCCTCCCGACAGAGAGGCGGCGCAAATGTTAGTTGACATGTTGGGCAGTCGGTAATGAAGGCTGTCGTCAGAGGCTGAAAGCTTTCACTATGATGCCCGTGTCTTAGTCGTCTTTGCGGTCGCGGCCGAAAGCCTGGCCTATCCACTGGCGGTTGAGGCGGGCGATGTTCTGGCGCTTGATCTGCTTGGGGCACTCGGCCTCGCAGGCGTAGGTGTTGGTGCAGGAGCCGAAGCCGAGCTCGTCCATCTTGCAGACCATCTTCTTCACGCGGTCCATGGCCTCGGGCTGGCCCTGGGGCAGGAGGGCGAGGTGGCTCACCTTGGCGCCAACGAAGAGCATGGCGCTGGCATTCTTGCAGGCTGCCACGCAGGCGCCGCAGCCGATGCAGGCGGCGGCATCCATGGCTTGGTCGGCCTTGTGCTTGGGCACGAGGATGTTGTTGGCGTCGGGCACGCCGCCGGTGGTGGCGCTGATGTAGCCGCCGGCCTGGATGATCTTGTCGAAGGCCGTGCGGTCCACAACGAGGTCGCGGATCACCGGGAAGGCCTTGGCGCGCCAGGGCTCCACCCATATCTCGTCGCCGTCGTTGAAGTGGCGCATGTGGAGCTGGCAGGTGGTCACACCGTCGTCGTTGCCGTGGGGACGGCCGTTGATGTAGAGGCCGCACATGCCGCAGATACCTTCGCGGCAGTCGTTGTCGAAGCACACCGGGTGGGCGATGCGGTCGTTGATGAGTTTCTCGTTGAGCTGGTCGAGCATCTCGAGGAACGAGCAGTCGGCGCTGATGCCGTCTATCTCGTAGGTCTCGAAGTGCCCTTTGGCGCGGGCGTTCTCCTGGCGCCAGATATGTAGTGTGAATTTCATTGTCCTTTGAGTTTTGAGTTTTAAGCTGTGAGCTTTAAGTGAAACGCTGCGACCCGCGTAGCCACTTAAAACTTAAAGCTTACAGCTTACTACTTTTTATTTATAATTACGTTTCACAATCTTAATGTACTCGTAGTTGAGTGGCTCTTTGTACATCACCTCGGGTTTGTCGTGACCCTGGTATTCCCAGGCGGCTACGAACATGAAGTTGTCGTCGTCGCGGAGGGTTTCGCCGTCCTCGGTCTGATGCTCGACGCGGAAGTGTCCGCCGCAGCTTTCTTCGCGCTGTGTGGCGTCGTCGACGATAAGGCGTGCCAGCTCGAAGTAGTCGGCCAGGCGGTAGGCTTTCTCCAGCTCGGGGTTCATCTCCGCGGCCTTGCCGGGGATGAATACATGCTGGTAGAAGTCGGCCTCCAGCTCGGCAATCTTCTCCTTGGCGGTGGCCAGGCTCTCCTTGCTGCGGGCCATGCCGCAGTATTCCCACATCACCTTGCCGAGGGCCTTGTGGTAGTGGTCCACGGAGTGTTCGCCCTGTATTGCCATGAGGCCGTCCATGCGTGCACGTACATTGGCCTCGGCCTCGTCGAACTCGGGGCCGTCGGCCTTGATTTTGCCCACGTAGATCTGGTCGGCCAGGTAGTTCTGCAGCGTGTATGGCAGCACAAAGTAGCCGTCGGCCAGACCCTGCATGAGGGCGCTTGCGCCGAGGCGGTTGGCGCCGTGGTCGCTGAAGTTGGCCTCGCCGGCGGCGAAGAGGCCGGGAATGGTGGTCTGCAGCTCATAGTCGACCCACAGGCCGCCCATGGTGTAGTGCACGGCGGGGTATATCATCATCGGGTACTCGTAGGGGTCCACGTCGACAATCTTCTGGTACATCTGGAAGAGGTTGCCGTACTTCTGCTCCACCACGTCGCGGCCGAGGCGCTTGATGGCGTCGGCGAAGTCAAGGTAGACGGCCAGACCCGTGGGGCCTACGCCGTAGCCGGCGTCGCAGCGCTCCTTGGCGGCGCGGCTGGCCACGTCGCGCGGCACGAGGTTGCCGAAAGCGGGATAGCGGCGCTCGAGGTAGTAGTCGCGGTCCTCTTCGGCGATGTCGAGGGCTGTCTTCTCGCCGCGGCGGATGGCCTCGGCGTCCTCTTTTTTCTTGGGCACCCAGATGCGTCCGTCGTTGCGCAGGCTCTCGCTCATCAGCGTGAGCTTCGACTGGTAGTCGCCGTGCACGGGGATGCAGGTGGGGTGTATCTGCACGTAGCAGGGGTTGGCGAAGGCGGCGCCGCGGCGGTGGCACACCCATGCGGCGGAGCCGTTGCTGTTCATGGCGTTGGTGCTGAGGTAGTAGACGTTGCCGTAGCCGCCTGTGGCCACCACGACGGCGTGAGCGGCATAGCGCTCCAGCTCGCCGGTGACGAGGTTGCGGACGATGATGCCGCGGGCGCGACCGTCTTTGATGACGAGGTCCATCATCTCGTGGCGCTCGTGCAGCACCACGGTGCCGCGTGCTATCTCGCGGCTCAGGGCGCCGTAGGCTCCGAGTAGCAGCTGCTGACCCGTCTGGCCGCGGGCGTAGAAGGTTCGGCTCACCTGTGCGCCGCCGAAGGAGCGGTTGTCGAGCAGGCCGCTGTAGTCACGCGCGAAGGGCACGCCCTGCGCCACACACTGGTCTATGATGTCGCCGCTGACCTCGGCCAGACGGTAGACGTTGGCCTCGCGGGCGCGGTAGTCGCCGCCCTTGATGGTGTCTTTGAAGAGGCGCTCCACGCTGTCGCCGTCGTTCTGGTAGTTTTTGGCGGCGTTGATGCCGCCCTGGGCGGCGATGGAGTGGGCGCGGCGCGGCGAGTCCTGTATGCAGAAGATGTCGACGTGGAAGCCCAGGGCGCCGAGCGAGGCGGCCGCCGAGGCTCCGGCCAGACCGGTGCCGACAACGATGATGTCGAGTTTGCGCTTGTTGGCGGGGTTCACCAGCTTCTGCGCGGCTTTATAGTTGGTCCACTTCTGGCTGAGCGGGCCTTCGGGTATCTTGGAGTCTAAAATCATTGCGTTAATGCGTTAATGTGTTAATGCGTAAATGTTTACAAGCCAAGGTAAACTAATATGGGCACCACGACGAAGCCGAGGCATATGACCCAGGCGTAGATGCGTCCGCACCACTCTATGATGTTGTTGTACTTGTAGTTGTTGAGGCCCAGGGTCTGGAATGCCGAGGGGAAGGCGTGGCGCATGTGGAGGAAGAGCACCACGAAGGTGATGAGGTAGAGCAGCACCATCAGGGGGTTGTGGAAGAGCTCGCGCACCATGAAGTAGAAGTCCGGCTCGGGCTTGCTCTCCGGCAGCACCTTCTTCAGCGTCTGCCGCTCGTCGTATGTGAGGTGGCGTATCCACTTGCCGTCGGCGCTGATGTTGCCTTCGTCGCTGGCGCGTTTCACGATGTTGATGACTCCCAGCTTGTCGCGCATGCCGGCCAGGTATTCCTCCACTTCCTCGCTGTCGCCGTTCTCGTCGGCATACATGGCCGACTCGCTCTCCATGGCGTCGATGAACTCTTCGGGCGTCATGCCCATCTGGCTGGAGTACTGCACCAGCCCCATGATCTCGTCGCTCTGCAGCTTCTCGGTCTCCACCATGTATTCGCCTTTCACCCAGCCTATCTTGATGAAGTAGAACTGGCAGAAGTGCATCACCAGGAAGGCGAAGATGAGGATGCCGGTCCACATCATGAGTTTCGACGAGGTGTGGGTCTTGCTTTTCTGGGCCTCATGGTAGCGCACGGGGCGCGCCAGTCGGTTGGTGAGCTGGAGCCACAGGGTCAGCAGGATGTGCAGCGCGAAGACGCCCAGCAGGATGATCTCGAAGATCTTCACAATCCAGTTGGTGCCCATGAAGTGGCAGAAGGCGGAGTACCAGGCCCCGTCGTCGTGGCGAAGAACGAAGAGGTTGGCCGTCATGTGGAAGAGCAGGAAAACCAAGAGGAAACCGCCTACCAGGGCCACGAGAATCTTCTTCGTGATGGAATGGATTTTCGGTAAGTTCATATTGTTTAGGATGTTATTATTAATATTAATTGGGTTAGAGAGGGCAAAGATACGAAAAAAAACTCAACTGCAAGCCATCGGGGACAAAAAAGATAGGGCGCCCCCCCCACCTCGGAGACCCCGGCGACACCGCAAAGTGAAAAAAAGTTTGTGACGGTATGGAAATATTCGTATTTTTGCAGTAGCTAACAAGAGTTGCAAAATAGTATAAACGTCTAAAAAATATTGCATTATGATTAAAAAAGTTATCGTATTGGCCCTTGCCGCTTTCATCGGCACGAGCCTTATGGCACAGACCGTACAGGAAACCACCACGATGGTCGGCGAGAAGACCGTCACCGCCTACACCGTCAGCCTCCAGAAGGACGTCAAGATGGTGCAAGAGGCTATGAACCAGCGCCTCAAGGACGCCAAGTTGAAGACCAAGAAGAGCGAGGGCTTCATCGCCGCTCTCGACCAGGTCTTCACCGACATCTCGCAGAACTCGCTGAGCCTCTACACCAAGGTCGAGGAGCAGGGCAAGCGCAAGGACAAGGTAACCGTCGTCACCGTCTGCGCCATCAGCAACGACCTCACTATCAGCCAGAGCGCCATCAACGGCAATGTGCACAACTTCCTGCAGAACTTCGTCCAGTACGTCAACAGGTATGAGGCCGGCCAGCAGATGGAGGCCGAGCAGGCCAACCTGAAGAAGGCCGAGAAGGCCGCCGGCAAGGCTGCCGCCGCCGTCACCGACCTGGAGAACGACATCACCAAGGCCCAGAAGAAGATCGAGGACCGCCGTAAGGACATCGAGAAGTACCAGCAGAAGATTGCCGACTGCGAGAAGGAGATTGCCGAATTGCAGAAGAGCATAGAGAAGAACAGCGGCAAGAAGGCCGAGGCCGAGAAGAAAGCCGAGGAAGCCAACCAGAACGTCAAAGCCGCCGAGAGCGAAGTGGAGAAATACCGCCAGATGAGCGAATAACCGCCATCGGCAGCAACAAAGTAAAAGAGGCTCAATCGAGCCTCTTTTTTTTGCCCTTCAATCACAGATAATTATTTGTCAGTCATTACTTTCAACTTACTATCTCTTACATTTGTAAGCGTAAGTAAGGAGTAATATAAGAGCAATATAAGAGCAATATAAGAGATGATACGGTTATGGTGCATGTTTCCAGCCTGTTACAAACATGCAAAAAAGCTGATTTTTCAGGGTGGAAAAAGTGTCGCTACGATGGGGAATCAGCTAACAGTAGACAAACAGGTGGGCAAAAACTTTTGCCCACCTGTTTATGTGTTGAATTAAGATGCTTTATTTCTTCGGGGCGCCGCCTTTTGGCGACGTTCGCTCCGCGTTCAACGCTTCGGGGCACCGCCTTTTGGCGACGTTCGCTCCGCGTTCAACGCTTCGGGGCACCGCCGCCGAAGTCGTCATAGGCGATGTTCTCGGGCTGGACGCCGAGGTTGTCGAGCATGTTGACGACGGCGCTGCTCATGGGGCCGGGGCCGCACATGTAGTACTCTATGTCCTCGGGGGCGGGGTGGTCCTTGAGGTAGGTGTCGTACATGACCTGGTGGATGAAGCTGGGGGTGTAGGGCACGCCGGCGGCGTCGGCGGCAGGATATTCGTGGCTCTACCTCGGGGTGCATTATCCGAGCGATGTGCTTGTCGGTGCGTTGATAGGTGCCGGCGTGGCGGTCTTCTCCTATTATGTGGCTCAGCGCCTCAGAGAGAATACCCCCTGGACGCCGAGCGATGCTGTTGTACTGTCGTACAAGTTTAGTTTCTGATATTGCACCAATCAATGGCGAATTGAAGTAAATAAGCCTGCCGATTGGCAGGCTTTTCTTATTTAATCGTCGGTTATCATACGGACGTTGACGGAGTAGATGAACTTCATGCGGTCGAAGGCGGCGTTGTAGAAACGGCTGACGAAGATTGGCAGTTCGTTGTATTGGGCTCTTGGGTCGGTCTTGATGTCGGTGCTGATATCAACTTTTTTTGCGGTGCATAGGGTTAGCAGCACATCGAAAGGCAATGCGAACCATGCTGTCTTGCTCTCTTGGCTCTGCAGTTTGAGTTGGTGGATGCCATCGTCAATCTTTAACGCCATCCTTGCTGCCGGGCGGTTTGCTGTTATGCCGAGGAGTAAAGTCTCGGTGCTGCCGTCGTTTTGGTACTTTAGCAGCCAGTGTGGTTGTGTGATCTTTGACAGCATGCCGTCGTTGCTGTAAAACGATGTGCTCTCCAACGTGTATGATTTGTATCTCCTTTTGAAAGAGACAAAAGAACTTGCCGCGATGGTTTCGGAGTTGTTGCGAAGATATGTGTAGTGGCTCTTGCTGTTGGATGGCGACGGCGATGGTGATGTGTTGCCACCGTCGCCTTTGTTGTCAGCAACGTAACCACAATACTCACATATCGACTGAAACTTACCGACAGTCAATTGCGCTCCGCAGTTTGGACAGATGTTCATTTCTTATCAAGTTTTTCCCATCTGTCTAGCAGTGATTTCATATGTTTTATCTCTTCTGATTCTTTTGCTTTTTTTAAACAGTCATTCCATTGTTTTATTTCATTAGGGGGAATCTGTGAATTGATATTGGTAATTACAATACCATCCATTTCTGCCATTTTGTTTAAAAAGTTAGAAGCTTCTAATAGTGTTACGTTCATTTTTTTATTGATTTAGATTTAAAATTAAAATGCTATAATGGTCTGGATGTTATTAAAATTGTAAATATTATCAAGAAAACCAATCCAACAAGCACTGCCCAAATCCACCAGTTCTCTTTTTTTAGTTCGCTTGTTGTGAGATACTGTAAGGAAGATACTTGTTTTTGTGCAAAAGATAGCGCATTGCCCTTTGCATCTATATACATTGAGTTATCGAATGCTTCATTATATAATGCCTGTATGATGGTGATAAAACCACTTGCGTCACCTTCGAACTGAACTTCATTACTGTGTGAGCTGGTCTGTATATTGAGAGTTGTGGCGGAACATAGTTTTTCTAATTGGTCTCTTGTTATCTCGAAAAATAGCCTGTTAAACCCGGTACTCCTTTCTTGATAATATCGTTGTTTTTCTTCATTGTATCTAAGATAACCTGTATTAGCATCATTTGCTTCCGAGGACCACACGTCTCTACTAAAGTTCTCTTCAATGTCCTCTTGACGGATTAAATCGATATTTGATTTACCATCAATATTAAAGATTAAACGTTGAGATGTTAAATCACCCCAAAGTGTTATAAATATTTTCTCACCCTGAGGTGATGACTTATATATGATATCAATAGGAACTTTGTAATGGATAGAACAGCAACTAGAGTGATAATGACGTTGGGTTCCATTAGGAATGTCATTACTAAATAGATTTCTTTCGACTTCAATATTCTCAAAATAGCAGTGAACTGATCTTATTGTCAAAGTATTTTGAAAAATGTCTTGCTGCTTTACCAGAACATTTGCTTCTGGATTTTGTGAATTGTAATCTACTGTATACATTGTTTTGCTTTTTTAGATGGTTATTAATCAATGTTAATTGTTTCAGGACATTTTATATAAACTTGTTTAATATATCGATTAACCCTAGAGTTTTCATAGAAGGTAGGATAATATAGACACACAGAGTCATTGCCAGAATATTTAGAGTTGTTTTTTGTGCAAGCTTTATCACAGAGTTCTCTTAATTCATCAATAACCTTTTGCCTGTTTTCGGATTGAATAGGGATTCCGTACGTTGATTCATCTAAATAAGTCGCGGTGTACTTGGCTTTAATCAGATCTCTAAGGGTATCTCTAAGTTTGTCGTTGTCATGAATTGTATAAACTACAATTCCAGATAGTTTGTCATTTTGTGGCATAAAAAATCCTTTCTTTTTTATTGGTTTATCTGTTGATTGACCTTATATGTAATAAATAGTGCGATGCTCTCCAATGCAACAATTGCTATCGACACTACCACGCACCAGTTATCCTTCAACTGATGCGGTGAGAACAGCATAAGCAGCAACATCACAACGCCGAGCAGTGAGAACAGGTAATAGTGCGCCACACGGTAGGTATCTTTCAGTGGAATGGTGGCTGCGATGTAGTTAAGGCATCCAGTCAGCAGTATGACTACACTTGTTGCGGCAATGTTAAACAGGTGATACCTGCTGAGTATAACTCCGGCAAGCAAATTGACTGCTATGAGTCCGATGGTGGAGAAGATGATTGTCTTTTTCATTGTTTTGGGGTATTTGGTAATGGTGGCGGTGTCGGGGTTTGGTGCATGTTCAGTTCGGGCACTTGGCTGACAGGCAGCCATTGCGACATACCAGGTTTCCATACCAGCGAGTCGGCACTTAGCTTGCCTTGCGATATTATGGCTTGCAGGGTTGCGAGGTCATAGGTGCCTTGCTGCACTCCGTTTGTGGCCAGATGGTATTGTGCCGGTGTCAAGGGTGGCGGTGTGGGCTGCGGCTGCGTGTTGATGGTGGCTGCCGCGAGGTTCCCCATCTGGTTGCCTATATTCAGCCCTGCACCAAGACCCACGGCTGCATTCATGGTGCCACCGCCAGTGTTCTCGGCAGCCTTTTCCAGTACGTCGAAACTGCGGCGCATCTGATAGTTGTCCTGCCCAAGGATACGCATCTCGGCAGAGGCGTCAATGGCCTTCTTCAGGCGCTGGAAGCTTGCATCATCCTCCGACACAGAGATGGCCATCACAGCAAAGAGTTGCAGCTGTACACCATACATCTCGAAGACTGGCGACAACAGGCTCTGCGCTATCGATGACAGCTCTTCCGTCTTGCTTCCGATATTGACAATGGAAGCATCCGACGAAAGCATGGCTTGTGTGATTACAGTGGAGAGTTTTGACTGTATCACGCCACGGAAATAGTTGCACATCAAATCGGTGGCAAACGACGGCATATTTCCGACGAAACTCTCCAGAAACAGGCGTGGGTCGCTGATGCGGAAACCGTATTGTCCAAACGCTCTGACTGGCACCACGACACCATATTTGGGATCCTCTATCTGCAACGGTGCCGCCGTCCCCCATTTGCAGTCAAGGATTGATGTCTGATTTACGAACCACACCTCTGCGCCGAAGGGCGAAGTGCTACCGAAAGGCAGATTTATAAATTTGTTAAGGAGTGGGATGTTGTCGCTGTCGAGAGTGTGGGTGCCGGATTTGAAAGCATCCAATATCTCACCGCCTCGGACAAAGAAGGCTGTCTGCGAAGGGTAGACTATTAGCTGCGAGCCAAGACGAATGTCGTCTTCGGCGTACTTCCCAACAAGCTCTTCCTTGTTGTTCTCGTACCTTACGACATTTACGATTGCCATAGTTGTAGCATTCGTTGTTCACGGCTCGGTGAGGATTAAACCAAAACGAAAGAAAGGGAGCCATCCATTAATGCGTCTCTATTTTCTAATAGTAGGGCTTGGACTCCCCGAAGAACAAAAATAAAGGTCTATTATTGAATTGCTCCCAAAGGGTTGTATCATGTATGCATACAATCCAATTGAAGCATCCAACTTTCCTTTATTCCGTATTCTTCTTTGTGAAGTGTCCAAGTTCACTATTATCGGAATAGAGCGAAAATTGCGCTTTCTCTCGACAAACCAAACTGTCTGGTTTGCGAGTGCAAAGATACGAATTATTTTTAATATGCTAAAATTATTTATGCATCATAAGACCGACCGCAAGGTCCGCAGGGAGGTGCCTATTATATAGGAACACTATCTGTCTTGCGCTGAAAAAAGTTGACACAAAAGTCAACAAAGAATGGCAAACGGAAAATCAAAAACAAGGAATGCGAAGAAGCATTTAAGA
>OCTX012273109.1_pt1 | contig 45283 bp, 36 predicted proteins | sample 1539691 | NCBI WGS metagenome assembly OCTX01 (sample SAMN02144231, study PRJEB22623) | gut metagenome | biome: sheep rumen | host: Ovis aries | place: New Zealand
CCTTGAGCTGCAGCTGCGGCAGACCGGCGTCACTCTCGAGGATGCAACCAACGCACTGCACCAGGCGGCTGACCTGCTCGCAGCCACGCAGGCCCAGCTGGTTGAGGCACAGCAGAGCGGCGACCCGGAGGCTATTGCCCTCGCACAGGCCCAGGTTGAGACCGCTACGGAAAATTATAATTTTGCACTGGCTGCACAGGCGGCAGCTGCAGCTGCCGCGGCGGGGGCCGGACAATGAGAAATCAGGCAATACTGCGCAGAGCGCTCATCGCGGCGTCTCTGATTCTGATGCTGGTCATCCTCCTTATCACACGCGCCGCAAAGCGCGCGGAAAAAGCGGAGGAGGGCGGCCTGCCGGCCGGGCAGACTGCCTCTGAGGAGGATGTTTCGGAAGGGCAGGCAGCGGAGCCCCTTCAGCTCCCCGGTATTCTCTCACCGGGCAACGTCCATCCGGCGGCAAATCTTCTGAATACAGACACCCAGTTCTATTCTTACAACGATGAAGGCAGCACGCTGACGGCGGCTGTCGGCATCGATGTGTCCGAATATCAGGGCGAGGTGGATTATCAGAAGGTCCGGGAGGCCGGCATTCAGTTTGTGATTATCCGGATTGCCTATCAGGGCTATGTCACGGGAAAAATGGTCGTGGACAGCAATTTCTACCGCAACTACGAAGGAGCGCACGCCGCGGGCCTGCCGGTCGGTGTCTATTTCTTCTCTCAGGCCCTCGGCATCGACGAGGCGAAGCGCGCAGCCGGCTTTGTCCTGGCGACGCTGGACGATATCGAGCCCGAGCTGCCCATCGTCTATGATTATGAGATCCATCACGCGGATACCGCCCGCGCCTCGGACCTCTCCCAGTACAGTGCCACAGCCGGCGCGCTCGCGTTCTGTGAAGTGATCCGGAATGCAGGATACACGCCCATGGTTTACATGAACACACAGGCAGCCAATGAAAAATATGACCTGGGAGAATTTTCCGACATTCCGGTCTGGTACGCATCTTATGTGAAATCGCCTTCTCTGCCCTGCGGTTTTACCTGCTGGCAGTATTCCTGTACGGGCAATGTGCCCGGCGTGCCTGCCGAGGTCGACCTCAACCTGCTGTTCCTTCAGAAGGAGAATGACTGAACATGTCTTATCATTTTTTTGCCGCTATTTCCCGCATGAAATATATTGACCGCTGGCAGCTGATGCGCAACTCCCGCGAGGAGAATCTGTGCGAGCACTCCATGGAGGTCGCCATGATCGCGCACGCGCTGTGCGTCATCGGAAATGTGCGTTACGGGAAAGATCTGGACGCGGACCGCGCCGCCGTCATCGGGCTCTACCACGATGCGTCGGAGATCATTACGGGCGATATGCCCACGCCGGTCAAATACTACGGCGATGAGATCCGCACAGCCTATAAGAAGGTGGAAGCTGTCGCGGAAAACCGGCTTCTGACCAAGCTGCCGGAGGACCTGGCTCCCGTCTACCGGAGCATTTTCGGGACAGATGAAAACCCGGATCCCGCCGCCGGTGAGGCTGCGGAATCCGGGCGTTATATGCGCCGGCTGGTCAAAGCCGCGGACAAGCTGTCCGCGCTGATCAAATGTATGGATGAGACGGCGGCCGGCAACACGGAGTTCCGCACCGCCATGCAGTCCACCCGGAAGGCGCTCGATGTGATGGCACAGGAGCTGCCGGAGGTCCGGGATTTCATGGAAGACTTCCTGCCGTCCTACGGCCGCACCCTGGACGAGCTGGCGTAAACATCGTCCGGGCTTTCTTTTCAGGCTTTAATCATCTTTGTTTCTCAGTTGATTCTGCGGTCGGCCTTCTGGCCGGCCTTTTTTCCGAACAGAATATAATACTGGTAATAGGCGGGATTATAGGCGCCGAAGGCCTTCACCAGCTCCGGATAATTGGCCTTGTAAATATCCAGGTTGAAAGCCGCATTGCCGGGGAGCCCCACCACCATTCCGCAGTTCAGAAAATTCTCGAAGAGCAGATTTTCATCATAGGGCAAAACCTGATTGATCGCCGGGTTGGCTCCGTAATACCACGCCGGATCGTAGACATCCGCAAGGTCTGCCGCCGTGAGCGGGATATGCGCAAGGAGCTTGTACAGGAACGGCGAGATCAGCCCCTCCTGGTACAGCTTCGTCGCCGCTTCCAGCGGGAAGACCGTCGTGGGATCCAGATACAGCTGATAGATGTTCAGCTCGTTGATCACCTGATAGCGCAGCGCCAGCCGGATCTCCCGGTACACCGCTGTCGCATCGGTATTCTTCTGCAGAGCTTCGGTCATCGTCGCCATCCAGGAGTACTGCTCGTTCCAGTGCGTATCGTACGGGGCCTTCGCCCGGACCGGCAGCGCCGGGGCATACAGGATGCTTCCGGCAGCAATCGCCGCCGCGAGAACGCCGGCTGTCCATCTCATCTGATTCTTCATACTTTTGCTCCTTCTGTCACTTTTACTCCGCGCGCAGCGCGTCAATCGGATTCAGGCGGCTCGCACGCCGGGCGGGCGCCCATCCGAAAATAATGCCGACCGCTGCGGAAAATCCCAGTCCCAGTGCAATCGCCGACGGTGAAATGGCGAAGGAAGTATCCATCAGTCTGGCTCCGACCAGTGCGATCAGGCAGCCGAAGCCGACGCCGATCAGTCCGCCGAAAACAGAGAGGATCACCGCCTCCAGCAGGAACTGGGTCTGAATCCGTGAGGGCTCCGCTCCAAGCGCTTTGCGCAGGCCAATCTCCTTCGTCCGCTCCGACACGGAGACCAGCATCATGTTCATGATACCGATGCCGCCGACCACCAGTGCGATGCCGGCGATGCCGCCGAGCATGGTGGACAGCATGGAGGAGACGGAATTCATCGTATCCATCAGTGAATCCATGTTGATAATCTGGAAGGCATTTTCTGTGTGGTTGTAGATCTTGTCCAGTGTCTCCCGCAGCCGCTCCTCCACCTCCGCGTTCGTCGTGCCCTCCTCCACGTAGATGTCGAGGCTGGTCACGTTTTTGCTCCAGCTCATGGTCAGCGCGTTTTTATACGGGATGATGACGCTGCCGTCCAGGCTGCTCCGGTCCGAATATGCGGCAAAAATGCTGTTGTCCTTCTTCTGCACGCCGACCACCAGGTACTCGGCGCCGTTCAGGCGCACGCGCTTTCCGAGCGCCTCGCCGTTTCTGAACACGTTCTTCAGGAAATCCTGATCGATGATGCAGACGTTGATGTTGCCGCTCATATCCGATGTATTCAGGCCGCGCCCGCTCTCGATCACGTCGTTATAGGCAAAATAAAGCTCATTGCGGCCGGTCACCGAGACATTCTCATAGACCCGGGCATCATAGACGGCCGCCGTCGCGCCGGACACCTGCGGGGAGACGCCCCTGACACCCGGCACATCCATGATGGTCTGCAGGTCAGCGTCCGTCAGTCCGGATTTCATGGCCGTCCCGGGAGCTGACACGGAGAGCGTGCCGGCGCCCAGTTCCGAAAACTGGCCCAGAATCGAGCTGGTCGCGTTCTGCACCAGAGTGATCAGCCCAATGACGGCCGCGACACCGATGATGATGCCCAGCATCGTGAGGAAGGACCGCATTTTGTTTGTGATGATGTTCTGCACGGAGATCCGGAAGCTCTGCCGCACAGTATTGATCAGCCTACGCATCCTCCAGCCTCCCTTCGCTCAGTTTTCCGTCCAGGATCCGCACAATCCGGTTCGCGTGCGAGGCGATTCTGGAGTCATGCGTGATCATGATAATCGTCCGCCCCTCGTTGTTCAGCTCGTGAAAGAGCTCCATGACCTGAGCACCGGTCTTCTGGTCCAGCGCGCCGGTGGGCTCGTCCGCCAGCAGGATTGTCGGGTTGGTCGCGATCGCGCGCGCGATCGCCACGCGCTGCTGCTGACCGCCCGAGAGCTGGTTGGGGTAGTTCTTCATTTTGTCCCCGAGGCCGACTTTTACGAGCATCTCCTCCACCCGCTCCCTGCGCTGTTTTTCCGGCATGTTCGCATAGATCAGCGGCAGCTCGACGTTCTCGTAGGCCGTCTGCTTCTGGAGCAGGTAAAAGGACTGAAAGATAAATCCGATCTCCCGGTTCCGGATCTGGGCAAGCCTGGCTTCCTTCTGGTCCTTCACGGGATTGCCGGACAGGTAATAATCTCCGGAGGTGGGCACGTCGAGGCAGCCGATGATGTTCATCAGCGTCGTTTTGCCTGAGCCGGACGGGCCCAGCACGGCCAAAAACTCACCCTTTTTTACCGTAAGCGTGACGTCATCCAGTGCCCGGAAGTTCTCCTCCCCGAGCCGGTAATCCTTGACGATATGAGCCATGTGCAGGATCTCGTCCTCACCCGGCTGATATGGTTCGCTGACAGAAGCCCCTGTGCTCTGCCGCTTTGATCCGAATCGTCTCATCAGGGCTCGTCTCCCCCGCCGGGACCGCTCACTTCCACGTTCATTTCAGGGAACAGGCCCTGTGCCGTATCATAGTAGGTCTCGCCCTCTTCCAGACCGCTGACGATCTGGATGTAGTTTCCGTCGGTCTCACCGGTCAGCACGGCGCGGTGCTGCGGGCCCTCTTTGCCCTCGCCCGGCACCAGCACATAGGAGGTGCCGTCCTCCTCCGTCTTCACTGCGGCGGAGGGAACCGCGACCACGTCCGGAATGCTCATCAGCACCAGCTTCACCTCGGCGCTCATGCCGCTGCGGGCTTCCTCGTCTCCTCTGAATTCCACCTCGGAGGTGAAATAGGAGACGCCGTTCTGCACCTCGGCCACCCGGGAAATGGAGGCGATGGTGCCCTCATAGGTCGTCCCGGTGGCGTCGAGAGTAATGCTCACGGGCGAACCGGTGGTGACGCCGCCGATATCGTACTCGTTGATTTTGATGTCAACCTTCATGATGTCAAAACTGGTCACCGTCGCCAGGAGCGTACCCTGGTTGACGGAATCGCCGATTTTGACGGGCAGATTGGTGACCACGCCGTCCATCGGGGCGGTGATGGTGCAGTAGCCGATCTGCTTATAGAGGTTGTTCAGCGAAATCTGGCTGGAGGTCTGATCTCCCTGCGCCCGGGCGGACTCGATCTGCAGCGCATAGTTGTTCAGCTGCTGGTTGGAGCTGTTCCTGGCCGCATTGTAATTGTCGATGGCGTTCAGATAGTTGAACTGGGCTGTCACCAGCGAGTCATAGAGGCCGGTCAGGGAGTTCTCCTCCTTGATCTTGGCGGCGTTATAGTTCTGAACTGCCTGATTGTAGGAGAGCCATGCGCCGTCAAGCTGCAGCTGGGCGCTGCTTGTATCTGCACGTGCCGTCTGGGCGGCTTCCATCACACTCTGTGCGCTTCGTACGCTCTGATAGCTGGAGTCGACGCCCTGCATCGCCGTCATGAGACTCGATCCGAAGCCCTGGTTGTTCAGCCCGACCTCGTTGTTGAAGGCGCGCTGCGCGTTCACGAGATTCGCAAACGCCGTGTCGATCTGCTGCTGCGCGCTGAGCATCTGGCTGTCCAGGTTGTTGTCGAGATTGTATTTGTAATTGTTGTACTGGCTCTGCGCCTGCTGCACGGACAGAGAAGATGTGCGGTTCGACGCCGCCATCTGGGCTTCCTGCTGATCGATCTGCTGCTGGATCGGCTCCGGGTTCAGCTGGATCAGGACATCGCCCTCATGCACTTCGTCGCCCGCTTCCACTAAAAGCTCGCGGACTTTGACGCCGGTCACGTCCGGATAGACATTCCGGTAGTCCACCGGGTTGATGGTTCCGGAGAAGCTTCTGTAATTCTCCAGATCCCTTTTCTCTGCTGTTTTTTCAACCAGTCCGGCAGTGGCAGCCGCGTTGCTGCTGCAGGAAGAAAGCGAGGGAGCCAGTGCGGCAATCAGGATGACCGCACCGAGCGCAGCTGCTGCTGCGCTAAGGCTCCGGCCGCGGCGAAGTCCGGCCTTCCGGCGGGATGCTTTTTCATCAACACCCGCACAGGCTTCCTGCTCCTCATCCAGCTCGATCCACTCCAGACCGCTGCTTTCCAGTGAATTCTCTCTTTTCATTCCGTACTCCAATAGCTGTTTCTGATCTATTTCTTCAATCCTTCCTGAAGGGTCATGTAAAAAGCGGTGTGAAAACTATTTTATCGCAATTCGGTACTCTGACAATGCGCAGGAGGGAAATTTCACAGTTTTTTTAGGATTCGTGAAACCACCCGGCATGTTTCACGTCCGGACAGAAAAAGAGGCGCTGAAATCCGGATGATCCTCCGATTTCAACGCCCGTCTTTTTCATTTGCAGGAAGCTTTTTTAAATAATAATCCCGGTTCTTACTTCTCTCCGGTTCTTACTCCTTTACCACTCCACAATTCTTTTTACGGCGCTGTGACCGGTGAGTTTTGCACTGCAGTCATCGGGCTGTGAAAAGGCTGCGAAGACCTCGAAGCGGGTGCTCCGGATCTTCCGGACTCCGTTCTCGTCCACGGAGGTGAAGGCTTTCTCCGGCAGGTCCAGGATTACATCCTTGCACTCATCCCGGCGCAGTTTCAGCCGCCTGAAGCCGGCGAGCTGCGGATGCGGTACGGCGTTCGGATCGTCCAGACCCCGGATGTAGATCTGCAGCACATCCTCTGTGTCCGCGCCGCGGTTTTCCGCAGAGACAATGACGCGTATGGCGGGATTGCTGTAATTGATGGCTTCTTTTTCCGCCTCATCCCGGCCGTTTTCCGTAATCCGCTGCACGACCATGCCCGTGACGGAACAGTCTCCGTAAGTCAGGCCGAATCCGAACGGATACAGCGGCGTCCCGTTGTAATAGCGGTAAGTGCGATTCTTCATGGAATAATCCGTGAAGTCCGGCAGATCCTTCGTATCCTGATAGAAGGTCACCGGAAGCTTGCCGGACGGAGAGACCTCGCCGAAAAGAATCTGTGCGAGATCGATGCCGCCCCGTGCGCCCGGATAAAATGCCTGGATTACCGCATCAGCCTGTTCCTGCGGAACAGAAAGATCGATGGCACTGCCTGCGAGGTTGATGACGATGACCGGCTTTTTCATCGGCAGGAGTGAGCGCAGCAGCTCTTCCTGGAACGGAGGAAGGTGCAGATCCTTCTTGTCACCCGAAGAGTAAGCGTTTCCGGTATCGCCCTCTTCACCCTCCAGCGTCTCATCCAGTCCGACGACCAGAATGACCACGTCCGAGTAATCCGCGACTGTCCGCGCTTCCGCCAGGCGGTCCGCCATTTCAGGTTTCGAGAGGTTCTCTACATTATCTTTGTACAGATGGCAGCCCTCGGAGTAGAGAATGCGCGCGGGCTCTGCACCGCGTTCTTTCGCCCATGCTTCCGTGTAATCCTGAATCCCCTCCAGGACAGTCACATAGCGGGAGGAAGTCCCGTGATAATTGCCGATCAGGGCGGTCCGGCTGTTGGCATTCGGACCGATGACACCGATCACCGGCGTCTTCCAGGCGGACAGGACGGTGAGATCCATCGGCAGGACACCGTTGTTCTTTAAGAGAACAATTCCTTCTCTCGCCGCGCGGTGCGCCAGCTCCAGATTCTTCTCACATTCCACTTCCGTGAAAGGAATCGCATCATACGGCGTCTTCTGCTCGTCAAACAGGCCGAGCAGATAGCGTGTAGTAAACAGTCTCACACAGGACTCGGTGATCAGGGCTTCGTCGATCATGCCGAGCTTCACCGCATCCAGAATCTTCTGGTAGGTGCAGCCGCAGTTGACATCACAGCCATTCTCCAGCGCCAACTTCACGGATTCCTCCGGTGTCGCGGTGACTTTGTGATTTTCATGGAAATCGCGGATTGCCCAGCAGTCGGAGACAAAATGTCCCCTGAAGCCCCATTTTGCCCGCAGAATGTTCTGCAGAGACGGGCTCGCGCAGCATACTTCGCCGTTGGTGCGGTTATAGGCACCCATGACGGCCTCGACGTCTGCCTCTTTGACGCAGGCCTCAAAAGCCGGCAGATAGGTTTCTTCCATATCCTTGGGATTCGCTTTGGCGTCGAAGGAATGGCGCAGCGCCTCCGGTCCTGAGTGCACCGCAAAGTGTTTTGCACAGGCGGCCGCCCGCAGGTATCCGCCGTTGTCGGAACCGTCCCTGCCCTGGAGGCCCAGGATGAACCGGACGCCGAGACGGGACGTCAGGAACGGATCTTCGCCGTAAGTCTCATGGCCGCGGCCCCATCTGGGATCACGGAAAATATTTACGTTCGGAGACCAGAATGTCAGACCTTTGTAGATATCCCTGTCGCCCCGCTGTGACTGCGCGTTGTACTTGGCGCGTCCCTCCCGGGCGATGCAGGTACCGATTTCTTCCATAAGGTCTTCGTCAAAAGCCGCAGCGAGGCCGATGGCCTGAGGAAACATGGTGGCTGTGCCGGCTCTGGCAACGCCGTGCAGCGCCTCATTCCACCAGTTGTATTCCGGAATGTCCAGCCTCGGAATCGCCGGTGCATCGTAGCGCAGCTGCGAAGCCTTCTCCTCCAGCGTCATCCGGTTAACCAGTTTCTGCGCACATTCTCTGGCTTCTGCTCGATTCATTTTCCTGTCTCCTTATACTTGAAAATATGATAAGATACTTTTATGGGTATAGAATCTGAAACATCGCCCGGATGGGACGGTGTACCGCTTAAATATCGCCAGCCTGTACGCGGATACATCGGCAGAACCGTCAACGATTCTGTCGAGGAGGTTGATTTTGTGCCCGGAACCCATGTACGGATCTGGTACAACAATCAGCTGGATGCCTATGCGCTGCATCATCACGCGGCTGTGGAGATCGTGATCTGTATGGAAAGCACTTACAATACGATCGCCGCAAACCAGCTTTATCAGCTGAATGCCTCCGATATTCTGATTATTCCGCCCCTTGTGCCCCACCGTCATCTGGGCGGGATCAAAGGAACCCGTTTTATCTGTCTGTTTGATCTTTCTCCGCTGAACGCATTTGAAGAATTCCGTGCGCTCTCTTCCACCATGCTGGATCCGATTTATCTGACAAGAAAATCCGCTCCGTCGCTTTACCTGCGCGTCTACGAAAGTATGATGCGGGTGGTGGACGTTTATTTTTCTACCCAGAGCACCTGGGAAATGGCTATTTTTTCCGAATTACTGAATGTTTTTGCGGGGATCGGAAAAGACCGTCTGTCTGAATCCGATAACTTCTCTCCCGCCGGCAGCACCCATTTCCAGGCGAACTACGATAAGTTTTCCGGTCTGATGCTCTATCTGGACGAGCACTACGCGGAGGATATTTCCCTGGAGCAGGCGGCTGAACTGGTCGGCTTTTCAAAGTTCCATTTCAGCCGCCTCTTCAAGGAATATGCGGGTACTACCTTTTATGACCATCTGGTCCGCAGACGGGTGCGCGCCGCGCAGGAGCTGCTGTCAACCAGTATGTCCATCACTGAAATTACTTTCCGGACCGGGTGGGGCTCGCTTACTTCCTTCAGCCGCAGCTTCCGCAAATACACCGGCATGTCTCCCACCGAATACCGTTCCCTGTCCGAAGTGAAGGGATCAGCCCTTCACAGATCCTAACGCGACACCCGCAATAATGTACTTTGAAAGTGCCAGGTACACAACGATCAGCGGAAGCGCCGTCAGAGTCAGTCCCAGATAAACCGCGCCGTACTCTGTCTTGTAAATATCTCCTCTCAGCAGCGAAACCATAATCGGAAGAGTATATTTCTTCTGGTCTGTCAGAAGGATCAGAGGCTCAAACAGTCTGTTCCAGCTGCTGACAAAGCTGAAGATCGCCTGCGTTGCAATTGCCGGCTTCATGATCGGAAGCGCGATCAGATTGAAAATATAAAACTCTTTCGCTCCGTCGATCCGGGCTGACTGGACAATTTCCAGTGACAGGGCCGGCTGCATGTACTGCCGCATGAAGAAAACCATGGAAGGCGATGCAATAGCCGGCAGGATCAGCATGGAGAGGTGGTTCGTCATATGAATCTTATAGACCATCTGATAGAAACCGATCATAGTGATCTGCGCGGGAATCATCATGATTGCCATGATGAAGGAGAAGAATGCCTTCCTGGCTTTCCACTGATAGACCACCAGTGCATAAGCGGTCAGCGTGGAGAAGTAGGTCGCCAGCGCCGTCGCGCTGATGGAAACGATCAGCGAGTTCATGAAACCGACGGACGGCTTGAAGCTCTTACCCAGCAGGATCTTCAGGTTGTTGGAAAAATAGTGCGACGGGATCAGCGATACCGCGTGCTGCTGAATCTGTGTCGTGGACCTTGTCGAGTTGACGATCATAATAAGGAAAGGCATTACACTCAGGATGGCCAGAAATACACAGATAATAAAAATCACGGTTTTCTTTCCGTAGTGGTTCTTATTCTTACTCATGATTTCGCCGCCTCCTTCTGTCTTCTTTTCTCCTCCTTGATCTGCTGTTTCACGATCTTTTCGAGTTTTGCCTCGTCTCTGTCACGCAGAGCATAGAACAGGAGAGCGGAGCTCAGGCAGATCAGCACGAACATGAGCATGCTGGCAGCCGCGGCACGGTTGTAGAGGTAGCTTCCGGAGAAGGCCAGGTTGTAAATAAACACACTCGTCGTCAGGGTTGCGTTGTCCGGACCGCCCATCAGGAACAGTCTCGGAATATCGAACATATTCAGACCGCCGATCAGGCTGGTGACCAGGGTGAACAGCAGGATGGTCTTGATATTCGGAATCGTTACCTGCCAGAAGGTCTGCCATCCGTTGGCGCCGTCCACTTCCGCGGCCTCGAAGATTTCAGGGCTGATACCCAGAACGCCGGAAATCAGGATGATCATCGTGTAGCCGTACCACATCCAGGTCTGAATGAAGATGACGATATCCTGTGCGATATTTTTCTTTACAAGGAAATTGTATGGTGAATCAAAGATGCCGAAGCGTGTCATCAGGTCGTTGACCGGGCCCATAGGATAGCCGAACAGGGCGTTGAACAGGATTGCGACGGTCGCAGCCGTGATGATGTTGGGCATATAAAACAGGACCTTGAAAATGCCCTCGCCCGGGATCTTGAAACGCCGGTCCGTAAACCAGGCAGCAAGCAGCAGCGCCAGAGCCAGCTGAGGAATGAAGTTGCAGACCCACAGCTTGATGGTGTTCTTAAACGCTGTCTGGAAAGTCGGGCTGGTCAGAATCGTAACAAAGTTTGCAAAAGGCTTCTCCAGAAAATGCCAGTCTGTCTTACCGATTCCTTTCAGATCCGTAAAACCGATCACTGCGGTATACAGTGTCGGATACAGCTGGAAAATCAGGAATGCAACGACAAACGGAACGGAGAAGAGATAGCCGTATCTTGCATAGCTGAAATTTTTCTTCTTGTTCATAGATAGTCCCCCGCATGGAAACTTAGAATGAAACCGGCGGGGTGGGTCAAAGGAGGAAGCCCCCCCCGCCGAAGCTGCTGAATCACTCAGTCATGTTCTGAAATTACTCTGCATCAATTCCGAGATTGTCAGAAACAGTCTGCTTGAAGTCCTTGATTGCCGCATCGCGATCCTTCTCGCCTGCTGCATAAGCACGGACCTGATCTCTCCAGATCTGGTTGATGGACTCATCATACTGAGTCAGGTTCTTGCCGTTTGCATACTGGTTTGCAGGAACGAATACGTCGAACATGTTCTGGCCGCCCAGGAAGTCAAGCTCGCCGTTGGACTTCGCCATAACGGTACCGGAAGCTACGCAGTCCTTCGTGCCGCCTTCGCCGTTGAGCGTGCCGTTTGCCCACTTGTACTGCAGGCCGTCATCGCTGGTGTCAAGAGTGATGTAATAGATCAGTTCCTTGACTGCATCGATCTTCGCGGGATCCATGTTCTTGTTTGCAATAACCCATGTGCCGCCCCAGAAGAATCCGATCGGAGGAGCTGTAACTGCCCAGTCACCATAGGTTCCTTCGCCGACAGCTTCGCCGCCGCAGTTCGGAGCCAGTGTGTAGTTGATCAGCCATGCAGGTCCGAAGAAACCGAATACCGGCTTCGCACCTTCGCCCTTCATATCAGCAAACCATGCATCCTGCCAGTCCTGAGTCTGGTTGGACCAGCCGTTGTCTGTCAGATCCTTGGAGATATCCAGGAAAGCTTCTCTCTTGGGATCGATGTGAAGCAGGCCATCCTCTGTCAGCCAGCCTTCATCGGAGCTGTTCTCAACTGCGTGCCAGACATCACCGTCACCGGAGACGATTGCTACGCCGCTGTCAGCCAGAGTTGCAGCTGCTTCGAAGAACTTGTCCCAGCTGCCGGAGCCGGAGCCGATGATCTCGCCGATCTTTTCCGGATCGTCTGTTCCGAAGACATCCTGTGCAATGGATCTTCTGTAAATGAAAGCACCGCCGGTTGCCTGATAGCCAAGGCCGTCGACCTTTCCGTCTGTGTTGGTTCCGATATCGACAGAATACTGTGCGATGTCAGCTGCCTTCAGCTCAGCCTCAACATCGATGCCGAGGTCTTCATAAGGCATTGCGAAATCCTGCATATCGCCCTGTGTATATTTCAGAACGAAAGCGGACTCTGCGCAGTAGATATCGGGCTGCTCTGCGCCGCCTGCCTGAAGGGCCTGGTCCAGAGCCGGCTGATATGCACCCTCAGTGGTAGCGATGATGGTCGGATTAACGGTGTAAGGGAAATCCGGATGCTCTTCCAGGTACTTGTCAATCATGCCCGGAACTTCATCTGTGAATGTCCACAGATTGATAACGCCGCCCTCAGCTGCCGGAGCTGCTTCTTCTACAGCTTCTTCCTCTGCGGGAGCCTCTTCTTCTGCCGGAGCCTCTTCCTCTGCGGGAGCTGCTTCTTCTACAGCTTCCTCAGCCGGAGCTGCAGCCGGAGCTGCCGGTGCCGCTGCGCAGCCAGCAAGAACAGTAGCTGACATGACGCCTGTTAAGATCACTGCCAATACTTTCTTTTTCATTGCGTTCCTCCTTAAATAATGCGTTAAAATTATAACTGTTTGCGGGACCCCTCCCGCCTGTTTCGCTTAATTCTGTTATATCAGCAATCGTTTTCGGAGAATATACAAATATTGCTTTTATTTTCGCATATATTGCCAGAGTGCACAGTTTTTTTGTCTGTTCAGCTCTGTTTTGGTAAAATATGCACAAAGGTGTTTTCGGAAATTGTATAAAACTGCCGGAAAGCGCTTACAATAATGTCAAAACGTTGACAGGAGACACAATAATGGATAAGCTGTTCGGACCGAATAATCCGGTGACGGTCTTTCTTACAAGACTCTGTGATCTGATCTTCTTAAATCTGGTTTTCGTGGTGACCTGTCTGCCGGTCATCACCGTCGGCGCGGCGGTCACGGCCCTTTACCATGAGACGATCGCCATCGTTAAAAAAGAGAGCACCTATCCCGTGCGGTCCTATTTTGCCTCGTTTAAACAGAACTTCCGGCAGGCCACGCTGCTGTGGATCGCGCTCCTTGCGCTTATCCTGTTTTTCTCGGCGGATCTGTATGTGATCTATTTCGTGATTGACCCGGCATACCGCTTTCTGCAGTATCCGGTGTGGCTCATCCTGATCGGCATCGCGTCCGTGCTTCTGTATGCCTTTCCTCTTCTGGCCACACATGAAGAAACTGTCCCGCAGCTGGTGCGGAACAGTTTTCTCCTGAGTCTTTCCAATTTTCCTTTTACGGTTTTCTGTGTGGTTCTGATCGGTCTGATTGTCGATCTCTCGCTTCACAACGGGTCGATTCTCGTCGGGTTCTTCAGCCTGTTTCTGTTCTTCGGCTGTGCGGCCCTGGCACTGTTCTTCTCTCTGTTCTTTGTCCGGATCTTCGACAAAGCTGAAAAGAAACAGTAAAGCCCGCCGGTCTCACAGGGCTCCCAGCACTTCTCCGATCTTTCCGTCGATGACCAGGTCTGCCTGGGCGTCGCGGCTCGTGGCGCTCTTATTGATCAGCACCAGCTTGTTCCCGCGATAGTAATCAATCAGTCCCGCTGCCGGGTAGACCACCAGCGAGGTGCCGCCGATGATGAGCATGTCCGCCTCCGAAATGCAGCGGACCGCCTCGTTCAGAATGCCCATGTCCAGTCCTTCTTCATACAGCACCACATCCGGTTTCACACGGCCGCCGCACTTCTCGCAGACCGGCACGCCCTCCGACTTCAGAATATAGTTCACGTCGTAGAAGGTATGGCATTTTTCGCAATAATTGCGCAGTACCGATCCGTGCAGCTCCAGGACTTTCTTACTGCCGGCCTTCTGGTGCAGACCGTCAATGTTCTGTGTGATCACCGCCTTCAGTTTGCCGCGCTGCTCCAGCTCGGCGAGCTTTAAGTGCGCCGCGTTGGGCTGCGCATCCGGCGCGATCATTTTCTCTTTATAGAATTCAAAAAATTCCTCCGGCCGCTGCCGGTAGAAGGTGTGGGAGACAATGGTCTCCGGCGGGTATTTGTATTTCTGGGCATAGAGTCCGTCCTGCGAGCGGAAATCCGGGATGCCGCTCTCCGTCGACACACCCGCTCCGCCGAAAAAGACGATATTGTCGCTGCCCTCAACCAGTTCCCGCAGTCTGTCGATCTTCTGTTCCAAAGTCATGTGTATTCCCCCCTTTCAGCTGACGTTTTCTGATGTAAAAAGATACATAATGGACACCGGCGCCCGCCGGGCCATTATGTATCTTCTGATTTTTCCTGATCTGTGTAATCTCAGTCGATGCGGCAGATCCAGCCCTCGGGCGCCTCGATGCGTCCCATCTGGATTCCGGTCAGCGTGTCGTACAGCTTCTGCAGGACCGGTCCCATCTTCTCCTGGTTGTCGCGGAAAACGATCTCGCGGCCGTGGTCGTTGATCTTCGCAACCGGCGAAATAACTGCCGCGGTGCCGCACAGACCCATCTCCGGGTACTGGCCGACTTCGTCGAGGAACACCTCGCGCTCGGTGACCTTCAGGCCCAGATAGTGCTCCGCCACATACACCAGCGAGCGGCGGGTGATGGACGGCAGGATGCTCTCCGACTTCGGGACGATCAGATTTCCGTCCTCATCAACAAAGATGGTGTTGGCGCCGCCGGTCTCCTCGATCTTCGTGCGGGTCGCGGGATCCAGGTACACGTTCTCCGCGTATCCCTCGTCGTGCGCCGTCACGATGGCGTGCAGACTCATTGCATAGTTCAGTCCCGCCTTGATGTGGCCGGTTCCGCGCGGTGCTGCGCGGTCAAAATCAGAGACCTTGATCACGATCGGCTTCGCGCCGCCCTTGAAGTACGGTCCGACCGGTGTGACGAAAATACGGAACTGATACTCTTCCGCCGGCTTCACGCCGATGACCGGGCTGATGCCGAAGGAATAGGGGCGGATATAGAGGGTCGCGCCGGATCCGTACGGAGGAACCCACGCTTCGTTGGCCTTGACCACCTGCTTCACCGCGTCGATGAAACGCTCTTTCGGGAACACCGGGATCTCCAGGCGCGCCGCGCTTCCTTCCATTCTCTCCGCGTTCAGGTCCGGGCGGAAGCAGACGATATGTCCGTCCTCGGTCTCGTATGCCTTCAGTCCCTCGAAAACAGTCTGCGCATACTGAAGAACACCGGCGTCCTCACTCATGACAATCTTGTCGTCTGTGATCAGGCCGCCTTCATCCCACGCGCCGTTCTTATAATTGCTCACATAACGATAGTCCGTCACATGATAAGCAAATCCAAGATTGCCCCAGTCAATGTTCTTCTTTTCCATCTGACAGTTCCTCCTCATCTATCTTCTTTCGTGCCAATTCAGTCTTCTAATCTAATAAAGCGGCACTTTTCACAACATTATAAGCCTATAAAAACCATTTTTCCATAACAGAGGGAAAAAAACTTACCCATCCTTTTCCATGCGGGAAAGCTCCGGAAGCACTGTGCACAGCATGGTGACAAAACAGGCGGTCCCGCCGATGACATTGGAGATGGGCTCCGCCATGAAGACACCGTCCGTCCCGAAGCCGAACACGGTCGGCAGGAGGAGGGTCAGCGGAACGACCAGCACAGCCTTGCGCAGAAGACTGAAGAAGATGGTCTGTTTCTTTTTGCCGAGTGCCTTGAAGAATGTCTGGCCGCTGTACTGCAGGGCCTGGAACAGAAATGCGAAGAAATACAGATGCAGCGCCCGCGCGCCCGGCTCCAGCAGCTTCGGGTCATTCGAGAAGATCCGCACGAAAAATTCCGGGAAAAACAGCACGACGAGCCACGCGGCCGCCGTGTAGGACATGGCCAGGGCGATGGTCAGCTTCATGGCCTTGCGGACGTTGCCGGCGCGCCTGGCCCCATAATTATAGCTGATCGTCGGCGAAGCGCCCTCCGTGACCGCCTGTGCCGGCACGTCCAGGATCGAGCGCACCGATGAGACGATGGTCATGACGGAAATGTACATCGCGCCGCCGAACTGCATGAGCATCCTGTTGCAGGTGATCTGCACCAGCGAATTGGTCGCCTGCATCACAAAGGAGGAGATGCCGAGGCCCAGGATGTCCTTTGCGCCCGGGAAGCGGAAGGCGAACGTCAGCGGGTCGTCGCTGTGCGCATGCTTTCCGCGCTTATCCAGGTAGAAGCGCATGACAAAGGCAAAAGAAAGAAACTGCGAGAGCACAGTCGCGGCCGCCGCGCCGCGGATGCCGAGGCCCAGCACAAAGATAAAGACGGGGTCCAGCGCCAGGTTGGTGAGAGCACCGATCGTCACCGAGAGCATGCCGGCCGACGCGTAGCCCTGTGCGTTGAGGAAAGGGTTGAGGCCTGCGCTGATCATGAAAAAGACCGTGCCGGCAGCATAGATCTGCAGGTAGGCGTGCGCGTCCGGAATCTCGGAGGCAGTCGCCCCGAACAGGGCGAGAAGCTGCCTGCCAAAGAGCTCACACGCCAGAGTGATGACGGCAGCCGTAATCAGCAGAAACCGGAAAGACGTATTCTGGTACTGTCTCGCCTTTTCGAGGTTTCCGCGGCCCAGCTCCATCGAGTAGAGCGGCGCGCCGCCCATCCCGTAGAGATTGGTGAAACCCGAGATGATCATAATGATGGGAAAGCACAGGCCGACCGCGCCGAGCGCCTCCGTCCCCGCGCCCGGAATCCGGCCGATATAGATCCTGTCCACGATGCTGTACAGCAGACTCAGGACCTGTGCGATCAGCATGGGAAAAGCAGCCATCAGGATGTTTTCCGCGATGCCGCCGTGTTCGAAATCAATCTTTTTCATCCTGAACACTTCCGGTCGGACACTGCCCGGCTCATCGGGCCTTCGGCAGGTGCATCAAAGGGCCTGTTATCCAGAATACAGGCGCACAGCGCAAGCAGCCTGTCCGCAGCCTCCTGCGCGTTCCATTCCTCCAGGATGGTCCGGTAAGCTGCCGCGCCGAGCTGCCGTATCCGCTCCGGATCCGCCAGGAGTCCCGTAACCTTCCGGTACAGATCCTCCCGGTCGCCGAAGGTGTAAATTCTTCCGTTTATATCGTCCCGTATCAGAGAGCGCACCGCGCCGGCCGCGTGGCTTGCGACCACCGCGCAGCCGCTGTTCATGGCTTCGTTCACGACGGCGCCCCAGCCCTCTCCCCGATCGCTGGTAAACACCAGCAGATCCGCGCGCTCCATGTGCGGGCGCACCTGATCCGCGGGAAGAAAGCCCGTAAATTCCACGGTGTCCCCGAATTCACGGCGGAGTGCTTCCTCCTCCGCGCCGGATCCGATGATCTCGAAGCAGACCTTCTGCTCCGGGTGGGCGAGCACATAGCGTTCCTGCACCATCCGGATCAGCTCCGCCATCATCTCGATATGCTTGAAGTCCACAAAGCGTCCGGTCCACAGAATGCGAACTGCGCCCGGGTCTTCCGGGTGCTTTCTGCCAAACAGCTCCTCCTCGCTCCCGTACCGCACGAGGGGCGGGAAGTAGCCCCAGGTATATTTGCGATTGGGAAAAGCCCCGATCAGCTCGAAATCTCCCGCGACATACGCGCCGGCGCACAGCAGATAACAGGGTGCTTTTCTCCACCTGGTGAATTCCTGATATTTATGCAGCAGACCGCGGGGCGAGACTGCCTTCCAGCGGCCGTCCTTATAGATACTCTCGCTGATGCGGATCACCGGACGATTTGACAGCAGCCGCTCATAGACCAGTTCCTCCCGGTCCATTCCGCCGAACAGCAGAATATCGCAGTCCCGGATCAGCTGCCGCACAGGACCGTCCTGCAGTCCCTGCGCCTCTTCCTCGTAAAGACGCCGGACATAGGGCGGCTTTGCCTCTTCCCAGCCCATTTTCCGACGCTCCTCCTCCATCGGCATCAACTCGATGAAAGCGTAGTCCTCCCCAAGCCGTTCATACATGGCCTCGCAGAACGGAATCTGGTGGTGACTGATGTAGTTGGAGACAAAAGCTATTTTCATATTGTTTTGTTCCGGAATCTGCAAGACACACAATGGCTCGGCGGACGCTCTCGCTCCGTTGTGTTTGCTCGCGTTACATAAGGCGCCAAAATACGGCGCCTAAGTAACGAGTAACACAAACGGCCGCCTGCGCCATCATGTGTCTTTCCGATCCAATCAAAATAATGTTAAATCATACTTTTATAGATTTCCAGCAGGCGCCGGTAGTTGGTGTCCGGGTTGTGGGTGAACTGCGCCCGGCGCTGTGCATTCTCGCCGAAGAAGCACGCCAGGTCATCGTCATAGAAGATGGTCTTGACGCCTTCGGCCAGTTCATTCCACTTTCCGCCCGGGAACAGGATGCCCTCTTCGGCGTCGGTGATCAGGTCCGGCACGCCGCCGACCTTGGCCGCGACGACCGGCACGCCCAGCAGCATGGCCTCACACATGGAGTTGGGCGAATTTTCCATAATCGAGGCGCAGACATAGACATTGCTCCGCAGATACTGCTCCTTCATCTCCTGCGCGGTGAGCCGCCCCAGCATGGTCACATGCCCCTGCAGACCCAGACGCCGGATCAGCCGGAGCAGATATTTGCCGTAGGAGGTAATCCGCAGCGGCAGCGGAACCCGCCCGCGCTCGCTGATCGCCCCGCCGACGGGGCCGATGATGGAGTTGCCCGCCACATACAGATGCGCGTCGGGGAATTTTTCCAGAATCAGCGGCATCGCCTTGAGCATATAGTGAAAACCCTTGAGCGGATAATCGCCCTGACTTAAGAAAATGCTGTGCCGCTCGATGTGCTCCGGCGACCAGGTCCCGGTGTAAAATTCGCTGCGCAGCGTCTCATTCATCGCGTGGTAAACCGCATCCGGATTGATCTCCGCAGTCTCTTTCCGGTCAAAAGCCGTCCGCCCGGTGATGTGTCCGGTCCGGCGCAGTGCTTTGGCCTCCGTCTGTGCGCGCAGCTCAAACTTTCTGCGCTGCTGGATCAGCGAGTCGCGGCGCAGTCTGTCGCGCAGCGTCGCCCGCTTCTGCACCGGATACGGAAGGTCCGCCATATAGACATCCGCGATGCTCCGGCACAGGCCCTGGATACCGATCAGGGTGTGCTCCGGCCGGCCGTAGGCGATGGTCATCGCCAGGGTGTGCGGAAACTCCGTTCCGAAGATGTGCACCAGATCCGGCTGAAAGTCCTCCACGATCTCCTTAAAGCGCTCCTCCAGGGAGGGATCATAGATCTCCGGCGTGTCCAGGTTTTCGGTAAAGCCGTAGAAGACGGCGCCGTCCACTTCTTCTCTGCAGTTTTTCAGCTTCCCCTGCGTCGGGCATGCCACGCCCATCGTAAGTCCCGAAGGCTCACTCATGATCCGCGAGAAGCTCCCGGACAGCCACCCCTCCCGGTTGGAACAGGGCAGGCCGAAATGCTCCGCGAAAACAGGAAGCATAATGTTGCACAGCCATAAAACTCTCATTTATTTCCTCTGCAGGCCTGTCCTTATCAGCGGGCCTGCCGCATTCTGTAAACCGTATTCTTGACTTTGTCGTACAGCCCCGCTGTCAGCGGGCTCTGGGCCAGCTTTTTCCGCAGTGGCTGCAGGGTGACAATCAGATACAGGCGGTACAGGAAGCGCTCCCTGTCCGTAAAATAGCGCTTCGTGATCTCCCTGTGTTCCTCCGCGGAGCGCTTTAAGCCCTTCTCCGTCTCGGAGTATCCGCCGCCCTCATAGTCCGCGATCACCAGATAGAGCGGACGCGCGGGCACTTCCTTTTCGATCACGCACCACAGGAAATGTTCATAATCGGCCCGGACACGATAGTTCACATCAAAGCCCCGCTCCGCGAAGAGCTCCCTGTGATAAAAACAGGCCTGATGACAGGGCAGGTACCGGTACATGGCAAAATGGTTCATGTCCGGGTTTGCGAGCACGATCTGTCCGCTGGATTCCTCCAGCACATCGCCGTACCAGATCGCCGGCACGCCGCTCCCGGCCCTGATTTTCTCCTTGACCAGCTCCAGCACATCCTCGCCGTGCAGCCTGTCCCCGCAGTTCAGGAAATACAGATACTCGCCCTGTGCCATCCCGACCGCTGTGTTCATGGCGTCATAGATGCCCCTGTCCTCTTCGCAGTACAGGCGGATCCGCATGCCGTCGCGGACGAACTCCGCGCCGCCCAGCTCCTCCAGAAGCTTTTCATAACTCCCGTCCTGCGAGCCGCCGTCCTTCACGATGATTTCGACGTCCCGACAGCTCTGCGCCAGGATGCACGAAATCGTGCTGCCAAGCTTCTCTCCCGCGTTATAACTGACGACGATGACGGAGAAAAACGGTCCTCTGCTCATTGCGTCACCTCCGAAAGAATCTTCGGCAGGTCATGGAACACAATGGACCTGTAGGGAAGGATCCGGATTGTCGGCGTTCCCGCCTTGTACAGGAACGCGGCAAAATACAGCACGGCCGCAAACACCGCCAGCCGCCGGATTTTGCCCGGGCTGCGCAGCAGCAGGACCGGCAGATAAAACAGCTGTGTTACGCTCAGGTAGTAGGCGATCCGGGAGACCTCCGGGACAAAGCTTCCGAACACGTAAATGCCCAGCGCAAGGAGCGAAGCGTTAAAATAAAACCGCTCGGTGTCCGGCAGGTCCTTTTTGCGGATTCCACGCGCATGCAGGTCATACAGCGCCAGCAGAAGCACGACGGCGCAGCGCGCGATGTTCACGTAGGAGAACCGCACCTGCCCCAGAAAATCCGTGTTCGCATAGGAAGGATAGAGCTTTGTCAGCACATCCATCCACAGCCCCCGCAGCATCGGAAGATTGACCGCGATGCCCAAAGCCGCGGCCGCCGCCGTCATCGGCAGATTCCAGGGAAGCAGGCACAGCGGCCAGAGTGCGAACACCACCAGCGCCGATTTATGGAAGCAGGCCGCGAGCAGCACCATGGCGGCAAAACCCACCCACTCGCGCCTTGCAAAGAAATACAGGGCGACCATGATGATCGAGATGGCGAGGTAGTAACGCACGGTGTTGTAGCTCTGCAGATAATAGCCGAACATCAGGAACAGAAAGAACGAAAAGGAGAAATCCTGTGCCTGCAGGCGCAGGCCCAGCAGAGCCATCGCGGCCGTCCCCGCGGCAAAAAGCGCGAAGACCAGCAGATAATTCTCATAGCCGCACAGTCCGTACACGACGCGCACCAGGATGTTGAAGCCGGGCTCCGTGACCAGATAAGCCCCCTCCACGTTGGCGAGGTGCATGAACTCGACGTATTTCATGTAGTCGTTGCCGGTGTTGACCCGCAGCGCCTCCGGTATGACCATCACCAGAAAAATCATCACGAAAACAAGACGCACCGCAGCCCCTCCCCGGGAACGGTCCGTTGGCGCGCCGGTGCAGCCGGCCTGCTCTGCCCTGTAAATGACGCCGCACAGGAGCAGCAGGATGATCGTAATCGTGATATAGACAATCAATGGTTTACTCCGGGTCCTTCTCCGCGGGGGCCGTCAGTCCCTTCCCCTCGCGGATTCCCTGTCTCATCAGGCCAAAAGCCTGTGAGACGGACAGTTCGCGGCACATCGTCTTTCTGTGTGCCAGCAGAAAGCGCAGCGAAAACGGCACAGCCATGATCCCGTACAGATCGTGGTAGAGGACGCCGCGGTCAAAGAAGAATTTCTCGTTATAGCCTTTGAACCAGGTCGACTCCTCCCCTTCCTCGCGCCGGGCCTCGTGGCCGATGATGACCGGGACGCCGTAGATCCTGAGGCCTTTTTTCAGGCAGTCATGGATGAACAGCGAGTCCTCGCCGTTGGAATATCTCGCGCCGCCGCCGTACAGAAGACTGAAATAAATGTTCGCTCTGCGCAGCCGCTCCACTCTGCAGGCCATGCTGTAGGTGGGATAGCGGCCGTAGTTGTACCAGCGCACCCGCTTGTGGCGCACGTTTTCGTAGGTCTGCCTGCTCTCCACCGCCGTGACATTGAACATCAGGATGTCGGCCTTCGGATTGCGGTCAAACTCCCACAGGATCCGCTCCTCGTAGTCGTCCCCGTAGACGATGTCTTCGTCGGTGAACAGGCACAGCTCCGCATCGCAGCGCATCAGGGCGTTGTTGCGGTTGAGTCCGACGCCGCGCTCGGCAAAATCATACACGCGGATGGTATGGCCCTTCCGCTCAAATTCGGAATAGCCGACGATCTGTGCCTGGTTGCAGATAATGGCATCCGTCGACAGATTCATATGCTCCGCCAGTGTGACGGGGTTTTCGCGCACCGCGGCCACCAGCACCTGCAGGCGCCCCTGCGTTTTCTTTTGCTTTTCTTCCATTTCCGGTCTGATCTGTTCCTTACGGTTAATGATTCTGTGCTTTTCCGGTCTTCTCCGGACTCAGGCGGTAATATCTGCGAAGGAACTCTGCGTCCGCTCCTTCCAGGATCAGGCCCTTCAGCAGGACGCCCTGCTTTTCCAGTTCACTGATCCGGTGCTCGGCAAAGGTTCCTTTCCGCTCGCCGCAGCGCAGCACCAGCAGGCACTCCTCTCCGGGCTCCGCACTCTCATCCGGGGCGATTTCCTTCAGCTGCCGGCCTTTAGTGATGCGCTGATAATCCGCCTCATATTCTTCTGCCAGCGGCGCCGGCAGGGTCTGTCCTTCTTTTGCGCGGACCGCCGCGACCGGCAGCCCATAGCGCCGCTGCGCGTCCTCCGGGACATAGACTGCATCGTCCAGGATCAGGAAAAGCCGCAGCAGAAGGAATGAGAACAGCAGGCCCAGGAAGCCGCCCAGAAGAAGGGCATTCTTCATTCTGCTGTCCAGGACAACGCGCTTTGCGGGCGTCATCGAGAGCACCGTGATCTTGTTAAATTCCTTTCTGGACTGTCCGTAATCCGTCAGGGCCTGTGCCGCGGCATCCCGCAGCGCGCTGACCAGCTCCGGATCCGAATTGGCCGCCTGCAGGGTCATCAGCCGGATGTCGCTTAAGACCAGGACTGACAGAGTGTCCTGAATCGCAGCCTGCACCGCAGGCTCCGTAAACCGCTCCATCTGATCCGTGATACCCGGAATATCGCGGATCACGATGTCCGGGTCCGTGTAGCGGGCGCGGATCCGCTCCAGAAGCTCCTCCGGCAGCGCTGCCGCGATCTCGTCCGAGATCGCCGGATCCGCCGTCAGAAGATCTGTCCAGGTCGCGCCGTTGAAATAATCGTGGGCCTTTTTCCCCTCTTCGTCATATGCATAATCAACGGAAAGCTTTGCTTCGGCCTGGTATTGCCGGGTGTCCCGGACGACCTGGGTCAGCAGAAAATAGACCGCCCCGAACACGGCCGCCGTCAGGATGGCCGCCGCCGGGATGATCCATATTTTGCGCATAAAACGCAGGTAAACACTGCGCCTGTTCAGTTCCTCTGCCTGATGTCGGTCACTCATCCGTTCTCTCCGGGTGCGGCTTCGCCGCCGTAGTCTGATTCTCCGAGACGCCCTCCGTGCTCTCGGGCTTGAGCAGGATCTTCAGCGTCAGCAGCATCAGCTTCAGATCCAGCCGCACCGAATAGTTCTGGATATAGGTCAGATCCAGCTTCAGCTTGTCGTAGGGCGTCGTATTGTATTTTCCGTATACCTGCGCGTAGCCCGCAAGGCCCGCCTTGACCTTCATGCGGTACGCGAACTCAGGCATTTCCTCCATATACTGGGCAATGATTTCCGGGCGCTCCGGCCGCGGGCCGATGAAGCTCATGTCGCCCTTCAGGATGTTGAAGAGCTGCGGCAGTTCGTCGATGCGGACCTTCCGGATAAAATGCCCCACCGGCGTGATCCGGTCGTCGTTCTGCTTCGCGAGCACCGCTTTGCCGTCCTTCTCCGCGTTCTCGCGCATGCTGCGGAATTTCATGATTTCAAATTCCCGGCCGTACTGCGTGCACCGGATCTGCTTATAGAGCACCGGCCCCTTGTCATAGGCGTGAATGCAGATCGCCGTCACCAGCATGATCGGAGAGGCGAGCACAGTCAGGATCAGCGCGCAGACCACGTCGATCGTGCGCTTTAAGATGCGCTGCTCCGTCTTCATCGCGTAGTCGCGCACCACATAGATCGGCGTGTCAAACAGATGCATCTGGGAAGAGCCCTGGATCAGCACGTCCGGAATCTTGGGCATCATATACACGCGGATCGATTCCGAATAACAGAATTTCAGGAGCTTATTGCGCACCGGCGTCGGAATATCCCACAGAACCACCGCACCGTACCCGCCGCTGCGGCACTCCTCGCACAGCCGGTCCAAATCGACCTCGCCGCTTTCGTCCTGCAGATTCAGCGTCTTCTTCACGGAGAACATATCCTGACGCGAGTTAAATTTTGCAATGATATCGTCCGGCGGGAATTTTTCATCATAGATAATGAGAAGATCCCGGGGCGGAAACACCTTCCGGTAGAGCAGATCCGAGAGCACCGTCCAGCCGCCGGCCAGCGCGATCTGGAAGAGCAGGAAAATCAGCATCGGCCGCACCGGGACCAGCCAGTTGTTCATCAGGGAAATCTGCGCGTAGGAAATCGCGTCGGCCATCACCAGCTCGAAGATCTGGGACAGGAACGCGTCCGTAAACTTCAGATAGCCGACCTTGGTCCCGCCGAAGGTGCGCGAGGCAAAAATCAGCAGCACAAAATAGATCGCCAGGACCAGCAGATGGCCGTTCTGATAGAGCTTGAGGCCGCCGCCCAGGTCATAGCCGTCGACGGAGATCGTCGGCGTGCTGACGATCGGATAATAGACATGGAACCAGAGCCAGGCATAGGCTGCTGTCTGCAGAACATACCCGATGACCGGCATCCAGAGAACCAGTATTCTTTTGATTGCCTGTGAACGCCTCATGGGCTGTTATTCCTCTTCCTTAATGATGTAGAGCGGCCGCTTTTTGACCTCCAGATAGGTCTTGGCCAGGTACTGTCCCACGACGCCAATGCACAGCAGCTGTACGCCGCTCACCAGCAGAATGATGCAGACCAGCGAAGGCCAGCCCTGTGTCGGGTCGCCGAAGATCAGCGCGCGGACAAACACAAACAGAATCATGACAAAAGCCAGAATACAGAACACCAGGCCCGTCACGGCCGCAATGGACAGCGGCGCGGTGGAAAAGGCCACAATGCCGTCCAGCGCATACAGGAACAGTCCCCAGAAGGACCACTTGGTCTCGCCGTGGGCCCGCTCGATATTCTCGAACTCGAGCCATTTTGTCTTAAAGCCGACCCAGCTGAAAATGCCTTTCGAAAAACGGTTATATTCCGAGACGGACAGGATCGCATCCACCACGGGACGGGACATCAGGCGGAAGTCCCGCGCGCCGTCCACGATCTCGGTTTTGGAGTAATGATTGATCAGTCTGTAGAAGCAGCGGGCAAAAAAGGACCGGATCGGAGGTTCTCCCTTCCGGGTCACGCGGCGCGTCGCCGCCTGGTCATAGCCCTGCTGAAGATACCCGTACATTTCGGGAAGCAGCGAAGGCGGATCCTGCAGGTCCGCATCCATCACGGCGACATAGTCACCTTTTGCCGCGGAAAGGCCCGCATAGATGGCCGCTTCCTTGCCGAAATTGCGCGAAAAACTGATCAGGTGGACCTTCGGATCTTCCGTCCGAAGGGCACGCACCTGACTGACTGTTCCATCCGCCGATCCGTCGTCGATATAATACAGCTCATAATTCAGGTCGTTTTCCTGAAGGAAGGCCCGGTTTTTCATAAACTCGTCGTAAAAGCAGCGGATATTTTCTTCTTCGTTATAGCAGGGAATGATAATACTGAGCAGTTTCATCCCGTTACCCCATTGAGATTCCCGTAAATTCTGTCCATACCGATTCATTATATCATATCGGGCAGTATAAGACGGCAATAAAATACAGGATCCGGTGCGCCGGATCCTGTATTTATCTTCTGTATTCATATCTATACATTTTGATCTGCCGCTCATTCGCGTGTCTGCCTGACGGAATTTGCAGTGATGGGATAGGCCGTGGCGGTGAAAACAGGAAGAATTTGCGAATGTCAATACAGTCCAAACTGTTCCAGGCTGCGGTACTTGTTCAGAAGCCCTCAAAAAGCAGTGAAAATGAAGCAAGCTTGTGAATGTCAATACAGCTTTCACCACCATGTTTTCATGAGCGGCAGTGAAAGATACACATACTTGCCAATATCAATACAATTTTTACTCTCCGGATTGTTTCCGGCGGCGGTGAAAGCAGGAAGAACTAGCTATTGTCAATACAATTCCGACTGCCGCACTTACTCTCAAGTCTGGAAAAGCGTTGACAATAAAAAGAAATGCCGAATGACAATACAATCCCGGAGTATAGTGAGTGGTGAAAGCTAGATAAAACTGCAAATGTCAATACAATCCCGGAAGTGGTGCTCACCCGTCAAGTCTGAGGCGGTATTGAAAATTCTGTTTATTCCTAAATATCAATACAATTCTGGTATATAAGTCCCAGATGGATAATAAGTCTCAGGTGGTTTATAAGTCCCAGCTAATAAAAAGGACCGGCACCGGTCCTTTTTATTACGTTTTTAACCAGGTCACGGCACCAGTTCACGCGGGCCGCCGCTGATCTCCAGCTCATAGAAGTCCGCATCGTGCCCGACCTTTTCAAGATAAATCGCGCCGATCTTCTCAATAAACTCCGGAACGGTCTCCTCGCGGACAATGCTGACCGTGCATCCGCCGAAGCCGCCGCCCGTGATGCGGCTGCCCAGCACACCCGGCATCTTCCAGGCTTCCTCCGCCAGAATATCCGCCTCCTCGCAGGAGGTCTCGTAATCATCTCTGAGAGAGACGTGCGATTCGTTCATTAGTTTTCCGAAACGGACGAGGTCTCCCGCCTTCAGCGCGGCGACCGCCTCAATGGTCCGCTGGTTCTCATAGACCGCGTGCTTTGCTCTCTTTAAGACGACCGGGTCCGTGATCACATTTTTGACTGCCTCGAATTCTTCGATGGAAAATTCGCCGAGGGCCTTCTTGTCCGGGCAGACGGTCTGCAGCTGCCGGATCGCCTCCGCACACTGCTGCCGGCGCAGATTGTACTCGGAATCCACGAGCTGATGCTTCTTTTTCGTGTTCGTGATCATCAGCTTCATACCCTTCATGTCGATCGGCGCGTACTCATAGACCATGGTGTTGGTGTCGAGGAAAATGGCGCAGCCTTCCTTTCCCATCGCCGACGCGAACTGATCCATGATGCCGCATTTCATACCGTTGAATTCGTTCTCGGAATACTGGCCGATCAGCGCCAGATCCTGGTTGGAAAGCATGGAGAAGCCGTACAGCTCCCGAAGAATTGTTCCGATCAGGACTTCCATGGCGGCGGAGGAAGAAAGACCCGCACCGGACGGGATATCTCCGTAAATGGAAATGTCCATTCCTTCATTCAGTTTCAGGGAACCCACTTCCGGGCGGTGAAGAATCTCTCCGGCCCGCTCAAAGGCCCAGATCACACCCATCGGATAATTGATCCATTTGCCGTCCGCCGAAGGAACCAGCTCATCCAGTGAGCTCTCAGCGATGCCGACCTGCGGGAAATTGGCCGAGAGAAAACGGAGCTTTCTGTCCGCGCGCTTTCTGACCGCCGCATAAATACCGAAACTGATCGCGCACGGGAAGACGTGTCCGCCGTTGTAGTCCGTATGTTCGCCGATCAGATTGACCCGGCCCGGCGCAAAGAAAACGCGGACGCCCTCTGTGTCTCCGAATGCCTGCTGAAATCCGAGATATGCCTTCTGTGCCTTCTCTGAAAATGCCATGTTAACCCCCTGAATATTTTACGGTTCCCGGAAAACCATGACGCCCACCAGGCCGGGACCTGTATTGATTGCGAGCGTCGCTGTAATCTGATGAACAAACAGGACCGTCTTATGGAGCAGGTCCCTCTCAAGGATGGCGCGCATGGCTTCCCCTTCCTCCGGCACATTGCCGTGGCCGACGATCAGCCAGACCCGGTGTCCGAACGCGTACTTCACCACTTCCTCGAAGAGCTTGAGCTTTCCCAGGCGCGCGCCCCGGATCTTCGCGACAGTGTAATAGGTGCCGTTCTCATCGCAGGAAATGATCGGCTTGAGCTTTAATGCCGTGCCGAGCATCGACGCGACGCGGCCGATCCGCCCGCCCTTCTGAAGATAGGTCAGCGTGTCCATATAGAACAGGACCTTCGAATCGCCGATCTTCTCCGGAAGCTTCCGGACCAGCTCCTCGTATCCGGTGCCCTTTTCCAGCTCCTTCGCACACCAGTAAGCGAAAATGCCCGAGCCGAAGGAAATGTTCTTCGTGTCGAAGGCGAAGACTTCCAGTCCCTCGTAGTCCTCCGCGGCCAGCCGGATGGTGTTGTACGTCCCGGACAGACCGCTGGAGATACAGATCGCGATGGCCTTCTCGTATCCCTCTGCCTTCAGCTCGTCAAACAGATCCGTCACCTCGGCGACCGACGGAGTGGAGGTGGAAGGAAATTCCCCGGGGAAGCGCTCATAGACCATTTTCGGATCGATGTCGATTCCGTCCAGATAGTCTTTCTCCGGATAGATGACATGGAGCGGCAGAATACGGATTCCGCACTCCTCACAGACCTCCCGCGGGATATCCCCGCCCGAATCCATAATAATCGCTGTTTTCTGTTTGTTCATCGCATACCTCCGGCATTTTCCGACGTAGTTTTCAAAACTACATGTATAGTATATGCCGCAGATACAGTGCCAGTCAACGCACAGCTTATGCATTTACAGCGTCCGCCGCTTGCATGCGCCGACAACATCAAATTATACTATAAAAACAGACCTGAATGAACGGTAAAGGAACAAAAGGATGACTGAAATGACCATAAACGACTATCTGAAGCTGGACACGGAGGGAAGGGATTCCCTGATCACAGACTGCACCGCGCGCGTGAAGAAGGGAGAAGCCCGGGCTTTCAAGCAGGGCGGGCTGTGGATCTATGACAACGAAATTGCGCACATCGGCGGCACCTGCGCAGACGGTGATCTCATCCGCGTCGAGGATTACGACGGATTTTTCCTCGGATACGGCTTTATCAACTCCGCGTCCGCCATCCGGATCCGGGTTCTCTCCCGGAAGGAATCGGAACCTGTGACGCCCGCCTTTTTAAGAGAAAAAGTCCGTCAGGCCGTGGACTACCGCAGACGGATCATGGATCTGTCCTCCTGCCGGCTGATCTTCGGGGAGGCGGATTTCCTCCCGGGTCTGACCGTGGACAAATATGAAGATATTCTGGTCGTCGAATCGCTGGCGCTGGGCATCGACCGCCTGAAGAGCCTCATTCTCGCCTGCCTGGTTCAGATTCTGGCAGAATACGGCGTGCGGATCCGCGGCATCTATGAGCGCAGCGACGCCAAAGTGCGCGAAAAGGAGGGCATGGAGCGCACAAAAGGATTCCTCTCCGAGCCTTTTGACACAAAAGTGCAGATCACCGAAAACGGCGTGAAATATATTGTGGATGTGGAAAACGGTCAGAAGACCGGCTTTTTCCTGGATCAGAAGGAGAACCGGCGCGCCATCCACCGCATCTGCCGGGGCGCCGAAGTGCTGGACTGCTTCACCCACACCGGTTCCTTCGCACTGAACGCGGCACTGGCCGGCGCGGCACATGTGACCGCTGTCGACGCCTCCGCCCTCGCCATCGATCAGGCCCGCGAGAACGCCGCGCTGAACGGACTTCAGGACCGCATGGATTTCCTGGTCCGGGACGTATTCGAGCTGCTGCCGGAACTCGCTGACGCCGGAAAGCAGTATGATGTGGTGGTTCTCGATCCGCCCGCCTTCACCAAGGCGCGGGATTCCGTCAAGGCCGCGACGCGGGGCTACCGCGAGATCAACCGCCGCGGCATGGGTCTTGTAAAGGACGGCGGCTTCCTGTGCACCTGCTCCTGCTCCCATTTCATGGATCCCGAATTATTCAGGAAGACCATTGAGATGGCAGCAAAAGACGCCCATGTCCGGCTTCGTCAGGTCGAATTCCGGACACAGGCGCCTGATCATCCGATTCTGTGGTCAAGTGAAGAATCGTATTACCTGAAATTCTATATTTTCCAGATCGTACGGGCGTAAAGCTCAGGCGCTTCAGGAGCGCTTCGGCGCTCCTTTTCGAACGGCAGCATTTACCCCATCATCTTAATGTACGGATTTCCGCAGTACGGATCCACCGGACTCACACCCTTGAACGGGCTGCGCCCCATGATTTTGTCCATGACCGCTTCATTGAAGTTGTCATCCGTGAAATATGCGTTGATATAGGTCTTGATCATCGGCGCGTCGAACAGATGATACGGGTTGCAGGTACTGATCATCATGGTCGGGATTTCCTCCACAAACCATGGCGCGTCGTCGCCCAGACCGAAAGAGACGTTCCAGTTCAGGCGCGTCGTCGTGTTGTTGGAGCCCGTCACAACGTTCGCGATGTAGACGTACAGATCCTTGTCCTCGTGGAACTCCCGGATCGGCCGGTAGAGTTCGTGCATCATCTGTTTCTTTTTCTCAGGAAGCTCCGGATTGGCAAAATCTGCCGGCTCGATGGTCACGGTGCGGTCCCGGGTTATGACTTCAAAGCCTTCTTTCTCAAAAAGTGCCTTCCAGGCAGCCACGACCGGCGAGTCGGGGCTCATGTCCTTCTGGATCACGTTGAGATAGACTCTTCTGTATTTCTCCGGAGAAATCGGGAGCAGGTTCTGTGTATCCCGGACCAGCGTAATCGCGCGGTCTGCGACATCTTTTGCCCATGTGCGGTGCTGTTCACAGCCGACAACGGAAAGGGCCTCTTCGCCGGGCACCAGCTTTCCTTCCTTCTGCTTCTGCGGAAGCTTCAGGGCAGCCTTGAGCGCAAGAATACGTGTGACGGCCTCGTCCAGGCGTTCCATGGTCAGATCGCCGTTATCAACCGCTTCCCTCATCCAGGCCCAGTCTTCATCCAGGTCCTTGTTGAACAGAATCATGTCGCAGCCGGCCATAATCGTGGTCGGAAGTGCTTTCTTCCGGGGCATGACGGACATATAGCCGATCATCGGCGTCGCGTCGGTGGAAATCATGCCGTTGAAGCCAAGGCGCCCGCGAAGCAGGCCGGTCAGCAGCTCCTTCGAGAGTGTTGCGGGATACAGCTTTTCTTTATTCGATGCTTCCGGATTCAGCGCTTCGACAACGGAAGGCAGCGCAATATGGCCGACCATCACGGTCTCGGCGCCCTGATCGATCAGCGTCTTGTAGATTTTGCCGTAGGAATTCATCCATTCCTCGTCGGAGCAGGAATTAATGCTCGTCACGATGTGCTGGTCGCGCTCGTCCATTCCGTCTCCGGGGAAGTGCTTGATGGAAACCGCCACGCCCGCTTCCTTCGCGCCGCGCAGGTACGCACTGCCCATCGCGATGACCCGGTCGCGGTCACTGCCGAAGGTCCGGACATTGGTGATCGGGCTGTGGAATTCCCGGTCAATATCCACAATCGGGGCAAAAGACCAGTTCAGGCCTGCTGCCGCGCCCTCCGCACAGGCGGTATAGCCCATCTGATAAGCGGCCTCGGGATCATTTGTCGCCGCAACGGCCAGCGGTTTGCCGAAAGACGTGCCTTCCACGCACAGTCCGTCTCCGCCGGCTTCCGTGTTCGCCGCGATCAGCATCGGAATCTTTGCGAAGGACTGAATCTTTTCATGTGTCGCGCGCACCTCTGCCTTCGGCCCCGGCCGGTACATCAGTCCGCCGATATGCAGATCATTGATCAGATGATGCAGATAATATTCGTTATCCGTAAGACCCAGCGGACAGAACAGCTGACCCACCTTCTCATCCGTGCTCATGCCGGCCAGCGTCTCTTCCACCCACCGGATGTCTTCGTCCGTCAGAAAGAACGGCTTTCCCTTAAAATCAACCATTGCAGAACCCCCTTTTACTTTGTTATGTGCAGGCCGGATTACGGCCGGCTGTCTGTCATTTCATACTCTTAATTATAGCAAAACTTCCATCTGAAAAAAAATCTGATACGATAGAATAGCCATGATTGTGTGGCATTCCAATGGGATGAAGGAGCAGAATATGAAAACGGAAATCTTCGGGACACTGGGGCCGTCCTGCAGCGATACAAAAACGCTGATAAGAATGTTTGAAAACGGAATGACAGGCATGCGGCTGAATCTTTCGCATACGAGTCTTCGGGAAAGCGAAGAGATCCTCTCGCATTTTCATGAAGCAGCGACGGAATCCAGCGTAAAGGCGGATCTTCTGATCGATATGCAGGGCCCGGAACTCCGGGTCGGGCATTTTTCCGGAGAGCGGCTTCTGAAGGAAGGAGACTGCGTCATCCTCACGGAGGAAGCAGACGATCTGAGCGATGTACCGGCGGGAGCGCAGGCACTTCCCGTGCCGGACGGTTTCCTGCGTCACCTGGATGACGGGAATGAGATTCTTCTGGATGACGGAAAGCTTCTTCTGCGCACAGAGGAGGCCGATGCAGAATCGGCTGTCTGCCGGATTGTGCGCGGCGGTATTCTCACTGCGAGAAAGAGTATCAAAATCGTGGATAAGCCGGTCTATGGTCCGGCACTGACCGGGCAGGACCTGATGAATCTGCGGGATGCCCGCAGATACGGTGTGACAAGCGTCATGCAGCCTTTTGTCCGGGGAAAGGATGACCTTCAGGCGCTGCGGCGCGCACTGGAGGAGTGCGGAGCGCAGGATCTGCGTGTTTTTGCTAAAATCGAAAACCGGCAGGGAATCACGCAGCTGGAGGATATTCTGGAGGAGTCCGATCTGCTGGTCATTGCCCGTGGCGATCTCGGAAATGATATGCCGCTCTGGGAGCTTCCCGCGGCGCAGAAAGAAATCGAGGCAGTCTGCAGACAGAAAGGAAAACCCTTCCTCGTGGTCACACAGATGCTGACTTCAATGATTCACTCCGCAGTGCCTACGAGGGCGGAGGTCTCAGACATTTTCAATGCGGTGGCAGACGGGGCGGCGGCGGTCATGGTGACGAATGAAACGGCCGTCGGAGAATACCCCGCCGAAGTGATCCGGTATCTCGCGAACACCGCGGCGGAAGCTGAAAAATGGAAAAATAAGCAATAAAAAATCGAAGTGACTGGATTCGAACCAGCGGCCTCTGCGTCCCGAACGCAGCGCTCTACCAAACTGAGCCACACTTCGATTACCCTTAAGGGCAAAACTTATCTTACAATAACGCTTTTTTCTTGTCAAGCCAAACTTCCGTCTGTAAAATAATACGGAATCGGCTTAAATTTATGTACGCATTGAACTGGCAGCTGCAGAAGTGAGGGTATCTTTGAAAAGACGTGATCTGACCAGCGGCAGTATCTTCGGAAATCTGCTGTACTTCTCCGTTCCATACCTGATTTCCTGTTTTCTGCAGACCTTCTACGGTCTGGCAGATCTGTTCATCACGGGCCGGTTCAACGGCGCTTCCACGATCTCGGCTGTCGCCATCGGCTCCCAGCTGATGCATATGCTGACAGTCATTATTGTCGGACTCGCGATGGGCGCGACCGTGTCGATCGGAAACGCGGTCGGCGCGAAGGACGCGCGGGAAGCCGGGCGGAATATCGGCGCCGCAGTCTCTGTTTTCGCTGTTTTCTCGGTGCTGGTCACCATGCTTCTGATTCTCACAAGAAACCCGATTCTGCGGATCCTTTCCACACCGCCGGAAGCATTTGAAGAGGCCGGCCGGTATGTCCTGATCTGCTTCATCGGCGTCCCCTTTATCACGGCTTACAACGTCATCAGCAGTATTTTCCGCGGACTGGGCGACACGAAAAGCCCGATGGTTTTCGTCTTCGCCGCCGGTGTGATCAATGTCATTCTGGATTATATCCTGATCGGTCCCCTCGCCATGGGCGCCATGGGCGCCGCGCTCGCGACCGTCATTTCGCAGGCGCTCAGCGTGCTGCTGGCACTTCTCTTTTTAAGAAATGCACTGAAGCCCCGGGACGCACAGGCTGCGCCGGCAATTCTGAAACTGCAGGACTTAAAACCGGACGGACAGGTTCTCTCCCGGATTCTGAAGGTCGGCATCCCGGTGGCCTGTCAGGACGGGCTGATCCAGATTTCCTTCCTGGTGATCACGGCAATCGCCAACAGCCGCGGCGTGGATGTGGCCGCTGCCGTCGGTATCGTGGAAAAAATCATCAGCTTCCTGTTCCTGGTTCCGTCGGCCATGCTCTCCTCCGTCTCCGCCATCGCGGCACAGAATGCGGGCGCCGGCGAGGATGACCGCGCACTGAAGACGCTGCACATCGCCATCGGCACCTGCGTGGTCTACGGCATTCTCACGGTCATTGTCTGCGAGCTGTGGACGCCGCAGATTGTCGGTCTTTTCACAGACCAGCCGTCGGTTGTCACGCTCGGCAGCCAGTACCTGCGCTCCTATGCCTTCGACACGATTGCGGCCGGCGTGCACTTCTGCTACAGCGGCTTCTTCTGCGCATACGGAAAAGCAATTTATTCCTTTATTCACAATATCGCGTCCATCGTCCTGGTGCGGATTCCCGGCGCCTGGCTGGCCTCCGTGCTCTTCCCGGCGACCCTTCTTCCCATGGGCGCCGCGGCGCCGCTCGGCTCGCTCCTCTCCGCCATGATCTGCATCTTCCTGTGCCGGCATATGCTGAAAAGCCGGGACGTACAGCCTATCCGGCAGGAGCAGTAATTGACGTTTTCCGCTCCTTTTGTTACTCTCTGCATAGTAAGGCAGTAGGGCTCACGCTCTGAGAAGATGTGCTTCGCGAATTTATTAAGTATTGTTAATCGGTTGGGAGGAAATCATGACCGGAAAAGAACTGGCGAAAATTCTCGGAATCTCGGAGACAGCCGTTTCCATGGCATTAAACAACAAGCCGGGTGTCAGCACCCAGACACGTCACAGAGTCAAGGAGGCGGCGGAAAAGTACGGCATGGATCTGTCAAAATTTGCCGCGCTGCCGACGCTGAACTCCATTTATCTGGTTTATTACAGAAGACACGGCGCGGTGCTGGTCGATTCAACCTTCTTCTCCGAGCTGACTGAGGGTGTCGAGCACGCCTGTGCCTCCGCAGGGTACCGGATTTATACCGTAAACGTACATGAGCAGGAGGATCTGCGCCGCCAGATCGACGAGATTTCTTTCAAGGACGCGGTGGGCATCATTCTGCTGGGAACCGAGATGCGCGACGATGATTTCAACATCCTGGCCTTTTCACGCATTCCGGTCATTCTCCTGGACAATCATTTCATTTCATCCAAGGTAGACTCCGTGCGCATCAACAACGTGGACGGCGCTTTCCTGGCCACGAATTATCTGATCAACAAGCGCAAAAGCCAGCCTGGATATCTTCACAGCTCTTTCTACATCCGCAACTTCAGTGAGCGTCATGAGGGCTATGAGAAGGCGCTTCGCTACAACGGCATGTCACCGACGCAGTCGGTCATACATAAACTGACCCCCTCGATTGAGGGGGCCTATAACGAGATGCGTGAATATCTTGAAAAAGGCGGGCCGATTGCGGACTGTTACTTCGCGGACAACGATCTGATCGCCATCGGCGTCCTCCGGGCGCTGCGCGAAGCGGGCTACCTGGTTCCGAAGGATGTCGCGGTCATCGGCTTCGATGATATCACCATGTGCAACTACACAGATCCGCCGCTCACCACCGTACATATTCCCAAACAGTACATGGGCTATATGGCCGTGGAACGTCTTCTCTCCACGCTCGGAAAGAAGGATTTTTATCCGGTGGACATTTCCATCTCCGCGCATCTTGTGGTGCGCAGATCCGTCTGACGCCGGTCGGCAGGATTATGCCCGCCGTACATCAGCCGGAATACTGTCAGTCACACAACGCCTCGATCACATAGCTTCCCGCCCTGAACGGCACAGCCAGTGTCTCCTCTAAGACCTGCTGCCCGTTCAGCGTGATGTCCTTCAGCGGACGGTCCGCTTTAAAGCACAGCTCACAGTCAAACGGAACCGTAAAGGTATAGCGGATGCGGTTTCCGTCCATTTTCCAGCCCGCCTCATAGGTGCCGCCGGCAAACCTGACGCAGGTCTGCGCCTCGCCAAGCCGCGCATCCGGGTGCGGTGCGAGAACCACGGCTGCGCCGGCCGGTTTCTCCTCCGTCAGCTGCAGGCCGCAGACCGAGCGGTAAATCCACTCCACGATCACGCCGTATGCATAATGGTTCAGGCTGTTCATGCCGGTTCCGCTGATTTTTCCGTCCGGCAGAAGCGAATTCCACCGCTCCCAGACCGTCGTCGCACCGAGATTGACCTCATACAGCCAGCTCGGATAATCCTCGTTGAACAGCAGTGTATACGCAAGATCCGCGTGCCCCGTCTCCGTCAGCGCGTCGCACAGATAAGCGGTTCCGACAAAGCCGGTGGCCAGATGATCCTTCCACAGGTGCAGCAGCTCTGCGAGCCGCTCTCCCGCTGCCTGCTTCTCTTCCTCGTCAAAAACATTCAGATGGATCGCGACCGCATACGCGGTCTGCGTCCGGATGGAGAGCTCGCCCGGGCCTGTGACATATTTTGCCCGGACCGCCGCGCGGACCTCTGCCGAGATCTTTTCATAATAAGCAGCATCCTCTTCTTTCCCGATCAGCCGGGCGGCCTTCGCCGTCAGCTGTGCCGAATAGAAATAGAAAACGGAGGCGACAAAGTATTTGTCCGTGCCGCCCTCGCGGTTGTCCATGTCGTTGTCGCTCGCCTCCACATCCAGGCTGAGCCAGTCGCCGAAGTGGAAGCCGCAGGTCCACAGCCGCTTTCCGCCGCAGTGGTTTTCATCCATGCTGATGATGAAATCGACCCACTGCTTCATGTTGTCGTACTGCTCGGCGAGCCAGCTGAGATTCCCGCTGTGCAGGTACATATCCCAGGGAATAATGGCGGCTGAATCGCCCCACACGCTCGCGCCGCCCACGCCCCACAGATCCTCTGTCACATCAAAAGGCGGCTCCGCGCATTTTTCCTGAGCAATGGTCAGAATGTCCGGCACCACATAAGGCACCGCGCCGCCCATTTCGCGCTGTTCATCCGCCATATCCCGCAGATACTTCCTGAAGAAGCTCTGGGTGCGCATATGGTAAGAAGCCGCATTGGCAAAAATCTGCGCGTCGCCGGTCCATCCGCACCGCTCGTCGCGCTGCGGGCAGTCGGTCGGGATGTCCAGGAAATTGCCCTTTTCGCCCCATTTGGTGTTCTCGATCAGACGGTTGATTTTGGCATTCGCCGTCGTAATCCTGCCGGTCTCTTCCAGATCTGAATAGATGGCCACGGCGGTGAAGTCCGCCCTGTTTGTCTCATCGACAGTGATGCCGCTCACTTTGACATAGCGGAAGCCGAAGAAGGTGAAATGCGGGCGCGCCGCCTTCCTCGTGCCGTCGGAGATCCATCTGAATTCCGCCGTGGCGGATCGCAGGTTCTCATTATAGAAGCACCCGTCCTGCATCACTTCGCTGTACTGAAGGATGATCCGTCTGTCCAGAGGCACGTCGGCGGTAAATTCCACCCAGCCGGTGATTTCCTGGCCGAAGTCCAGGACCGTCTCGCCGAGCGGCGTGTGAATGATCTCCTTTACGGGGAATGTCTCGCGGCGCACCGCCGGCAGGCCGGTCATCGGAACCAGCTGTGCCCTGGGCGCGGCGGCATATTTTGCCCGGGCAATATCACGATACCCCGGTGCTGCGATTGCCGCATCGCGCCTTGCGTCGTAAACTTCTCCGTCATAGATGCCGGAGGTGAGGATGGGGGAGCGCAGACACATCCAGGTCTCGTCGGTCCCGATGACCTTCTCACCGATCTGAATGTCCGCGATCAGCTTATATTCGTCTCCGTAATACTCCCGCAGCTGTCCGCCGACCAGATAGCCGAAGCGGCCTTTGTACCAGCCCTCGCCGAGCCAGACATCCAGAACATTCTCGCCCTCCTTCAGGAGCGGCGCGATATCATAAGTCTGGTACTGCACGCGGTACCGGTAATCGGTAAAATACGGGGTCAGGAACTGGTTCCCGATCTTCTCCCCGTTCAGATATGCCTCATACAGGCCGAGTCCGCAGATATAGAGCCTTGCCCGCTGCGCCGCCTCTTCGCCGGTCAGTGTGAACTTCCTGCGGAAGACGGGATGGATCTCCGCCGTCATCGGGGAAGTGATCCAGTTTCCCGCGAAAGCGCCGGCTTTGCCGCCCTCAAAATGCGCCTGAGCCTTAGCTGTATCGCCGGTTTCATCGGTCACGCTTACCTGTATATAGTAGGTCTTTCCCTTTTCCAGGATCCCGGACAGATCCGGCGTATACGCGGCGGGTGAAAGCAGCGTTTCTCCGCTGTCAAACAGGATCTGTGAGAAGCCTTCATCCTCTGCGAGAAGGAATTCGGAGCAGGCCTGGCGGGTGCCGCGGGCCTCCCGGACCTCCCAGGAGAAGGTCACATTCTTCAGATCGATTCCGATCGGGTTTATCTGGTCATTGACGCGCAGATTGACAATTTTCATTTTTTTACTCCTGTCATCCTATTCAGTCAGCGCAGCATCGTATGGCGCGGTCAGTGTTTTGCGGCAAAAAGAGCCAGCTTCGCGTAAAGGTCATTCAGGATCAGGTGCGAATCCACCTCCCGGTAGACCCGGATCGGGCGGTTCAGGCCGGTCTGCACATAAGTCATATCCTTCGTGATCAGCGGCGCCTGCACCCAGTCAAAGCAGAAGCGGTGTTCGTACAGCAGCACGCCGACGGCCGGGGAATCGCCCAGCACCCAGGTCTCTCCGCTCCGGAAATCCGACAGGCGCGGAATGTCCTCCTTCGCGTGCTCATTCATCTGTTCCAGAAGATATTTTCCGATGGCGCCGTGCGGATAGACATTCAGTTCCAGCTCCGCGAAGGAGACCGCCATCATCTCATAGACATTCTTCGGGATCTGCCACACGGGGACCTTGCTCGAGAAGACGACATTCGCTGCCTCAATATCGTTGCCCAGGTTGAATTCGATCCCGCCGCTCGGATAGCGGCCGCCGCCGATCCAGATCACCGTGCAGCGCTGCGCGATCCGCGGCTCCATCAGCAGGGCGCTCGCCATATCCGTCAGCGGGCCCAGAAACAGGATGTAAAGCGGGCGCGCGTCATTTTTCATGGCCTCTTCCACGATTTTCCGGGCGCCCTCGCTCACCTGCGGCACCGCCTTGTCCTGAATTGCCCACTCAGCCCCGCGGAAGATCATTCCGTCCTTCTCAAAGCCCATCAGGTCAAAAATCTTCTCCAGTTCGGCATAGCTTCTCTCCATGGAATCCGGCAGGCGGGTTCCGAAGTGAGCCGCAATAAAGCCCTTGTTTTCCAGCTTCGGCGAGAGCAGCGCCTGTACAATGGCGAACTGATCGTCCGCCTCATTCTTCGCATCTGTGTCAATCAGAACCCGGACGATTTTCTCCTCCGGCACCTCAAAAGCATAATCCGTATAGCGCATGTCCATTCCTTCTTTCTGTTGATTCAGTCTTCAGATCCGGTTTTCAGCGATAGTTTACGGGGAAGAAGACCGCCATGTCCTCATCCTCTTCGGGTCTGCGGTTGTTCCAGGCAAAATACGGAATCAGCCGGACCGGTACCTCCTGCAGTTTTGCGGGACGGAGCGTCCTGTAGAGGCCGCCCTCCCACTCCGGTGTGCAGAGCATGTTGCCCGAGAGCGCCGTCAGCTGCCGTCCTTCAATTTCAGTCGTTTCGGGCACGAAATCCGCATCTGCCGCAAAGCGCAGTCCGCGCATCTGTCCGCGGTATTCCTCCGGCAGATCCGCCTGCTCCAGGCAGTAGACCAGAGGGCCTCTCTCCAGCGCAGCCCGTCCCCGGTCCTCCTCCGCCATCGGATGAACCATGGTCAGCCGGGCGGGCATCTCCAGCTTCAGTTCAATCAGGAAATCCTCAATCTGCCTGATTTCAGCCGCCTCATAGAAGCTGCCTTCAGAAAAGCTTCCGTTCTTTTCCGCAGACAGGTTCTTCTTCGTGATTTCCTGTCCGTCCCGGATCTCAAGCTCCGCCTGATCCGCCCAGCCGGGGATCCGCAGGAAGATCCGGAGCTTCACGGGTTCTCCGGCACCGGCAGATGCCTTCCGCCCACACCCGTCACCGGCCGTGACCTGTTCCGCGTGAAAACGGATACGGCCGTCAAACGGATAGTCTGTCTCCTGTACCAGCACCAGTTTTGTCCCGTCCGGCAGCGTCAGCGCCGTGCGGCTCGCACCGTACAGTCCGATATAGACATTCAGAGCTCCGTCTGCCTCAGCCGGTTCCCCGGACTGCGCCGGATTTTGCCCGTTCTTCCCGAGCACATAAGCGTACTCCGGTGTCTGCGCCAGCAGGCGGGCCAGGTTGGGCGGGCAGCAGTAGCTGGTGATGTAGCCGGTCCTGTGCAGCGGCCAGACCAGCTCATACTCCAGCTTTCCGGAGCGCTCCAGCATGTTCTCATAGAAGAAGCGAAGGCCGTCCAGGCTGACGGCAGCAAGGCTGGTGTTCAGAAGAGCCCGCTCGATCAGGTCAAAATAAGATGCGCGGGGATCAATCAGAAACATCCGATAAGCCCACAGAATCAGGCCCACGCCCGCGCAGGTTTCATTGTAGGCGGTGAGGTTCGGCAGCTGATACGCGTAGCCGTAGGCCTGGTGGATCAGCTGGTGGGAGAAGAAATTGCCGTAGGGCGACGCGCCGTTGTAGAGGGCGCCGCACCCGCCGGTCAGATAGAGCTTGTGCTCCGTCAGGTCCTCCATCACGCTGTTTAAAACCGTGAGATAATCGGGATCCCCCTCCTCCAGATACAGATCGGCGAGGCCTGCGTACAGGTAATTGGCCCGGACCGCGTGTCCGATGATCTTCCGGTGCATGCGCAGCGGCAGGCGGTCCTGATTGTCGTCCAGACCGTTTTTCACGGAGTCACGGAGTTCGATCGCGGTGCGGGCAAGACGCAGATACTTTTCATCGCCCGTCGCCCGGTACAGCTCGATCAGCCCCATGTAGTGCGAAGGACAGACCGCCGTCTGCACCTCCTGTTTCTTCAGTGCCTCCGCATACATTCCGTCCAGATAGTCCGCGGTTTTTTCCGCAATGGAAAGGAAGCTTCTGCGGCCGGTCAGGCGGTAATGCAGTGCCGCCGCCGTAAACATGTGGCCGAAATTGTAGACCTCAAAGTCATTAATATCGCCCATACGGTGGACGCCGTTTCCGTCCCGCTCTCCGAGAATCTGTTTGGTGGAGAGGTATCCGTCCGGCTGCTGGGCGCGCCCGATCAGACCGATATACTCCTCAATCCGCTCCCAGAGCGCTTCGTCGTCCCGCGCGGACGCAACGTAGCAGGCGGCCTCCATCCATTTGTAGAAGTCGCCGTCGCCGAAGACGGTTCCGTCGTGATGTCCCTCGGCTTCCCCGGCACAGATCCGGAAATTCTCCAGGATGTGGCTGATGTCTTTGTCTTCAAACATGGAAAGCAGAAGCGGCACCGTCGCCTGTGCATTCTGCTCCTCCACCGTCTTATAAAAGCCTTCGGTCCAGCGGACCGCGCCGGAAGGCAGCGGCACTGCCTTCGCGTAAGGGGATGCAGTCGTATCTGTCAGCATAGGTTATCTCCGTTCAATTAAGGTTTAAAGCAGAAGCTCAAGAATGGTGCGCAGGGAGTCTTCTTCGCCCACATTGCCGGGGAAGATGACGTAAGGGATGCCGGGGAAGCGGCTTTCCTCTCCGCACCGCCAGACCGGAATGCCGGGCAGAATCTGGCCGGCCACCTCAGCCTTCTTTACCTGCAGTGCCTTCACGCCCAGATCACTGGAGGTGATGCCGCCCTTGGCGATCAGGAATGCGGGCCGGATTTTCAGGCCGCCGACCACGCTGCAGAGGGCATCGGAGATTTCCACGGAGCGCTGCAGAGCGGACTCCTTTGTGTCTCCCTCGACCTGCAGAACCTGTCTCTCCGTGAAAACAACCGGCGTGATTCCGCTTGCAAGATCCTGCTCCACCAGAGCGCGGACCCGTTCACTCTCCTGTCCGAGCGTTCCGTCCAGTACGGCCGCCGCACGGAAGGGAATCCGGTCCAGTCCCGCAAGGCCTTCCAGCCGCTCAAGCTGTCTGGTCGTCTTCGCAGTGTGGGATCCGGCGATCACCAGCCCTGCCTTTGCCGCCTCTGCCTCTGCGCCGCCAAGAAGCTCCTCCCGGGAGAGCAGCGGTCTGTCGGTGACAGCGCCGAAGGCTTTGACAAAATCGGCCGCGGTCCGGTACAGAAAGCGCCGTCCGGCATTCAGCGCGCGGTACAGCGCCGCACAGAAGACCCGCATGTCCTGCGGTGAAAGTGCATTGACAATGACCGGCACGCCGCCCCGGGTCTCCGTCAGAATCTGTGCAGCGGCCTCCACATCGCCTGTGCGCAGCAGCATCAGGTCCACGGACCGGACAGCGGAGGCGGGAATTCTCCCCCCTGTCTTTTCTTCCACATACTCCCGCAGATCCGATCTGGTGTATCCGAAGGTCTCATCCCGGGCAAATTCGGTCTCCGCGGCCGGAACCAGCTCGTCACCGGTCTTAACGTAATGAATATTATCGATGGTGAACCGCCCGCCGGCCTCGAAAAACGGCGCGAGAATCAGTCCGTCGCACGGTCCCTGTTTCTTCTTCAGAACGCTTTCCAGAACATCTGTCTCCAGCGGATAATGACCGCGCAGCGTGGAGTCGCTGCGGCTGATTATCTGAAAAGGAAGGCCTTTTGCGGCCTTAAGACATCTTTCCGCGATCTCGCGGTGAATGGGCTCTGTCTCTTCTTCCTGCAGGCCTCTTGAATTCGTCAGAATATAGAACAGCGGATCTTCCGCCGTGAACGCGTCTTCAATGGTCTGCTGCGACCAGTCGGTGTAGACGGGTATGTCATGAACCGTCTGTACGCCGGTCGGGTCATCGTCCAGGACAACGATTCTGCCCGGATAAGTGCGGGCGCTCTGTATCAGTTCTGCCTCCGCCGCCGCGATCTTCTGTGCGTGCTCTGCGGAGATACGGTTCCAGTACTGTGTCTGTTCAGAATAGGATAAGTGCTTCAATTCGCTCCTCCTGTCCCGTTTCAGGAACGTCCCTGTGTTTTCTGTTTCAGGCGCCGATGCCCAGAATTTCCCTGGCTCTTGCGCTGGTCATGACAGCTGCGCCGCTCTCGCGGACAAGGCGCGCCGCTTCCTGAACAATCGGCGCATTCCGTTCTGTTTTCACGCCCGGCGCAAGGACATCCGAATCCTCAAAGCCGACACGCAGGGAATCCGCGCCCAGAGAGAGCGCATACTTCATCATCTCCCAGTCCTCGCGGTGTGCCTGCGTGTAGCCCCAGAGGATCTCCTTCTTCTGCAGTGCCTCCTGCGTGAAGGTCTCGGACAGGAAATCCAGCATATGCCGCAGGGCGTAAGGTGTGGCGGGCATTTCGCCCGGATGGCCGAAGACCAGTGCAAACAGAACCGGCTTCGGGAAATCAAACTCTTTCATCAGTTCGGAAACAGTATGAATCATACCCAGTTCGAAGACTTCGATTTCCGGTACTTTTCTGTTTCTCAGAATCTGATCCACACAATAGCGCACATCCTGAATCGGATTGCGGTAGACCGCGTCGCCCAGGTTGACCGAGCCGACATTCAGGCTGTTTGCCTCCACCCAGCCGGGACGGCAGGGAACACAGCGCTCCTCAATGCTCAGGTCCGAGACGCCGCCGGTCGAAATTTCAACGACGATATCGCACTTGCTGCGAATCAGCCGGACGGTCTCCTCCAGCAGGCGGATGTCCGGCGTCAGTGCGCCGTTCTCATCCCGCACGTGCAGATGGACCATGGCGGCGCCGGCCTCATGACAGGCACAGACATCCTCCGCGATCGCGGCGGGGTCGATCCGGTGCGGCGCGCCGCTCACCGGCGCGACAGATAAGAGAACCTCATGCATGGCAGACCCCCTTGGCAATCAGTGCTGCCTTCAGCGCCGAAACGCCGAAGCGCGGGCTCGAGAGAACAATCTTCTGATACAGACCGGCGATGTATTCCTCACAGTAGGCCATGCTGCCCTGTGCAAAAACAATCACGTCCACTTTGTCGGCGATGGTGCCGGCTGACTCGGCCATCCGCTCGCGGAATTCATCCTGGTTCAGGCCGAAAGCACCTTCCACCAGGCAGGGAACGAGCTCGACATGCTTTCCGCAGACTCTGCCCATTCTCTCAATCGTGCGCATGGTCGGCTCCATGGTCGTGGGGAGTGTCGCCATCACGCCGATGCGTACACCGCTGCGCACAGCTTCCCGGCACATTTCCTCGTCGATCCGGACGATCGGAACGCCCAGATACGCGGCCGCCGTCTGCGCCGCGTCAGCAACTTCACCGACAGAGGAGCAGACATTCAGGATTGCATCACAGCCCTCCCGCACGGCATTCATAAACATGGTGATCAGATGTGCCGCCGGTTCAGCCGTGACATAACCGGCTTCCCGTACCTGCGCCAGGATCTCCGGCGCCTGCTGTTCATAGATCTCAACTTCACCAAGCTGCAGACGGACCTGCTCATTCAGCATCTGAATCAGTTCCGGTGTCGTGCTGGTATAGACAATTCCGATTTTCATGCGTTCTCCAATTCTCTGATCATATTCAGGACCAGGATATTCCAGTTGATAAACCCGCCGTTCATGACCGGCTCACCGGTCGCGGGATCATAGTATTCATGAAGGCATCCGGTCTTCTCAAGATCCTTTTCCAAAAGCCTCACGCTGCGGCTGCACAGTTCCTGTGCCTCCTCTCTGAAGCCGTAATTCAGCATGCCGCGGAAGACACAGTAGTTGGCCACCAGCCAGATCGGCCCGAGCCAGTTGGAGGGATTATTGGTCGCCTCAATGTTGAACATCGGCTCATTTTTGCCCAGTGTCGGAATGCCGTACCCGCTTCCGAAGGCAGCCTCGTCATGGAAGTGCCGGCGCAG
>OCTX011933790.1_pt1 | contig 45254 bp, 32 predicted proteins | sample 1539691 | NCBI WGS metagenome assembly OCTX01 (sample SAMN02144231, study PRJEB22623) | gut metagenome | biome: sheep rumen | host: Ovis aries | place: New Zealand
TGATTTTTAAGGCGCTTCAGGATGGGCTTGAACCAACGACCCCCTGATTAACAGTCAGGTGCTCTAACCAACTGAGCTACTGAAGCAGTTATTGTTGTTAAGCGGATGCAAAAGTAAGATGTTTTTTTGAATCCTCCAAATTTTTTCGCTGTTTTTTTTCTGAAAATAAAAAAATACGATAATTTTTCGGGATTTTTATGGTATTTACCACTATAATATCGTAATTTTGCAGTTGAAAAGGAAAGAATATGAAAAAACTGATATTGCCCTTATTACTCTTGCTTGGTGTTTTGGGTGCCAATGCACAAGAAAACAAAGATCATAATTTTGATGTCATTAAGAATTTGGATGTGTTGAACGTCATTTACAAACATCTTGACATGATGTATGTAGATACGTTGAATGCCAACGAGGTGATTGGCAACGGCATCAATGCCATGTTGCAAACGTTAGATCCTTATACGACATACTATCCAGAGGAGAAACTGAAAGAATTGAAGTATTTCGTAACAGGTTCATACGCTGGTATCGGTTCTATTATCCGATACAATTCCCAACTCAAACGCGTCATCATCGAAGAACCTTACGAAGGAATGCCTGCTGCCGAAGCTGGACTAAAACGAGGCGACATCATCCTTGAGATAGACGGGGAGGATATGACAAAAGCCACACAAGATGTGGTGAGCAATCATCTGAGAGGTGAATCAGGCACGAGTTTCATCATCAAGGTTTTGCGTCCAAGCACGAAAAAGACTATGAAACTGAAGATTACTCGCAAAACCATCCAAACACCATCTGTCCCCTATTATGTATTACGTGAAGACGGAATCGGTTATATCAATCTCAACTCATTTACGGAAGGATGTTCGAAAGATTTCCGCAGAGCCTTCATCAGTATGCGAAATCAAGGAATGAAAGGTTTGGTATTTGACTTACGCAACAATGGCGGAGGTTCGGAAATGGAAGCTGTCAATATTGTTAACATGTTTGTGCCCAAAGGGAAGTTGATTGTGAGCAATCGCGGAAAGATGAAGCGCGTAAATCATGATTACATTACATCGGTTGAGCCCATCGATACGGTAATGCCCATCGTGGTATTGGTAAACGGCAATTCAGCCAGTTCGAGCGAAATTACCAGCGGAGCATTGCAAGACTTAGACCGTGCCGTAATTATGGGTTCGCGCACTTACGGAAAAGGACTGGTACAGATGACATTGGAAATGCCCTACAATGGTATTCTCAAACTCACTTCCAATAAATATTACATCCCCAGTGGCAGATGTATTCAAGCCGTTAATTACCGACGCAACAAGGGGGGATATATTGAGGAACACGTTCCCGATTCTTTGACGAAGGTTTTTTATACAGCCAATGGCAGGAAAGTAAAAGACGGTGGTGGTATCATGCCTGACGTAGAAATCAAACCCGACTCAATGACCAACTTGGTGTATAATTTAGTGGCAATAAGAGATTCCAATGAATTAGTGCTCAACTATGAATTAGATTATGTAAATAGTCATCCCACCATCGCTCGAGCAGAAGATTTCGAAATCTCAGATGCAGATTATGAAGAGTTCAAGCAACGTGTATTGAAAAGCAACTTTAACTACGACCATGCCACGGAGAAATACTTAGATGAACTGGAAAAGCTTGCCAAGTTTGAAGGGTATTATGATGACACGAAAACGGAATTCGAGAACCTTCGAAAGAAGTTGAAACACAATATCGAGAAAGATTTGGATTTCAACAAGAAGACCTTGAAGGAATATATTTCTAATGAAATCGTAACTTCATACTATTACCAAAAAGGCACGATTGCCCATTCTCTAAGAAAAGACAAAGATATGTTGGAAGCAGTTAAGTTATTGAATTCTCCAGAAGAATACAACAAGATTCTGCAACCATAATGAAAGATGTCATTGTCCTCCCAACCGTTCAAAGAAAACAATGATTTCTTCCCAAGTCTTAAACTCGTCGCTACCAAATTGGATTGCCGTACCCATAAAGTTCTTATCGGGTGCGGCATCTATGAAATAATCACCATACAACAACGATTTCTGGTTGCAGAAAATCACATGGTTGTGAGCAGGCGTACTGATATATTGTTCCATCCACGATTGCGTTTGCATCAGATAATCATGATCATTGGTAGGAGCTGGTGCCACAAGATACACTTGATAATTCTCTATCAGCATCTCGAAAGCCTTGTTCAAGCAAGACATCGGTTTCCCCCATCCGTCTATCATAGCATTCACGTTGATATAAACAATTGGTCGTTCACGTCCTTCTTGCCTGTCATCAATCCATCTCATCACGGGTAAAACACCATAAATAAACGAATGGTCAGTCATTCGATGTTCACCATGAAAGTGTAAGGCATTCGGATAATGTTCTCGGAAGATGTCGAATGTATGCACCAATGGGTCTTCATCGCCAAACAAGCCCCACACGCGTTTTTGTTCCTCTTCATTTACCTGAGAGAAACAATTCATGGTCATGTCTCTATATTCTTTCACCAACGACTTTGTGACGATAAACTCCTGCACTCCGTCTTGTCGTGGATTCTGAAACACTTGTTTTCCCATCATTCCATGTTCGTGCATGGTGTCACCCATTTGAAAGGCGGGATTCACCAAGATACGGTCGAATCCATACAACATCTCCGTGTACATTCCACCCATCGAAGTGCCAATAATCAAATCTGGTTTCTGTTCATCGCAAACTCGATGAAGCAAACCCATAGCCTCTTCGGGATGAATGGGTAAATCGTAGGCAATTACATGAGCATTAGGAAATGTGTCTTGAATCCTTTTCACGGTTCCCGATTGAGCAGATGAAGCAAAACCGTGAACATACATAATCGTCTTGTCTACCCACAAATCGGGATTTTGTTTTAAATAAGGTGTTTGCATCATATAATAATGTCGTTAAAGACTTTAAGGACTTTAGGGTCCTTAGAGCCCTTAAAAAATTTCACACAGCCTCAGAGGGCTTTGCCCCATATAGCAATTCATTAATCTTCTTACCCAAGAACTGCACGCCAGAGATGGTGGAATCTTTTGCCAACTCACCCAAATCCTTTGCAGAAGCAAGCATGGCAGACCTGCGCACTCGAACGCCAGATTTTCCTTTCAATTCTTCACTTCCCTTTTTCAAGTACGATAAAGTGACATATCCTATTCGCAACGTGATGAGCGTATTGAGTGCACCGTCGATGATAGAAGCGGGAATGACACCCGAAATTTTCAAACTCGTCATACCACCAAGAAATTCTGTTTCAGAGAAAGCATCGACATCAGCATTCGATACGGCATCGTCCAACGGAATAGCAATATCCTCGAAGTTGGAAAGCGAATTAGAGATATAATAACTAAAAAGTGAAGTGACCAAGATTCGAGCATATTGATTAAACAATTGTCGATGTGTGGGCTTGAATCCCGAACAACGAATCAAGTCGCCAATCATACGGAAGTTAATCACCATAGAGGTAAGTGCGTCTATCTTTCCACTCTGGCAAAGCGACGTAATCATGAAAACCGTCTTTGCCCATTCATGGATATGCGACTTAATAGTTTTGTATCGATGGTCTAATTCCTCCTGAACAATTCTCACCAAATCCTCATCATCATGGTAGCATTCCAAGGCTTGCACCAAATTGCGCTGATAATCCTTGCGTTCCTCTGCGAGAATATAATCACAATGTCTGGCAAGTCTGTTTCCGAAACTCACCAATTTCAGACGCGACTCATCAGTCATGTTATTGGTGTCTATGTCAATCGTCAACTTCGGAAACGTAGGCGCATGATGCAACTTATAGATAGGCAAGATAATGAGATAGGCAAAAACCAATAGAATTAAGAGATAAAACCCATATTCTACATAAGGTTGATGCGTTACGTGCGCCAACTTCTCACCAATGGTAATGATGTCACTCGTCAACACGAGGACAAACACCCCGATGAAAATCGATACGATGATAATGAGATTTCGTTTCATAGCTACATGATGATGTTAGACAATCGTGAACGGAGTTGTTCGAGTGTTTCCAAGGAGTTCAATTCCTCCTCTGTGATAAAGCTATCTTTAGCTGCCTCAAACATATCATTTAACTGCTTTATATAAATCGTTTCCATCGCATGAACCTCATCTTTAATCAACCCTTTCAAAGTATTATAACTTGTAAGGTCCTTTTTCATCTTACGAACAGCATCCCGAACCACATCAACGGTTAATGGAATACCCAGCATTTTCTGCCACCAACTGTTCTTCTTGATATATTGTCTAAGTTCCTCACGTGTCAAACGCTCTTCAATGGCAACACTCACTCTATCGAAAGCAGGTTCTTTAATCTCTGTGTTTATCAACTTCTGCATACGATCCACATACTCCGCTACCTTGGTTTTATATCTCTGATAGAGATTCTCCGAAAGGAATGTGTTCACATCTGAGAAATAGCGGTCAGCCAATCGTTCCAACCGTTCCAAACATTGACTCATATTTTCCGAACTATTGATTCTACTATCAATCTCAGAATCGAAAGCTGACACTGGAGCTTGCGAAGAGGTAGCACTCACGATGTCATTCAATTCCGCATCAGTAATACCCAATTCCTGTTCTATCTTACTCAGATATTGCGTATAACGGTCTAAGTCATCTTTTCTTTCCCTGAAACCTTTCGTCTTTTCCGCAAGCAAAGCAACCAAATTCTCATTAAGTTGTGCCGTTCGTTCCAGACATCTCTTCAACCTAAGTTCACTGATGTTTGTCGTTATCTTATCGTAGAGTTTTTGTTCTATCTTAGCAAACTCCACTTGTTCATCACTTAGTTCTGTGTTGAAATCAGCCTTATAATTTCCCATTCCATCGGTAAAATCTGTCACTTTTCCTAAGTTGACGCAACTGATATAATCGGGTTCGATGTTAAAACCCTTTCTTCTGATTTCATCATATTCCTTTTGCGCTTGTCGTTCCACATCGAGTCTCCTACCCTCTTCGTCGCGCCAATATGAGGAATCGAAAACGTTGTGAATGAGATAGACAGGTACGCTTTCGTTGTATTCTCTCAACTTGTCGAGGTATTTTGCGGAGGTAACATTGAAAGCTGAAACGGAACTATGCACGAAAAGAATAAGGTCAACACGTTTGGAGATTGCCTCATACAAAGGGTCATTCTCGATATTCACATTGTTTCCGTCAAACCCAGGCATATCTACAAGGAAAATCTTCCCTTCATTACCATCCTTGTCATTTCTCAACAACTTGCTTCCCGTAGTGGTAATGGAAGTGATGATTGTTCGGTCTTCGCGATTGTACGACGGAAAAATCACCTCTTTTATATTATCGTTGGTCAAAGCAAACGTCTCTTTGTCAAGATACCGTTCCACCTCCTCATCATCCGACATGATGCCTCGCAACTTATCTACGATGAGGTCCAAATCTTCTGCTTTTCTCCCTTCCACCTTCGAACGATACACGTCTATCCTACAATCTCGTTCATTGTCAACGTTGGAGATGATGGAAGGACGAACGGTACATTCCAACTTATCGGTAGGACTCACGAAACGATGAGCCAACAAATTCACCAATGTTGACTTACCAGACTTCACGGGACCTACCACCAACATGATAAACGAACCGTTTTTGTATTCCATCGAACGCCTACTTAACCTTTGTAAATTTGTTTTCACCTCTCCATCGGGTAATTTCGGCGCTATTTCCCTGGCCAACTCATTGAGTTGCCGAGATATGGCTTCAAGTTTTTTCATACCACAAACTCTCCTGATATATCTACACGAGATGACAAAGGTACGAAGAATATTTGAAAAATCACGAGCAATTGAACGGAATCTCACATTTTTTGCTTATATTTGCAAGCATCAACAAAATACTATCATTATGAAACGAATCTTCATCTATGCATTACTATCCATGACTTGCCTTTCCATTCAAGCCAAACAATGGACTAAAGGAGAAGTTGCTAACATCATTTCACGCGTAAACAACACTTGGCAAATGAGCCATCCCGACCAAGAGCGTTCCTTCTGGGACCCTGCCGTATATCATACAGGCAACATGGAGGCTTGTTTATTGTTCAAGAATCAAAAATGGTTCGAGTATTCCAAGGCTTGGGGAGAGAAAAACCTTTGGCAAGGAGCACGTGAGGCTGACAATTCAAGGTGGCTTTACAAGCAGTACGGCGAATCCATGCAACACGTATTGTTTGGCGATTGGCAGATTTGCTTTCAAACATTCATCGACTTATACAATGCTGCCAATGACTTCAATGAAACTGGTGACGTGTCACGATGGGTGGCTCGTGCGAAGGAAGTGATGAGTTACGAGGCCTATTCTGATGCAAACGATTATTGGTGGTGGGCAGATGCATTATACATGGTCATGCCTGTTATGACAAAGATGTATAAGTTGACGGGAGACACGAAATATCTTGATAAGATGTATGAAAACTGGGAGTATTCCAATAGCATCATGTACGACCAAGAGACGGGATTGTATTTCCGAGATGGTAAATATGTTTATCCAAAACACAAGACCGCTGCAGGAAAGAAAGACTTCTGGGCTCGTGGTGATGGTTGGGTGTTAGCGGCATTCGCCAAAGTGCTCAAGGATTTACCCAAGAAAGACGCACATCGTAAACAATACATTGACTTCTATAAGAAACAAGCAAAGGCGGTTGCTGATTGCCAACAAGCAGAGGGTTATTGGACTCGTTCGATGCTTGATCCCGAACAAGCTCCAGGACGTGAAACGTCTGGTACAGCTCTCTTCTGCTATGGTTTGCAATGGGGAATCAATAATGGTTACTTAAAGAAAAAGGTTTATCAACCCGTTGTAGATAAGGCTTGGGAATATCTTGCCACGATTGCATTACAACCAGACGGCACCGTCGGCTATGTACAACCTATCGGAGAGAAAGCTATCCCAGGACAAGTGGTAAACCAGAAGTCAGTAACCAATTTCGGAACTGGTGCTTTCTTACTTGCCGCCTGCGAGTATTATAGGCATTTGAAGAAGTAAAATCATGATAAAACGAATCTGTTGTCGATTGGCAACAGATTCGTTAAACTTACTATACTATAATAATCATCATACAGCTATTAGCTCCCGTCCTACTTCATGCAAAGTTTCATATATCAACTTCAACCGTTCTTTGCCGGGGGTCTTATTACCACTAATATACTGAGCCATCAAACTTTGTGTAATTCCCATACGTCGTGCTAAAGCCGACACATTCAATTCAGGATGAGCAATGAATAAACGATAGAGTTCTGTTGTAGGTTGCTTATTAAAGAAACCCTCAAAACTTAAATCTTCGTCTATCTCTTTCCAATGAATACCATACTCATTAACTTCATAGTTCTGAAGTTGTTCTGGAGTAGCATATTTCAATCTGGGATAATCGGCAAATTGCTCACAAGCCTCTTCTCCTTTGTCTGTCTTTATCCAAACAGCATTATCCTTAAGCCAAACTTCTTTTACCTTTATCATCATCTTCACCCTTCCCTTATTTATTGTTATTAAAAAACATGTTCCAATGCTTGGCAATTGTTTCTACATTTTCCTCTATAATAGCTTCTATCATTTTTAATTCTTGTTTCTTAAAACCATAATTCTCCACAAGTTCAACGGGAAACAGATTGTATTTCGCCTTGTTGCCATCTTTGACCACATGTACATGAATTGGAGTATGATCATTTGCATAAAACAAAAACCTGTAACCAAATAATATAAATAACGTTGGCATATTTTCTTTTGCTCACAAAGATAGGTAATAATTTTATTACCTCCAAATATTTTCACTTAAAAGTTTTTATACCAAACAAAAAGTGGTAAAATATAGATGGCTATAACATTTTTTCAAGAATTAATCATTATCTTTGCAAAATAATACGACAAATCATATACTACCATGAAATTAAGATTATTTACTTTGCTGACATTGTTGTGTGCACCCTTTGTATATGGTGTTGCACAAGTTTCCCCCACCCTCTTTCCTGCCAACGGAGCGGAGAACGTGAACGTCGATACGCAATTAAAACTGACATTCAATCAAGAAGTAGCTGTGGGGAATAAAGGTTTTGTGAAAGTCTACGACTTGACGACGGGCAAACTGATAGATAAACTCGACCTCAGCATACCTGCTGGTCCCACTCAAGGGCAACCCAAGAATCCTGATGCTATCTATACACCCACTCCTTATATATATAAAGACGAGGTCATCACGAATAGAAACACGATGCCGAATACTCCTTCGGGAGCCGCCAAACCTACTATCGGCAATTGGCAATGGAACATCATCGGTGGATTTAGCGATGCGTTCCACTTCTATCCGATCATCGTACATGGCAACAAAGCCACGATTTATCTTCACAACAATATGTTGGAATACGGTCACGAATATGCCGTAACCATTGACAAGGGAGTAATTGATGGATTTGAAGGCATCAAGGGAAAGAAAGCTTGGCGTTTTAAAACCAAGGAAAAGGCACCCGAAAAGAATATCAAGCAATTGGTAGTTTCTGCCGATGGAATGGGCGATTTCTCTACTTTGCAAGGAGCGATGGACTTCATACCTAATTTCCTTTCGTCAGAAGCCGAACGTGTTACCGTAACCGTGAAAAACGGCGATTATGAAGAATTGGTTTATTTTAGGAATAAGCGATACGTGACCATCGTGGGTGAATCGCGAGATGGCATATTGCTACATTATCCCAACAACGAAGTATTTAATCCCCACCCTGCCGACATCAAGACCAACGAGTTGAAAGGCACGTTCCCATCTCGTCGAGCTGCCGTTGCTGCCGACAACTGTGAATACATGATTTTCAAGGACATTTCTTTCAAGACTGATTGCTTTGGACAAGCAGAGGGATTCTTACTGAATGGTTCTCACAACTATGCCGACAACGTTCATATCATTGGTTCTGGCGATGCGCTACAAGCAAATGGCAGTTGCTATTGGCAAAATTGCATCATCGACGGAGGTGGAGATACGATTCTCGGACGCGGTCCTTCTTTTTTCAACCATTGTACCATTTCCAGTTATGGGGCGTTTATGTGGATTCGCAACACGGAAGAAAACCACGGAAACATTTTCGTGGACTGTACATTCCATGCGTTGGGCAAAGATGCCGTTATCAATCGATTGCCCGACAACAAGGGAAAGAACTACCCGCATTCAGAAGTAGTGTTGCTCAATTGCACCCTCGACAATGTACCACCAGTGGGATTCGGTCCTATTGACGAAACGGCAAAGACAGCTACTATCTTGGAATTCAATAGTCACGACATGCAAGGAAATCCCATCGACGTTTCCAAGCGTCATCCCTATGTAAAGCAATTAGATGCCCTCAACGATGCTGAGATTATCGGCAAATATAGCAATGCTCGTTACGTATTAGGGTGGTAAAAGAAGAAATGTTTTCAAAAACATGCCCGTATTCCATAATATTTTTGTATTTTTGCACAATTATCAATCAAATAACATAACCTATGAGAAAAACAATTTTGATGGCGGCCATCATTTTGGGAACATCTCTCCAAGTAGATGCCGCAAGACGCTACAGAAACAGTCAGCCTGCCAAACCTGTCGTTACCCGTATAGCGGAACCAACTTTTGAGGAGTGGCACGACTTACAAGTGAATGAAGTGAACCGTTTCAAGATTCACACCACGTATTTCGCCTACGAGAATATGGAGAAGGCTTTGGCCAACGACATGAAGAAATCAAGCAATTTCGTTTCCTTGCATGGTGATTGGAAATTCAATTGGGTAGAGAATGCCGACCAACGCCCGACGAATTTCTACCAAACAGACTTAGACGACTCTTCTTGGAAGACAATGAAAGTGCCTGGCATGTGGGAACTCAATGGCTTCGGCGATCCCGAATACGTCAATGCTGGATTTGCATGGCGTGGACACTTCGACCAAAAACCACCAGCAGTACCTGTAAAAGACAACCACGTGGGCAGTTACCGTCGCACCATCAATATCCCTGCTGATTGGGATGGCAAGCAAGTAATTGCACATTTCGGTTCGGTAACGTCAAACATCTATCTATACGTAAACGGTCAGTTCGTGGGATATGCTGAAGATAGTAAGGTTGCCGCTGAGTTCGACGTGACAGACTTTATTAAGCCAGGAGAAAACCTCTTTGCTTTCCAGACATTCCGTTGGTGCGATGGTTCTTGGTGTGAAGACCAAGACTTCTGGAGACTTTCAGGTGTGGCACGTGACAGTTATTTGTATGTACGCAACAAGGACACGCAATTAGTGGACTTCCACATCACTCCCGACCTCGAGAACAATTATGAAGATGGTATCTTGAATATCCAAGCTACCGTATTGGGCAATCCTATCATCGAATACCGATTGTTGAATGCCAACGGAATAGAAATCATCAAATCGAATGCCGACTTCCGCAAGTTAACCCAAGGCGAAGCTAAGTTCACGGTGAGAAACGTGAAGAAGTGGACTGCCGAAACTCCGTATTTATTCACCCTGTTGGCTATTGTCAAAGACCGCAAGGGTAATATTACCGAGGTAATTCCACAAAAAGTTGGTTTCCGTAAGGTGGAAATCAAGGGTTCACAATTCCTCGTAAACGGACAACCCATCTATATCAAGGGTGCCGACCGTCATGAGATGGATCCCGATGGCGGATACGTTGTTAGCCGCGAACGCATGATACAAGACATCCAAATCATGAAGCGATTGAATATCAATGCCGTTCGTACCTGCCACTATCCCGATGATCCCGTTTGGTACGACCTTTGCGATGAATATGGTCTTTACTTAACGGCTGAGGCAAATCAAGAAAGTCATGGTTTTGGTTATGGAAAAGATAGCGAAGCAAAGAAAGAACAATTCGCTAAGCAAATCTTGGAAAGAAATCAGCACAATGTAAACACTTATTTCAACCATCCTTCAATCGTTGTATGGTCTTTGGGTAACGAGACGGTAAACGGACCAAACTTCGAAGCCGCTTACGATTGGGTGAAAGCAACAGATCCAAGTCGTCCTTGTCAATGGGAACAAGCCGGAAGAGATGGAAGAAACACGGACATCTTCTGTCCGATGTATTATGCAACATGGAGTTGCGAGAGTTATGCTACAGACCCAAATTACACCAAACCACTCATCCAATGCGAGTACGACCACACAATGGGTAACTCTTCAGGTGTGATTAAGGACTATTGGGATTTGGTTCGTAAATATCCTAAGTTCCAAGGTGGTTATATCTGGGACTTCGTTGACCAAGCCTTGCACCGTCATCCCGTGAAGCCCATGAGTATGAAGATTACGGAGAACACACCATATACCGAGTTGAACAAGATTGAATACACATACGGTGGCGATTACAACAAATACGATCCATCCGACAACAACTTCAATTGCAACGGCATCATCGGTCCTGACCGCCAACTCAATCCTCATGCATACGAGATTGCGCATGAATACCAAAACATCTGGGCTTCTGCCATTGACTTGAAAGCAGGAAAAATCAAGGTGTTAAACGAGTATTTCTTCCGCGACTTAAAGAACTACAAACTCGTTTGGACATTGTTGGAAGACGGAAAGGCTATTCAAAACGGTGAAATCACCGACTTGAACATTGCGCCACAACAAACCGCAGAATACACATTACCTTATAAACTTGATAATATCGGTGCTCAATCAGAAGTGTTACTTAACATCGACTTCAAGTTAAAGACCGCAGAACCCTTGATGAACGCTGGTCAAACCGTTGCTTACAACCAGTTTATCGTAACCGAAGACAAGCATTCTTGTTGTGCTTTCGACACTCCCGCACAAGCCGTTACGTCGAAAATCAAATTGGAAAACAAGAAAAAGTCTGACCAAATCATCGTCACCAGCGACAACATGAACATCAGCTTCGATAAGAACACGGGATTATTGAAGAAATACACCGTATTGGGTAACGACATGTTAGGCGAAGGCGGAACATTGAAGCCAAACTTCTGGCGCGCTCCTACCGATAACGATATGGGTGCAGGTATTCATAGAAGTTACAAAGCATGGAAGAATCCTGACATGAAACTTATCGCCCTTACCGCAACGAAAGACAAGAAGGGCAACACCGTTACCGTGAAAGCCGAATATGACTTGGCAAGCGTGGAATCAAAACTCACTATTTCATACGTGGTAACTGATGCTGGTGCTATTCATGTATTTGAGAAAATGACTACTTCCGAAAACATGAAAGCAAAAGAGATGTTCCGCTATGGTATGATGATGGACTTGCCATACAATATGGATAAGAGCGACTTCTACGGTCGTGGTCCTATCGAGAACTATTCTGACCGCAAGTTATCTCAGAATTTAGGTATCTATCATCAAACGGCAGACGAACAATTCTTCCCGTATATCCGTCCACAAGAGACAGGTACCAAGACTGACATTCGTTGGTGGGAACAAACCAACGGAAAGGTTGGATTGAGAATTCAAGCATGTGAACCATTCACCGCAAGTGCTTTGCATTATAATATCGCTGACCTTGACGATGGTGACAACAAAGAGCAACGTCACTCTCCAGAAGTGCCTAAATCGAAATATACGGAATTGGCACTCGACTTAGAGCAGACTGGTGTAGGCGGTATCAATAGTTGGAGCAGAGAAGGACGAGCATTGCCTCCCTATCGCGTATTGGCAGGCGATAAGTTGTTTAAGTTCTGGTTGATTCCATTGGTAAAATAGAATATGCAATCAAAAATTAATCTAATAAAAAATGACGATGAAATCTAAGATTATCATGTCGCTTTCTTTGGCGGCGATGACATTTGCGACACCAGCAAATGCTCAACATCAATTCGTTGTGAACACGAAACCTGGTGCCACTATCCAACCTACCATGTACGGAATCTTCTTTGAAGATATCAACTTCGGAGCAGACGGTGGTCTGTATGCTGAGATGGTAGAAAACCGCTCTTTTGAGTTTCCACAACGCCTCATGGGATGGAACACATTTGGCAACGTACAAGTAAATGATGCCAATCCCGCTTTTGACCGCAATCCACATTACGTGACATTAAGTGACCCCATGCACCGTGAGAAACGTACGGGTATCGAGAACCACGGTTTCTTTGGTATGGGATTGAAACAGAACATGAAATATGACTTCTCCGTTTATGCTCGCACTCGTGGAAACGGCAACGGTAAGATTCGTGTGGAATTGATTGACTCACAAGATGAAGTCATCGCCAAGCAAAGCATAGAAATCAAGGGTAATGAATGGAATCGTTACACGGCAACAATCGCTTCTCCCAAGACTGATGCAAAAGGATTTATGCGCGTTTATCTGGAAGGAAGACACGCCGTTGACCTCGACCATGTCAGTCTCTTCCCACAAGATAGTTGGAAAGGATTGTTACGTGCAGACCTCGTGAAAGACTTAAAGGATTTGCATCCTGGTGTATTCCGCTTCCCTGGTGGTTGTATCGTAGAGGGAACCGACCTTGCTTCTCGTTATCAATGGAAAAACTCCGTTGGTGCTGCCGGGAATCGTCCCCTCAACGAAAACCGTTGGAACTATACTTTCCCACATCGTTTGTTCCCCAATTATTATCAGACATACGGACTTGGTTTCTATGAGTTCTTCTTACTTTCAGAGGAAATCGGCGCACAAGCCTTGCCTATCTTAAACGTAGGTTTGGCTTGTCAATACCAAAACGACGACAGAGATGCTGCTCGTGTACACGTGAGTCTTGACAACTTACAACCCTACATCGACGATGCTCTCGACCTGATAGAATTTGCCAATGGCGGAACAGATACCAAATGGGGTAAGTTGCGTGCAGACATGGGACATCCCGAACCATTCAATCTCCAACAAATTGGTGTTGGTAACGAACAATGGGGACCATTATATCCCGAACGCTTGGAGAAGTTCATGCAAGCTATTCGTGCTAAATATCCCAAGATGAAGATTGTTGGTTCTTCTGGTCCAAGTCCTGACGACAAAGACGGAAAGCAATTTACATACGGATGGGAACAAATGACAAGACTGAAAGCTGATTTGGTTGACGAGCATTACTATCGTAACCAAGAGTGGTTCATGGAAAACGTAACACGTTATGACAACTACAACCGCAAGGGTCCGAAAGTATTTGCCGGTGAATATGCTTGTCATGTTACGCAACCTGCTTTGCCCGTTCCAGAAGGTAAGAACATATTTGAAGGAGCTTTATATGAAGCTGCTGCCATGACTGGTTTCGAGCGCAATGCCGACATCGTTCAAATGGCAACATACGCTCCATTGTTTGCACACGAGGAAGGTTGGCAATGGCGTCCAGACCTCATTTGGATGGACAACCTGAAGACCGTTCGCACACCTAATTATTATGTGCAACAGATGTTTGCTTGCAACCCTGGAACCAACGTTCTCTCACTCACGGAAGATAAAAAGCCCGTAACAGGACAAGATGGACTTTGTGCTTCAGCCGTTTACGATAAGAACACGAAGAAGTATATCGTGAAAATCGTGAATACAAGCAACAAGGCACAACAAATCCAACTTACCTTCAAGGGTTTGAAAGCATTGCCAGATGCAGGAAGTATTCAACTCACCACCTTGCATAGTGATGACCCCATGGCTTGCAACACCGTACAAAAACCAAACGTCATCGTACCCGTTGAACATGCAACCCATGATGTGACCGTCAACAAGAACACCATGACGGTGCAAGTTCCTGCTCGGACATTTGCGTTGTATAAGTTTTAATAATCATAATTGACTTCTTCAAATGAAGAATCATACGATAGCCAAGATGATGTTGGGATGGGTGATGTTATTCTCCCTCCCCACATCATCTTTTGGTTGGAATGTTCCATCTATCAATGAAAAACCTTTTGTTATTCCTGAAATCACGGAATGGAAGGGAGGACAAGGGAATGTAGCTTTAAGCGGACGAATCATCGTCAAGTCGAGCAATATCAAAGCTATTGCTCAGGCTTTTTCCAACGATTGCGAAGAAATGTTCGGTTGGAAGTTGGCCATTTCTTCGGGAAAACCAAGGAAAGGAGACATTGTTCTCACTTGTCGTAAATCGGCAGACCTATCCGAAGAAAGTTATCAAATAGAGATGGGAACAGTATCTTTACCAACGGTAAACATACTGAGTAGCTCACCTAAAGGTATGTTTTGGGCAACCCGTACCTTATTACAATTATTTGAGCAATCTACCCACGACCGTGCGGAAAACGTTTCCTTACCATCGGGTACCATCATCGACAAACCACAATATCCCTTGCGCGGATTCATGATTGACGTAGGACGAAAGTATATTCCTATGTCGTATTTGCGCAATTTGGTGAAAGTGATGGCGTATTACAAGATGAATACCTTGCAAGTCCACCTCAACGACAACGGAATGCCTCAATATTTCGAAAGCGATTGGAATAAGACTCCTGCTGCTTTCCGACTGGAATGCAACACCTATCCTGAACTAACCGCTACCGATGGTTCATATAGCAAGGCTGAATTCATCGCATTCCAACAATTGGGAGAACAGCATTTTGTTGAAATCATTCCAGAGATAGACTCCCCTGCTCATGCACTTGCCTTTACTCATTTCCGACCATCATTAGGATCTAAGGAGTATGGAATGGATCATTTCAATCTCTCCAATCCTGAGGTTTACACGTTTATGGATTCACTCTTCGCCGAGTATTTGGGTGGTAAGAATCCCGTCTTCCGTGGTCATCGTGTTAACATTGGTACAGATGAATATTCCAACCGCAATCCACAAGTGGTAGAACAATTCCGTGCGTATACCGACCATTATCTTGAATTGGTAGAACGTTATGGCAAACAACCCATGCTTTGGGGTGCGCTGACACATGCAAAAGGAGATACTCCTGTACGACATGAGGGTGTCTTGATGAATTGTTGGTATAATGGTTATGCACAACCCGACTCGATGCGTCAACTTGGTTATCAGATGGTGAGCATACCCGACGGATTGGTGTATATCGTTCCTGCCGCTGGCTATTATTATGATTACCTGAATTGTAAACACCTCTATGAGAATTGGACTCCCGCACAAATTGGCAACAAACGGTTTGAAGAACAAGACCCACAAATAGAAGGCGGAATGTTTGCCGTATGGAACGACCATTATGGCAATGGCATTTCCGTGAAAGACATTCATCATCGGGCGTTCCCTGCCATTCAGACAATAGCAACGAAGACATGGACGGGACAACTGACTACACTCCCCTATGACATCTTCGACGAAAAGCGAATGACGTTGAGCGAGGGTCCTGGCGTGAATGAATTAGGACGATTGCCTCATGAGGCCATCGAGAAGAAAGATATCTCGCCAAACTCTTCCATCGACTTACCCATCATAGAAGCAGGTTACGACTATCGTGTTTCTTTCTCATTGGATTGCAAGGAGGAAGAAAAAGGTACGGTTTTGTTTGAAAGTGACCATGCGATTTTCTATCTATCCTCCCCAACAACAGGACAATTGGGATTCTCACGCGATGGTTATCTAAACACATTCAATTACAAATTGCCCGTGGATGGACATGTAGATATTCGCATTGAAGGAACCAACAAAGAAACACGACTATACGTTAATAATCGCCACATACAGACTTTGTCAAAGCGCGAGGTTTATGTGATGAAACCTTCAGACAAACTCAACAACATGCCTGGAGCCGAATATCAACCGACTGTATTTGCTCCATCGGCAAAAATGTATTATGTTCCCACGCTCTTTTTTCCTTTGCAACGCACGGGAAACTATCGAAGTCAAGTCACGAACTTAAAAGTAGAAGCCATTTATGCAAATCGCTAATGCCGTCATGAAATTTCTCGGATGGTTTTCATTGCCCATTCGATTGAACGCAACATTCTTCTTTTTCATGTACGTGTTGGGGATTGTATGTGCTTACCTCACCTTGCCAACAACGAAGGATGCGCATGTTTACGACAACCTATACTTGGAATTGTTCTTAGACTTATATGTCGTCTGCACGATACTTGCCATCCTTCCAAAAACCATTCGCAAGTGGGTGAGAAGATTGCTTTATGTATTATTATATGTGGTTGCCATCGTTGATGTATATTGTTTCGTGAAATTTGACTCCACCCTCACACCAACCATGTTATTATTGGTGGGCGAAACAAATGCCAACGAAACAAAGGAATTCTTCCAGACACATCTTACACCAGACATTCTATGGGGACCAGTGGGATGGATATTGCTAATCATGATTATAAATATCATCATCAACCCCATCATCAAAAAATTCAAAAAACTCATAAATCCTATTAACCCCATTAAGCCCACAAAGCCCATTCTCCCCATAATTACCCTACTTACCAGCCTATGCTGCATCGCCCTATTAATATGGAGCAGCATCACATCCGCCCACAACAAGCAAGCAACATGGACACTGATGACAGGCAGCAACATCGGAGAGGTAGAGCATGCATTGACCGACAAAGAACACGCTCAATTTTACACGCCCATTAGCAGACTAATCTTTAGCATTTATGCCAACTCCTTGGCAACACAACAAATCAACAAACTCATTGATGCTGCCGACCAAGTAAAGGTAGATAGTTGTAGTTTCCTTTCACCTAATATCGTATTGATTATCGGTGAGAGCCTCGGTCCTCATCATTCACAACAATACGGTTACATAATGCCTACCACTCCACGACAAATTTCTCGCGAGAAAACAGGGTATCTAACGAAGTTCTCGGATGTAGTTGCACCGTGGAACCTAACGAGTTTTGTGTTCAAGAGCCTCTTCTCCATGCATGTCGTAGGACAAGAAGGAGAATGGTGTGACTATCCGCTCTTCCCTGAATTATTCCGAAAGGCAGGTTATCAAGTGACATTCCTCACTAACCAATTCTTACCTAAGGCAAAAGAAGCCGTTTACGATTTCAGCGGTGGATTCTTCTTGAACAATCCACAATTGAGTCAAGCACAATTCGACCTTCGCAACGAACGATTACATCGTTTAGACGAAGGATTGCTGAAAGACTATGACAAGATGATTAAACAACAACAAATCAACTTGTCGGATAGCAATCACAATCTTATCATCTTCCACCTGATGGGACAACATGTGGCTTATCAACTTAGATACCCGGAACAACAAAAGAAATTCCAAGCCAAGGACTATCGACCTATCAGACCCGACCTAACGGGCAACAAGCGAAAGGTATTGGCTGATTATGACAATGCCGTATTATATAATGACTCCATCGTTGACCAAATCATGGCACGATTCGAAAACGAAGACGCCATCGTTATTTATATGCCCGACCATGGAGAGGAATGTTTTGAGGGAAAGAGAGGATTCATCTGCCGCAATCACTCGGCAAAGATAGATTACGACATGGCACGTTTTGAGTTCGCCATTCCATTCTGGATTTGGTGCTCACCTACATACGTAAATCGCAGACCTGACATTCAGGAAAGCATCAAGCAATCGAAAGACCGCAAACTGATGACTGATGCCTTAGCACACACATTACTTTATTTAGCTGGAATCAGTTCACCCGACTATCACGCCGAATACGACGTTCTCTCACCATCTTACCAAGAAGATCGTCCACGCATCTTGAAAGGAACAACCGATTACGACCAATTAAAGAACAACCGAGATGAATAAGCAGATATTGACGCGCAACGAATGCAATGCCCTTAGGGGTTTGGCAATCATAGGGATTTTCCTTCACAACTATTGTCATTGGTTGGGTCCTATCGTGAAGGAAAACGAATACCAGTATTTCCAAAAGAATATTGATGCACTCAACGTTGCCCTTTCTCATCCCGACCAAAATCTCGTGATGCATCTATTGTCTTTCTTCGGTCATTATGGAGTTCCCATTTTCCTTTTCCTGAGTGCTTACGGATTGGTAGTGAAGTACGAAAGAAAGCCAGATGTTACCGTGACTTCTCATTCTTCCACTTCCGTTATCAAATTCAAGTTGTTATTAATATGGGATTTCATCCGCTATCATTACTTGAAGTTGTTCAAGATGATGATTGTCGGATTCGTAGCATTCACGATGGTTGACGCGATTACGCCTGGCCGTTTCCATTATCAGTTCATGGATGTTGTCGCTCAATTATTCATGTACAATAACATCCTTCCCAATCCCGACAAAATCATTTGGCCTGGTCCGTATTGGTTCTTTGGTTTGATGTTGCAATTATATATCGTCTATCGTTTATTGCTCTATCGTCGTCATTGGGGATATACGGTAGCATTGATTATTCTTTGTGAAATCATCCAACTATCCTGTAATCCCGAAGGAGAGACACTCAACCGATGGAGATATAATTTCATTGGCGGAATGTTGCCATTTGGTGCTGGTTTGTTAACGGCCCGACACGGCGAACCATTCACCTATCAACTCAGCGCCATCATCATTCTTCCGAGCATTTTCATGGTTTATTATTTCAGCGACGGCTTTTTCAATTGGACATTTGTTCCTTTGGCCGTCGTCTTTACCAGTATTTGCTTTGTCAAATTACTCCAGCCTCCTTCGAGAAACATCCTCTCTTCGTTGCTCAGTTCCATATTCAAATTCCTACAATGGATGGGAAGCATCTCGGCAGCACTCTTTGTTTGCCATCCCATTACCCGTAAGATTTTCATACCTATCAGCAGGAAGGGCGATTTCTATACGGGATTCCTACTTTACATCATCGCTTCCATCTGTTTAGCATGGTTGTTCAACGAACTTATGAAACGCATTCCCAATCCCACACAAGTCAAGCAATGAGCAAGAAGATACCCGACATAGAATTAGTGAATATCAGTCGCTTTCGCGGTGAACTCATGGGAGCGGCCATGCTTTTCATCATCTTGTTCCATGTATGGCTCTCGCGTGGTGATATGTTCTATGGGTTAAGGCGATGCGGCAATGTTGGCGTAGACATCTTCCTTTTCTTGAGTGGTGTAGGACTATGGTTCTCTTGGATAAAGACACCATCTCTCAAGCACTATTTCATTCGCCGCTACATTCGCATCTATCCCGCATGGTTGATTATCGCATGTCTCTATTACATTCCGCGATTCCCCAAGGGTGGAAACATCTTCGACTTATTGGGAGACATCCTCATCAATTGGGATTTCTGGCTCAATTGCGAGTTGCATTTCTGGTACATACCAGCCATCATGATGCTCTATACCATTGCGCCATTCTACATGAAACTCATCATCAAGCACCCGTTCTATCGTTGGACACCATTGATAGCCGTCATTTGGTGCGTCTTGGTGCAATGGGTAATCCCCATCAACCAAGCCGTAGGTCACTTGGAAATCTTCTGGAGTAGGGTTCCGATTTTCCTCATCGGCATCAACATGGGACAATATGTCAAGGAGAAACGTACGATTGACGGTCAAGCCGTATGGATGCTCATCGTTATCTTCTTGATGACCTTCTGTTCGTGCATCTATCTGGAACAAGAGCGACATGGTGAATTTCCCTTGTTCGTAGAACGAATGCTTTACATCCCATTCACCATTACCAGCATTCTCTTGCTCAATCGTATCTTCAGGCGAACGCCAAAATGGTTCAATCGATTCTGTCAATTCTTCGGAGCCATCAGTTTAGAGGCTTATCTGATACACGTACAATTCGTATTGGCTTACGTGCAACCTCATCGTTTGGGCTATTGGCCTACTTTCTTTATCGTAGTATTTTGCACCATCCCATTGGCTTGGTTATTGCATCAATTAACACAACCCATCCAAAAATTAATCAAGTAAGATGAATAAACTCAAAGCTATCTTCAAACTCATACGTTGCAAGCAATGGATTAAGAACACGTTTGTCTTGCTTCCCATCTTCTTCGGCGGAAGTCTGCTTGATGCCAACGATATCAGGGCTGGACTCATCACGTTCTTTGCCTTTAGCTTTGCCGCATCTTCCATCTATTGCCTCAACGACCTAATAGACGTGGAAGCCGACCGCAGACATCCCGTCAAGTGTCATCGTCCTATCGCATCGGGAGACGTTAGCAAGACGCAAGCATACGTATTGATGGTGATATTGCTCTTGTTGTCAATGGCAATGCTATGGTTCTTGCTCGTCAACAAATGGCAAGTGGGGAGCGTCATTCTCTTTTATTGGTTGATGAACGTTGCCTATTGCGTAGAACTGAAGAAACACGCCATCATCGATGTTTGCATTGTTTCCTTCGGTTTTATTCTCAGGATATTGGCTGGAGGACTTGCTTCTGAAATCGTACTTAGTAATTGGATTGTGCTGATGACATTCTTGCTCACCCTCTTCCTGTCGTTTGCCAAGCGACGTGATGATGTTGTCAGGATGGAAGAGACGGGCGAGGCTCCACGAAAGAATACCATTCGCTACAATCTCACCTTCATCAACCAAGCCATCACGATTACTGGAACGGCAGCCTTAGTGTGTTACATCATGTATACGGTTTCGCCCGAGGTGATGAACCAATTCCATACGCCCTATCTCTACCTAACCAGCATCTTCGTATTGGTGGGTTTATTGCGCTACATACAATTGGCGGTGGTAGACAAGAAGAGTGGCGACCCCACGAAAATCATTCTCAAAGACCGCTTCACCCAACTCATCGTATTGGCTTGGGGCATCTCGTTCTTGATACTGATATATTTCTAATTGATAAACGATACATTTGCAATCGATAAACAATATATTTACAATCGATAAACGATATATTTATAACACCTATATATAATGTCTGACACACGTAAAGAAAATCTTTATATATTCGACTTCGACGGAACGCTCACGTTCAAGGATAGCTTGATAGAATTCTTGCGTTTCGCCAAGGGCGACGCATACACCTTTGCCTTGTTTTTCATCTACTCGCCCATGTTGGTATTGATGAAACTCGGACTTTATTCCAATCACAAGGCCAAGCAAAAGATATTCTCTTTTTGTTTCAAGGGAATGCTCGAACGCGATTTCGATACTATCTGCAAGAACTTTGCGGAAAGCAAAGCCGACTTATTGCGCATGGAAGGACTACGCGAAATAGAGCGTCTCCTTGAGAGAAACGATAAGGTGATGGTGGTCAGCGCAAGCATACGCAACTGGACTTCACCCTTGTTGGGAACCTATTTCAATATCACCGACAATCTCAACGACAAAGGTGTCTATGTCATTGGCACCGAGATAGAGGTGGTAAACGGTAGGGTTACGGGGAAGTTCTCCACTCACAATTGTTATGGACAAGAGAAAGTGAATCGCATCAACGCCATTTTGCCCAATCGGAAAGACTATCGCATCATCGCGTATGGCGATAGCAAGGGCGATAAGGAATTATTGGAAATGGCAGATGAAAGTCATTATAAACCGTTTAGAGATGGACGATAAGAATATCAAGAAGAACTTAGGCGAGGTGATACGCTTTGGAATGGTAGGCGTATTGGCTACAGCCATTCAATACGTCGTTTACCTGTTGTTGTGGAGAACCACCTCGCCAGGTATAGCCAACACGATTGGCTACGTGGTAAGTTTTGTCTTCAATTACTTTGCCACTACCTATTTCACGTTTCGCGTGAAGGCCAACGTAGCTAAAGGTGCGGGATTTGCCTTTTCTCATTTGATGAACTATACGTTGCAGATGGTATCTCTGCAATTCTTCATTTGGTTGGGTGTTCCGCAAGATTACGCACCCATTCCGATGTATTGCGTTTGCGTACCCGTGAATTTCCTATTGGTGAGATATTTCGTTAAAGTAAGAAAATCTAAGTCGGAGAAGTCATGAACATATTGAAAGTGAAACGTGAAGAAAGGGGCGTGTTCCTATTTGCCATTGTTCTGACGATGGTACTTAATGCGCTGACCATCTATCATTACTTTGGCGATTTCACCACACTTCACAACAACTACTTCAATCTCTTCATCGGGAAGTTTCGCATCTCTGGATTCGACCCGCTCACTTATTACGTCGTCTCTCATTGGGAAGCGCGATACAATGTGTATCGACACCCGTTCTTGGCTTTCTTGATGTGGTTTCCATATATCATCAACCAAGCCGTGATGTGGTTGTTCGGCGTAAATATCGTGCAATTTATCGTGGCTGCTATCATTATTTGTTGTGCTTCCTACGCCTTTTTATTCCTTTATCGCATCTTGCACGAAATCGTAAGAACGGAGAAACGAGATGCCTTCTTGCTCAGTAGCTTCTTGTTTTCCTTTGCCTACATCATGCTTTCCGCCATGGTGCCCGACCATTTCATCATTTCCATGTTCTTGTTGCTCCTTACCTTATATATATCTGGCAGGTTGATGAAGGAAAGGAGGGAAATGAGCATCTTGCAAGGAATACTCTTGTTCTTCCTTACCGCAGGTATCTCGCTCAACAATGGATTGAAAGTCTTTCTATCGGGATTGTTTGTCAACAAAAAGCAATTCTTCCATCCTGCCTATCTGCTGATGGCAGTCATCTTACCAGCCGCATTGATTTGGGGATTCTGTCGTTTGGAATATCATTACTTCGTGTTGGAAGGTGAGAAAGCGCGCCATGCTGCCATTGCCAAGAAGAGAGCGGAGAAGAAAAAACGTGAGGCACAACTGGCGATGGAAAAGAAGACGACCGCTCCTACCGTAAAAAAGAAGAAAGTACCCAAGCAGGGAAAGCCTATCATGCAAGGCGAATTCATGAGATGGACAGATATTACCACGCCACGATGGGATTCATGTGTGGAAAACCTATTTGGCGAAGCCATCCAACTACATCCCGATCATCTCTTGCAAGACACGTTCCGCAACCGTCCCATCATCGTGCGATATAAGTGGGTTTACAACTATGTTATAGAGGGTATCATCTTCTTGTTGTTCATTTTCGGTGTCGTTTGCGGCGGGCGTTCGCGTTTCCTTTGGATGTGTCTTTCGTATTTCCTGCTCGACATGCTCCTACACGTGGGATTGGGATTTGGAATCAACGAGATATACATCATGTCTGCCCATTACATGTTTGTCGTTCCCATAGCCATCGGTTATGCGCTCAAGAACTTAGCGCCCTATCCGAAACACATCCTTCGAATCATCCTGACATTGTTGACCATTTACCTTTTCGCATACAATGGGTATTTCCTGGTTGACTATTTAATATAATAACATACCGTCATGAACCAACTCAAGAATTTCTGCTTCAAGGCCTTCCACTTCTTGGCTATCAAGAAAGAGGAACGAGTCGTTGCTTATACCATATTATTATTAATCCTCTTCCTCAACGGCTTGTTGGTTTGGCATTACCATGATACGTTGACCTTGTTCTCGGATGACTATCATAAGATGTTTCGCAACGGGTTCAACGTTTCTGGCTTCGACGCATGGACATATACCGTGATTTCCAAATGGTCGGCAACACAATACAATATCTTCCGACATCCGTTGCTGGCGGTGTTCATGTACATTCCATATCTCATCAACCAGTTGTTGATGCAATGGACAGGAGTGAATTGTGCCATCTACATCGTGGCTTGTATGCAGGTGTTCTTTGGTTTCTACTCATTCGTCTTCTTCTACCGTATCGTTCGCGAAGGCTTGGGATTAAGCAGGGCAGACTCATCCATCCTCTCCCTTTTGTTTTTCTCCTTTGCCTATATATTGCTGACCGTCATGGTGCCCGACCATTTCAATTGTTCCATGTTCATCTTGCTATTCGTGCTTTACGTGGCTATCGTCAGGGAGAAGAAAAGAAGGCAAATGGGAATCATGCAAACATGGTTTTTCTTCTTCATCACGGCAGGAGTGTCGCTCAACAATGGCTTGAAAGTTTTCATGTCTGCTCTCTTTGCCAATGGCAAGAAGTTTTTCCAACCCAAGTATTTCCTCTTGGGCATCATCCTTCCATCGGCGATGATATGGGGAATAGCACGATTGGAACACAATATCTTTGCCGTTCCCGAAATAGAGGAAAGTCAACGACAGGCAAAGATACGCGACAAGCAAATCCGTGATAGTCTCTTCCATGCTTACGCCATGCAAAACCCACAGAAAGACACTATCGAAATCAAGAGGATGGTGCGTAAGAAAGTGAACGAACTGGCGTATGCGAAATACATGCGCGACCATCACGACAAGCGTCGTGGGCAACCTATCGCCAAAGGAGAGTTTATCGGTTGGACTGACATCACCACCAACAGGGAGGCAAGTATCCAAGAAAACCTGTTCGGTGAATCCATTCAACTACACACCGACCATCTGTTAGAGGATATCTTGGAAGGCAACCGTCCCATGATTGTACGCTATCAATACACCTACAACTACATCGTAGAAGGCATCATCGTGGTTTTGTTCTTGTTGGGATTCCTTTGCGGGTTATATATCTTCCTCATTCATCATCTATCGAGTCTTTCCCGTCGTTTCCCGTTGGTTTCAAGCAGCGCCATCGGTCAGTTCTTCCTATTGATGATGACGTGGTTTGCCATGGACATGTTCATTCACGTGGTTTTGGGATTTGGCTTAAACGAGGTTTACATCATGTCGGGACATTGGTTGTTTATCATCCCCTTAACCATCGCCTACTTGTTCCTATGCACCAAGGGATGGACAAAACACCTATTGCAGATATTGGCAGGAGCGGTAACCATCTTCCTATACATCTATAATCTATCCCTCATCATCGGATATTTTTCTTAAAAACGAAGGTATGGGTTTGCGTCTTCGCTTTGGGGGAAGGATGCACTTTCATTTCTAACGCACGGGGCGCACGGACAGCCCGTTTTCGAGGCTGCTGCCGCCCCAGTACGCGCCTGACGAATGGAAGCTGAGGAAGTAGGCACCGTTCTTGGCGTTAGGCGTAGACGACCAATATTCGCCGCGAGTACCAACGTCGTAGAGCTCACCACTCCATCGGGAGCCCGCAGCGGGGAGAAAAATGCTACTTCCGTTGATCTTACTGGTGAACTTTCTACCCTCCACATTGTTAGGCGTCGCCCTCTCACTTGTACAATTGTTGAGCAACTCCATGATGTTGTCCTTGGTAGGCATTCGCCAGTTGCTACCCCATTTCACATGAGCCACGTCGTACTGCGAGCCACTGATGTCTGAATCAGCGGTTGCATACGAGCCGTTCTCCTCCGTCGCTCCCCAAGCGTAACGACCGCCGAATGCTTCAGGTTTGTCGGAACCCACATTACAACATGCCCATTTCGTACCAGAAGGCAGACCAAGGTCTATCAAGTGGGGATGATTCTCGTCTGGGCATGCTGGGTATGATATAGGAGCATCGTCATTCACCGTCACAGAAACTACCTTCATGTTGCCAGATATAGTATCAATAACCTTCACCACGGTAGTTCCACCATTCTTCCCCGTGATGATAACCGTAGAGCCGCTTAACGTAGCATCTGCAATATTTCTATCGTTGTTGGAAACCATGTAAGAACCGTAGCCAGAGGTGATTACGATAGTAGCACTATTGCCTTTAGATAAGGAAATCTCATTCACACTTAATGACAATTCTTTTTGACCATTCAAGATGATGTCAACCACCATAGTAACATCGGCAATGTTAACACTACCATCTTTATTAACATCACCCACCAACGAGTTTTGAGCATTGGCCGTAACTGATGTTAAGAGCATCAATGCCAAAATGGTAAATAATTTGATTGTTTTCATAATTCCTATTGTTTAGTTATATCATTCAAATCACCTATAAAGTAAACGAATAGACGTTTTTATCTTCATTGATAACTATACTTCTCTTTGCAAAGATATACAATAATTTGTAAACAACACCATTTTCAATCATCAATTTTCAATCTTTTTGCCAAGACCTCCCTTATTTTTAGCTTAACATCTTATTATCAACGAGTTATATTTTTCAAGACCTCATGTAACACCTCATGTAAGACCTCACCTAACACCTCACCTAAGACCTCATGTTTTTTAATTCACAATTCACAATTATCAATTCACAATTGAGATAATTGAAGATTGAAAATTGAAGGTAATCTCTCAACACTAAACATTACTCCGACGTGAGGTCTTACATGAGGTGTTAGGTGAGGTCTTACATGAGGTCTTCAAATACTTAAATAGTTGATAATTAATGATATAAGGAGAAAAACGGGAGGTCTTTGGATTTTAAGAAAAACTACGAATTGAAGAGAAGATAGTTAAGTGTTTTTTAGATTGGATAAAAGAAGATGTAGAAAAGTCTAAGGATTTAAGGATTTAAGGATTTTGGTGCTTACACCGAAGGTAAAATCCTTTAATCCTTAAATCCTTAGACATATAGTTCTCACACGTTTCTATTTGGTACATGATGCATGTACGTTTCGTACATGGGCGTTGTACGAATCGTACATTGATGATGTACGAATGGTACATGGCCATTATACGAAATAGGAACTAACTTTTTAACACAAACTCCCGTATCGTATTCACACCAAAAAGCATGAACGAACAGAATGCTCAATGGTCTAAAACGTTCGTTCGAAGGGAACGGCGGGGAGGGATGAATTCAATGCACGGCAATCAGCTTGGGCTGGGTTGTCTTTCCATGCATAGCGAACGATACATGCGCCAGGTATGGTTGGCAATGTAACGGTGTTGCCCTTGGCCGTAGCCGTAACGTTTTGGAATTTCCGATCAGCGCCTGCCAATTCAAACTCATGCAAGTTGCCTTCCTGCAGCGGTTGGTCGAAAGTAAGGATAACCTGTTCGCCTGTTTGATTGATAGAAACTACTTCTGGTGAAAGCATCACCTTCTTTCCAAACACCAGTTTATCAAATGCCAACGTAACACGTTCTGCCACTTCCTTCTTACGCAACGGATGAATATCGTTTGCCTCGCCCAAGTCGATGGCAACCGCCAGTTCTGCCCGATTATCTGCCCGAGCGGAAAGATGTTGCGCTTCACGCAAGGCAGCCCAATTGCTATTCTGCGGTTGAGCGGAAGGAGCCATGTAATTAGCCAATTGCACGATAACAAACGGCAAGTTGGGTTGTTGGAACTGTTCGCGCCAAGAGTTTTTCAGGCAATTGAGATAAGGCAGATACTCATGCGGTCTTCCCGTGTTAGACTCCCCTTGATACCATACCGCTCCCGACAAGGCGAAAGGAGCCAATGGAGACAACATCGCATTGTACAAAACCGATGAAAGATTTTGCGCACTAAAAGGAATGGAAGGTTGGTTAGGCATTTGCACACCATCATGTACGCGCCACGATTCAGAAAGGGGTTGCACATCATCCTTTGAGAACACCAAGCGATATGGCTTTTCCCTGACGAAAGACGGAGCGCCTTGCTTATTGACGAAACGCACGGTAATCACGTTGTCGCCCTCATGCAACAAACCCTCTGGTATCTGATAACGACGGGGAGGATATTGATAAGAAGTGTGTCCAACTTGTTTGCCATTTACGAAGGTAAAGTCAGCATCGTAGAGTGTACCCAACAACAACTGAGCACTCTTTCCAACATGAGCAGCATCGATACGAATATGTTGACGCAACCAATAAGAACCACAGAACCTGCCACGTACGGGAAGGCTATATTGGTTCACCTCTTTCCATTGGCTATCATCGAAAACCTCATTCACCCATTCGCCAGAAATACCAGGGTCACATTGGTTGAGTGTTTCAAACCAACGGTTGTTCGATTGGTTGTTGACACGGTTGATGCCTTGCACTAAAGCATCGTCTTGATAGAAACACGTTTCGGCATATTTCATGGGAGCATACAAGCGCATGGAATCAGCAGGAAGCCAAGCCTCGATAGGCGTACCGCCCCAACTGCTCTGAATGATTCCTTGCGGAACACCCGTCTTGGCAAACATCTGCTTGCCGAGGAAATAGCCAATAGCCGTGAAATGCCAACCATTTTGTTTGTTCAACGTCTTCCATCCCTGTGTTCTTACGTCGTTCAAGGGATGGTGTGTATCTGTCGTATTCTCCACCTTGAACAAGTGAATCTTGTCGTTTACGTCGTTCTCAATTTCCTCTGGATATTGCGGATAGACACGTTCCAAGTGAATATCTATATTAGACTGACCAGAGAAAAGCCATACATCACCTACCCAAACATCATGGATAGTGATGTCGTTGACAACTATCTGGAAAGGACCGCCCGCCTTCATCTTGGGTAAGTCGATGCGCCATTTACCTTGCTCATCAGCTTGCGTGGAATACGATTTCTTTCCCATCGTGAGCGTAATAGGTTCGTTAGCGTCAGCTTCTCCCCATACGGGAACTACCTGTCCGCGTTGGAGTACGACACCATCAGAAAACAAACGGGGCAACTTCACCTTGGCAAATACATTTGCGGAGGTTGCCAATACGATACAAAACAATAAAACTCGTCTCATGGTAATGTAATTCATATTAATAATAAGTCTATTTAATCGTCTCCTCCACCACCATTGTAGTTAGATGATGGTTCTTCTTCCTCACCCATTTCATCGCGTGAACGCTTCTTGAGCGTTTGGTTTCCGAAGTTATACGTTAACGTGAAGTTGACCGACCTGCTTCTTCGACGGTTCAACTGATGACGCGTGAAGGTGTCGCTCTCGGTGAAATTCTCCCATCTACGTGAATTCAACACGTCGCGACAATTGATGCTCAGCGTAAACATCTTGTTGAAGAAATTCTTTCGCATACCGAAATCAAGGCCATACGACGGTTTCCTGTAACCTTGCGTAATCACCTGACGCGCACGATAGAAACCATTCAATTGCACAGAGATGTCGTAAGGCAACGTAACACTGGCAGTCATTCGTGCATTGAAAGAGAAATTGTGGTCTTCCTTGCCCGTTATCGTCTGTCCGTCTATGTCGTACGAGAACCCGTTGATTTTATAATAATATGCGTTGGCGGTGGTAGTAAGGTCGAGAATGTGGAAAAGGCGATTCTTCAACACCACTTCCAAACCTTCGCTCAAACTCTTGGCAACATTCTTGGTGGTAGAATACATCAATCCGTCAGCTTGGTTTTGCCAATTGATGCGTTGCATCACGTCGGTGGTAGGACGATAATATGCACTAACCATCAAGGAATGCTCTGTCCATGTCTTCAAGTAATTCAACGAGAAGGAATTGGAGAATTCTGGCGTCAACTCAGGATTACCGAAAGAAACGGTAGTAGCATCGCGCGTATCCTTGAATGAATTGAGTTGTCCACCCCAAGGACGACGCAGACGACGGGTATAATTCAATTGCAACTGGTCGTTATCGGTAAACTGATAAGAGAGGAAAACGCTGGGGAACAACTGGAAATAATCTTTCTTGAAAGGTTGTGCGCGCTTGGTGGCATCATGTTCTTGTTCCCACGTATAACTTTCGGTGTCTACTTTCCAATACTCACCACGCAAACCCGACATGATTCCGAACTTATTCCACTTATAAGTCAACGTACCATAAAAGGCGTGTAGGTCCATATCGTAGATGAAACGATTGAAATAAGTCTTGTCTTCAGAGGCATGAATACCATCCCAACTCGTATTGTCGATAAACGATTCTTGCGGTGTGTTTTCATGCGAGAAACGTGCTTGATAACCCGCCTCTACCTTAAAGTTCTCGGAAATGGGATTCTCATAGTCGAGCTTGATTTCCCACGAACGGTTGTTCATGTGGGTGGGTCTGCTTTGGTACATAAATTCTTTAGCGGGATTCCATTTGCCCAACGCAGTATTATAGTAATTGGTACTGTCTTGGTAGAAACTCTCGTTATCGGCCTTCCACTTACCGTAAGACACCATCAAGTCGATAAAATGCTGATCGGTAAACGAATGGCGATAGTCAAACTCCAAATGGTTCATATTCATCTTACCGTCTCCAGCGGTGCGGCGCATCATCTGACGCGTATCGGTAACGTTTTCCCACATGCCATTGACCAACGAACCATAATGATACAATGTGTTGCTCCAGTTCTTGTTCTTTCCACGCATAAACATACCGCTCAAAGAGAAATCGTCTTTCTCGGTAGCATGAAGCGTCACACCAGCGCGAGTAAAGAGATTGTTTCCCATTTGCGAACTCGGAGCATTATACCATTGGTATTGGTTGGTGAGTTTATAGGTTTGTTCACTTTGCGTCTTTCCCTCGTTTTCACGATGACGATAGCCAATGTTTAAATATCCGTCCCAAACCTTACTGCTATAATTGATATTGAAACTGGTATTGGCTCCACCACGAGTATTAGCACCAGCTTGTACGGAACCATAATAGCCTGGCGTACGGTCTTTCTTCAGTACGATATTGATAATACCCGCGCTACCTTCTGCGGAAAACTTGGCGGAAGGATTATCAATCACCTCGATGTGGTCGATACTCTCCGCAGGTAATTGTTGTAGGATTTGCGCACGATTATCCGCGGTTAGTCCACTTGCCTTTCCATTAATCCAAACCTCAACGCTGGAATTGCCACGCAACGATACGTTTCCATCGTTGTCAACTTCTACGGACGGGATGTTTTCCAACACTTCGGAAGCAGATTGACCAGCGTTGCCGATTAACTGACTTACATCGAACGACTTTCTATCTACTTCCAGTTTCATCGTAGATTTTTGTCCCGTAACGGTAACCTCTTTCAAGGAATGAGCATCTTCTGACAGATAGAGAGCCGCATAATGATGAGAGGAATTCTTCGATGAAATGGAGAAATTTTTAGTGTAATTCTTATATCCCACGAATGTGAGCGTTAAGGTATAGTCGCCATTTTTCAAACCGTCGATGGCAAACTTACCGTCGATATCCGTGACGGCACCTTTCAATAAAGTCTCACTTCCTTGAGGGGAAATCCTGACGTTAACATAACTAAGGGGTTCATTGGAAATCTTGTCCAATACCCTTCCCTTAACTACACCTTGAGAAAATGCCATTGTAGAATACAATAGCATTGAAAGAAAAAATAGAAACCGGTTCATGACAATTAGACGAAGCAAAAGAGTGAAAGTTTAATGACAATATGGTGATAAAAGCATCATTTTCTGAATTATTTGTTGCAGTTATTACAAAAATCACGTATATTTGCAAAAAATTCATGACTCATGGAAGCAAAAAAACATCGTATCAGGTTTCACTCCTACAATGACTTGGAGATTAATCACCTCATCGTACCTTTCAATAGCATCTATTTAAATATTGCCTTTGGCGTCTTTATCTTGGGACAACTCATGTTTTTGTTGGGTTTTCCACTCTTAGCCAAGCAATTGAATGTCAACGGAGACGTGATGTATTTCTCTGCCCACCTGTTTAGTTGGTTGGGCGAAGGATTCTTGCTTTATAGCTTGATGAGGGGAATGGTGGTATTGAAGAAGTCGTTCGGCAAATTGTTTTGGGCAGCCATCATAGGATTGACGATGGTTCGCCTGTCTTTGGGAACACTTCACCTGACAGGAGCCTTTGACGGAGACATCAGCATCCTTCTCTTTTTTGTTCTCATGATACCTTATTATATAATAGGATTTGAAATCAACCACTCGTATTACGAGAAACTATCGGTGACGGGAACGTTGATGTTGTTGACGGCTCTCCTTAATCTGACATATATCATAGCACAGACGTTTATAGGCAATTACTTGGTTTCAGACATTGTTTGTTTGGTTTGCGCTATTATATACATTATTTTTTTACGTAGGATATTGGTGGGAAGTGAACATGTAGAAGACATCAGCAAGTTGACAAACCGCCAAGATGCGGATAATGACGAAAGCAGAAACAAGCAGAAGATTGAACGTAGTGACAGGCACGACAGGGAAGTGAACTACGTGATTTCTCCAGAATCGAGACAACGCATGAATATCGCCACGGCATTGTTCATTCTTGCCCAAGTGATGCTTCTTCTTTGTGCACCAGCCATTTCAGAATTGGCGGGAATACACAGGGGAACGTTTATCTTCATCTCACATGTGCTCAAGGGAATCTCAGAGGCATTCCTGATTTATTGCCTCATGAAGGGAATGGCTTCCTTGATGTATCCTTTCAAAAATGTTTTCATCGCCACAATAGTGGTGGTATTGTTGTTTAACTTCACCGTAGCTCTCTTCGCATTCCTGGCATATTTCGGCATTCACGTGTTAAACGTCGTTATCATGCCAGTACTCATCATTCGCACGATACCGTATTTTATGTTAGGATTCTTGCTCTATCATCGGTATTACGGACTGATTTCACATCTTGGCATCGTGATGATGATATTCCTCTTTGGCAACATTCTTATCGAGGGATTCCTGCTATCGGGTACCATGATTATCTACGACTTGATATTGTTTGCCATTTCCGTGGCGTTTATCCTTTTCTTACGCACGGTAATGATTGGAAACGATACCTATCAAGCTCAGAAACACTAAGTATAAAATCATTTGAGATAATACGCAAAATATGTTTTCAGGTAAAAACTTGAGAACATATTTTGTCATTATCCAAAATTATGCTATCTTTGCACAACTAAAACAAAGGGGGTCCCTTAGTTCAATGGATAGAATAAGTCTCTCCTAAAGATTAGATCCGGGTTCGATTCCCGGAGGGACTACAGCAAACATGATTCTTACGCACACAAATACGCATAGTTTTCGCGGTTTGTGTGCGTTTTTATATACCCTATCATTTGCTACCAATACATAAAAAAGCCGTGCAAGTTGAACTTACACGGCTTCAGTATATAAATAGAATAATGTATTATGCTTCTACTTTTTCTTCCTTAATCTTACGACCCATCACGAGATAAGCGATAGGAGAAGCGATGAAGATTGAACTCAACGTTCCGAAGATAACACCTAACGTCATGGCGAATGCAAATCCCTTGATGCTGCTACCACCAATGAACAAGATACAGAGCAATACGATCAACGTTGACAATGACGTGTTGATAGTACGAGCCAGTGTCTGATTGATAGAATCGTTAAATACCTTTTGGATATCCTGTTTCGGGTGCAAACGGAGGTTCTCACGGATACGGTCGAATACCACCACCTTATCGTTGATTGAATAACCAATCACGGTCAAGATAGCACCGATAAATGTTTGGTCAACCTCCAATGAGAATGGCATTACGCTCTGCAACAATGAGAACAAACCGATTACAACCAATGCATCGAATGCCAATGCAATGGTAGAACCTAATGAGAATGCTACATTGCGGAAACGCAACAAGATGTAAAGGAAGATAGCTATCAAGGCGATAAATACGCTGATGAATGCTCCACGGGTAATGTTCTTGGCAATAGAAGGACCTACCTTTGTAGAACTAATGATAGAACCACCCTCACGTACATCAGGATTCTTAAATGCATCAACATTAGCTTGACTTACCAATCCAGCCTTCTTCAATGCGTTGTAAAGCATATCCTCAGCCTCATCGTCAACGGTAGGACTATTAGACTCAATCTTATAGTTGGTTGACATACGGATTGTCTTGTTGTCTGTACCAAGTGCAAGAGCACCAGTGTTGCAACCTGGGAATGCCTCAGCAAGCAATGTACGAACTTGCTCGGGTTGTACTGGATTCTCAAATTGAATCACATAGTTACGACCACCCGTGAAGTCAATACTCTTACTCAAGCCTTGCCAGAAGAAGCTAATGACGAACACCACAATAGCAGCAACGGCGAAGGCAAAGGTCTTCTTGTATATTGACATGAAGTTGAACTTCGTGTTCTGCATCAAGTTCTTCGAAATGCTGGTATAGAACTTGAGGTTCAACCAACGATCCTTATTCATTTGATGTTCGTAAACGAGACGTGTAAGGAATACTGCCGTGAAGAATGAACATGCAATACCAATCATCCAAGTGGTAGCAAAACCACGGATAGGACCTGTACCGAATACATACAGGATGATACCTGTCATGAATGAAGTAACGTTGGAGTCGAAGATAGCAGAGAAAGCATTCTTGTATCCAGCAGCCACGGCTTGCTTGATACCCTTTCCAGCACGCATCTCTTCCTTGATACGTTCGTAGATAAGCACGTTAGCATCTACTGCGGTACCCAAAGAAAGCACCATACCCGCAATACCTGACATGGTCAATGCTGCTTGGAATGAAGTAAGAATACCGAGGGTGAAGAAGATGTTGACAATCAGAGCCAAGTTTGCCATCATTCCAGGGATGAATCCATACATGGCAAGCATGTAAAGCATCAAGAGAATGAAAGCGATGATGAATGAAATCACACCTTGTTGGATGGATTGAGCACCGAGTGTTGGTCCTACAACCTCTTCCTGAACGATACGTGCAGGAGCAGGCATACGACCAGACTTCAATGTATTGGCAAGGTCTTTAGTGTCTTCAATGGTAAAGTTACCAGAGATAGAAGACTGACCACCATCAATCTCACCATTAACACGAGGAGCAGAGTAAACAACACCGTCAAGTACGATGGCGATTGCCTTACCTACGTTAGCCTTGGTAAGAGCAGCCCAACGACGAGCACCTTCGGTGTTCATGCTCATGGAAACCTCTGGAGAACCATCCAAATTGTTGAATTGGTCTTTTGCATCGGTAACGACGTCACCTTCCAATGGAGCACGACCAGAAGAGTTGGTCACCTTCAAGGCATGGAGTTCGAAGATGTTCTTCGAACCTTGAATCATGTCAGTTGGCTTAGCAGACCAAAGCAACTTCACGTCGGATGGCAAAATCTGCTTAGCGAGTTCTGAACGAAGGATAGCGTTCACTTCTGCCGTATCACGAACATTGGCGAAACCAACCATACTCAATTGTCCGTCCGTTGGTTGGAACATGGCGAGCAATGGATGTTGCTTCTTAGCCTCATTTACCTCGTTCTCCGTATTCTTGGCAACACCAGCCTTGTCAGCTTCGTTGTTAATCTTGAACTTTGGTTGAGCTTCAGCAGGTTTCTTTTCTGCCTCAGTAGCAACGGTATCTACCTTTGTGGTGTCCGCCTTATCGTCAGCATTAGCCAAACGAGCATCGATTTGAGTCAGATAAGGAATGATTTCGTTGGAATTATATGTCTCCCAGAACTCAAGGTTGGCACTTCCCTGCAAGAGCTTACGCATACGCTCTGGCTCACGGATACCAGGCATTTCCACCATGATTCGTCCTTGTTGACCTTCCAGTTTCTGGATGTTAGGCTGAACGACACCAAATTGGTCTATACGCGTGCGTACAACATTGAAAGAATTATCAATGGCAGCTTGCACTTCATCCCTCAAAGCCTTCTCTACTTCCTTGTCAGAACTCTGTGGAGAAACCTTGCCTTGCAACTGTTGTGTTGCGAAGATTTCTGCCAGACGATGGCCTGGTGCATTCTTTTGATAAGCCTTAATAAACAACGAGATAAAGTCTGATTGACTTGTCTCTTCTTCCACTTTAGCTTCCTTCATTGATTTCACGAAAGCTGGGTCAGTCTTGTGGTCAGCCAACATTTCAACAACGTCTGGCACACTGATTTCAAGAATGACATTCATACCGCCTTTCAGGTCAAGTCCAAGACCGATTTGCGTTTCCAAACACTTCTGATAAGAGTAAATACCCATGTACTTGACAGAATCCTTGTAATCCTGTTGTGCGATGGGGTCACTTAACTTTGCAGCCTGCGTGTCATAATACTTTGTGGCAGCAGAAAAAGACAAATAGAAGATGCTTGCAAGCGTCAACAAGACGGCTGTTACAATTACAATTCCTTTGTTTTGCATTTTATTATTTATGTTATTAATTATATCTTCTGTCGGCTATCGTCTATTGCGGTTTTGACATAGAACGTGCAAAGATACGCATTTTTTACCATTACGAAAAATTTTAGCGTTTATTTATTCAATTTTTAAGGATTTGACCGCTTTTTGAGCCAACATATCATCGGATAATGGTCAGATAGAGTCACTTCGTCATCAACAACGCACTTATATGGCAACCAATCATTGGAGCACAAAATATGGTCTATTCGCACATAAAATCGCTTCTTATTGTAGGTGATTCCCAATCCCGTTCCACTTTCCACGAAGCAATCCACCAGATTTCTCGAAAGCATCCTACGGGTGTAAGAAATGGGACCGTCGTTGAAGTCTCCGCAAACAATCATACTGTAACCAGCATATTTATCTATATAGTTCAGCACGGAGTCTACTTGTGGATAACGTTTCGCTAAGGCATTTTGGTATTTATCTACGATTTTTCGCGATTCCACCTCTGCGCGTTCCTTATCGGTCTCTCCATTGATGATTTGATTAAATGCGTCTTTATCGTCTTCTGAATATCCTATGCTCTGCAAATGGTTATTGATAACCACAACCGTATCGCCATCTACCAACAAATGAAAACCTACCGACACATTTCCTTTAGACTCATACTCAATGAGTTCTTTCTTCAAGATGGGAAAACGGGTGTAAACGGCTAACAAATCACTCTCTTTACTTTGAGACCTCATCGTTTCGTGATGGGGATAGACGGGTGAGAGAATGGAATCCATCAATTGGCGCAATTCCTTTTTATGTCCCGCTTCCTGAATGCAAACGATATCGGCTTTCTGCTCTAAGAGAAACTTCAAAATGGGATTTTCTGCATTTAAATATTTTTCATATCCCATATGATTCACGTTGTACGTAATCACCTTAATGGCTTCTTCTGGCACGTCGCGACCAACGTTCAATGGAAAATATCGACGAATGGAAGGATAACAGCTCAAGAATCCCAAGATGGGGATGATGGCCCTACGGGGCTTAAACACCAACCAAAATATGAGGAAGCCAAAATTCACGAGGATAAACAATGGAAATATTAAACCCAACATCGCCAACCTTGGGTGGCATATTGGATCGAAATGGTCTGAAAAACCCGCCAGCAACATGACGAGTATCGTAGCTATGTTAGCTCCAGAGATTAATTGAACCGTGAACTTTTTTAGTTGCTTAATCATTTCTTATTGCTTTGATCGAAAAGCTTGCGCTTCTCATCGGCAGTCAAACTATCATACCCGCTCTTGCGTATCTTGTCGAGGATATGATCTATTTCGTCTTGCTCTGCTTTCTTCCTGGCATTATAATTCCAGTCTACATTGGATGATGAGGTTGTTGAACTCGACGTATAGTTACTTTTCTTATTTGACTTTTGTTCCCACTTGTTGCGTAAGTTGTTGAAAAACTCCTCACCCTGACTTCTACCGTAGCCAATCGTTGGATTCTTTTGCCAGTAACGAATCAGGAAGAAACCAAATATCATTCCTCCGAGGTGAGCCAAGTGTGCCACGTTGTCGCCTGTTGTTGCCAAAGCAGAGAACAATTCGATGGCGGCATACAAGATGACAAACCACTTTGCCTTGATGGGAATGGGAAGCGGGAAGATGAAAATCCGCTCTTCTGGGAATATCATTCCGAACGCCAACAATATCGCATAGATGGCTCCTGATGCACCGACGGTTGTCCATAAATTAATCACGCTCGCACTATTGCGTGCCACCTCAAATATCTCACTAATCTTGAAGTTGGGAATCTGTTCTCCACATATCATGTAAAACGAACCCAACTGGGCAATTTCTTGAATCAAACCCGCTCCAACACCACAAACAATGTAATAAAAAAGGAATTTTTTTGCACCCCATACATTCTCTACCACGCATCCAAACATCCACAACGCAAACATATTAAAAAATATGTGCTCGATATTGGCGTGCATGAACATGTACGTAAACAGTTGATAAAGATGGAAATGAGGAGACAGACAAAAGTGCAATCCGAAGATGTCGTTCAAGTCTATTACGCTCCCTCCCAAAAGGGGAATTGACCTCAACAAATACATGGCGATAAATGCCACTATATTAATAATCAGTAGATTCTTGGTAATCACTGGTATTCTGCGCATACAAATATCCTTTCTCGATTAAAAACGGCACAAAAGTACGAAAAATATCCCTTATATTGTATAAAAACATACTATAAAGCAGTTTTTTTCAAAAAAAAATTCACTTTTTTATGATTTTTGTTTGTTTTATGAAATGAATATCCTATATTTGTCACCAATTATCGACAAAAGTTTTAACATTCACCTAATTAATAATCAAAAATCATGAACAAAACAGAATTGATCGACAAAATCGCTGCCGGTGCTGGCATTAGCAAAGTTGACGCTAAGAAAGCTTTAGACGCTACAACAGAGGCCATCAAGGACGCACTCGTAGCTGGTGACAAAGTACAATTGGTTGGTTTTGGAACATTCGCCGTGAAAGAGCAACCTGCACGTGAAGGTATCAACCCCGCTACAAAGGAGAAGATTACCATCGCTGCTAAGAAAGTGGCTAAATTCAAAGCTGGTGCTGACCTTGCTGATGCAGTTAATGCATAATGTAAAGATTATTTGAAATAAAAAGGCGACTCTTAGAAGTCGCCTTTTTTGTTGTCTTTATTTGGGTTGCTTGCCAATATAAGCGAGAATTCCACCGTCTACATAGAGTACATGTCCGTTGACGGCATCTGATGCGTGTGAAGCCAAGAATACGGCTGGGCCACCCAACTCTGATGGGTCAAGCCAACGTCCTGCAGGTGTCTTTGCGCAGATGAATGAATCGAATGGATGACGACTTCCGTCTGGCTGACGCTCGCGCAATGGTGCTGTCTGTGGTGTTGCGATATAACCCGGGCCGATACCGTTGCATTGGATATTGTATTCTCCGTACTCAGAACAGATGTTGCGAGTGAGCATCTTCAAACCACCCTTGGCAGCTGCGTATGCAGAAACGGTCTCACGACCCAACTCAGACATCATAGAGCAGATGTTGATAATCTTTCCTTCCTTGCGCTCCATCATTTCGGGGATAACGGCACTTGAGCAAATGAATGGACCTACCAAGTCGATGTCAATCACTTGTTGGAACTCGGCACGCTTCATCTCATGCATAGGAATGCGCTTGATGATACCAGCATTGTTTACCAAGATGTCAATCTGTCCTACTTCCTCATGAATCTTCTGCACGAGAGCCTTCACGTCGTCTTCTTTCGTCACGTCGCATACATAGCCCTTCACGTTCTCAATGCCAGCTTCCTTGTAGTTGTCAAGTCCGCGTTGCAAAGCAGCCTCGTTGATGTCGTTGAAAATAATGTTCTTAATACCAGCGGCAACAAATGCCTTGGCAATGTTGAAACCGATACCGTAAGAAGCGCCTGTAATCCAAGCATTCTTACCTTCCAATGAAAAAATGTTTGCCATAATACTTTAAAAATAGTTTTTATTTTAAATCAATGATTTGTGAAAAGTCTTGGTCTCCATAATCCAAATTCTCGCCTCCCATTCCCCAAATGAACGTATAGTTATGGGTGGCGGCAGCTGAATGGATGCTCCATTCTGGCGACAACACGGCTTGTTCGCCGCGCATCCAGATGTGGCGCGTCTCGTCGGGCTCTCCCATGAAATGGCAGATGGCTTGGTCTTTCGGCAATTCGAAATAGAAATAAGCCTCCATACGACGAGAATGAACGTGGGAGGGCATGGTGTTCCATACCGAACCGGTTGCCAACTCCGTCATTCCCATCTGCAACTGGCACGTTGGCAATACTTGGTTGACCAACATTTTGTTGATGGTGCGCTCGTTCGACATCTCTAACGAACCCATGTGAACGCTTGCCGCGTCTGCCTTCGTCACTTTCTTGTTGGGATACGAATGATGGGCGGTAGTGCTGTTGAAATACAATTTTGCTGGTTTATCCGCGTCCTTGCTACAGAATATCACGTCGCGGTCGCCACTTCCTACGTACAACGCATCCTTATAAGCCAGTTCGAACACCTCGTCGCCTACCTTCACAATAGCATCTCCCTCGCCTACGTTATAGATGCCCACTTCCCTACGAGTAGTGAAAAAAGGAGCCTTCAACGGGTCGATGGCTTCCAACTTCAATTCCTCTGATACAGGCATAGCGCCACCTACCACCATCCTGTCATACATGGAATACACCATGTTCACCTCATCGGGGGCAAATACACGCTCTATCAAAAAATCATTCCTTAATCGACTTGTGTCGTAGTTCTTGGCATCTAATGGATGAGCCGCATAACGTAGTTCGTAATTTGTTTTCATACACTTAAAAGAATACTATTCGATTCGGTTTAAAGTTTTATAGTTTGTTGGCAAAGATACAAAAAATATCTGAAAACAAAAAGTTTTTCCAGCATATTTAAACGCAGAGTCGTGGTAAAACTCAAATTCACCTTATTATTATTAAATATAACTCAACTTACACGAGTTGAAGAGGCATTCAGATGACAAGCAAACGTAAAACTTGAAAATATAAGTATGTTTTCATAGTATTAGATTGAATAACGCGAAAATCCTTTGTTCGGGCAAATTTGCAATTCGCCCGCAATGAATATCAGCATTTGTAATGCGAACATCGGATTGAAAATCCTAACACTCAATGCCGTCGAATTACAAATTCGACAGAACGTATGATTTTATATGCAAACGCAACAAACGCAACACGCAACATTAGTACCCTTAATGCTTTCTCATACAAAGGAAAAGTAATTTTATTATATATTATAATTATATTAATATATTATTATAATAATATATTAATATAAAATTTAAAGTCTCTATATTTGCAGAAAATGTGAACCTACTAATGTTGCGTGTTGCGTTTGTTGCGTTTGTTGCGTTTGTTGCGTTTTCAATGAATAAGTATCCTTTACAATATGCAAACTTTATGTATAGAGACTGCAAATATATGCTTTACAGACCGCAAATATAGCATTTATAGTAATTATACAATTGTGTTGGTTTTTTGAATGCCATCGGGTTTGTTTATATCCGATGGCATTTCCTCTTGCCAACCAATACATATCGTAGAATAATATTCTACCTATTCGTTTCTTTTAGGGAAAACATAGAATAAACAAGAACTTTTATTGAGAATAATAGATTAATTTTCTATAATTCAACTGTCATTTGGATATAATTACCTAAATTCGTACCTTTGTACGCAAAATACGATGTAAAATGAATAATTACATTCTGGCAGACAACCAGGATTTGACAAGGTTCGCTTTCGAATGCCTCATCAGGCACGACGAACGGAATGTTTTGCGACGGGCAACGGATAAGGTGGAATTGCTGCAATTGCTAAAGGAGCATGAAAACTCGGTGGTTGTCCTCGACTATACCCTATTTGATTTCGCCGATGCTGACCAGTTGCTCATCATCAGCGAGCGTTTCCAAATGACATCATGGGTATTAATCAGCGACGAATTGACGGATAACTTCCTTCGCCAGATGACTTACTCGTCTCATGCGTTCAGTATCGTCTTTAAGGACAGTTCGCTCAAATCATTCCGTGACGCGTTGCAATCTGCTTCGGAAAGCAAACGGTATATCTGCCAACGTGCCATGGAGCAGATTCTTGCTGGATTGCAAGAAGAAAAAGAACCTGATGTGTTGACGTCTACGGAATTGGAAATCGTGAAAGCTATCGCCCAAGGGAAGACGACGAAAGAGATTGCCAATGAAAGATTCTCAAGCGTTCACACCATCAATACCCATCGCAAGAATATCTTTAGGAAGCTGAAGGTTAACACCGCCCACGAGGTAATCAAATATGCTCTTCGCGCTGGCTTGGTTAATCCTTCGGAATTCTATATTTAATTAGAGGTGAGAAGTGAGAGAATAGCTAAGGCTGTTTGAAACACTCTCAATCACAAAGACTAACCTCTCACCACTTCCTTATACGCCAATGCTTGCTTGATGTCGGCAAGTAGGTCTTCTCCATCTTCCAACCCCACGCTGATACGAACGGTCTTGTCAGAGACGCTCATCTCTTCGCGTTGTTCTTGTGTGAACAAGCCGAAGATGGTGCTTGCTGGATGAATGGCAAGCGACTTCCTATCGAATAGATTCGTGGCTCTCCGAATAACTTGCAATTTGTCGATGAAGTTGAAACAAGCATCTTTCGAATCAAGGTCTATCGTAAACACGGCACCAGAAAGAGAGCCGAATTGCGCTTTCGACAACTCATGAAAGGCATTCTCTTCCAATCCCGTATAGTTCACGCGTTGGATTTCTGGTATTTTTAGACATTGTTGAGCCAACCAAAGTGCCGTTCCTGCCTGTCGTTGATAACGAATGTCGAGCGTGTCAAGGCCAAGCGTTTCCATATAAGCCACTTGTGGCGACATCAAAGCACCGAGATTGGTGATGAGTTCTGTCTTGACCCTTGCGGTAAAGGCAAGTTTTTTTCCCACTCTCTTCGTTCGTTCTTGCAATGAAGGGGAAGGTGATTGTGTCCAATCAAACTTCCCGTAGTCAACAATCAGGCCTCCAAGACCTGTTCCTCCGCCAGAGATGTATTTCGTACTCGAAATCACTTCAATGTCAATTCCAAACTCATCCGCATGAAAAGTACTGAAAGGAACGATGGTCGTATCGGCAATCAATGGAACTCCCGTCTGATGCGCTATATTTGCCAACGCTCGAATGTCAGCTACGAATAGTTGGGGATTGGTGATTATCTCGAAAAACAACGCACAGGTGTGGTCGTCAATCTGACTTCTCACTTCCTCTACATCCGTAAAGTCAGCAAAGCGCGACTCTACGCCCAAGCTACCCAACGTATCGCGGATGAGCGAGACACTATTGCCAAACAAATGCTTGGAGGCAACTATGTTCAACCCAACCCCACTAACGGCAGTGAGCGCATACGCAATGGCAGCCATTCCCGTATTCAGAGCCGTAACGCTTACCGCACCCGTCAATTGCCGTACCCGTTCTTCCAGATACGTGGTAGTAGGATTGGCAATACGCGAATAGCTGGGAGCCATGGAACGTCCGCAAAACGCATCACTCATCGCTTTTGCCGACGGGAACTCGAAGGCAGCGGTGTAATATACAGGCATCGATAATGCACCATACGCATCAGGTTTCTGATACTTGGTGTTCAGAATCTTTGTTTCATACTTCATAACGGATCATAATAAGGTATGTTTGTCTTCACCATATTTTATATTAGGGGTGAGAGGTGAGAAGTGAGAGATTTCCCAAACTTAACGTCTACCACCGATAATCTTACGAATGGCGATGACTAACTTGTCAACATCCTCACGGGTGTTGTAAAGTGCGAATGTAGGACGAACACTCATCTCATAACCCAATGCTCGTAATGCTGGTTGGGCACAATGATGACCTGCACGAACGGCAATGCCTTCCTTGTCGAGTAAGGTTCCCACTTCAGGTACGGGAATACCGTCGAGAACAAACGAAACTACCGACACGCGCTGCTTCGGATTGCCAACGAGGGTGAGTCCACTTATCTGTCCCAATTGCTCACGAGCATATTCGGTCAACTGGTGTTCATGATGCTCAATGTTACGAATGCCAATGCGTTGCACATAATCAAGCGCCGCACCAAGACCGATAGCATCTGCCACATTGGGAGTTCCTGCCTCGAAACGAGCAGGAGGCACATTGTATTCGGTACGTTCTATCGTTACGTCCTTAATCATGTTTCCTCCACCTTGCCAAGGCTGCATCTTGTCGAGCAAATCCTTTCGTCCATAAACCACACCGATTCCATTAGGACCGTAAATCTTATGTCCTGAGAACACGAAGAAGTCGGCATTGAGTAATTGCACGTCAACGGGAGTATGTGCAATGGATTGCGCTCCGTCTATCAATACTGGTACGTTGTGCGAGTGAGCAATGTCGATGATTCGTTTCACGTCATTAATCGTGCCAAACGTATTGTTCACGTGTCCCACACTCACTATTCGCGTTCGTGGCGTTATCAATCTTTCCAACTCAGAGAGCACTAAATCGCCGTTGGAATCGGTAGGAATGGCATGTAGAGACGCACCTTTTTCTTGACAAATACGTTGCCAAGGAACGATATTGGCATGATGGTCAAGTTCACTGACAATGACATCATCACCAGCCGTAACGAACTGCCTCCCATATGTTTGTGCGACAAGGTTGATACCTTCCGTAGTGCCTCGTACGAAGATGATTTCCTCGCTACTTCCAGCGTTGATGAATCGTTGAACCTTCTCACGGGCTTCCTCGTAAGCGTCTGTAGCACGGGCAGCCAATGTATGCGCCCCACGGTGGATATTCGAATTATACGTTTTGTAATAATCCGAAATCTTGTCAATCACTTGCAAGGGTTTCTGAGTAGTTGCTCCATTGTCAAGCCAAACAAGATCATGCCCATTCACCTTTTGGTTTAAGACGGGAAAATCCTTCTTGATTTCCTCTGAATTGAGGTTCATCCGACATTTCGAGTGATACGGCAGTCGTGTAGAGCGTAGAGCCTCAGGGTAAAATACCTGTCGTCTCTGAATCCGTATGCAT
>OCTX012288736.1_pt1 | contig 45231 bp, 37 predicted proteins | sample 1539691 | NCBI WGS metagenome assembly OCTX01 (sample SAMN02144231, study PRJEB22623) | gut metagenome | biome: sheep rumen | host: Ovis aries | place: New Zealand
GAACTGGATATATTCTCCACGACAAATGTCTATTCCTACATTACGTGCCGTGCTGAGTCCTTGGTTATACTGACGCAAGTAGATCATCTGGTCGCGATAGTCGATCAGTTCGTTTAGCGGACTCATGTCAGAGCCATCGTCGATGAGGATAATCTCTCGTTCTTCCGGAGGAATCGACAGCTGCAAGATGCTCTCGATACATTCCCTCAACATCTCTACGGGCAGGTTGTAGTAGGTGATGATAAAGCTGATAAGTGGTGTCTGGGTCATATATAACTTCACGATTTTCATCGCAAAGTTACGAAAAGTCGAGCGAAAAGCCAAATTTATTTGAACTTTTCCGAGCGAAAGTAACTTCGGCATAGCCAAAGTTACCTTGAGTAAAGCGGAAATGTATCCCCTTCTCCCACGATCAAGAGACTGTTTGCTTCAGTGTGACAGTCGATTCTTTTGAATCGTGCATAATAAATAACGAATTCGTTCGTTTAATAGTAGATGGAAAATGAGACAAGAAGCAGCTACCACCATATCCTGAAGTATGCCGGTCTCTTCGGTAGTATTCAGGCGCTGAACATCCTCGTCGGGATGGTACGGAATAAACTGGTGGCCATGATCCTCGGACCTGGCGGAATCGGACTGTTGTCGTTGTTCAACAGTGCCGTTGCCTTCTTGTCGAATGCCACAAACCTGGGTATCCCCACCAGTGCTGTCAAATCCCTTTCGGAACTGTATGAGAAAGGAGACAGGGAGAAGATGGAACGGTATGTTCGTGTGATTCGCATGTGGGCTCTCCTCACCGCTCTGTTAGGTGTTGTGGTATGTGCTATGGCTGGTCCGTTGCTGAACAGGTTCTCTTTTACTTGGGGAAACCATGTCCTGCATTTCATTCTCCTTTCTCCTGCTGTAGGTATGTTGGCTATTATCGGCGGGGAAATGGCTATTTTAAAGTCAGTCAGGAAGTTAAGGGATTTGGCTAAAGTATCCGCCTTGAATGTTTCGTTGGCACTGATCCTCACCACCCCCATCATTTATTTCTATAACCAGCGGGGTATTATTCCCAGCATTATTGTGATGACATTCACGCAAATGGTACTAACCATGTGTTATTCCTATCGCCAGTTTCCATTGCGATGGGGACGGGTGAGTGAGCATCTTGCTGAGGGATGGCCTATGGTGAAGTTAGGACTGGCATTCGTTGTGGCAGGACTGTTCAGCAGCGGCGCTGATTTCCTGATACGTGCCTCGCTGAACAACATTGCCTCATTGGACATGCTGGGCTTGTACAATGCGGGGTTTATGATGACCGTTACCTATGCGGGTATGGTATTCACCTCCATGGAAACGGATTTCTATCCGCGGCTGTCGGCTATCAGTCATGATCCCAATGCCTGTAGTACGGCCATCAACCGACAGATTGAGGTGTCACTACTGATGATCTCTCCTTTGTTGGTGGCCTTCAGTATTGGAGCACCCATCATCGTGGAATTGCTCTATACCAGGCAGTTCCTTGAGGTGGTCCCCATGATGCAAGTCACGGTATTGGCTATGTATCTTCGTGCCATGAAACTTCCCGTGGCCTATCTCACCTTGGCTAAAGGCGACTCCCGTTCCTATCTGGTGCTGGAGGCATATAGTGCCATCGTGATGGTGGGGGCAGTACTCCTTGGCTTCCGATATTGGGGATTGGTGGGAACGGGTGTCGGACTGCTGGTTACGGGTTTTATTGACATCATCGTCATCAACCTCTTTGCCCGGATCAAATACCATTATCGTGTCTCTGCTACCGTCCTCCGTTTTGCTGTCTTTCAGTTACCGATCGGTATTGCTGTATATCTCGTTACCTGCACGCTTGAGGGCTGGACCTATTGGCTGACCGGCATTTTCTTAGGCATGCTGAGTCTTGCTTTGTCATTCAAGCTGTTTCGGGAGTCACATTGATAAGGATTCCACTCTTCTATTAGCAGAAAGATAACTATTTTTGAAAATAATTCTTAATAAAGATACATAATTCTTTTTTCTTTTGTATCTTTGCCCTGAAAACAGTTTTTTTATGACACTGATCATTGTTGCCATATTACTGATTGGTTATTTGCTGATTGCTACCAGCAGCATGACCAAGATAAACAGAGCGGCCTCAGCCATCTTTGCTGGAACGGTGGGGTGGGTGCTCTATATCTGCTATGGCTCTGATTTCGTGATGAGTCAGCACCCTTCGGAGTATATCGATTTCTTAGGCGGTGCCAGTCCTACGAGTGTTGCCGTGAAAGAGTACATCTCGCAGAATGTGTTCCTTAAATATGTGGGACGCGGAGCAGAGATTGTACTGTTCCTCCTTGCTACCATGACCATCGTGGAGGTGCTGAACAACAATGGCTGTTTTGATTTCTTCAAGGAGATGTTCAAGACAAGGAAAAGCAAACGACTGCTATGGGTGATGACGCTGATTACTTTCTTTGTCTCTGCCAATCTTGATAATCTCACGGTGACAACGATGATGTTGGTGATGATGCATGAGATCGTGCCCAACCGTCGTCAGCGGATGATCTACGGATCAGCAATCGTCATTGCTGCGAACTGTGGCGGTGCACTGACAGTGATCGGTGATCCTACAGGACTCGTACTGTGGACTAAGGGATCCGTCACTGCTACGAACTTCTCCGCCTCCTTAGCCATTCCTTGTCTGTTGTCATGGCTTCTTCCTACTTGGTGGCTGTCACGGATGCTCCCTGAACATATTGATTCACAGTGGACTTCAATGCCTTATCGCGGTGATGACACGAACCTGAAAGTGTGGCAGCGGCTGCTGATGTTGATTGTGGGGATTGGAGGTCTCTGGTTTATCCCTTCGTTCCGAGCCATTACCAAGCTCAGTCCGTTTCTGGGTGCCCTCTGTGTCTTGGCCGTTTTATGGATTGTGAACGAGATCGTGAATCGTAAACTGATGAATACAGAGCAGATGATCCAGCGGCGCACACCGCGTGTCCTTCAGTATGGAGTGCTGCAGCTGATGCTCTTCGTGATGGGTATTACCCTCGCTTTGGGTGTGGTACAGGAGACTGGTGCCATAGCCTGGCTGTCAAGAATATGCGACCAATATATCCACAATATATGGATCATGGGGGCTTTGGCTGGGTTGTTCAGTACAGTGCTCGACACCTTTGCTACCTCGATGAGCTTTTTCTCTCTCTATCCTTCCTTGTCAGAGAATGCAATGTTCTATAAGATTGTGGCATATAGTACGGCTATGGGAGGCAGTGTGCTGCTGATCGGCAGCGTGAGCGGACTGGCTCTGATGAAGATGGAACATATCCATGTGGGATGGTTCCTGAAGAATGTGGGGTGGGTGGTTGTATTCGCCTGGTTCCTGGGCATACTCTCCCTGCTCTTGATCGGATGATTCATGACACTTTAACAGGTGTAAAATAATAATACAACTATGGGTAAAATCAAGACAATTGGAATACTTACCTCTGGCGGCGATGCCCCAGGTATGAATGCGGCCATCCGTGCGGTGACCCGCGCTGGTATCTATAATGGTTTCAAGATCAAAGGAATCTATCGTGGATGGGAAGGACTGATCCATAACGAGATTAAGGACTTCACCACGGAGAATGTGAGCGGTATCATCAACATGGGTGGCACGATCCTGAAGACGGCACGCTCGAAGGAGTTCATGACGTCGGAGGGAAGGAAGAAAGCCTATGAGAATATGAAGGCTAACGACATCGATGCGTTGGTGGTGATCGGTGGCAATGGCTCCCTGACAGGAGCCCGTATCTTTGCCGATGAATATGATGTGTGCTGCATCGGCTTGCCGGGAACGATCGACAACGACCTCTATGGTACCGATTCGACCATTGGCTATGATACCACGATGAACACCATCATGGAATGTGTGGATAGAATTCGTGATACGGCACAGAGTCATGAGCGGATTTTCTTTATCGAGGTGATGGGCCGTGATGCCGGATTCCTTGCACAGAACAGTGCTATTGCCAGTGGTGCTGAGGCCGCCATTATCCCTGAGGACTCTACGGATGTTGACCAGTTGGCACGCTTCATGGAGCGAGGTATTCGTAAGTCGAAGAAGAGTTGTATCGTCATCGTTTCAGAGAGTCCGAAGTGCGGTGCCCTCTATTATGCCGACCGTGTAAGGAAAGAGTTCCCCGACTACGATGTGCGTGTATCGATTCTCGGTCATCTGCAGCGCGGCGGACGTCCCACGGCTCATGACCGTATCCTGGCAGGACGAACAGGAGTGGGAGCTATTGAGGCAATCATGCAAGGTCAGCGCAATGTGATGATCGGCTTGCGATACAATGAGGTGGTGTATGTACCGTTCTCTGAAGCTATCCGCAGTGATAAGCCTTTCGATAAGAAGTTGATCAAGGTGCTTGATGAATTAAGCATCTAAACCATATCAATGAGTGACTGAACTCCTATTAATTACTAAAAAACAAAAGCATTATGAAGAAAAAATTTATTTGTACCGTTTGTGGATATATCCACGAAGGTCCGGAACCCCCTGAGAAGTGTCCTGTATGCAAGGTGCCTGCATCGAAGTTCAAAGAGCTCAAAGAGGATGAAATGGAGTATGCCACCGTACATAAGATTGGTGACGGAAAACCTGAGGGCGTGAGTGAGGAGATGATTCAAGACCTGCGCAATCACTTCAATGGTGAGTGCGGTGAGGTGGGCATGTATCTGGCCATGGCTCGTCAGGCTGACCGTGAGGGCTATCCCGAGATTGCAGAGGCCTTCAAACGCTATGCTTTCGAGGAGGCCGACCATGCCAGTCGTTTTGCTGAGCTGCTCGGTGAGTGCGTATGGGATACCAAGACGAATCTTGAGAAGCGTGCTGCCGCAGAGGCAGGTGCCTGCGAGGATAAGTTCCGTATCGCCAAGAATGCGAAGGCTGCGGGCTTCGATGCCATCCATGATACCGTTCATGAGATGGCTAAGGATGAGGCACGCCATGGTGCTGGCTTCGCCGGACTGCTGAAACGCTATTTTGGTCAATAAGATACTATAGCGACTGGGGGCTTAGGAAGACGGTCAACCGGTGGGTTGTCAACCATCCTTTGCCCCCACCTTTAAATACTTTGGGCCTAAGCCCCGTATATAGATTAACAACTTATTATCATGAAAAGAATTCTATCCATTTTGTTTCTCACTCTCCTGGTGATGTCAGCAGGAGCACAAGGAGTTCCCGCTCTCGACCAGCTGAAGTCGAATCCCAGGAAAGCCTATGGCAATGACTACCCTTATCAGCAGGAACCTACTCAACTGACAAAAGCCCCGAAAGGTTATAAACCTTTCTATATCAGTCATTATGCACGACATGGTTCACGTTACTATTGGACGGATGTATTGTACAAAGAACTGGATAAACAACTGTCAACTGCTCACGAGAATCATCAGCTAACAGCTGAAGGAGAGGCTTTCTATCAAAAGTTCATGTTGGCCAAGGACGAACTGGCAACGGGTGTGAGTGAGCTTACCCAGTTAGGGTGGGAGCAGCATCAGGGAATAGCTCGTACGATGTATAACCGTTTCCCCGAAGTATTCAAGAAGGGCGGAAATGTCTATGCCATTTCTTCACTGACAGGACGTTGTGTGCTCAGTATGTCTGCGTTCTGTCAGGAACTGGTTCAGTGTAATCCAAAGATCGAGATCCGAGAACAATCTTCTCGTTTCACCTTGGATGGGGTAGTGCCCACCGATCGGCAGAACCCGGTGAAACATAAGTTCCCGAAGGTGAAACCACGTTATGAGAAAAACCGTGATCAGTTCAAGGCTGACAATTCTCTGCGGGAACGGGTCGTTCCCCGTGTCTTTACCAGTACCGAAGGCATCCCCGGCAATGTGAACCGTATCGGTAGTAACTTGGTTGATCTCTATAGAACATTACCAAGCATCGACCATGAGGGGATGATGGGCAATATCCTTACCGATGAGGAACTTGCTAAAGAGTGGGAGAATGATAACCTGGGCTCTTACTCGTGGGTGTTCGGTCCTCAGTATGAGATGATTCCCATCTTGCAGGACATCATCAAGAAAACCGATGATGTGCTCAGTGGAAAGAGTGACCGTATTGCTGATCTGCGCTTTGGACATGATACCTGTATAGGACCACTCACGGTGCTGATGGGAATTAATGGTGCAGACAAAGACCCGGAAGATCCCTATGAGGTGAAGAATATTTACCAGAACTGGGAGACTTGCAAGGCTTGTAACATCCAACTGGTGTTCTATCGGGGGAAGAAGGCATCGGATCCTGTGCTCCTGAAATGTCTGCTGAACGGTAAGGAGGCCAGTCTGCCTGTTCCTACAACCACCTATCCTTATTATAAGTGGTCGGATTTCCGTGACTTCTATACGGCACGCTGTCAGAACGTGCCCAGTGGCGAGTAGTGTCTTTCCATGAAATACGAAGTGAATGGGTCAATCTCTTTAAGAGAATGGCCCATTCATTGCAAGTATTTACCTTATTCTTCTTTGATGTCTTTGAGCTCATAAAAGGGGTTCTGCACGTCCTCGGGGAAGTAGGCCTTCCCTTCATCGTCCACCCATACGGCTATTCCACACTGCACGGCAGGGTGATTCATGGTGAGATGCACCTTCCTCTCCACCCCTGTAATGATATTCTTCATGGTCGCTGTTTTCATCTTTTCCGTTTATTTGTTCTATAATAAATGTCTGATACTTCTGCTTCGCGGTAGGATGTTCCATGGTGTCCTACTATGATGCTGCAAAAATACGAATAAACAAGAAAAGAACAAAATATCTTCGCTCATTTCTTCTATTATATGCAAGAGGAACTCAGCGAAAATATTGGAGTGCAGAAAGCTTCGATCTTCATCATTTGTGCAAGGGGGTTGCACAAAGTGTGCAGACCCATTGCACAAGTTGTGCAGAGCCTTTGCACAACTTGTGCATGACTGTTGCACAAATTGTACGTGGCTATCGTCAATAAACAGCCTTTCTTCAACTATACAAAAAGTGGATTGTCTTTAGACTTGAAAGCGAATATAAGTACGGTCATCGAAACTATGGGCACCGTGCATCAGTCCTTTGGTCGCTGGACAGAGATCGATGCAGAGAGGGTCGTTCTCGATGAGATGCTGCAAGGCTTGCTCGCTTTCCTGCAAGGTGGACTTGAGCAGAGGATAGCCGTCGGAGGCAAGAATGATGGTGGTGGGATTGGCAGCAGATGACTGGGGGACAGGAATCACGCGGATGCCAGGACGGTAGATGGGGAAGCCGTCAATGACGGCATAGGTGACATTCTGTTGTTGGCAGGAACTGATGATGTCTTGGATAATATGGTCGCGCCCGCTGTCATGCTGTTGGAAATCCTTGATCGTCATCCCCTTCTTGAGTGCATCCTTGATGAATCTGCTTCGCTTGGCAGCATTGACTGCCTCAGCAGGTTTGTTGTTTTCGTAGAGAACACCGTTAAGCATACACTGGCAATCCCCCACCATCCATATCTCCCGATAGTAGCGACTGAAGATCACGGCACTGGCCGTGGTGCGTTGTTCCGCATGCTCCTGTAATTGTGCCAAGTCTAGATGATGCCGTTGGTATTCCCGACGGATGGCAGCTGTCACCCCTTCGCAGAACAGGTCTAAGGTGATGTCTGGTGGCATCTGTCGGATGAAGTCAGCAATGAGAAGCATGGCGTAATGCCCATTGGTCATTGTCGGATGGAACCGCATGGGTGTCTTACTGGTGCTGCCATCGATGACGGCGATATGGTCAGTTGTGATGACCAGACCGTCTTCGTTTGTTTCTGGGGTTCTCTTGCCTTGGGTTAGACTTTCTATGATGATCATGTTTCGTTGATGGTTGACGATGGGTTGGGTTGGGAGATGAGGCGTTGCGATTGAAATAGGGTGAGGGACCTGCGTAAAGTTGTGGGATGAGATCGGCACGACCGATACGCTGCAGTTCCTGTTCAATAGTTCTGCGTTCTTCGTGTTTATACCAGAAGAAGAACATGCGCTGGGCAAGTTTCTCACGCTGGGTCTTGGCAGAGAATACAGGCTCCAATGTGTAGGGATCGTAGCCAGTGTACCACGTCTCGGTGGCGACGGTCATGGGTGTGGGTGTGAAGTCTTGTACCTGTTCGAGGTGGAAATCCAGTTGCTTGGTGATGACGGCGAGCTCTGCCATGTCCTCCTCCTTACAGCCTGGATGGCTACTGATAAAATAAGGTATGATTTGTTGGTTTAAGTGCTCCTCGCGGTTAATACGGTCGAAGATACGTTTGAACTGCTCGAACTGACGGAAGGAGGGCTTACGCATGAGTCGTAAGACGCTGTCAGACGTATGCTCTGGAGCTACTTTCAAGCGTCCACTGACATGACGACAGATCAGTTCACGGGTGTATTGCCGTGTGCTCTCATTGACTTTCTCGTCTTTGCTCTGATGGAGGAGAAGGTCATAGCGCACTCCACTGCCAATGAAACTCTTCTTAATCTGCGGCAGGGCATCCACGGCATGGTAGATATCGAGCAGGGCACTATGGTCGGTATTCAGATTCGGACAGATCTCAGGGTGGATACATGAGGGACGTTTGCACTTCTCACAGGCTTTGGGGTTACGCCCATGCATACCGTACATGTTGGCAGAAGGACCGCCGAGGTCACTGAGGTAACCTCTGAAATCGGGCAGTTCTGCCACCTGTTTCACCTCTTTTAATATACTCTCCTTACTTCGGCAAGTGATGAATTTACCCTGATGGGCGGAGATGGTACAGAAGGCACAGCCGCCGAAACACCCTCGGTGGATATTCACCGAATGTTTGATCATCTCGTAGGCAGGAATCCGTTTACTCTTGTATTTGGGGTGGGGCAGACGGGTATAGGGAAGATCGAAGGAAGCATCTAGCTCTTCGGAGGTCATCGGCGGGTAGGGAGGATTCACCACGGCATAGATCCCATCAACCTCTTGCAGCAGTCGCTGGGCATGGATTTTGTTCGACTCTTCCTCGATATGCCGGAAATTCTCTGCTTCAGCCCGTTTGTTCTGCAGACACTCTTCATGGGAGTGGAGGACAATGTCATTGTCGTTGATGCCGCCAGGGATGTCTTTCTCCTTTGCTAGGAAGACTGTTTGTGGTAACTCATGGATAGTGTGAATGGGTCGGCCTTTGTCCAGTTCCTCTGCTATGCGGACGATGGTTTTCTCTCCCATTCCGTAGCTGATCATGTCAGCATGGGAGTCGCAGAGGATACACTTCATGAGCTTGTCCTGCCAGTAGTCGTAGTGGGTGAGTCGCCGCAGTGAGGCCTCGATGCCGCCTAGCACAATAGGTACATCGGGATACAGTTGACGGAGGATATTGCTATAAACGATGGTGGGGTATTCGGGACGGCAGTCGTGACGGCCATCAGGACTATAGGCATCTTCTGACCGCAACCGTCGGTTCGCAGTATATTTGTTCACCATCGAATCCATGCAGCCGGGAGAGATGCCGAAGAACAGACGCGGGCGTCCCAGCTTCTTGAAGTCTCGGTAGTCACCATGCCAGTCGGGCTGGGGAACGATAGCCACACGGTAGCCATGCGCCTCCAGCACCCGCCCGATGACAGCAGCACCGAACGAGGGATGATCCACGTAGGCATCACCCGAAAACAGGATGACATCGACGTGATCCCATCCCCGCAGTTCCATCTCCTTTTTGGTGGTGGGGAGATAATCAGTGAGCTGATACTCTCTCATGCCTCCCCGTCACGATCACTCTTCCCTTCCCACTCAATGTAGAGCTGGACAAGGTTTTGCAGACCGAGTGCCTTCATGTTCTTGTTGTAGATCACGTCTAAGCAGAGATCCATCAGGTCACGGTCAACCTCGGGCATGGATTCCAGGATTGAACGGCAGTTCAGTTTCAGCTTGTCGAGCACTGGTTCATCGATGATACCGTTACTATCGATGAGGTTCTTGAGCAGTGCGTATTTCTCGATGGTTTCCAAATGGGTATCGGAAACGTCTATGCTCCGTGTACCCGATGCGTTTGCTTGTATTTTATACATGATGTTTATTGTTAATCGTTACGGAATCAGGAAATTAATAATAGCTTTCATCACCGCAGCCCGTTTGCGCGACGAAGTGATACACTCGAAGGGGAAGCCGAGGGTGAAAGTCTTATAGTCGTTGCCGTCGTAAGCCACACAGGCTGACAATCCGTTGGCGTAAGTCAGTGCACAGTAGGCGGGCTGTAGGGGGTTGAGCACATCGGTGGCCGTGGCGGCATAATGATCTTCATTCATACTTCGGTAGATAGTGAGCGAGGTGCCCATGCCGTTGATGATCGAGTCGTTCTTGCTTCTTGTAGTTCCTCCATAACTAATTTTCAGAATGTTACGCATGAAGGTAGAATCGGCTTTCGACCGGGTATCGCTTCCTAAGTAAGCACCACTGACCAGTAGGGCACCCCCACTATGCGTGTAACGGGTGAGTACCTCTTGGATCTTGGTAGGGAAGGTCTTGTAAGAACGCAGTGCATGTTCATCTCGTTTTTCCAAACCATATAGCATGTCAACAATATGGTATTTCATCAGATCCACATAACCTTTCTCCACAGCACTGGCACTACAGCTGGTGACATTGTATTGCAGCATGCTACGCATGGCCTCGACATGGGTCATAGGGTAGTTGAAATCATTACCTGCCAGGAATTTTCCTTCCCATTCACTGCCACTGAAACCGAAAGAGCCAGGACCTTCTAATCCAGCCTGTTTCTTGTCGTAACAGATCTGTTGACCTGCCCATCCGGCAGTCTTGCCATAGCTTACACCAGGGTCGATGTCAAAGTCGAAGCCTTGTTCGTTGGTGGTGTTGCGTGTGGCAGGAGGTGCCAGTCGCTGGAAGCCATTGACGATCATGATGGAGCGTGTGGCACCGGCGTGATGCAATGCTGACAATGTCTCTGACGGAAAGCTCTCTCCTCCTTTGTTAAGTGCCGACACGCGGAAATGATAGACCACCCCGGGTTGCAAGGTAATCTTACAGGAGGAGCCCTTGATCACTCGTCCGTTGTCGAAGGAGCCTGCTCCCTTGGCAATATAGACAACGTAGGAGTTGGGCTTGGCGGATTTCTCGAGGGGATCGTCTTGTGCATTCCAACTGAGGGTGACTTCATCAACGTTTGTAAACTCTACCCTCAGGTCAGTGGGAGGAAGGGGTGCCATCACATAGCTCTTCCCGTTTTTCTCGGAGAGGAACTGAAGAATGGACTTGTAAATACTCCTTGCCAGAGAGAAACGGAAATTGGGATCCTGTGCCAGTTGCATGTCAGGGAAATTTTGATGGGAGAGGGTCTCTATGATGGCGGACGGTACCTCTGGGCATCGCGTCTCGGAATAGTTGGCATCTCGGATGGCACGAACGGGCCATTCTAAGCCATATAACTGATCCAGATCATTCTTCTCGTTGTTCATCAGTAAGGTGGCGAAGGTCTTGGATAAGCTGCGACTCTCGCCATTGTTTAAAAGACCGTCGTGGTGGTTGGTGGTGTAGATACTCAGCGATCCTGTCAGAGAGGAGAAGTCTTTGGCATATCCGGCATCGCTATGTACAGCCAACGACAATTCGATGGGCACCTTCTTACCTTCGAGGTTAGGCATATAGCGCGAACCGCCGCCAAGCCAGTTGGTCATATACGAACGGACATTAATGTCGTCGGCATAGTCGTCTTGCCCGTTCTTACTGCTATAGACATCATATGGCGCACCTGCCCATTGGGCAAAATAGCGTGCTCCCTCCAAACAACGGGGCATACCACTGATGCTGCCGCCACGGGTAATGTTACCCATGCCGCCACCGAAACGTACTGCATCAGCTGTCACTACGCCTTTCTGGTTACTAACATTGTTTAATATTACACAGTTGGCACGACTACTTCCACGGTCAAAGTCAAATGTGCCAATATAAACCCAGGTGCCGCCACCCATCCGTTGGTTCACACAGAATGTCGTTTTCTGTCCCTGGTGATAAACTATATATTGTGCGTTGTCTATACTGTTGTCAAGGGTAGGATAGCTCACATAAACAGCGTAGCTTCCCGATTCCTTGAAGTCGGGTTGGTAAATAATCTCACTACCGTTATTATGTGTGGTCTTCACCATCCTTGCAGTGCCGGCTTCAAAAGGATTCTCGCCATCAACGTAAGCACCAGAATGGTAGGCGAAGCCTTTGACTCCCGCATCCTTCCATTTGTTCTGTCTGCTAATTTCCGTATAATGAGGCTGCTGCTCTGTGTCGTTATCTACAATCAGTTCGTTTCGTTGCCAGTCGCGCTCCCTGGGAGTGAACACATAAGCACCAGCTTTCTCTAACATCGGGATGAGATAGGGGATGACAATGGTTTGTGTAAACAAGTCCTCGGTTGTACCAAATAATAAAGGACGTTGCCATTTCCAGATGGCCTTGGGGATGTCGTAATAGTAGCCGTGACTGGCCCACATGGAGAGATGACGTTCTTGCAAGCCTTGGGTGATCTCGAAAGGTCTTGAAGTGTTCTTCACCCACGGCTCCTTTTCAAATTCTGCTTTCCTCCCTTGTGTCTCCGTGATGTCAGGGGCCTCCGTCTTTGTTACAGTTGGGGGTGTGTTTGGGGTCGGTCCCTCATGGACGACTGTGCGGTGTGTACCGCAGCCATATAACAACAGACAAGCCCATACGAATACGATCTTTCTTTTTTTCATGAGTCTAAATCGCCAATAGTAAACAGTTCGGGTCTCTTCCCTTTGCAATCCTTGAAATAAAGCTTGATTTCTCTCATCTCGCTGTCTATATCTCCGGTAGGAATCATACTGCGTGTGCAGCGGATGAGTCGTTTCTCATAATCGATGGCATAGAGGAGGATGGGTATCTGTGCCTTCAAGGCGATAAAATAGAAGCCTTTCTTCCAGTCGGGATTGAGGGACCGCGTTCCTTCAGGGGTGATACATAGATGAAAGATCTTCTCACTTTCTGCGGTAGCTGCTAAGTTGTCGGTCATGCTCAACTTTTTTGAACGCCATACGGGAATGCCCCCTATATGGCGGAACAAAACTCCTAAAGGCCATTTGAACCATTCCTTTTTCATCAGGAAGTTAATGGTATAGCCTTCAGCCCGCATGTAAAGCTGTCCGAGAAGGAAATCCCAGTTGCTGGTATGTGGTGCTAAACAAATAATATACTTATCGGGGTGGGCAACAGTCACTTCTTTTGTCCACCCCAGTCGTTTGTATAATAGCCAGCGGCAAAATTGACGTACCATGTTTATTCTTTAATTCATATTACTGATTTGGTCAATGACCTCTGATACATCCTTGTTGAAACTCTCCAAAATATTCTTATAATAATTCTTGGGAAGGATACCTGGTTCTGGATGGGAGATTCTGCTGATATAATCATTGTGCATGCGCAATATCGATGAGAGCAGGGCATTGACGTTTTCCTCGTTGGTCTTCACACCATATAATGAAGCAGCAACGCATTCTGCAAAAAGATTACTGCAGATGTAGTTGATGACCTTCTTTAAATTTCTTTTTTTTGCCATAATAACTTCGTTCCTTTCATTATTAAATTGTTAACTTCATGTGACAAATATAGCAATTTTTTGTGGAACAGCATACAAATATCCAGATTTTTTGTTGTAAAACTCCTATTTTATTCATAATTCTTTCCAAATCTCCAAGAAAAACCGTATTTTTGCACTTGATTTGATAATCTTTGGAAAAGATATACAAACAAATATTTCAATTTAATTTCAATAGAAAGATGGAAAAAAGTGCATTGCAGCAGGCGCGTGCTGCCTATCAGCCTAAGTTGCCTAAGGCTCTTCAGGGTGCAGTAAAGGTAAAAGAGGGTGCTCCGACACAGAGCGTGGATAACCAGGAAGAGATCAAGGCGCTCTTCCCCAATACGTATGGCATGCCGCTTATTGAGTTTGAACAGAGCGATGTGGCCAACACCGCAAAAATGAATGTAGGTGTGATCCTCAGTGGTGGTCAGGCTCCTGGCGGCCATAATGTGATTACTGGCCTTTTCGACACCATCAAGAAGCTCAATCCAGAAAACCGTCTTTTCGGTTTCATTCTGGGTCCTGGCGGATTGGTTGATCATAACTATATGGAGATCACTGCTGATTTCATTGATGACTACCGTAATACCGGTGGTTTCGATATGATCGGCTCTGGACGTACTAAGCTTGAGAAAATCGATCAGTTCGAGAAGGGTTTGGAGATTATCCGTGAGTTGGATATCAAGGCTATCGTGATCATCGGTGGTGACGATTCAAACACCAATGCCTGTGTCTTGGCTGAGTATTATGCTGCCAAGAAGTACGGCGTTCAGGTGATTGGTTGTCCGAAGACCATTGATGGAGACTTGAAGAACGATCAGATCGAGACCTCTTTCGGCTTTGATACAGCTTGTAAAACATATGCAGAGCTGATTGGAAATATCGAGCGCGACTGTAACTCTGCCCGTAAATACTGGCACTTTATCAAGGTCATGGGCCGCTCTGCTTCACACATCGCTTTGGAATGTGCTCTCCAGTGCCAGCCGAACATCTGTTTGATCTCTGAGGAGGTGGAAGCTAAGAACATGAGTCTTGACGATGTCGTTGAGTATATAGCCAAGGCTGTTGCCGTACGTGCTGCAGAGGGAAAGCCCTACGGAACGGTTATCATTCCTGAGGGACTGATCGAGTTCATTCCCGCCATCAAGAAACTAATTGCCCAACTGAACGATGTGCTTGCTTTGGATGAGGCAAAAGGTCTTGACCGTTCAGAACTGATTGACTTTGCTAAGAGTCATCTTACAGAAGAAAACCTTGCTGTATTCAACTCCTTACCTACCAATGTAGCCCGTCAGCTGGCTCTTGACCGTGACCCGCATGGAAACGTACAGGTATCACTCATTGAGACCGAGAAGTTGCTATCTACGATGGTGGCTGTGAAGATTGAGAAATGGAAGAAAGAAGGCAAATTCGTGGGTAAGTTTGCTACCCAGCATCATTTCTTCGGTTATGAGGGACGTTGTGCTGCTCCTTCGAACTTCGATGCAGACTACTGCTATGCCCTGGGCACCAGCGCTGCTCAGCTCATTGCCAATGGTAAAACTGGTTACATGGCCATCGTGAAGAATACCACTGCCAATACTGATGAGTGGAAAGCCGGTGGTGTGCCTATCACGATGATGATGAACATGGAGCGTCGTAACGGCGAGATGAAACCTGTGATTCGCAAGGCCCTCGTTGAACTCGATGGTAAGCCATTTAAGGCTTTTGCTGCTCAGCGTGAGAAGTGGGCCAAGGAAACCTGCTATGTATATCCCGGACCGATCCAGTATTGGGGTCCTGCTGAAGTATGTGATCAGCCTACAAAGACTCTGGCATTGGAGCAGGAGTAGTTTTGATGAGAGGTGAATGATGAGAGATGTGATTACTTTTGGGTATAGGTTCTCATGCTTATATCTCAGTAGTAGTCATATCTCTCATTTCTCTTCTTCCATTTTCCTCTTTCGTCTTTTCTCTTTCTCACTTATCTCTCATGCCTCCACATAAAAGAAAGAACAACCGACGTTCTCAGAAAAAGAGCACTTGGAACCGCTATCCCCGATGGGCATGGTGGCTGGGAGGATTAGCGGGCATTGGCCTTTACGTATGGTTGTTTTATTATTTCTTTGTCGGACCCTACGGATTCCGCTGGCGAGCGATCTATGGGGATGCGAAGAACCCCAACGGCTATGAGATCAGGGGAATTGATATCAGTCATTATCAAGGTCACATCGACTGGGAATTGTTGCGTAACGCAATGATTGAGAAATGTCCCATTCGTTTTGTGATGATCAAGTCAACGGAGGGCTCCACGAGCTTAGACCCACGCTTTAACGAAAATTTTCGTAACGCTCAGGAATATGGCTTTATACGAGGTGCCTATCATTTCTGGAGTAACAAGTCGTCAGCACGTGAACAAGCTTATTTCTTTTTGAAGAAAGTACATCTTCAAGATGGTGATTTGCCTCCTGTCCTTGACGTGGAACATAAACCTAAGGATATGTCAACGGAGGATTTCCAGCGGGAGATTCTCACATGGCTTCACATCGTAGAGGATAAATATCATGTGAAGCCCATTATCTACACCTATTATAAATTTAAGATGAACTATCTGGGAACACCTGTCTTCGATGACTATCCTTATTGGATAGCCCATTATTATGTGGAGAAGGTGGCGTATAAAGGTCCGTGGAAGTTCTGGCAGCATACTGATGCCGGGCGTTTGCCAGGTATCAAAGGGTATGTGGATTTCAATCTCTATAATGGCAGTTACTACGATTTGAAGCAGTTGTGCATCACGAAAGACTGATTCATCTTATTCAATCACGAATTGCTTCATGCACCAATTGTTTTCTGAAACGGTATGGTGCAAAGTCATGCCCAGTGTTCCCGCTTTTTCTGCCAGCATCTGAGAATCATCTTGGTAAAAGCCGCTGATAATGAGAATGGAACCGTGGGTCATCACCTCCCTGAATTTCGGCATGTCTTCAAACAGGATGTTCCGGTTGATATTGGCAAGGACAATGTCAAAGACCCCAGAGACATGAGACAATACATGCACATCGCCTTGCAAAACCTCGATTTGGCTTACTCCATTGAGTGCAGCATTGTGTTCCGTGTTCCGTGTGCTCCATTCGTCAATGTCGTATCCCATCACTTCATGGGCACCGCATTTTGCAGCGACAATCGAAAGGATGCCAGTTCCGCAACCGCAGTCGAGCACCCGCTTGTCGGTTAGTTCCATGTCAAGAAGTGTTGAAACAATCATACGAGTCGTCTCGTGTGTTCCTGTTCCGAAAGCTTGGCGGGCATCAATCACGATGTCTAACGGATAGGATGCCGTTACAGGCCTGATCAAGTCATGAATGACGCATCGATTACCAATCACAATGGGGTCAAATCCCTCTTCCTCCCATGTGGCATTCCAGTCGGTGTCCTCCACCTCTTCAACTACATATGTAATTAGTAGGGAGTCTATGGGGAATTCTCTAATAATCTGGTCTAAGGGAGCCTTTTGAAACAGTCCTTCCTGTACGTATCCGTTGAGACCGTTTAAACTATCCTCAAATGATTCGAAACCAATCTCTCCTGTGAGTGAAGCAAGGAGGTCGCGGGCTGTCTGCATCACCTCGGAGGAAGGGATATTATTTCCTTTCTTATCAGAAAAGGTAAACTTTGCGACTAAATATTTCATGTTGTTTGTTAAATTTGCTACAAAAGTAAAAAAAAATAGGGAAAATCCTACTTCCGATTAGGGAATTTCCTTAAATTTGCACTAAAAATAGCAGTATTTTTGCACTGTGAACAAATAAACATTGAGCGATATGAAAAAATTAATCTTGTCAACACTCCTTCTTGGAGCCGTGTCTTTGAGCGTAACCGCTCAGGATGATCTCTACTTCACTCCAGGTAAGAGCGTGAAGAAGCCGAAGAGCTCTTATAAGGTGATTGAGGACTCACAAGTCAATACCTCCCAGGTTCTTGGCAGTGACCGCAATGTGGATGAGTATAATCGTCGTGGACAGTTCGGCAGTTATTTCACAAAGATCGGAACCGACTCTTTGGGTAACGACATCATCGAGTTCCATACGAGTGCTTCGGATGTGACGGATACCTTGTCTGTCTATCCTGGTACAAAGGTCGAATACAATGTAGATGATGACTATACCTACAGTCGTCGTTTGAGTCGTTTTGATGATTACTACTGGTATGATCCATGGCTTTATGGCCATTATGGCTTCGGCCCATATTGGCGTTATCGCTATTCTGTTTTCTATGATCCTTGGTTCGATCCTTGGTTTGATCCATGGTATTATGGATTTGGCTGGTATGGCAGCTGGTATGATCCATGGTATTACGGATACTATGGATGGGGCTATCCCTATTATCGCTGGGGCTATGGATGGTATGGTTCCACATGGGCTGTGCCTGTGGCCATCCGTTCTGGTCATTACAACGGTGTAACGGGAACGAGTCACCATGGTACAGTAGGTCGTCCAGGAACAACGATGGCCAACCGTGGCAACTTTGGCGGCTATCGTGGTAACGGACAAACCACCCGTGCTTATGATGCTTCGAATAATTCCCGTGGTCGTGCTACCACTCCAGGGCGTTTTGGCAATAACCGCTCAAATACGAACACACGTACCTACACGCCCTCCACTCCGTCATACAATACGGGGAGTACCCGCAGCAGTGGCAGTTTCAGTGGTGGCAGCAGTTCACGTAGCAGTGGCGGCAGTTTCGGCGGCGGAGGTGGTAGCTCCCGCGGCGGTGGCGGCGGTGGCGGCAGTTTCGGCGGAAGAAGATAGTCAGCTGTTGCATGAAAGTATTTTATGAATCTTGTATTAACGTAGCATTTATTGAACTGAATATGAAGAAGAAATTAATGATAGCTGTCCTTGTATTGGCTGCAATGCCAATGGCAGCACAGGAAACTTATGAGAATGCCAACATCGCAACTGAGGACCTGAACGGAACGGCTCGTTACGTGGGTATGGGCGGTGCCATGGAGGCTTTGGGCGCTGATATCTCTACCATCGGCACCAACCCCGCAGGTATCGGTTTGTTCCGCCATACTACTGCCAGCTCCTCATTGAGCGTGAACATGTTACAGGGTGCCGATGATTTTGGCGTGAGTAAGAAAACCAAGGTGAGCTTCGACCAGATAGGCTTTGTCTATGCCCATCGTTCTGGTGAAAACTCTTTCCTGAACTTCGCTTTCAACTATCATAAGAGTAGAAACTTGAATGAACTGTTATCGGTGAACGACGGACTGAATCAGGCTTCACAGAACAAACTCTCTTATGCGAAAGGTTACGAAGGTTTGTTCGACCTGGATTTCGGCAATACCATCACAGGTAATTCAAACGCTTTTTCACAGGTTGACTACCTTTATTATAATTCGTTACTGTGTGATGAGAATGATGATTTTTACTACAGCGAAGCCTCTTCTTACCAGATGCGGAAGTCTGCTCGTGGTCATGTTGGTCAATATAACTTCAACATCAGCGGAAACATACAGGATCGTGTATATCTGGGTTTGACCTTAGGCATTAAGGATGTGAACTATAGGATGTACAGTGAATACACTGAGCAGTTACTTGCCCTGGATAACCATCCGATGGGAAATGTGACTTTATCGGATGAACGTAAGATCAGTGGTTCTGGCTTTGACATCAAGGCTGGTATTATCTTCCGTCCTGTGGAAACATCTCCTTTCCGTATCGGACTGTATGTGAATACACCGACTTGGTATGACTTGAAAACCAGCAACTACACTTTCCTGGATAACCGTACGAACATTGGAACGCGCGATGGCATGAGCAGTGAGGAAACCTACGAGTATAAACTCTATACTCCATGGAAATTCGGTGTGTCGTTGGGACATACTGTGGGGCAAGAACTAGCCATCGGTGCCACATATGAGTACTCTGACTATAGCAGTATAGATAGCCGCTTTAACACCGGTAGTCATTATGACTGGTACTATGACAATTACTACGAGAGCAGTGAGAGTGATGACATCATGAATAAACATACAGAGTCTACCCTCAAGGGGGTACATACCTTGAAGGTGGGTGCAGAGTATAAACTGACGAAAGATCTCGCCCTCCGTCTGGGATACAACTATCTTTCTTCTGCATACGACAAGAATGGTTTTAAGGATGGTACGCTTGACAGTCCGGGATCTTATTATGCATCGGCAACTGACTACACGAACTGGAAGTCAACCGAGCGCATCACATTTGGTTTGGGATATAATGTAGGTCCGCTGAGCATGGATCTTGCCTATCAGTATAGCCAGCGTAACGGTGAGTTTAGCCCGTTTATGAGTTACTGGACAGCTGACGGTGAGAACATGACCGACAACTTGTGTAATATCGTGAAGATTGAGAACAAGCGTCATCAGATCCTCTTCACCCTCGGATACCACTTCTAATCAGATAACAACGTGACAGTTTATAAAAGAATCCTATTCATTAGCTGCATGCTTTCCATAGCATGCAGCTATGTTTGTTCTCAGAACAAACGAGAGTTTCGAGGAGCCTGGATTCAGGCGGTGAATGGTCAGTGGATGGGGGTAGGGACCCAGCAGATGCAGCAAACCCTTACCTATCAGCTGAACGAGTTACAGAAAGACGGTGTGAATGCGATCATCTTCCAAATCCGACCGGAATGTGATGCACTCTATCAGAGTTCCTTGGAACCTTGGAGCAGGTTTCTTACTGGAACACAGGGTATGGCCCCTTCACCTTTCTGGGATCCGCTGCAGTGGATGGTGAAAGAATGTCATCGACGGGGCATGGAGCTCCATGCATGGATCAATCCCTATCGTGCCAAGACGAAAACCACCAATGAGCTTGACCGTCGACATGTAGCCATTAGACATCCGGAATGGGTGTTCGACTATGACGGACAGTATATCCTCAATCCTGCCATCCCCGAGTGCCGTACTTATATCTGTCATGTGGTGGGTGATATCGTGCGCCGTTATGATATCGATGGCCTGCATATCGATGATTATTTCTATCCCTATCCCGTTGCCGGACAGAAAATCCCCGATGACCGTGAGTTCCAACGCTATAACAATGGATTCACAAATCGTGGTGACTGGCGGCGACATAATGTGAATCTTTTTATCCAACAGCTCAGTGATACCATTCATCAGAACAAACCGTGGGTGAAGTTTGGTGTGTCGCCTTTTGGCATCTACCGCAATAAGAAGAACGATCCAAACGGTAGTAACACCAACGGTTTGCAGAACTACGATGACCTCTATGCCGATGTATTGCTATGGGTGAACAACGGTTGGGTGGATTATAACGTGCCACAGCTCTATTGGGAAATCGGGCATAAGGCTGCTGATTATCAGGAACTGATAGGGTGGTGGAACAGGTATGCCTCCAAACGGCCTCTGTTCATCGGTGAAGATGTGGAGCGTACGGTGAAGAACGCCGATCCACAGAACCCCAATACCCATCAGATGGCTGCGAAGGTGAACCTGCGTTCCAGAATGAACAACGTGCAGGGTGCAGTGTTGTGGTATGCCAAGGCTGCTGTGGATAATATCGGTAACTATGGTACGCTGCTCAGGAACACTTATTGGAAATACCCTGCCTTGCAGCCGCAGATGAAGTTTATTGACGGGAAAGCCCCCAAGAAGGTACGGAAACCCAAAGTGATTCAAACTGAGCAGGAAGGACCTGTACTCTTCTGGCGTGCACCCAAGGGAAGTGGATGGAAGAACGAAGCTGTTCAATATGTGGTGTATCGCTTCAACAAAGGTGAGAAGGTGGATGTCAGTAATCCTGCACATTTTGTGGCTATCACCCGCAATACCTATTACCGCCTTCCTGCACGCGGCAATGGAAACACCTATGTTGTTACTGCACTTGACAGACTCCAGAATGAGAGTAAAGCCAAGAAAGTGAAGTACTAACGGGATATGATGAAGGTGTGCCAAAATGAATGAACCCCAGAAGTTAAATAACAATACTTCTGGGGTTCATGATGTCTGTTCAGTTGGATTGCACATTATAGCCGCTAGATGATGCTCCAGGGGTGTCCCTCGCAAACGTCAAGAATCTGGTACCAAGGGTTTCTGGGAACTTTTTGTCTCTTTTATTTTCCTTTTGCATGTTTTTTTTAGTTTTTTCGTATTATTTCCCTAAAAAATTGTAATTTTGTACCCATAACAAAACAATACAAAGAGAATGAAACATATGATAATGATGGTTGTAGCCGCCTTAATGACTACGGTTAGTGTTCAAGCCAGTACTATGAATTGGACAGAGGCCAATCATGTAAAGATGGAGCCAGTGAGACTGACTGTTCCTGAAATTGAACCGGCGAAGTTGGCCATTCCTGAAATGGAACCGATGATACTAAACGCTCCTGTCATAGTTCCTGCACCTGACTACCGTACCTTAGCTACAGATCATATGGAAAAGAGTTTGCTTGCTGGAGGCCACAAGCCTTGGGACAAGGAAAACTGGACATGGATGAACACCAACGAGGGCGTAAAACCCTATAAGGTGTTAGATGACCTGACGTTTGTGGGTATTCCTCTCTTTGCTGCCGGTTGGATTATCAAGGGCGAAAAAGCCAACTTCCGACAGGACTATAACAACAAGCACAGTAACACCCGTCTGATCACGAATTTCAAGACTGGTATCGATGACTACACCCAGTTCTTTGGTCCTACAATGACCGTTGGCCTAAAAGCCTTTGGCTATGAAGGGCGTAGTGACTGGGGGCGCTTGCTGGGTTCGTCACTGATGTCGTATGCCATCATGGCAGGTTTCGTAAACGGTATTAAATACACTGCTAGTGAGATGCGTCCCGATGGAAGTACGGCCAACTCTTGGCCCTCAGGGCATACGGCTACCTCGTTTGTGGGTGCTACCATCTTGCATAAAGAGTACGGAATGACACGTTCGCCTTGGTTCTCAGTGGCAGGTTATGGTGTTGCCACGGCAACCGGTGTGATGCGTATCCTGAACAACCGCCACTGGATCAGTGATGTACTATCTGGAGCCGGCATCGGTATTATGTCAACAGAATTGGGCTATGCTTTGGGTGACCTTCTCTTTAAGGGCAAGGGGCTTCTTCGCAACGATCTGGACAACTTCAGTGAGAAACCCTCGTTCTTCTCCATCTCTATGGGTATGAGCTTCGGATCCAAGAGCCTCGGATTTGGGTATGATGATTTAGCAAATACAGAGGATGTACCTGTTTCCAATTTAACTGAAGACATATACAACGATAAAATTCATATCGACTTTCATACAGCTACTTCAGTAGATGCCGAGGGTGCTTACTTCTTCAATAAATATGTGGGTGTTGGTGGCCGTCTTCGTGTGAGGGCAATGACCGCAAAGGGGTGGTCTGATTTTATTTATGCTGCTCAAGAGGATCGTGAAAAGACCATTGATATAATCAGCGAAATGTATAATATATTTTCACCTGATCCCGTGACAGAAGAAAGGGTTGACGGATTCCTGGATGGAATCGTGAGCGATGAGGAAATAACAGTGGAGAGTGATCACCTGACTGAATTCTCTGCCAATGTAGGACTATATCTGAATCTGCCGTTAAACAAATACTTTTCTTTAGGTACAAAGTTTCTCGTCGGTCGTACGATGACCCAGGAACTCGATATCAATGCCGCCTATAAAGGCACGACCAAGGAAATGGACACACATGTTGTTTTTGATAATGGTTATTTGACAGATCTCAACCTAAGTAATTTCAGGAATGGTGAAAAGTATGATATTGAGTGGGATTATTTGACATTGGGTGGCAATAACTCTACCACTTTCGGCACAGGTCTGTCACTCACATACAATTACAAATCAAACTTCTTGTGGAAGGTGTTCGTTGATTATGACTACTCTAGGAAAACCTTCACGTTGACCTATGATCCCATGCGGTTTATGAAAGTGACCACCCCTGAGTTGAGTTCCATCATAGAATCACTGGCAATACCGCTCAACCCGATGTCTTTCGAGCGTGAGAAGAAAATGCATTACTTCACAATCGGCGGTTCTTTTGCCATCACATTCTAATATCAGCAAAACATGAAGAAATTTTTGTTGTTTATATCTTGCCTGTTTTCCGTGACAATGATTTCTGGACAGAATGCTTATAACGGTGTCCATAAATATGACGGGGAACACAAGAATGTCTTGTCGGGTTACTTGATGGGCGGATATAATATCGTATCTGGAGGATTTGGCGGAGGTGAGATTTCCTATAAACGTCATCTTACCGACCGCTGGCATGTACAAGCTGATGCACAGGTGCAGTTAGGAAAGCAGCTGTATTCGAATGATGTTTTAGGAGGATATCGTCTGCCGGCAGGGTGGAGCGATTTCTATTTCGATGGCAAAGTGATGTATAACCGATATCACCGCTGGAATACTAACGAATATGTTGGTAACCTTTCGATCACATGGGAAACTCCATATTTTAACCTGCGTATCGGTGAGTCGTACATACACTTTAAGACTAGAGATTTCGGCTACACGGAGCCTTTGACTTTCACCTTTGGTACAGGGGTTAACATCCGTCCTCGATGGAACTCGTGGAACATTGGACTCTTCTTCCGCAATTACGATGACTTCTATTATGAGAATTGGAACATCAACTGGGGTCTGAATTTCTACGCTACCTTGACAAAGCAGATGCAGCTTTACGGTGAGTTTAACGTCCGCCCGGCAGGAAGTATGAGTCAGCTCGCATCGAGATATGAAACATCTGGTAAGCTTGGATTAAAATATGTGTGGTAATATGAAGAAACTATATACTATATTGGTGGTCTTGTCTGCAATAGTCGTGTTGACTTCCTGTGAGAAGGTAAGTCCTATTGGTGTACTTGTTAGCGGCACAGGAGTAGAAGACCGAGTGAAAATGTCTCACCTGTATTTCTTAGAGCATAAGTTAGACATTAAATATCATGATGTTTCCGATCAGGATGAATATACATTCTTGGTAGGTGCTGACAGTCATCTGACCACAGATGTAGGCCGCTTACAAGAGATGCTTGACATCGGACTGGACAACGATGACCTGCTTTATGCTCATTTGGGTGACATCGCCGACACCAAGCCTGAGTATTATGTAACACTTGAGGATCTATTGGATGATTACAAGTGGAAGTATGCCAAGAAAAACTTTAAACCGAGATTTTTGGGTGGCGAGAATTATCCCAACGAAGTGGATGACCCCAATTTTTACTTCTATCTAGATACGACTCGTAATGTTGAGTACACTTTTGACGAAATTCGTCTGCCGTTCTATCCTGTTGTAGGGAACCATGATATCACCCACAATGGTTGGGCACTATGGTCGAATATCTTCCATTCCTCATTCTACGATGTATATGTGATAGTCGACAATGAACCATTGACATTTGATCATTTTATCTTCATCGACACTGCCAATGGCACATTGGGAGAGGAACAGGTGAAGCTGATAGAGCAGGGGGTGCTTAACGGTAAAAACTATACAGAAAACGGCTATCTCTGCCGATTCACCTTCGTATTCAGCCATACTAATATATTCCGTCCTTCATCATTACAATTTGCATCGACGTTCGCTCGTGAGGAGACCTTTTTCCTTCTTGAGCAGTTCAGAAAGTGGGATACCGATATTGTTTTCTGCGGACATGTGCACAAATGGGATGAACAGGAAGTGGGAATCACCCACTACATTACCCTTGACTCGATGAGTGAGCGCAATAACCCGAAGCCTGGTGACTATCTTGTTCGCGTTCATGTCAGAAAGGACGGAACCCTCTCATGGGAACGGGTGCACATGAATTATACACCCGGTTCGTGATTCTACGTAAGCAATATCATTGTGTCTTTCTGATAACTATGGGAAAGAGAATCTATATATCCATCCTAGTCTTAATGACTGTATGTGGAAACATATCGGCCAAAGGAGGCATCGGCAATTGGATTGGAAAACTGGGCACGTTCATTGACTCGATGAGTGTCAGTGGGGTTGACCGTCGGTATATCGATTCTCCCGAGAAACCTTGGCAGCTCATTGTACAGGGAAATGCCAGTCAGAGCGACTTGAAGATGAAAGCCGTGCTCGACGGGAAGGCTGTGTTTGCTGACGAGTGGGGTGATATCTTTTGGGAGCCCCGTATCAAGACCGCTCCTTCCGTCTATACTGGTATTTGGGCGGGTTATAGAGGGTACGGCTTAGGCTATTCCAAAAACGTGAGTGGCGACAATGGAAGTATCTTTAAACTGGGTGCCATGGGGGGAGCGTATGGCGTGAATTTCCGCATACACAAATTCCAGACCGATGAGCCTATCCTTAAACTGAAAGGCTATATGCCAGAATGGGAGGAGTTTGAATATCCCTATTCTCTGACTAGTCCCATCAAGGTCAGGGTACTCTCTTTTGACGGATACTACCTCTTTAATGGAAAGCACTTCTCCTATGCGGCTGCCTACGATCAGAGTGTCATCCAGAAACGTTCTGCTGGCTCGTTCATGGTTGGAGCCATGTATTATCATTCTACCATTGCCTACGATGAGGGATACGATGCTGATTTCATCTTTTATATGAACGATATCGGTCGTATGAAACAGTATCAGGTGAGTCTTGGCGGAGGCTATGCTTATAATTATGTTCCCTGTAGGGGACTGTTGATCAGTGCGATGGGGATGCTGATGCTGACTGCCTATAACCGGCTCGATGTGTGGCGCTATAACTCCCGTTTCCGCGAAGACGAGATCCGAATTCACAGAGACCCGGATACCGGTTTTGATGACGATTTAGACTTGGATGATGAGGAGACCATGAAGAAATACTATTCGCTGTGGCCACTGGAAGGTCACGAGAAAACCATTACCCATAGCCGTGTCATTCCTATTATCGATGCCCGTCTGTCGGTAACCTATAATCTCGGTGACTGTTTTTTTAATGCCAATGCTGTACTCAATGATTACCGCTTCAAACATGAACGAAACAGTGGTAGTCTGACTGAATGGCAGGTGAATGCCTCTGTTGGTTTGAGGCTTTAGAAACAAACATTATGAAGACATGAAGCAATGGATAGATATCTCAGATAACTCTAAAAGCAAGACCGCCGGATTTGTTCATCAAATCCGGCGGTCTTGGATAATATAATCCGTGTTCTTATAGTGTTAACACAGAATAATTGCTTTGCATCCTCACTTTGTCTGGATGTTTAATACATCCCAAATACATTGTGGAACAGATACGACAGGGCATAAGCCACAATGGTACTGGTGATCACACTGATCAATCCAGGCATCATGAACGAGTGGTTTAACAGGTATTTTCCGATAACAGTCGTTCCTGAACGGTCGAAGTTCACCGTGGCGATATCCGAAGGATAGTTCGGGATGAAGAAGTATCCATATACCGAGGGAAGAACACCCAGCAAAACCCAGCCTTCAATTCCTAAGGTATAGCCCAGCGGGAGCATAGCCACCACAACGGCACCTTGGGAGTTGATAAGTACAGAAACAAGGAAGAATGCGATGGCGATGGTCCAGGGATAAGCAGAAACGAGGTCAGTAAGCATCAACTGCATCTCCTTCATATAACTGCTGAAGTATGTATCAGCCAGCCAAGCGATGCCGTAGATGGCTACCACGGCTACCATACCAGACTGCCATACGGCACCACCCACAGCTTTCTTTGGCTTTGCCTTGCAGAAGATAATCATCAGAGCAGCAGCAGAGATCATGATGATTTGGATAACAAGGTTCATGGCCAGTGGTTTCTTGACTGTCTCAGTGACACCCTCCATCACGATGCCGGCACTGGCTAATTGCTTGGCAGTCTCAGTAACGCCGTCTGCCAGCGTAATAGAGGCAGGTCCACCCTTCACAGCCTGTACTGTGTCATATGACGGTAACAAGTTTCCACCGAACATCTGCACGATAGAGAAGAGGACGATGATAGCCAATGCACCGAGGAATACATAAACAGCATGCTTTGATTCCGGAGCAATCTTTTTGTCGAGTGTGGTGGCATTACTGCCATAGATATACTGATACTGTGCAGGGTCCTTCAAACGCTCCTGGAACTGAGGATCCTTGTCAAGATCCTTACCACGACGATAAGATGCTGTGGCAGCGGCCATCAAACCACACAGACAGGCAGGGATGGTCACCATAATAATCTGTAGGTTGTTTACATGGAATCCGTTGGATGCGGAGATGGCAGAGAAAGCCACCACGGCTGCAGCGATGGGTGAACAGGTGATACCCACCTGTGAGGCAATACTGGCTACACCACAGGGACGTTCTGGACGAATACCTTTCTTCAAGGCGATGTCACAGATAATAGGCATCAGCGTATAAACCACGTGTCCCGTTCCTACTAATACGGTGAGGAAGAATGTGGTGAGGGGAGCGAGGAAAGTGATGCGGTCAGGATGCTTACGAAGCATCTTCTCTGCAATCTGAATCATCCAGTCCATACCACCAGATGCCTGAAGAACACCAGCACAGGTTACTGCAGCAATGATAATGTAAATCACGTCGGTGGGAGGTGAACCGGGTTTCATGCCCCAACCGAAAACTAGGATGGCCAGACCAATACCGGAAATAGCACCAAGCGCCAAACTTCCGAATCTTGATCCCACCCAGAGAGCCAGCAATACGATAAGTAGCTGGATAACCATGGTAAGTGTCATAACGTTATCAGTTTAATAGATTAATAATAATTTCGTTTTTCCTTTATGTTTTGCAAATATACACTTTTTTCTTAATAAATTATTAAAAAGATATAGTTTTTTGTAGTTTTGTCGGTGTTTTTTTCACAATCTTGGATAGAAGTCTTTCTTGTGTACGAACACGGCTTTTGATTTACGTCAATAATAAATGCTTTTTTTCGATTTTCATTGTAAATATGGAGGCAGAATGAAAGAAACAGTGTACTTTTGCATAGCATTTGAGAAGAATGTTGCATTTTTGATATTATTAGGTTTAGTTTTCTATAAAGGTATCAAGATTCTTTCAGGATTTCATTAATAGGAAATAGACAAAGAACAATTTGAGAGAAGAAGCATAGAAAAAAGAAGCAGCGGTTGCAGTGAATGCAATCGCCTTTTTGTTATAGATGGTTTAAAAGATGATAATTTCTTTGTGGATAGGATAATTTTTCTTACCTTTGTGCCCCAAAAAGAAAACATATAATTAATTAAGGTAAGAATATGGCAAAGAAATTCGCCGAGCATAATGGTCTGAATCTGGCGGAGACCAATAAACAGGTTCTGGAAGCATGGAACAAGATGGATGTGTTCCATCGTTCCATCTCAGAGCGTGAAGGCTGTCCTCAATTTGTATTCTTCGAAGGTCCTCCTTCGGCTAATGGTCATCCTGGTATTCACCATGTCTTGGCTCGCACCATCAAGGATACATTCAATCGTTACAAAACGATGAAGGGCTATCAAGTGCACCGCAAGGCCGGATGGGATACTCATGGACTGCCTGTGGAATTAGGTGTGGAGAAAGAAAAGGGAATCACTAAGGCTGATATTGACAATCCTGCTTCACCGCGCTATATTTCCATAGAAGACTATAACGCTGCTTGCCGCCATAATGTGATGATGTTCACGCAGGAGTGGCGTGATCTGACTGAGAAGATGGGTTACTTTGTGGATCTGGATCATCCATATATCACCTATGACAACAAATATATTGAGACCTTATGGTGGCTGCTCAAGCAATTCTATCAGAAAGGACTGCTCTACAAGGGTTATACCATTCAACCGTATTCTCCTGCAGCTGGAACTGGATTGTCGAGTCATGAGCTGAACCAGCCAGGCTGTTACCGCGATGTGAAGGATACCACAGTAACAGCACAATTCAGGATTGTGGATCCTCGTCCTGAGATGACTCAGTGGGGAACCCCCGTCTTCTTAGCTTGGACGACGACACCGTGGACATTACCTTCGAATACCGCTCTGTGTGTAGGCCCGAAGATCGACTATGTCTGTGTACAGACCTTCAACCCTTATAATGGGGAGAAGATCAGTGCTGTGATGGCAGCTGCTCGTGTGGATGGTTATCTGAAGCCCGAGGGTGAGTATGCTTCGATGGAAGAGTATAAACCTGGTGACAAAGTGATTCCTTATCGCATCGTGGGTAATTATAAAGGCTCCGATTTGTTAGGCATGCGTTATGAACAGCTGATGCCCTGGGTAAAACCCTGTGAGAAGGTGGAGGCTGCTTCTGCTGACTTCGTAAAGGAATACGCTGCTGAGCATGCCTCTCAGCAGTTCCAGGTAGGTGGTGACACCTTTGTTGAGATGGAGGAACTGGCGTTCCGTGTCATCCCTGGTGACTATGTGACCACAGAGGATGGTACGGGTATTGTACATATCGCTCCAACCTTCGGTGCTGATGATGCCAAGGTGGCAAAAGATGCTGGTATTCCTTCATTGTTCATCATTAACCATGGTGGTGAAACCCGACCGATGGTTGATCTTCAGGGAAAATACTACCTGATGGATGAGATGGCCAAGGAGTTCATGGAGAAGTGTGTGGATCAGGAGAAATACGGTTGTCATGCCGGTGACTATGTGAAGAATGCTTATGCTCCTGAGTTCAATGTCGATGGCAAATATGATGAGAAGGCCGCTGCCAAGGCAGAAGACCTGAACATTGTGATCTGCATGGAGATGAAACAGGAGGGTAGTGCTTATAAAATAGAAAAGCACGTACATAACTATCCTCACTGCTGGCGTACAGATAAGCCGGTGCTTTACTATCCTCTGGATTCCTGGTTTATCCGTTCAACAGCTTGTAAGGAACGAATGGTAGAACTGAACAAAACCATCAACTGGAAACCAGAAAGTACGGGAACTGGTCGTTTCGGAAACTGGTTAGAGAACCTGAACGACTGGAACCTCTCTCGTTCACGCTTCTGGGGAACACCGTTACCTATTTGGCGAAATAAAGATACCCGTGAGGAGATCTGTATAGGATCATTGGAGGAGTTGTACAATGAGATAGACAAAGCAGTGGCAGCCGGTGTGATGAAGAACAATCCGCTGAAAGAGAAAGGTTTTGTTCCTGGTGACTATTCTCAGGAAAACTATGATAAGATTGATATACATCGCCCATATGTCGATGACATTATCTTGGTGGGTGAGAGCGGACTGCCTTTGTATCGTGAGGCAGACCTCATCGATGTGTGGTTCGACTCCGGCTCCATGCCTTATGCTCAGGTGCATTATCCGTTTGAAAACAAGGATGCTATTGACAAGGCACTGGCATATCCCGCTGACTTCATCAATGAGGGAGTGGATCAGACACGAGGCTGGTTCTTTACGCTGCATGCCATCGCTACGATGATCTTCGACAGTGTGGCTTTTAAGAACGTGATCTCTACGGGTCTTGTTCTCGATGCCAAAGGTATTAAGATGTCAAAGCACTTAGGAAATGTGGTGAACCCCTTTGCTGAGATTGAACGTAACGGTGCCGATGCAGTGCGATTCTATATGCTGACAAACACCCAGCCGTGGGATAACCTGAAATATGATCCTGCAGGAGTTGATGAGATGCGAAGGAAATTCTTCGGTACCTTATACAATACCTATAGCTTCTTCGCCCTCTATGCCAATGTGGATGGCTTCAATCCCAAAGCGGCAGCTGTGGAGATGGAGAAACGACCGGAGATTGATCGTTGGATTATTTCGAAGGTGAACTCCCTGATCAAAGGGGTGGATGCAGCCTTGGCAGACTTCGAGCCGACGAGAGCAGGTCGTTTAATTGATTCGTTTGTGAATGACGACCTGAGTAACTGGTATGTACGCTTGAACCGCAAACGCTTCTGGGGAAAGGAGATGAGTACGGACAAACTGAGCGCTTATCAGACACTTTATCTCTGTCTGAAAACTGTTTCGAAGTTACTGGCTCCGTTCGCACCATTCTATGCTGATCAGTTGTACAAAGACCTGGGTGGTAAGTCAGATAGTGTTCACCTGACCATGTTCCCTTCTTGTAATCAGTCGTGTATCGATCTTGATCTTGAAGCACGCATGGAGATGGCACAAAAGATTACGTCCATGGTGCTCGCCCTGCGTCGTAAGGTGAACATCAAAGTACGCCAGCCCCTGCAGAGCATTATGATTCCTGCTGTTGATGAGAAGCAGCGTGAACACATTGAGGCCGTGAAAGACCTGATCATGAACGAGGTGAATGTAAAGGAACTGAAGTTCGTGGAAGGTAGTGGTATCTTGGTGAAGAAGGTGAAATGCAATTTCCGTACCATGGGTAAGAAGTTCGGCAAGCTCATGAAAGGTATTGCCGCTCAGATGACCACACTCTCACAAGAGGATATCAAGACGTTGGAGGAGAAGGGTTCCATCACTCTGGAGGTGGAAGGTCAGCAAGCCGTGGTGGAAGCCGCCGACGTGGAGATTATCAGTGAGGATATCCCGGGATGGCTTGTTGCCAACGAAGGAAATCTGACTGTCGCCTTGGAGATTGAGCTTACAGATGAGCTACGTCAGGAAGGTATGGCTCGTGAGCTGATTAACCGCATTCAGAATATGCGTAAGGATGCTGGCTTTGAGATTACAGACCGTATCTGTGTGATCGTATCCTCCCAAGAACAAACCGATGCAGCCATCAAAGTGTTTGATGACTATATCAAGACACAAGTGTTAGCTGACTCTATCCGCATTGAACCGAATGACGGTCCTGTGGTAGAGTTCGATGACTTCGATCTGAATATTACCGTATCAAAGATCTGATTAAGATTATGGCAGAAAAAACACGTTACAGTGACGAGGAACTTGAGGAGTTCAAAGTCATTATCAATGAGAAACTAGCTACTGCGCGTCATGACTATAACCAGATGATGCGCCAGTTGATGAATGCTGATGGCAATGATGTAGATGATACGTCACCTACATACAAAGTGCTGGAGGAGGGAAGTGCCACCCAAACAAAAGAGGAACTGATTATGCAGGCATCACGACTGCAGAAATTCATCCAAGGTTTGGAGGCTGCACTTGTCCGCGTTCAGAACAAAACCTATGGCATTGACAGAATGACGGGTGAGCTGATACCCAAGGAGCGCCTGCGTGCCGTGCCGCATGCCACGCTCAGCGTTCAGAGCAAGATGGGAAAGAAACATTGATGAGTAGTAGCAACGGAAGAAAAGGCCTGATGGCCGTGTTGATAGTTGTAGCACTGTTGGTGATTGACCAGATAATCAAGATCTGGGTAAAAACATCCATGTGTCTGCACGAGAGCATCGAGATTACACCGTGGTTCTATATCAACTTTATAGAGAACAACGGAATGGCTTATGGTATGACCTTTATTAATAAGATCGTACTGAGCCTGTTCCGCATTGTGGCTGTCAGCGTGATAGGATATTATATCTGGTTGCAGGTGAAGGAAAATGCCCGCTGCGGTTATATTATCTGTCTTGCGATGGTGATGGCCGGAGCAGCAGGAAATATCTTCGACTCGATGTTCTACGGGACCTGTTTTACACAGTCAACCCCTTTCGAGCCTTCATATCTTGTTCCCTGGGGCGACGGCTATGCACCCTTCCTCAGGGGGAGGGTAGTAGATATGTTCTATTTCCCGCTCATCGAGACTACATTACCCGATTGGCTTCCTATCTGGGGCGGACAACCTTATGTGTTTTTCAGTCCTGTGTTTAACTTCGCTGATGCCTGCATCTCCGTGGGCGTTGTCTTATTACTCTTGTTCTTCAGAAAAGAGTTGGCAACAGTGTCGTTGAAAAGAAAACCGGAGGAGGTTCATGAGACAACAACTGAATAGCCTGTTCATCCTGCTGACGGTTGCCTTGTTTTTTGCCTGTAAGCCGTCAATACCCCGCCATGTCATTCAACCTGGTGACATGGAGGATATTCTTTTTGACTACCATGTTGCCGATGCCATGGCCAACCAAATCATGGACTCCACCCGTATCTATAATAGTGTGTTGTATAAGTTGGCTGTGCTGAAGAAACATGGTGTGTCAGAGGCTGAGTTTGACTCTTCGATGGTGTATTATACCCGTCATGCTGACAAACTGCATGAGATATACGAGCGGTTAGCAAAGCGCATGGGTAACGAGGCCATGGCCTTAGGTGCTGACGTAGGAAGTGTGAACCGTTATAATGTGGAAAATGGTGAGGCTGCAAATGTATGGATCGGTGAACGATGCTACACGTTTATTCCTCAGGCTCCCTATAACAAGGTGTCGTTTGAGCTTCCTGTAGATACCTCTTATCATAAAGGGGACCGCATCGTGATGGATTTTGATACGCAGTTTCTCTACCAAGAGGGAATGCGTGATGGCATAGCTATCCTTGCTGTGAGATTTTCTAACGACAGTGTGGCTACCCGCTTAATGCATATGTCTTCCGATACTCACTACTCCATGGAGATCTTCGATGACAAATTACTCGGTATCAAAGGGGTGCGTGGACTGTTCTATCTGAATCGTGACAGAAATGCTACGCAGACGACACTTAAGGTTATGGTGCTGAATAAGATCCGTGTCATCCGAGTGCATGAAGCAGAAAGACAGAAGAGGAAGGAACTGAGCGACGAAGAAAAACGCGATTCTGCCCACCGTGAAGCAGGAACGCCAGGAGGACCACCACCACCCAATGATCCTCAGGGTCGGCCTTCACCGCCAGATGACCGCAGATCCGATGAGCCACTCGTGGATAGGCCGATGGTCAATGGAGACCATCCAGTGCCACATCCCTTGAAGCCCCATGGCACACCGCCACCTCCACCTCCTGGAGACAGGCCCTTGCCAAGATAACATAAACAAATCACGCAGATAGAAGTACAGGGTACTTTCCATCTGCGTGATTTCTTGTATGTTCCTTATTCTGCTATGATCACCTTGCGGCTACATATTTATGTAAGGTGGCACGTACGGCACCATTACCGGCATAGAGTTCTTTCACCATTCCTTCGATCTGTTCTCCCAAACCTGCCTCATAGAGGTCAAGACCAAAGACGTCTTTCCTGCTGTAGAGCTTACGCAGACAACTGAAGTCCTGATCGGTTTTGCCAACCTCCAATGGTGCCACGATGGCCTGTAACTCCTCTAACATCGGATCAGGTGAGGGCTCGAAGGGAGTACCGTCATCCTTGATGCCTTTCAGGTAACGGGCATATCCGGCTAATGTCAGGGGGATCAGCTGAAGGTTACTCATGTCGAGACCGCGGGCTATATATTTCTTGATGGTCTCACCAAAACGGATCGGCAGCTTCTGGGAAGTATCCATGGCGATGCGCTGCGGTGCATCGGGCATGAAGGGGTTCGGAAGTCGGCGGTTGATTACTGCGCCGATGAACTCATAGGGATTCAGCACACCAGGATCGGTGACCACAGGCATGGCCTCAATGTATCCGATCTTCTGGATGAAGTCGCGCAAGTCATTGTCGGCCATCTCGGCAGAGATCAAGGTATAGCCCAGCATACAGCCATAGATGGACATGGCGGTATGGAGGGGATTCAGGCATGTTGTCACCTTCATCGTTTCCACCTTGTCCACGGTCTCACGGGTAGTATAGAGGGCACCGCCGAGATCGAGTGGGGGCCTTCCGTTGGTGTAGTTGTCTTCGATAACAAGATACTGCACTTCCTCAGCGTTCACAAAGGGAGCGGTGAAGGTGTGCTTCTCGGTCTCGATGTAGTTATTGTCTTCGAAACCGTCAGCAGCCAGCATCTCCTGTACCTTCACATGAGGTCGGGGAGTAATCTTATCAATCATTGACCAGGGGAAGGTAATCTTAGTCTCATCCTTCAGATAGTCGAGGAAAGCCTGAGGAGCGATACCTTCTTGTACCCAGCGCTCTGCATAGGCAAATACACCAGCCTTCACTTTGTCACCATTGTGCGAGCAGTTGTCCATGCTCTGGATGGTGAGGGGCAGCTGTCCTGCGTTGAAGCGTTCCAACAGAAGGGCTGTCACCTTTCCCATGGCGAAAACGGGTTTCTGTCCACGGGCCAAGTCGGCTTCGTTGAAGCTGTAGCCCTTTTCAGTGATGGTGAAGGAGATCATCTGCAGTGACGGGGCACGGAAAATCTCCACTAAGCGCTGCCAGTCGGGGAACTGGGGATCGGCCTTCAGTGCCTCGGTGACACTGGCGATCACTTTTTTCTCAATGGTTCCTGTGGATTGCAGACTGACAAGCAGTGACAGGTTATCATACGGTGTGTATGCTTTGTCGATCACTTCGAAGTCGAAGGTCTCTGCCACAATCACGCCACGGTCGTATTTCCCTGTATTCAGGGCATCATTCAGGATGGCTGCAGGGAAAGCACGGAAGATATTACCTCCACCGAAATGCACCCATGTGGGTTCCTTGGCAGTCCTCTCACGAACTTTTGCGATGTCAAATTTCGGAAGCTGGTATCCCTTTGCTTCCCATTCATTGGCATTGAACTGGCCATTCAGTATATCTGTAAGTTTCATTACTATATGACTTTTATTTGCTATACACTATACTTTTGATGTGAAAACACTATACTTTTAATGTGAAAACACTATACTTTTTGTGCGTCAACACAATCTTTCTATAGGGAATCTAAATCAGTCAAAGAATCCGGGTTGTTTATATTCAATGCCTAATTCGCGGTCAACGGTGGCGAGGATGCCCTGCACCTGACCGAGTGCGAACATACGACCAAGGAGCGTATAGCCTGCATTATGACCATGACTCGATTCATCCATGATGCCACCGGGCTTGTCGGTGAACGTCATACCATGATCCACTCGCATAGGCAACTGTGGGTTCTCCTGCTCAAAAATACGGCACAATTCGATGAGATCTGCCCGTCCTCCCAGATGTGATGCTTCGGTGAAGTCTCCATTGGGGAAGATATGACAGGAGCGCAGATGGACAAAGTGAGTGCGAGATGCGAATTTCTTGGCCATCTCCACCACGTTGTTGTAGGCTCCTGCCGACAGGGAACCGGCGCAGAAAGTCAGTCCGTTGTGCTTGTTGGGAACGGCATTGAGGAACCATTCGATATCTTCTTCTGTACGAACGATACGCGGCAGACCAAGGATTTCGATAGGAGGATCATCGGGGTGCACACACATGTTCATGTTACATTCCTCGCAGGTGGGCATGATGGCCTCTAAGAAATACTTCATATTGGCACGCAGCTGCGCCTTGTCGATACCTTTATAGAGAGCGAGGAAATCACGGAATTTCTGAATAGGTGCTTCGTCGTTCTCACTAAAGTTACCGCTGACGAAACCTTGAGTCTTGATGATGATGGTCTCCACCAACTGATGGTCTTTCTCTGGAGTCATCGTTTTGGCGAGAGCGTCAGCCTCTGCCAGTACGCTACGTCCTTCTCCGACACCCTTGGGGAATGTGAACTGTGCCCATTCCTCACGCGCTCCCTCACGTTTCAGGATATAGATATCGAAATAGGCAAACTCTGCATAGTTGAAATAGAGGTTCGTGGAACCGTTGGGGTTTACGTGAAGCAGGTCGGTACGAGCCCAGTCGAGCACCGGCATGAAATTATAGCAGATACAATGGATACCCTCTGCCGAGAGGTTGCGCAGACTCTCCTTATAGACTTCAATCTGCTCATCGCGGTCAGGACCGGCATATTTGATGGTCTCCACCACGGGCAGACTCTCCACCACGCTCCAGCGCATGCCGTAGCTTTCGATATACTCTCGTAGTTCGCGGATCTTCTCGCGAGGCCATACTTCTCCTAAGGGAACATCATGCAGGGCGGTAACGATTCCCTCCACACCGATTTGTTTTAGCATCGACAGAGTGATCTTGTCATTCTTGCCGAACCATCTCCATGTTCTTTCCATATTACTTATTTATAGCTGGTTATTAAATGTCTCAGACTGCAAAAGATAATGCGTTGTGTTATTCATGGTGGTAAGGCTCCCCCTTGATGATAGTACAGGCACGATACAATTGTTCGGCGAAGATCATCCTCACCATCTGGTGGGAGAAGGTCATCTTGGAGAGGGAAATCTTTTCATTACCACGCTGATACACAGCTGACGAGAAACCATAGGGACCGCCGATAACAAAGACCAATCGTCTCACTGTTTGCTGTTTTTTCTGAATCCATGAGGCAAACTCGATACTTCGGAATTCCTGACCGTGTTCATCCAATAGCACCAGGATGTCCTGCGGCTGTACCTGCTTCAGAATCAATTCACCCTCACGTTCCTTCTGCTGTTCCTCACTCAGGTTCTTGGTGTTCTTGAGCTCCGGAATCGTGATCAGTTCAAAAGGCATATAATGACCAATACGCTCCACATAGTCATTGATACAGGCCGTGATGTGTTTGTTGGTGGTCTTACCCACCAGAATCAGCGTTGTCTTCATGGCTGTCGGAAAGTGGGTGTGGCTTGATCGTTATTGCTTGTAACTGGCGGGATGCTTGACCTTGTCTTTACAAACAGGACAAAGACTTTCATCATCGGCGATGCCGTCGTATTCATGTTTCCTCTTGGGATTCATGGGAAACCATCCCTTTTGAACCCTTTTCTTCTGGGCGAAAAGCTCACCGATGCCCCAAAGGAAAGAAGCACCCGTCACCCCTAAGATGGCGGAAATCACAATTCCAGTAGTCTCCGACTCAAACCAGTTGGGTACGATAAAGGCCAGACTCACACATACCAGTCCGATCACAAGATATACCCACCAGTATTTGGTACCGGAATAATACTCCTGCTTAATCACCAGCGGATGGCAGAGACCAATGATGAGGAATGTGCATACGGCGATGATTACCCCTGTGAAATGCAGCTCCATGACTATACGATATACTGGTCGCTGATACTCTTGTTCTCTACCACACGACGGATGGTGTCGGCGAACATCTCAGCTACAGAGAGCTGTTTCACCTTGGCACAGCGCTGGGCGTAGGGGATAGAGTCGGTGAACACGATCTCTTCCAATGCGGAGTTCTGCACACGGTCGCTGGCGGGACCGCTCATCACGCAGTGACTGGCACATGCCCTGACACTCTTGGCTCCTGCCGCCATCATGATATCGGCAGCCTTGGTGATGGTGCCTGCCGTGTCAACCATATCATCTATGATTACTACATTCTTGTCTTTTACGTCACCGATGATCTGCATACTCTCCACCACGTTGGCACGAGCACGGGTCTTGTTGCAGAGTACAAGGGGAACACCTAAATATTTGGCATAGGTATTCGCACGTTTTGAACCACCCACATCAGGTGAGGCAATCACCATGTTGTCGAGTTTCAAACTCTGCAGATAAGGGAGAATAACGCCTGAGGCATAGAGGTGATCGACGGGGATATCAAAGAAGCCCTGTATCTGATCGGCATGAAGATCCATCGTGATGACACGGTCAACACCTGCCACACTCAATAAGTCGGCAACAAGTTTGGCGCCGATACTGACACGTGGCTTGTCCTTCCTGTCCTGTCGAGCCCATCCGAAATAGGGAATGACGGCGTTGATGCTCTGTGCAGAAGCGCGCTTGGCTGCATCGATCATCAACAGCAGTTCCATGAGGTTATCGGAACTGGGGAAGGTGCTTTGTACGAGGAAGACATCGCGACCGCGAATAGACTGTTCGTAGGATACTGCGAACTCACCATCGGAGAACTTGGTCATGATCAGTTTGCCCAGCGGACATCCCAGGCTCTGGCAGATTCTTTCAGCAAGGTACTTGGTGGCAGTACCGGAGAATACCATAAAAGGATTTGGATCAATCATATATAATTATTTTTTTAAAGAGTCATCATTCTTATCCCACAGCCTTGCGCAGTTTCTCAAAACGGGAAATCAGTTCCCTATAATCTTGCTGGTTATGGATGTCGAAACGGTTCCAGAGATCACCGCAGATCACCACACCGCCAAAGCCCAAGTCCTTGGCGAACCGGATGTTTTCGAGATTCATTCCCCCCAAGGCATAGACATGCCGGTCGATGAGTCCTTTCCTGGCAGCCTCCAGCAGCTGTTGCTCTGTAAAAGTGGCTTCTGCCTCTTTCTCACTCTGGCTATGGAAGATGTATTTCAGGAAGACATATTCAGATTTCTTCTTGGCTGTCTTGAGCATGTCCAGATCCATGCAGGTGCGGGAGAAATGACCACGATAGCCATCGGGTAGGGGAGCATCCGGGGATTCGATATGAATGCCAGCCAGATTGTATTCGCTTTTCAGGTAATAATGGTCGTGAACCATGATCTTGCGATAGTAATCTTCTGGCAGTAAGGAGAGCAGTCGCTCTGCATATATCGGGGCTGATCCAGGCTTGTATAGATGCAGTCTATCGAGTCCCTCGTCAAAGAGCGAAGCGATGATTATGTCTTCTTCCACAAAGAATGTGGGCTTTGTCATGAGAACGAGTTTCATTCGTCTTTCCTATTTGTCTGCAAAAGTAGGAATTATTTATGAAACATGCAATAGTCTCATGGAAAAATAAGGATTAAAAATACAAAAATAGGGAATCCCTCAGAAAGATTCTGAGATCATCCCTTTTCTTCGCCTTCCAACCAGTCATCGATGAGCATGCGGGCGATGGATAGTTTCTCGGGGATGTGGGGAAGATGCTCTTTCCGGAACCAAGCACCCGCCGACAGTTCTGAGCGTTGCAGATGAATCTCCCCATCCTCGTAGTCGGCATGGAAACCCACCATCAGACCACAGGGGTAGGGCCAGGGCTGACTGCCGAAGTAACGGATGTTCCGAATGTGGATACCCGTTTCCTCCATCACCTCTCGTTCCACAGCCTGTTCCAAGGTCTCACCTGTTTCCACGAATCCTGCCACGAGTCCGTAGAAATCACTTCGGAAGTTGTTGGCATGAACCAGCAGGACTTCATCTCCCCGATGGATGAGAACAATGACGGCAGTGGCCAGCTGCGGCCACACCTCTTTCCCGCAGTTCTCACAGCGTTTGGAGATGTCGGTATTCTTATGCATGGGAGCGCCGCAGACGCCACAGAACTGTGTGTTCTGGTCCCAATAGAGGATCTCATGACATTTCCCGGCTTTCAGGTAGAGGTGCTTAGGCAGATGGTAATAGGAGGCACGCAAGCCGCACATCTCGAAATGCGGATGGTCGGTGATGGGTGAGTCGATACGGAACGTCTTCACCTCGGCTTCCTCAAAGGGAGAGATGTTGTGGATGGTTGTCCAGGGCTTCGTCTCCACGGGCGGTTCCTCACCCATGGGGATGGTATAGGAGCCGTTGGGAAGTTTCTCGAGGAGGAGATCGCTCTTACAGAAGATAAACCAGTATGTCTTCATGCTCATTCTCCAAATATCAGTTTGCGGTCACGGGCGATGGCGGGCTCTGTCCATTCTGCAGGCACAAAGCGCCAGTTGTTATTGGGTTTCGGATCCATCACACCCGCTTTCTCTATCTCTTTCATCAGATAGAAACGCTGGTCTTTCTCACTGCGGAAGATAATTCTTTTGTCCAGTTCCTCATGGGGAATACCGGCTCCTTTGGTAAGCAGCTCACCGCCACCGTTACCCCGGTAGCTGTTCAATGCCACCTTATAGGTCTTGTGCTCATCAAAGGGCTCTCCGTTGCTCATCCTCAGGATGTGAACCTTCTGACCGTTGGGCTTCGTCACATCCACCTCGTAGTCGATGCCGGCAGCACTGTCGAAGTTGAAGGCAAGGTTCTTGAAGCCGAATCGCTGCTGGTCGTCCTTGGCATCATCGTTCATGAGCATAATATGGTCATCGGGTGATGTCATGGTGTTCACCCACAGGTCATAGCTCATTTCCAGATGTTTGCGTATCTCCTCACCGGTGAGGTTCATCACATAGATCTGATTCTCGTATTTATAGAGGTTGAACATGTCGGCAACCGTCACATCACCGGCACTGATCTTTGTATCGAAGGTGAGGGGAGCATTGAAGGAGATGTCTGCCCCAGTGATTTGCAGCTGCAGGTTCTGGATGAAGTCACTGAAAGCACTGCTGCCGAAGTAGCAGTCACGGGTATAGATGGTGTTCTTGAATTCTCCGATCTTCCTGTTCACGAATGCATTGACACTGTCGATGTCTGCCTGGAAATATTGCATGAAACGCTCGTCAACAGGCAGCTCGGAAACATCCACGACCTTTCCTGTCACCTGCTTGCCTCGAACCTTTCCGGCCTTTAACGTGACTTGAATCTCAGCATCGCTCACCATATACGCACTGCTGGAAGGGTCCAGACATACCACGAGGTCACCCTGGCTGTTTGTGACGATGTCCTGATGTCGGGTATGGTCATGACCATAAAGGATCAGGTCGAAGCCGGGTACTTCCTTCGCCACTTTCAGGGAGGCATCCTCCATATATTCATCAGTGGTGATACCTCCTTCCTTTCCTGAGTGGAAAAGGCCGATGATGATATCCGCATTCTCGTTCTTCTTGACATAATCCACCCAGTAGCGGGCACATCCTGTCATCTCCTCGAAGCGCATACCACTCCACAGACTCTCCTGCAGCCAGTTGGGAATAGCCGGTGTGAGCAGACCGATCACGGCGATGCGGACACCTTCACGCTCAAAGAGGGCATAGGGTGCCACATACGGCTTCCCTGTAGCCGTGTTGATGATGTTCGCACCTAACATGGGACATTTCACCTCACTGATCCATTTGTCATACACCGCATGACCTGTCTCCACATCATGGTTTCCAAAGGTCTCTGCATCATACTGCATGTAGTTGATCACCTTAGCGGCTACGTTCTCTATCTCAGGCTTGATGAAGTTACAGTAATAGCACGTGGGTTGTCCCTGCAGGATATCCCCGTTGTCGAACAGCAGCAGGTTCTTCCCATAGATGGCACGAAGAGAATCCACATAGGTGGAAACCCTTGCCAGTGATCCTTTCTTGGGCTTCCTGTTGATGAAATCATAGGGGAAGAAGCTCCCGTGGACATCACTGGTCTCAATAATTCTCAAGGATACTGTCTCTGTAGTCTGGGCCATAGTTGTGGTGTGATAGCATAATGCCATCAGGCAAAGGATGAAAGACTGTCTCATGGATTCTTTCTTTTAGTCATCATTCTGATTGAAATATTCCTCTAACTCCTTTTCTGCACTACCGTCGGTGTTCTGCAGGTCACGGATAATCACCCCCTGCTCCAGCAAGGCGATACGCGGACAGATGTCCACGGTGTGGGCCAGGTTATGACTGCTGATGAGGATGGTAGCACCCGTCTCCTGGTTGTATTCTTTCAGTTTGTGCTTGAGGATATTCTGACTGGAGGGGTCTAAGAAGTTGAAAGGCTCATCGAGGATCACCAGCTGGGGACTGTTTAATAGGGTGGAGATGATACCCACTTTCTGCTTGTTTCCTGATGACAGGTTCCGGATGAGTTTCTTCTGGCCGAGTACCTCTCCTCCCATGAAATGCTCAAAGTCGGCCAATCGTGTGTCAACTTGTTCCTTTGTCATCCCGTTCACCTTTCCTACGAAATAGAAATATTCCTCGGGGGTAAGGAAGTCGATGAGGAAACCTTCATCGATATAAGCACCCGTATGGACTTTCCAGTCCTCGCTCTTCGCAGGACTGATGGTGTGCTCCGGCTCGCCGTTCTCTTCCTGGGATGACGGGAGCGTGATCAGCACCTCTCCCTCATCGGCTTTCAACAGGTCGAGAATCATCCTGAACAGTGTGGTTTTACCGGCACCGTTGTTACCGACAAGACCTAACAGGTCACCTTTCTCAATGGTGAAGCTGTTGATGTTTACGGCGGTCTTCTCGCCAAAACATTTCTTTAAGTTAGTTACCTGAATCTTCATGGTTGATGAGTATGAAAAACAAGCAGTTCAAGAAGCCTGCTCAACTTCTTGAACTGCCTATACCTTATAATATACCACGGCCGTGGCATTTCTTGAACTTCTTACCGCTTCCGCAGGGGCAGGGATCGTTCGGTCCGGGCATCTTGTCCTTACGGATAGGCACACGGTTCACTTGCTGTGCTGTCTCTCGTGTGTCATGCTGTGCTGCGGCCTGCTGATGGCGATCCACCATCTGCTCCTCCTGGATATCGGCCTTCTGTTCGTTGTAACGCTGAGAGTGCTGCTCCGGTGCTGCCTCGCGCACTTCCTGCTGCTGGATCTCCGGAATCTGTCCGCGCATCAGGATGCTGGCGATGCGGTTGTTCATCTCATCCACCATGTCATCAAAGAGCTTCGCGCTCTCCAGCTTGAAGATCACCAGCGGGTCTTTCTGCTCGTAGCTGGCGTTCTGCACACTATGGCGGAGTTCGTCCAGGGCGCGGAGGTTCTCTTTCCAGCTGTCGTCAATGACATGCAGCAGGATGCTCTTCTCAAACTCCTTCAGTACACTCTTCGACTCTGTCTCGTAGGCTTCTTTCAGGTTACATGCGATATTGTACAGTCGCTTTCCGTCGGTGACGGGAACCATGATACGCTCATATTGTGAGCCCTGATTCTCATATACTTGTTTGATGACCGGGTTGGCCACAGACTGGATGCGGTCGGTCTTGCGCTTAAAGGCTTCCATAGCCAGCTGGAAGGCATTCTCCTCCAAGTTCTCACGCGGTTCCTCGATGAATTGCTGACTAGTAAACGGGCATTCCATTGCCAGGATCTTCAGGAAATCCTCCTTACAGCCCTCGTAGTCGTTGTTCTCGATGATGTTCACCACGCGGTCCCAGATGATGTTTGCGATATCCATACCGATACGCTCACCCATCAGGGCGTGACGGCGTTTCTCATAGACAACAGTACGCTGCTTGTTCATCACATCGTCGTATTCCAGCAAGCGCTTACGGATACCGAAGTTGTTCTCCTCCACCTTCTTCTGGGCACGCTCGATGCTCTTCGTCATCATACCACTCTCGATACGCTCACCATCCTTGACACCGATGCGGTCCATCACCTTCGCGATACGCTCGCTACCGAAGAGGCGCATCAATTTGTCTTCCAACGACACGTAGAAGACAGAGCTACCCGGGTCTCCCTGACGTCCGGAACGACCACGCAGCTGACGGTCCACACGACGGCTTTCATGGCGCTCTGTACCGATGATGGCCAAGCCACCTGCCGCCTTCACTTCCGGCGACAGCTTGATATCGGTACCACGACCGGCCATGTTCGTAGCGATGGTCACCGCACCCTTGCCGTCGATGCTTTGTCCGGCATTGGCCACGATGTCGGCCTCTTTTTGGTGCAGTTTGGCGTTCAGCACCTGATGGGGGATATGGCGCAGGTTCAACATACGTGACAAGAGCTCGGAAATCTCTACGGAGGTCGTACCCACCAGGGTAGGACGTCCGGAGTTCCTCATCTCCTCGATCTCCTCGATCACGGCGTTGTATTTCTCGCGAGCCGTCTTATAGATGCGGTCGTCCTGGTCGTTACGGATCACCGGACGGTTGGTGGGGATCTCCACCACATCCAGCTTGTAGATATCCCAGAACTCTCCAGCCTCGGTAGAAGCGGTACCCGTCATACCGGCAAGCTTGTGGTACATACGGAAGTAGTTCTGCAGGGTGATGGTGGCGAAGGTCTGTGTAGCCTCCTTCACCTTCACATGCTCCTTAGCCTCGATGGCCTGGTGCAGACCGTCACTCCACTGGCGACCTTCCATGATACGTCCTGTCTGCTCATCCACGATCTTCACCTCACCGTCCATCACCACGTACTCATCGTCTTTGTTGAACATGGTGTAG
>OCTX014546004.1_pt1 | contig 45162 bp, 41 predicted proteins | sample 1539691 | NCBI WGS metagenome assembly OCTX01 (sample SAMN02144231, study PRJEB22623) | gut metagenome | biome: sheep rumen | host: Ovis aries | place: New Zealand
ATTGTAAGACCGCGTTGCTGTAAGACCGCTGCGCTGTTGGACCGCTGCGCTGTAAGACCGGCTTCGCCTGTAAGACTGTCCTGAGGACTGGAGGATTCTTCTATTACAAGGCGGAGCTGGCCGTCTTTGTAGATATCGCCGGTAGTGGATGCGATATAATCCCGCAAGTCCTGTTGGGAAAGCGGGTTATGGTTCGCACCGTCTGCCCATGACGAAGCATCGTTCTCCCATTGATAAAGAAACGGCAGATCAGAGGGTTCTATTTTCCTTAATTTTACCATAAATTAAAAATCACGGGATAATATACATAGTATATTATAAGGTGTACCGGGATACGATATTCCCTCGGGATTCACCCGGGATGCACTCTGTATAAGGTCTTTTTTAATCAAAGAGTCGGGCAAAGAAGCCTTTTTTCTTCTTATGCAAATCCTCCATATTGCCTTGCGGCGCAGGTTCAAACGGATGTCCGGTATGAATCATGTTATAGATCACTCCCCAGTCCGGCAGACCGCCTAAGTTTCGGTCGTCGATCCATAAGTCCGCCACCAGTTTGCGCGGCGTATGATGTTCCGGTTCTTCCTCCGGATAATTGGAGTTAACGGCATAGAACTCCAAGCCTTTGGATTTGCAATAATCCAATGCCTCTTGCAGAAGTTCGCCTTCACGGACGGTCCAAAGGATTACCTGGTGGTGATCCTCTTCCTGCAGTTTCTTCAGGGTCTGAATGGCAAACGGAATGGGTTTGCCTATTTTCGGGTACTCGTGTGTCACGATCGTACCATCAAAATCACAAGCAATTATCATAAGGTTTTACAATGTAAAACGTTAAAGAGTTAAAATGGTTTCTTTTCAAGAAACGTTAAACTGTTAATAATCTTCGGCATTGGGGTCTTTAGGTTTCATCTCCTGCTCCATCTTGCCGAGAGTCGGCTTGGTGAAATACCACGCGATAGCACTCATCGCCGCCAGCCACATCATCGGTTTGTAGCAACCGAAGAGATAATACATTACGATATTCATAGGCATGGTCATTCCTACCATACAAATACGAGTCATTGCTGCCTCTTTGTATTTCTCCAATGTCTCCGGTTTCTTCCATTTGACCAGATACAAACCAAAGGGAATAGCAACCAACGTAAACCCGATTGCCGCATACTGGAGAATCATTCCTACCTGCTCCATCGGACTCACAGGCTCAAAATCCGGCTTGGAAGTGAGGTAATACATAACGCCCAGAATAATGAGCGTAAACGCCATGATACCGTAATAATACCAATTGAGGGTTCTGATGATTTTGTTTTCTTCCATAATTTAATAGTTTTCATCCCATAATGGGACCGATTATTTCAGTTGTCAGCCTTTAAAGTCTGTTCTGTTGACAATAGACCTGCCGAGGGTGATCTCGTCCGTATATTCAATCTGGTTGCCTACCGCCACGCCGCGGGCGATTTGGGAAATCTTAATATCTATTCCTGCATTCTGCAGACGGCGGTAGATATAGAAATTGGTCGTATCTCCTTCCATAGTCGTAGGCAAAGCCAGGATGATTTCATCCACTCCGCCTTTGGAGATGCGTTCCAGAAGCGAATCGATCTCTATATCCTTGGGACCTATTCCTTCCATAGGCGAGATAATTCCTCCGAGCACATGATACACACCGTTGTATTGTCCGGTATTCTCAATAGACATGACGTCCTGCACATTCTCCACCACGCAGATAATAGAATGGTCCCTGCGCGCCGAGCCGCATATCGGACAGATCTCCGTGTCGGATATATTATGGCATTCGCGGCAATAGATGACTTCTTTTTTCAGCCGCGTAAAAGCATTGGAGAACGCCTCTACTTCCTGGTCCGACTGTCGCAGGAGATGGAGAACAAGCCTTAGAGCCGTTCTTCTCCCTACTCCGGGCAGCGAAGCCATCTGGTTAACGGCTTGCTCCAATAATATAGAAGGATATTCGGACAATTTGTAATTTGTAATTTGTGATTATTTCTTTTTAGCCCAACGTGCCGGCAAGACGCGGTAAGGATACCGCTCGCGGATATTATCTGCGTTCGGACAGTCGCATTTATGAATACGGATTCCTTTTGTAACGGATACGAAAGCGAAAATAGGATCCCCCGGTTCGGGGTTGCAGCAACGGGAAAGGTTGTAATCCACATTCTTTACATTCATATCCACCTCAATCGCCAAGCCTTTGAGCTCCGACTTATCTACATACTCCGTATGTTCACGCGGAGCAGCCGGCTCTTCGTCCTTCTCCAGAAATACCTCGCGGAGACGGAGGATATCCTCTTTTCCCGTAGCGAGCGACTGGTACATATCCGACACCGCCTTATAGCCGAGTTTGAGCGCCATGCGGGTTATATCCCCTTCGTTGTACTCCAGTTTCCAGTTCTTAAACCGGCGTTCGATGAGTTCTTTTCCTTCAGCGGCCGACTTGTACTCGATCTCTTTGAGCGCCTGACGGATCTTGTTCTTGGCCTTGGTAGAAGCTACAAAGGTCAGCCAGTCAGCGTTCGGATGCTGGTTCGGCGAGGTCAAAATTGACACTTGGTCGCCATTCTCCAGTTTCTGCCGGATGGGGACGTTTTGGTTACGAATAGTACCGCCGACGCAGTGCGCGCCCACTTCGCTATGGATCGAGTACGCAAAATCCAGAACGGTGGCTCCTTGTGGCAGACGTCTCAAATCGCCTGTCGGAGTAAAGACATAGACGTCACCCGTATGCTGGACAAGCGAGCCTTTAACGCCTTTGTAGGACCAGTGGGCAGCCACTCCCTGTTCCGCTATCTCATCCATCCGCTTGGTACGAATCTGCACCTCCACCCATCGTTTGTCAGGCCCGAGAACGGTAGTATGAAGCGATTCATACCCATTCTCCTTCGGCACGGAAAGCCAGTCGCGCAGACGTTTGGGGTTAGGGGGAAATATATCCGTAATGAGAGAATATACCTGCCAGCAGTCCGATTTCTCCCGTTCCAGAGGCGAATCCAAGATAATACGGATAGCGAAAAGGTCATAGATGTGGTCCACGTCGCAATGCTGCGCCTGCATCTTATGATAGATCGAATGGATGGACTTAGGCCTTCCTTTGATCGTAAAGACAAAACCTTCCGCCTTGAGTTTCTCCTCCAGCGGCGCTATAAAGCGGGCGATATAGTCTTCACGCTCTGCTTTTTTCGCATTCAACGCGTGCGCGATATATTTATAGGTATCGTAGTCGAGGAATTTCAGCGCCAGATCCTCCATTTCTGTCTTGATCTGGTACAAACCCAACCTGTGCGCCATGGGAGCATGCAAAGTCTGCGTCTCACGCGCAATATGCCTGCGGCGGTCGGAGTCACCTTCTGCATCCAGCTTACGGAGAAGTTCCAAACGCTCGTTTAATATCGAAAAAAGGACTTTATTGCTATCTTCCATAATGGTTCTTTTGTCCCGTAAAGGGAATAAACTCTAAAAAACGCTGCAAATTTAGTGAAAAATTTCTATTTACACAAGTAAATACGATAAATTTACGATTTTTCTTGCACATATGCAATTTTTTTTGTACCTTTGCAGCGATTTTGTGCAAACTATTTAAATTTAAGCTATAATGAAAGCAACACGAATTATTTTAATCAGTGCGCTTAGTATTGCGGCGGTAGTAATGTGCTATTTCTGCGTAACAAGCGTCACCACCCCTATCAAGTTTGAGAACACACGTGCCCAGCGCGAGGTAGCCGTCATCAAGCATCTGGTAGATCTGCGTACAGCAGAAGTGGAGTTCCACCATCAGAATGGTCGTTTCACAGCCAATTATGATTCTCTTCTTACTTTCCTGAAAACCGCTCCGAAGAAGGAAGTGATGAAGGAAGGAAGTCTGACAGATAAACAACTTGAGGCAGGTCTGACCGAGGCGAAAGCTGTTAAGATTCTGAATGAAGCCAAGAAAAAAGCGCTGAAGAAGAATCAGTTTGAGAACAATGATGCCTTGTACACTTATATCTGGGAGAACGACAAAGATGTGATTAGCAACGGTTTAGCCGGTTTCCGTCGTGACACCATTGAATCGAATATGATTCAGTCGCTTTACAAAGGCGAATATGACGAGAAGAGCATTGACCAAATCGTTACTATTCCGTTTAGCGATGGAAAGCGTTTCGAGATCGAAACCAACAACGACTACAAGACGAGCCAAGGTATCCGTGTTCCTCTGTTTGAAGCACGTGCTCCGTTCGAGAGCTATCTGGGCGATTTGAACGAGCAGGAATTAGTCAACCTGGTTGACCGCGAGCAGAAACTTGAGCACTATCCGGGTCTTAAAGTAGGTGATATCTACTCGCCGAACAACAATGCCGGTAACTGGGAGTGATCGGTTTAGAACCGGAGCAAGATAACCATGCGGATTATCTCTGGGAAATACGGGGGGCGGCGGTTGTCGCCCCCTAAAAATATAACTGCGAGGCCAACGACTGACTTTGCTAAGGAGAGTCTGTTCAACCTGCTCAATAACCGGATGGATTTTGAGGAGATAGACATGCTGGATCTCTTTGCCGGAACAGGCGGTATCGGTCTTGAGTGTATCAGCCGCGGAGCACGCGAAGTAACAGCAGTGGAACTGGCTCACGTGCAACAGAACTGGATCATTGCCTGCTGCAAGCAGCTTGGAATCCGAAATCTGAGCGTCATCCGGGGGGATGTATTCAAATTTCTCTCTTCCTGCCGGGCCAAATACGATTTGATCTTTGCAGATCCTCCTTATGCTTTGGCAGAACTCCCTGCTCTACCGGATATGATACTAAAGCCTTTAGCAGTCAGCCATCAGAACTCAGAGGAGACAGATTCGATTCTCAAACCCGACGGATGGTTAGTGATCGAACATGGTAAAGATACTGATTTTACCTCCCATCCGCGACATGTGGAAACCCGTACATACGGAAGCGTACATTTCAGTTTCTTCCAATAAAAAAAGAGGCGAGCGCCTCTTTTTTTATTATTCTTATTAGGAGCCTAGGATACTAGGATACTAGAATACTAGATTTCAACGTATATCTCCAGCAATTTGCAGCGGTCATGCGGCTCAATGACAATATCATTGAGCGAAGCCGGTATAAGGACTGCTTCTCCCAAACGGAGGGAAACCGAATTATCCTCCGCTTCTCCGTCCGTAGCCGTTACCGTACATGAGCCGGACACACACATAAATGCCACAAACGAATCAAGGAGCATATAGTCCCGCTGGACGGGTCTGTCAAGCGACATGAGGTTCGTTGTGAAATATGGCGTTTTCTTGAGATTAACCGCTCCGTTCATAACCGGTTCCGGATGAGTCACAGTAGCATCCTTGACCGGTCCGAAAGCCATCACATCCAACGCCTGCGCCAGTTTGAGAGGTCTTTTCCGCCCGTCGTTCCCTACTCTGTTATAATCATACAGCCGGTATGTGAGATCCGAGTTTTCCTGGATCTCCGCCACAATCGTATCGCGGCACATGGCATGTACCGTGCCGGTAGGAATAAACGCTACGTCTCCCTCTCGCACCTCATAATGCTGCAAGTGCTCCGCCAGAGTGCCATCCGCGATAGAAGCGCTGATACGCGCGGTATCCATCTCTTTGTTCCATCCCAGATAGATTGCAGCATGGTCCGGTGAAGGCATGACGTACCACATCTCCGTTTTACCCAGCGAGTCTTCATGCTCAATCGCATACTCATCGTCCGGGTGAACCTGAATAGAGAGATCGTCAACTGCATCAATGAACTTCAGGAGCAAAGGGAATTGGTTTCCGAACGCCTCATATACTTTACCTCCCACCAACTCATCCATATAGACCTCCAGCAGATCCTGAAGCGAGTCACCGACATGCGGACCATTCGCCACCATCGTAGGATATTTCTCAACATCCGAAATGACCCATGCCTCGCCGACGTTCTCAAAATCAGCGGGCACATGGTCATACCATTGGGCGATAGTATGTCCTCCCCAAAGTTTATGGAAGAATTGCGGTGTAAATTTAAATGGATACAGCATTGACTGCGTCAAATTTGTAATTTGTAATTTATATTTTGCGGATGTGTTTCTCCCATTTCCATGCGGATGCAAGCACGTCGCGGATAGGAGTATCCGCTTTCCATCCAAGCACCTCATTGGCTTTCTTAGGCGCAGCCCATACCTGCTCGATGTCTCCTTCACGTCGACCTACTATCGAATAAGGAATTTTAACGCCGGTAGCCGCTTCGAACTCATGGATAAGCGTCAGCACGCTGAGTCCGTTTCCGGTACCGAGGTTGAAGACCTCCACTTGCTCGCGGTCTTTTGCATGGAGCATACGGTCGATAGCTTTGACATGTGCTTTAGCCAGATCCACCACATAGATATAATCGCGGATGCATGAGCCGTCCGGCGTGTTGTAGTCATTCCCGAACACTTTCAGTTCCGGACGCAGGCCAGCGGCGGTCTGTGTGATGAACGGCAGCAAGTTCTGCGGTACGCCATTAGGGAGTTCGCCTATCAAAGCGGACGGATGTGCTCCTATCGGGTTGAAATACCGCAGGATCGTTGCATGAAGATCCTTGTCGGCATGGGCTTCATCGCAAATGATTTCCTCGTTGATCTGTTTGGTGTTGCCATACGGCGAGAGTGCCTTTTGGATAGGTGCTGTCTCATCCACAGGCAGATGCGCGGCATCCGGCTGGCCATAGACCGTGCAAGAAGAGGAGAAGACGAGGTTCTGAACGCGATGCAGTTTCATAACCTCCAAGAGCGTAACAAGGCTGCCGAGATTATTGCGGTAATACAGTAGCGGTTTCTCTACCGACTCGCCTACCGCTTTGCTGGCTGCGAAATGAATCACACCCACTATATCCGGATAGTCTTTGAAAACGCCATCCAGATCAATGAAATTGCCGCAGTCAATATTGGCGAATTCAGGCTTTTTACCTACAATAGCAGCTATTCCGTCCAACACATCAATGGAGGAATTGCTCAAGTTATCTACGATAGTCACATCATAGCCCTGTTGCATCAGTTCGACCGTTGTATGCGAACCTATATAACCGGTACCTCCGGTAACAAGTATACGTTTATTTACCATTTTACCATTTACCATTTATTCATTTAAAACAATTTAGCAGGATATTCTCCTTGTGCGATTAATTGATTTATTTTCATTACCACTTGCGGACGGTCTTCCGAATACGTCACTCCGAACCATTTTGACGGCGTGTCCAGCACCTTGCAGGTAGCTTTTCCTTCTCCGATCAGTTGGTTCACGAGTGTCGGGATATAGAACTCCGATTTCAGTTCCTGACCATGCTGCGCAAGGAAAGCACGGAAAGCTTCTTCGCTGTATTGGAAATACTCCGGCGTGAAGCCCCACATGTTCATGGAAACCGGTGTATGCGGGTCCAGAGGCGTATCTACGCCGTCAACAGTAAAGACAATTGTACCGTTCTTGTCCTCTATCTGTGTGCGCTCCACAACATCCGTCAGATGTCCTTCCGCATCAGTAGCACAAACACCACGGCTGACCGATCCGTTCTCGCTGAGCGTATTAGCTACGCGGTATCCGATCATGCAGTACTGTCCTTTCTTGCCCTCGACGGAACGCAGGAAGTCCGCCAGGACCTGATACGACTCCTTGCCATAGAAATCATCCGCATTGATTACAGCGAACGGTTCATGAATCAGTTCGCGTCCCATCAGAACGGCATGGTTGGTGCCCCACGGTTTGGTGCGCTCGGGGTTATAAGAGCATCCCTCCGGCACTTTGTCCACCGACTGGAAGCACAATTCGCACTGCACTTTCCCCTCGTACTTGCTCAATACCACACGACGGAAATCGTCTTCAAAATCCTTCCGGATAACAAAAACAATCTTTCCGAATCCCGCCCGCAGCGCGTCGTACACGCTGTAGTCCAGGATAGCTTCCCCATTCGGTCCCAAGCCGTCCATCTGCTTGAGGCCTCCGTAACGGCTACCCATTCCGGCAGCCAGAATAAACAATGTTGGTTTCATTTATATTTGTATTTTAATATTAGTAGTCGTCACTCACTAACGGCTTGCACTTTGCCGCGCACTTTCTTATGCCTTATCCAGAGACCATACACCTCCGAGCAATTGCCGGCAGTGATGAAAGCCTTAATCTTGTTATTGCGGATAAAAGCCATGACGGAAGAGAACTCATCCTGAGTAAGAAGCGACTGTATCTCTACATGCTCCTCACCGCTATATCCGCCTTGCACCTTATATAACGAACACCCGCGCACGAGCTCTTTCACGATATATTCGCGGATGCGTTCCGGCTCCTCGGAAACAATACAAACGCGTTTGCGCTTGTTAAGCGAGGCCGTGAAATAATCAATAGCCAGACCATTGATCCATGTACCGATCAGACCTATCACCACCATACGGAAATCATTGATAAAGAACGCGGTACAGCATATAATGATTCCTCCGATAGCCACAGAAGTACCGATATCGAAATGGAGGTATTTGTTAACTATCTTACCCAAGATATCCAGTCCTCCGGTAGAGGCGTTGATGCGGAAGAGTATAGCCTGGCAGATAGAGAGGAGGAGCACGAAACAGATGAGGTCAAACCATACATCCCCCATGCCGAGTCCGCCGCTCATCACACTGTCTTTCACCCGCTCCATCACTTCGCCTGCACGACTCAGCACATACGGGTTTCCGTGTGCGTCCAGCACCGTCTGACCGGCTTGCAGCTGCGCCAGAATATCCGGTGCATCAACTATCTTATGCGTGAAATTGACATTCGGGTAGATGCGGTCCCATGCCTGGGTCAAAGGACCTAAGATCATTGCCGTATAGACCGTCTTGGCTCCGAACTCGTTACCGATCAGGATAAAAGCCAGCAACAGCAGAAAGGCATTGATTCCCATCACCAAATAGGAGAACGTATCGGCATTACCGCCCATCATCGTATTCAGAACAATGGACAGACCGGAGATAGATCCCACGATCAGATGGCTTGGCATTAGGAAATAATACACAGCGGCAGCTCCGATACTCATTCCGACAGTCATAATCAGCAGTTCCCGCCAGAACTTGAGTGTTCCTAAAGCGTGCCGGAAATCCAGCACTAACTCACGCCAATAGGCACGCGTGAAATACGTTTTAAACGAAAAATCTTCCATGGTATCAGTTATTTCTGCTCCACCACCACAAGCCGCGCAGTACGTCTTGTCGTTTGGCTGAGCATGATTGTTTTTCCGGCTTTCGCCTGCTCTAAAATCTCCGGTGTAGTGCCGCGTATCGTCAGCAGCGAGAGATTTTCATTATAGGTTACATTAAAATGCGTGCGGAGTTCCTGAATGGCTTCCGACACAAAACGGGTGTTGTCCACGCAGACAGAGATGGTAACAGCGGACGACTGGATGAGCGACACCTTGAGACGGTGACGATGGATGATATCGAATATCTCGCTCAGGCTCTCCTCCAGCACAAAGGCAAAATCCTTGGCACGCATGGTAATCAGAATCTGGTTCTTCCGCCAGATATAGACAGGCACCCCGATAGGTCCGACTCCGTCATCTGCTATACGCGAGCCTTCCGCCGTCGGGTCGCCGAAGGGCTTCACCAACAACGGGATATGCTTGTTCTCAAGCGGACGGATGGTTTTTGGATGCATCACCTGCGCTCCCGAGTTAGCCAACTCGACCGCATCCATGTACCGCAGAGAAGGTATCAGAACCGTATTCGGTTCAATACGCGGATCGGCATTGAGGATTCCCGGCACGTCTTTCCAGATCGTGACTGATTCGGCATCAAGATAATTCCCAAGGAGTGCCGCCGTATAGTCCGACCCTTCGCGTCCGAGTGTTGTACGCCGTCCGTCAGCCGTACCTCCAATGAAGCCCTGCGCAACCACTATTTGCGGCCGGCGGGGTCTATCCCACCCTGCGCGGATAACAGCGCTACTGACGGCGCTGTCCACTTTCGCTTCGCGCCATGTATCGTCCGTGCGTAGCAGTTTCGGCATATTCCACCATTCGACAGAGAGCCCCTGTTTAAGCAGATAGACCGCCACAATCTGGGTGGACATGATCTCACCCAGCGAGACGATCTGGTCGTAATTCTCGTCGTATGAACGCTTCGGGTCATAAGGGATCTCTCCTTGCAGACGGATGTCGGAACCGGGCTGCAGGCCAAGCGATTTCATGATCGCTACGTGGAAATCAATGATATCCACCCATTGCGCCAAAGCCTCTTCCTCCTTGCCGGCATCGAGGAAAGCCACCACGCGCTCCAAGGCGTTTGTGGTCTTCCCCATCGCAGAAACGACAACCATCAAGCCATTTACCATTTGGTCATTTACCATTTGGTCATTTAAGGCGAGACGTACAATCCGCTCCACGTTACGGACGCCTTCCGCGTCTTTCACCGATGCTCCGCCGAATTTATAGACTTTCATGGGGTATGGGTTACGGGTTATGGGTTAGAGGTTCGCCATACGGATAGCCGTATAGGCACCTTCTATTCCTTTGTTTCCCAGTTTGCCTCCGCAACGGTCCAGCGCCTGTTGCTTATTCAGAGTCGTCAGGACCGAGAAGACCACAGGCACTTTCCCCTGGGCATTCAGCATTGCAACGCCTTGTGTCACAGACTGGCAGACGTAGTCGAAATGCGGCGTGTCGCCCTGTATGACGCAACCGATGACAATAACGGCATTCACACGTTCCTCTTTCATAACGCGTGCAGCGCCGTAAGTCAGCTCTACCGCTCCCGGCACATGGAGGATATCTATATTCTCCTCCGGCACGCCGTTCTTGACGAATGTATCGACAGCACCTTGCGCCATCGCGTACGTGATCTCGTTGTTCCAGTCCGCCACTACAATAGCGTAGCGCTGACGTTCGAGAACATCAGCGCTAGGCAGTTGGGAAGCATCATATTTTGATAAATCCGTAGTCATAAGAAGTACGATTTACAAATGTACGATGTACGATATGGTACAAGGTACGATTTATTCAGCTACAGCGATGTATTTGTCGATGTCCTGTGCTTCTGCGGAAGAAGGATAGTTTTCCTTGATAGCCTTGAACGCCTTGAGTGCTTTTGCGTTCTGGCCCTCATGCAGATAAACGAGACCGGCTTTCTTCAAACTCATCGGAGCGATAACTTCGTTTCCGGATTTGGCAGCAGCCTCAAACGCTTTAGCAGCTTTGCCGTACTCCTGAAGCTCCACATACGCGTCGCCGAGCAGCTGGTGAGCAGCCGGATCGATGTTCACGTCGTCCGCATCAAAACGCTTCAGGTACTCAGCAGCCTCTTCGTACTCGCCTTTCTCGAAATAGCAGATTCCGGCATACAGCGCAGCCAGTTTGCCCTGCTGATAGAACTTGTACTCGTCAGCGATAGCCTCAAAACCGATGCACTCAGCATCATCGCCCTTCAGCGCCTTGTCGAAATCGCCTGCCATGAAATAAGCCTCGGCTTTGGCGTTCTCGTTGCTTGCTTCCTGAGCATGCGGCTTGATCACGTAGTTGTTGATAGCGATAACACCCATCACAACGACAGCGATACCGCAAACAATCCAACTGATGAGGTTTGCGTTGTCCTCAATCCATTTACCAGCGCCGGTCAGCGCTTCATTTACTTCTTGCAATTGTTCGTCCTGTTTTACGAACTCTTCTTTCTTTTTTGCCATTTTATTTGTTATTTTATTATTTTCAATAATAGTGTTTCCACAAATCGGCTGCAAAGTTACTACTTTTTTTCGATATATGCAAGTGCGCGCGCGTTTTTATTCAAAAAATGTATATTTTTACGAAACCGGAATTGGGATATATGAAAAAAAAGTATTATCTTTGCAAAGAATTTTAATCCTCCTACTTTTTTCTCTTTTTACCCTGGGAAGATAGCCAAATCAGACTGGTGTGAAGAAGCCAATTAACTTTTGGCTTCGAAAGGGAAGGCGTGCGGGGAGCTCAAGCCGACCGAGAACGTCGAGCTAGTTCTGATGAGATGTATATCGAAATCAGACTAGCGAGACACTAACGAGACACTAGCGAACCGAGATCATCGTGGGATTAATGAGGGGTTAACGAGGTATCAACGAGAACCATAACGGAGGCGCAACAACGTGCATTTTAACTCATTTAGCATACATCCGTGTCTTTTATCGCCCCCTCCGCGCAAGGTCAGCGCGTTGAACCGATTTTGAAACGAACTTAAAAAGTTCCTGTTGTTAAGAATAGGTAAAAAGTAAACTTTATTGAATTTTATTCACCGTTTCACAAATTCACATAGATTTTTGTGTTCATGCTTTGCTCACAATAAATATTATATAATATTATTTTATTTATTATTATGGGATTTCTATGAAGCCACACGGATGTGTGAATCTGTGAACCAGTGAATAGTTGCTGTCAATCAGCCACTATCAGACATGACGCAAGACTTTGCGCAGAACATTTCTTATTTTTCGCAGAAAGAATTTACACCAAGTAACAAAACATGGATATTTATCCTTTTTATTATAGTAATACAATACATCCGCCGTTCTTATTTCTCGAATACAGTTTGGAATCTTTTTCGGATGCCGGAGAGCGTCGCCAAATGAAGTAAGTTCGCACAGAGCAGTATAATTTATGTTTTTTACTTGAATATCTTGCGTATTTATATTCCCCTCTATTGTTGATTTTGCCCATAAATACGGAAGATTGATGCCTTCGTAAGTATGATTGTAATTATACATTCCCGTCCGCCAATTTACTTCCAAGAAATATAGATTACCCTGTTTATCCTGAATGAATTCAGCATCAAAAATACCACTATAATTTGCTTTTTGTATCAGCTGTGATATTCGTGCTTTGAATTCTTCGTCCATGCAAGGCTCAAAATACATGAAATGCCCTTTTGCCGGATCTTTATAATGCCATCTCTTCAAATGGGTAAAAAATATCTGCTCTCCACCTCTAATCGAAAATCCTTTCAAGTCCACTTCATTAGTAGAATCAATATATTCCTCAATCTGTAATCTGTCTGCCGCAATATCTTTATACGCTTCTTTTAATTCTTCCGGAGTTTTGCAAACAATCATATCTTGTTTCCAATGCCCTTCGTTAGATGTGATTGTTTTTGTAATAATAGGATAAGGAACATTCTTAGGTAAATCTCCTTTATTTACTATCTCATATTTAGGCACTTTTATGCCACATTCTTCTGCCAATTGACATTGATACGCCTTGTTAAGAAGTTTTATCAACTCCCCTGAATGTCCGGCATTATAGGAAATAAACTTCTCTTTTAGTTGGTCATAATGCTTATCATAAACCTCTGTGTGAAGTTCATCCGTAAAGAACAAAATTGGTTTTTCGATTTCATTTGAGAAGTTCTCTAATAGTATTGTCAATACTTCTTCCGGATTTTTAGCGTACCAAACATTAGTCACGTATTTACTTGTCTCTATTGGAGGAATATGGTTTGAGGGCGTTAGGCGAATAACATTTGATTGAATACCCATCTCACCCAAACTGCGTACTATGCCAAGCGCGTTTATTCCATCTCCTCTAAAGATGATAAATTTATGAGAATGCAAAATATCCATGATTACTTCATTTTATAAGTTTGCGTAATTTCTTCTTGAGTACGACCAATTTGCCGATGATAAGTCCGGCAAAATAGTTGTATTGGTTTATGTCTACAACGGTCATACCTTTGTACGTATTAAAAGTGTGCAAAGCTCTATATAGAATTCCTTTAGGATGGTTAATAGTACGAATCTGGTTTAGTTCCCACTTGCCGTTTTTAAGGCTGATTTGGCGTAATTCTACGGCTTTACCATACACATAAGGTGTGCTGATTTGCGAGGGATAGATTATGGTATTGTTGTGCCTAAAGAACGAGCCTGCCATGCGCATATTCTGTTCCGCACTTTCTATGGACTCGGAATAGATATAGCGGTCTTGCTCCGAGTTCCAGCGGTAGATGTCCAAGTGAAAATCATCTTGGCGCGCCGTGAAAAGTAAAGGTTCACCGAAAAGTTCTGTAATATCCGTGTCCCAAATCACATCGTCACAGAGTGTTTGAACTCGTTTGAGCGTGGTTTTGCCTTGCTTGTCTTCGATAAGTTCATACAAATAAAGTTTCTTGCCATGCGCAGATTCGGGATAGACATAGATATGTCCGTCTTTGCGCATGATATTCGGAAAACTGAGGTGCCAAGGTTCTTCGAGGATAACCTCAACATCCGTAATGGTTATCGAACTACGCGCTATGGTTAGTTTGGCTATCACACCTTTGTGGATGGTGCTTGGCATCGCTTCCGCCAGAACATAAATATACTCCGGCGTTACGTCCAGAATAAAAGGGTCTGCAAACCAATACTCATCCGAAAAAGGATTTGTAACTTTGGTGAAATGAATAGGTTTACCGGTAAGGATTTCGTCCATGCTTTCGTTAATAAAAGCCAAATCCCAACGGCACGATGTTAGTTTTTGAAACATGATTGATAGTTATTTGTGCGCATAACTATCAATCGCAAATTGGGCATAAAAAAGGTGCGAGCCTTTCTCTCACATTCACGGGAAGTCCGGAAAGAAACCCGCCTACAAACGAGATACGCCCACACCGTAAGTGTGAACATTACTTTGTTTGTAGCGCTGGAATACCTCTTTCGGTTTCCGTGAAATGCAATTACCCAATTCAACAAGAATCAGTTTTCCGGACTTTTTTCTTGAATGTGAATAATAGTAATGCTGTTATTAATATGTCCTTGCTGTTTTACGTCGGCAAGCGACGGATGAGGTATTCAAACCTTTGCGGCTGCAAAGGTACAAATAATTTTTGGAATATGCAAGGAAAAGAAATATTTTTTGACAAAAGGGCACAAAAAAAGCGTCCGTATAACTTTTTTACTCGAGAAAACTTCCAGAGAATAGGATTTGAGGCCTGCTTTTTCCTTTGTAATCCGGCCACCTCATCGCTACCGTGGGCAGGAATGTAAACTGCCCCAGTCGGGTCACGGCGTAGAGTACCGGCACGCCATCAGTGAAGCATTTGCACTCGGTTACATTAATTTTTGTTGAGTTTTCCGGTTCCTATTTTGTTATACGAACGCTCGCTCTCGCGTTCGGCAACAAGTGTGCTATGGTTTATACCGCTCCGCTAAATAAACGGGCAACTTGTGCCTCCGCTCTTCGGTCTGCAAAATTGCGTTTTACATCCCGAGGGGAGGTATGGAGATATTCGTTATTCGTTATTCGTTATTCGTTATTCGTTATTCGTAATTTGTTTTTAGTTCTGATGCCAGCCGATAGAAAAGACTATTCGGTGGGTATCGGTTCTTAAATCATTATACATTGCTGCATTTTCATGCGCAAAGAGACGCGGTTTCTGCCAGTTGAACTGATAAGCCAGCTGACAAATCATATGCTTACCTCTATAGCCGACAGCCAGCGAAGCATATTGCGACAGCGCGGGTAACTGATAGTAAGTATCCTGACGATCGAAAGACGGATCCATCGGTACTTTTCTATCTTCCTTGCTGAAACTGCTCTCGCATGCATATCCGGCATTGATATACATTCCCATAACCGGAATAACCTCCACTCCTGCACGGAGCGAATGAATACTCTCCCGCTCTCTGGCGTACGAATAGTTATATTGCAGCGCCATAAGCGCGTATGCTCCTACCTGGAATGCCACCGAAGTAGAAAGGCGGAGGGGTTGATGGAAATGACTGTCCGGCCCGCCCTGATCCGGTGCATAAGAATAGCGCAACGAGTCCGTCTGCGCAGCAAAAGTGCCGGCTGATGACATTCTGACAGATCCTACAGAAGGCGTCTGCAGTCCCACACCCAGACGGAGCCAGCGCAGAGGACGGTATATCACACCTGCCGTAAAATTGCACCCTGCCCCGGAATAAACGAGAGAAGATTTGTTCTCATTATAATAGTTCTTTCCTTCCGCATTCTTTTCGTTGAAATCCTCGGTATAGACCGCTCTGGAAGACCAGAGATAGGACTGCACCTGCAATCCAAATCCCACATACACCTGATCAATACAATTGAATGCCCAATGGAAGGAATACTGGTCCACATAGCCTGTTTCGGTAAGACTCAAATGGTTTCCCGCATTCGTTGCATTCGTACCAAACGGTATTCCCATCGAGACTCCTCTATCTTCGAGCAGACTACCCAAAGAGGGGCTGTTGTACGCACTCGCTTCGTAATTACGATTGAACGAATGAAGGCGGTTGTAGGAAAACATGACATTATGGAACTGGATGCCTTTTCCTATGATATTAGGCGTAGGCAGACTGATCACGCCCGACACCTGCGGCATGAAAAAGTACGTCCTCGCACCATAATTGCCTGTTCCCGTCTGGCGCATTCTATCAATCGCGACACTTGACGTAAGCAAGATCTCCGCACGGCGGTACAGCCCCAGTCCGGCAGGGTTATCCTGGACGGAAGAAGGGTCTCCACCGATAGCAGACATCGCGCCTCCCATACCCACATAACGCGCCGTACCAAGAATAGTGCGCTCGGAAAGGCGGTTGTAATCCTGCGACCAAGTACAAAGGGACAAAGTACCAAGTACCAAGGTTAATATGTACCGGAGATTTCTCATCGTTTGATTCGGACAGTAATGGTAGTATCCTGGACGTTGGTATATTCAAGAGAGGGTGCGGTCGGAGTAGCAGAACTAGTAGAACTAGAGGAACTAGTAGAAGGAGCAGACTGTTGAGCAGTCTGAGCTGCAGCTGCAGCCATCTGCTCCGCTTTATCCATCCAGTGGTAAGCATCATCCAACGGCGCCTGCGAAGCACAGGCGGTGAGGATAAAGAGCAATAAGCCTACCCCAACCCTCCCTAAAGGGAAGGAGACAGAGCGTAATATTTGGACAAATTTCGACATTTCGATATTTCGATATTTCGGTTTTTTGTTAAATCTTTCTAAAACCGATAATTTCGCGTACTTCTTCTATCGTTTTCTCCGCACGTGCAGAAGCAGCTTCCGCTCCCTGGCGCATGATACGGTCCAACAAGGCATCATCCAAGGAATAAGCGGTAATCTTCTCGCGGATAGGCGCTAACAGTTTGTTAGCATCTGCCGCCATCTGTTTCTTCATATCTCCGTAGCGGATCTCCATCCGGTTATAGAGGTCGTTGTAATACTCCGTTGCCTCGGGTCCGCAGAGCAGTTCGCAGAGGGTAAAGAGGTTTTGGATGACTTCCGGCTTCTCCTGGTTGAGTTGGGTCGGTCCCTGGTCCGTCACTGCCCGCATGATCTTCTTTGTGACCGTTTTCTCATCGTCACAGAGATAAAGACAGTTGCCCTCTGATTTACCCATTTTACCTGTACCGTCCAGTCCCGGCACTTTAACCGCCTTGTCTGCAAAATGGAAAGAGGCCGGTTCCTTGAAGTACTCCACTCTATAGATTCTGTTGAATCTACGTGCAAAGAGACGCGCCATCTCCATATTCTGCTCCTGATCCTTACCGACCGGCACTTTGTCCGCCTTGTGCATAAGGATATCCGCCGCCATGAGACAAGGATAGGTCAGCAGTCCGGCATTGACGTTATCCGGCTGTTTGCGCACTTTCTCCTTAAAAGAAGTGACACGCTCCAGTTCGCCCAGATAAGCGTTCATATTAAGATACAGATACAGTTCGAGAACCTGTTTGACATCCGACTGCACATAGATAGGCGCTTTCTCCGGATCAATGCCGCAAGCGAGATACTCGCTGAGGATCGTTTTAACAGAATTGCGTATATTCTCCGGCGTCGGGTGCGTCGTAAGCGAATGCCAGTCAGCAATAAAGAACATGCAGTCGTATTCATCCTGCATCTTCACGAAACTCTTCACCGCCCCGAAATAGTTACCGAGGTGCAAATTGCCCGTCGGGCGTATGCCACTAATAACTCTTTCCATATTAAATCTCAATCGGTAATTGACGATAGATCGGCTGCGAGAGAGCCGTAAGTGTAGTTGTATCCGCTACGCCCGGAATAGCCTGAATCTTGGTGTTCAGAAGCGAGAGGAGGTGCTCGTTGTCATGCGCAAAGACCTTAATCAGGATACCGAACGCGCCCAAGGTATATTGCGCTTCGACCACCTCCGGTATCTGCTGTAAAGCAGTAATAACCTGGTTGTACATCGAAGCTTTCTCCATCGTAATACCGATATAGACGCAAAGCTGGTAGCCCAATGATTTGGGTTGCACATGATAACTGGAGCCTGTAATCACTCCGTTATCAAACATTTTCTGGACACGCTGATGCACCGCTGCGCGACTCACGCCGCATTGTTCCGCCACATCTTTGAAAGGGATGCGTGCACTCTGAGTAATAATCTTGAGGATTTTACGATCTAATTCGTCAATCTTTTCCATTATTTGGTATAAAATAAAAATTTCTTAGCCTTAAAGGCTCAATAATTTGATTTTTGCTGCAAAGTTAGTGTTTTTTTTGGACATGTGCAAATTTTTTTGTACTTTTGCAGCAAATTTAGTAACAAAATGACACTTGAAGAGTATATTTCCGTCCATTCGACTCCGGAAACCGAAGTTCTGGAATCCATCACACGCGACACGTACGTTCATATCTTAAACCCGCACATGCTGAGCGGGCACGTGCAGGGGCGCGTATTAAGTATGATCAGTTACATGATCCGCCCCAAGCATATTCTGGAGTTAGGTACCTTCACCGGCTACTCTGCCCTCTGTCTGGCAGAGGGTCTCGCCGAAGGCGGCGAACTGACCACCATCGAGCATAACGACGAACTGGAAGAAACCATCCGGCGCAATCTGGAGCGTTCTCCTTTAGGCGGACGGATCCGGTTAATCATCGGAGATGCGGCAGAGGTGATAAGCCGTCAGATGTCAGATGTCAGCAGCCGGATGTATGATCTGGTATTCATTGACGCCGACAAGCGGGAATACTGCACATATATAGATGCCGTTTATCCTTTAGTGCCGGTAGGCGGATTTATTCTGGCAGACAACACACTTTGGGACGGACATATTATCGATCCCGCCTACGACAAAGACAAACAGACTCTCGGACTGAGAGCATTCAACGACAAAATAAAAGAGGACGACCGCTTTGAGCAGGTCATCCTCCCTTTACGAGACGGACTCACGATCATCCGCAAAGTGCGTTAAAGCGTTAGGCCGTTAAGTTGTTAAGCCGTTAGAGCGTTAGAGCTTCTTCCCATGTATAATCGCGTTCTTCCGTTTCCGACGGAAGGTATCCCATTTCGGCTTTTGCTTTCTCTTGGGGGAAAGTAAAATAAGTACAGGTACACTCGCAAAGGAGTTCCCCTTCCGCCGAATAGATTTCCCCCTGCACGATCGCTATATTCCGGCGCATCTCTTTGAGAAATCCGCGCAGTTTGATATAATCCTGCAAGGTAGAAACGGGTTTGTGATAGCGCATCTCCATCTTAGCCGTCACACCGGCTGTTTTCAGTTTATGGAAGACCACCCAACCGCATACTTCGTCCAACAAAACAGCCTGTACTCCTCCATGGAGCGTGTTGATCCATGACTGGTGGTTCTGCGTGGGACGCCAGATAGAAATGATGTCCTCTCCGTCTTCAAAGAAACGCATCCGTGTACCTATCGGGTTGTCGGGACAACAGCCGAAACAATTATATTCCGGCATAACGGTCCAGGGATTGATGATTCTTTTCATTGCAAACAGTTATCCAATGCGTCCGTAATGGCTTTTTTATCCAGATGCTGTCCGATGAAGACCAGTTTCTGCATTCTGTCCCCGTACTGGTCGTCCCAGTCTTTGCGGAGCTGCGGATCATCCGCCATGAGTTGCATCAATTCCTCTTTTGGCATGGTAGCAAACCATTCTCCGGCTTTACGGAGGTTGAATTGGCGTCCCGCCTGTTCAAAGAGATAGCACATATCGTACTCTTCTGCAAAATAGCACATGCCTTTGCAACGAATGACGTTTTGCGGCCAATGGGCAGAAACGAACTCATCAAACATGCCAAGATCGAATGGCTTGCGCGCGAAATATACAAAGGTCTCAATGTCATATTCCGCGAGGTGGTCATGCTCCCCGTGCTCATGATCATGGTGGTGATGATGGTGATGTTCATGTTCGTCATGGTCATGTCCATGTTCTTCGTGATCTTGGTCATCGTCATCATCGTCGTCGTCGTCATGGTGATGGCGAGCGTCTTCTATTTCCTGAATCCACGTAGCGGAAGTAGCGACCTTGTCGAAGTCAAAAAGACCGGTATTGAGGATCTTCTCAAACGGCACATCGCAGTAGTTCGTTTCAATAATCTCCGCGTGCGGCTGGATGGCGCGAATAATCGCTTTAACATGTGCTAACTCGTCTTCGCTAACTTCGGAAGCCTTGTTTAACAGAATGATGTTGCAGAACTCAATCTGCTCCGTTACCAGCGCAGCGAGGTCTTCTTCCTTCGTCACATAGCGCAGTTTATCGCCATTTCCGAACTCGTCACGGAGACGCAGAGCATCCACAACGGAACAGATACAATCGAGTGTCGGCAGACCGTCTTTAGCAAACTGCGGTACCATCTGTGCATAGGAACAGAGCGTCTGGGCGATAGGAGCCGGTTCACAAATACCCGAAGCTTCAATGACGATATAATCATATGCTTTTTGCGCCACGAGTTCGTGCAGTTGGTTAATAAGGTCTGTCTGCAACGTGCAGCAGATACATCCGTTCTGGAGGGCTACCAGCGAATCGTCTTTCTGGCTCACTACTCCGCCCTGTTGAATCAAGGAAGCATCAATATTCACTTCTCCGATATCATTGACAATAACCGCAAAACGAATACCTTTATTATTCGTCAGAATGCGGTTCAAAAGTGTTGTCTTGCCGCTACCGAGATAGCCGGTAAGCAGCAAGACAGGAATTTTATTAATCGTTAACATATGTTACGTAATCTTGATAATATTTATCTACAAACTCAGTTTGTTTATAGCGCTCACAAGTCTGGAGTACGTATGAGAGGATAGCCGCCTCACGGTTAGTGGTCGATTCCATAACGCGTCGTTGCGCGCGATCGAGCGATGCAGCAAAACGGAGGTATTCCACACATGTGTTAGCCACATGATCCATGATAGCCAGCGCCTTGTCAGTCTCTCCGAGCATGAAATACATCGATGCCATGGAAGCGGAAGTATAATCATACGGCACATTACATCCCGGCAGCTGCTCCTCCGCAAAATCAAGCACTTCGAGCGCCTTTTCGCGTTGGTTTTCCCGCAGGAGCTGTTCCGCAAGCTGCGCAAACATCATCCGGTGCGTACGACACATGCGCATGAGGTTCTCGTCAATATAGATACCGGGGATATTCATATTGCCGTATTTGAACTTGTGCAGCATATTCTCGTACATCACTTCTGAATTGACACGGGGCTGTCCGTCCCGGCTGCGAGTAGGCGTAATGCGGTATGCAAGTCCTGTGAGTTCCATCCAAGGTTCGAGCCCCAGATAATAGTCGTTTCCGACCGTTGCGCAGAAATACATCGGACGCTGCCATTTATTAGTAGAAAGCATCTCCATGATCATCATCTGCGAGCGGGTGTACATCCGCTTCTTCTGGAGGAAAATCTGCTCTCCTGACGGAGTCTCCACATAGAGCTGGTCCGAAGGAATGTAGTTGTCTCCTTCTCGTGTCTTGGTGCGCGGATCCTCCGAGCGCAGGAAATTGAATGCTTTCTCGACCGAAATAGGTTGTCCGAGACGGTTGTCCACACGCGCTATCTCATTCTTACCCGGCATGAAATCCTTGTATTCCCAAGAGATCGGGAGTGCTTCGGACTCATAGTACGGACGCTTCATCTGGGAGATATACCAGTCAGTCTGGAGATACGAGAGGTTGCAGACACGTTTGTCCGTTCCTTCTCCTTCCACTTCCTGGTTATACCAGAGCGGGAAGGTGTCGTTATCGCCGTTGGAGAAGAGGATAGCGTTGTCCTCGCATGACTTGAGATAGTTAGCACCGAAATCGCGGCACGAGTAGCGCTGCGAGCGGTCATGGTCATCCCAGTTCTGCGAAGCCATCTGCACCGGAACGAGGAGACAGAGGATGCTTGCGCATACTGCCACAACGGCTTTGCCGCTTTCGCTCTTCAGCGCGCTGTTGATCCAATCGATGAGTGCGAGCACGCCGAGACCGATCCAGATACAGAAAGCATAGAACGAACCGGCATACGCATAGTCCCGTTCACGCGGCTGATACGGCGTCTGGTTGAGGTACAGGACAATTGCCAGACCGGTCAAGAAGAAGAGCAGGAACGTAAGGGTGAAGTTTTTCCATCCTTCCGCATTCCCTTCTTTATCCCGTTTGGAGCATTGCCAAACCAAGCCTATAAGACCCAAAATCAGCGGCAGGAAATAATAGACGTTATGTCCCTTGTTCTCCTTCAACTCCGTAGGCAAAAGCGACTGGTCGCCCAGCATGGCATTGTCAATAAACGGAATACCGGAGATCCAGTTTCCTTTGGTGATTTCACCGTAGGACTGGAGGTCATTCTGGCGTCCTGCGAAATTCCACATGAAATAGCGCCAGTACATGAAGTTAACCTGGTAGCGGAAGAAGAACTTCAGGTTCTCTCCGAAAGTCGGACAATAGTCCGTTTTCTGCTGTCCGCAGTAGTCATAGCGAACCCGTTTCCCTTTGACATCCGCCCACTCTTTGTATGCCTGGACATGGCTTCCCTGCGAGGAATACATGCGCGGGAAGAGCATGCAGAACTGCTTCATATACTTATAATCCGTCTTGTATCCGGTGATGACATAGTGGTCCTTTTCTCCCTCTACTTTAGGAGCCGGCGCATACTGAGCATGCCCTTGTTTCTCCACCGGCACGCACATGTTTCCTTCGACGCGGAGTTCCACGGGCGCATTGTATGTCTGTCCGTAGAAGAGCGGACGGTCTCCGTACTGCTCACGGTTCAAGTAATACTTGAGCGAGAAGACATTATCCGGCGAGTTCTGGTCCATCGGCGTATCCGCAGCAGAACGGATGACCAGCGCAGCATACGAGCTATAGCCGATCAGAATAACCGTAAGCATAACGACACCGGTGTTGAGCCATCGCCAGAGCTGGCTTGGGCTTTTTTCAGCCTCTGCATCCGAACGTTTCTTGGTATAAAGAATCGCCCATGTGAGGCATGCTACGGTGAGCACCAGACATATCCACATACCGGTATTGAACGGACATCCGAAGACATTCACAAAGAGGAGCTCAAACCAGCCGATGAGAGTCGGGAATCCCGGAATAATACCATACAGGATAACCAGCAGCACCAAACACGAAGCCAGAAAAGCATAGATCAAGCCCTTCCATGAGAACTGATAACGACGGAAATAATAGACTAATCCGATTGCAGGGATGGTCAAGAGGTTCAGCAAGTGGACACCGATAGAGAGTCCCATGAGGTAAGCAATAGCTATCAGCCACCGGTCAGAACCTTCTTCATCCGCCTGCTCATCCCATTTGAGGATCAGCCAGAAGACGACCGCCGTAAAGAGCGATGAGGAAGCATACACTTCACCTTCCACCGCGGAGAACCAGAAGGTGTCGGAGAAAGTGTAAGCAAGTGCTCCCACTGCTCCTGCACCAAGCAGAGCGATGCCTTTCCAGAGCGTGTCGGGTTGCACCAGTTTCTTCGCCAGCGCCGTAATCGTCCAGAAGAGGAAGAGGATAGTAAACGCACTTGCGAGCGCCGAGAGGGCGTTGACACACATAGCCACATGCGCCGTATCGGGTGCAAAAAGGCTGAAGAAATGGCCCATGAGCATGAAGAAAGGTGCTCCGGGCGGGTGTCCAACGTCCAGTTTCCAGGCGCTGGAGATGAACTCACCGCAGTCCCAGAAAGAGGCGGTAGGTTCCATTGTAAGGAGATACGTAGCAGCAGCGACCGCAAAGACGATCCATCCGCAGAGCGTATTCCACAATTTGAAATTTTTCATTGTTTATTGTTAATTTTAGTTGTTTTAGCGGAACCAGTCGAACTAGTGGAACTAGTCTATCTAGTCGAACTAGTGGAACCAGTCAAAATAGTCAAATAAGCCGGAATTAGGCAAATTCGGTGCAAAGGTAGTAAAAAAAGTTGATATGCGCAAGCATGTATGAATAAATTATCACAAATAAAGTCTGTTTTACCCTTGTTATCTCGCACTTATCACGCACTAATAACGCACTTATCACGCACTTATCACGCACTGCGCGTTCTTTTCAACATTTACTGTATATATACATAGTATATATACACATTTTGAGGGCATTTTTTGACGAAAAAAGAAAGAAAAATAACATTTTTTATAAAAAGTACGCGCGCACTTGCGTATGTAAAAAAAATGTTGTATCTTTGCAGGCTTTTTTGTAAACCCTCCCCTAATCCTCCCTTTCGGGAGGGGAAAAGAAAAAGCAATAATTGCTACGGCAGCGCGCAGAGGTAACAGGTCCATGCGCGACAAAGGGGATGGGAAAAAGTTGAAAGATATTAATTTTAAAACAAATATAACATGATTAACGTTGGAATTATCGGATGCGGCTTCGTAGGCGGAGCCCTGAAAAACTGGTTGGAACACAACAACCCAGAGTGCAAACTATTCATCAGCGATCCCTACAAGGGCTACAATGACGACCTGAGCCATGTAGATATCGCTTTTCTCCAGATTCACGTACCGACAGAAGAAGACGGCACACAGGATCTGACCCTAATGAAAGAACTGATCAAAAATCTGCCGGACGTACCTGTATTTGTACGTACCACCATTCTTCCTGGAACAAGCGAACTGCTTTCCCGCGAGACGGGACACCAAGTATGCTACATGCCGGAGTTTCTGACAGAGCGCACTTTCATTGAGGATTTCAACAAACAGACGATGGTGTTTACGGGCGCACAGGAGTTGCTGACCAAGATTTTTGTAGGCAAGAAATTTACCGTAATGACGCCTCTGGAGGCAGAATTGACCAAATACATGCACAATGTGTTCGGGGCGTACAAAGTGACCTACTTTAACGCGTGCCGCGAGTATTGCGAGCAGATGGGTGCAGACTGGCGGAAGGTGCATACGGGCATTCTGTTGTCCGGATACATCAACGACACACACACTTATGTTCCCGGACCCGACGGCAAATACGGATACGGCGGCAAGTGTTTCCCGAAAGATGTGAACGCGTTCGCAGAAATGACGAAAGGTACGCCGCTTGGTGTATTGCTGGAGCATTTGCATGAGTTGAATGTACACTTTAGAGGCGTGGAAGAGCATATTTAATTGAGAATTGAGATTTTAAAGAAAATAAACAAAGATAAACCCTTTTGAAGGCTTTTGAGCTTCGCTCTATGCGTATTTTGCCGGTAAAAACTCCTCGTGAGTAAACTCCCGGATAGTTTTTACCATCAAACTCCGCTACTCTGCGAGTAAAAGCCTTCAAAAGCAATAAACATAAATAAACATTGTTATATCAAGTTTAAAATGAAGATAGCAATCGCAGGAACGGGATATGTGGGTTTGAGTATTGCAACTTTGCTTGCTCAACACAATGAGGTGACGGCAGTTGATATTATCCCTGAAAAAGTGGATATGATCAATCGTCGGCAGTCGCCTATTCAGGATGAGTACATCGAAAAATACTTCGAGAAGGATGCAAATGAAAGGAAGAAGGGAGAAGGCTTTTTTCTGAATCTGGCGGCGACGATGGATGCAGAAGCGGCTTATAAGGACGCGGCATTCGTGGTGATCGCCGCTCCGACGAACTATGACCCGCATCGCAATTATTTTGACACCTCGGCCGTAGAAAACGTGATCGAGACCGTTTTGCGAATCAATCCAGATGCGATCATGGTAATCAAATCAACCGTTCCGGTAGGTTATACCGCTTCCGTCCGGGAGAAATACCATTGCCGCAATATCCTTTTCTCGCCGGAGTTCCTGCGCGAGAGCAAGGCTCTGGAGGATAACCTGTACCCCAGCCGGATTATTGTAGGAACCGTTTTGAGCGAAGACAAGCTTGTGGAAAAAGCAAAGCAGTTTGCTTCGCTATTGCAGGAAGGTGCGCTCAAAGAGCATATCGAGACGCGCATCATGGGTCTGACAGAAGCCGAAGCGGTCAAACTGTTTGCCAACACGTATCTGGCACTCCGCGTAAGCTATTTCAACGAACTGGACACATACGCCGAGATGAAAGGGCTCGACACGAAAGCAATTATCGACGGCGTTTGTCTTGACCCGCGTATCGGCACGCACTACAACAACCCTTCTTTCGGCTACGGCGGCTACTGCCTTCCGAAAGACACCAAACAGTTATTGGCGAACTATCAGGACGTGCCGGAGAATCTGATTGAGGCGATTGTAGAGAGCAACCGGACGCGGAAGGATTTTATCGCCGACCGCGTACTGGCTATGGCCGGATACTATGATTATTATCAGCACGGCGATTTTGACCGCTCCAACGAGCATCCATGCGTCATCGGCGTTTACCGCCTGACGATGAAATCCAACAGCGACAATTTCCGCCAGAGCAGTATCCAAGGCATTATGAAACGCGTGAAAGCCAAAGGTGCACAAGTAATTATCTATGAGCCGACGTTAGAGAACGGAACGACGTTTTTCGGCAGCGAAGTGGTGAATAATCTTGAAGAATTCAAGCTTCGCAGCCAAGCCATCATTGCAAACCGGTATGATGCGTGTCTGGACGACGTGAAAGAAAAAGTATATACAAGGGATATTTTCCGGAGAGATTAAACGAATTGAGAATTGAGAGTTGAGAATTGAGAGTTGAGAATTGAGAGTTGGCTGAGAAGGTAGAACATATCGGAAAAAAAGAGATAGCTTGGAGCTATATCGGCACCGTCTTTATGATTGGAGCAGGAGTCATTCTGCTACCTTTCATCCTGAACAAGATGCCGCAAGAGACCGTAGGAATCTGGAACATCTTCCAGACCATTACGGCGCTTGTTCTGCTCCTTGATTTCGGTTTCCGTCCGACCTTTGCGCGCAACATCAGTTATATCTTCTCCGGCGTCAAGACCCTGCAGCGCGACGGTGTGCAGCATACCACGGAAGATGCGGCGGTTGATTACAGTCTGCTCAAAGGAACGCTCCTCGCCATGCGCCGTTTCTACCGATGGATGGCATTCGTTGTCTTCGGTTTGTTAGTTACTGCCGGAACTGCCTATTTCTACTATATCCTGCAGAAATACTCCGGCGACAGACAGGACGCCATGATTGCATGGGTGCTACTGATTGCCATCAACTGCTATAACCTATACACTTTCTATTACGACGCGCTCCTGATGGGGAAAGGGTATGTGCGGCAGAACCAGCAGATCAATATTCTCGGACAGGCTATTTACGTAGGATTAGCAATCGGGTTGATATATGCCGGTTTCGGACTGACCGCTATCGTAGGTTCACAACTGATTTCGACAATCATCCGGCGCGTGTTGAGTTACCGCGTGTTCTTTACACAAGAGATGAAAAGCCGGTTAGCCGCTTCGGAAGTGCAGGAACCCAAAGACATTCTCAGAGCCATCAGCCCCAATGCAATCAAGATCGGTTTGACGCAAGCCGGCGGATTTCTGGTAAACAAATCAGCCATACTAATCGGTTCTGCATTCTTGACGCTGGAAGAAGTAGCCTGTTATGGCATTACCTTGCAAGTGATGGATATACTGGCACGATGCGCTATGGTGTTCTACCAGTCGTACCTACCTAAGCTGGCGCAATGCCGGACGGAGAATGACTTAGCGGGCCTGAGAAGGTATTACCTACTCTGCACAGGAAGCATGATAGCTGTATTTATAGCAGGTGGTGTTGCATGGGTGTTCCTCGGGAATTGGGCATTGGACCTGATTCACAGCCAGACACACTTTCTACCGACCGCTATGCTATGCGTGATGCTTTTTATCGGTCTATTGGAACACAATCATGCCCAGTCGGCAGGATTTATCATGGCGGATAACCGGATTCCGTTCTTTATTCCGTCTCTGGCAAGCGGAGCGGCAACGGTTGTATTGCTATGGCTGTTCCTGAGTCCGTTGCAAATGGGTGTCTGGGGACTGATCTTAGCACCGGGAATCGCCCAACTGGCATACCAGAACTGGAAATGGCCAAGTGTTGTCATCAAAGAACTATGGGGCAAATGAAAGAGTTATCCGTTGTCATAGTAACCTATAATTCCGAACCGGATATCTACGGGTGTCTGGATGCGCTTTTTGCCCATAACGATATAGGCGATGCGTTGGAGGTGATTGTGGTGGATAATAACAGCCGCGATTTTACACACCTGCGAGATGAGATTGCGCGGCTGTACGGCGAAAAAGTAATCGTGCTGAGCAATTCCCAAAACGGCGGTTACGGTCAGGGAAACAACATCGGCATCCGTCATGCGACATCACCTGTTATCATGATCATGAATCCGGATGTGAGAATCATACAAATCTCGCTGAAAGACATTGTGGCACAATACAAAGAAGACGCAAATCTGGCGATATTAGGATTCAAGCAAATCGTCAATATGGCAGGCAAAAGAGGCTCCTCTTTCTCGCTCTTAAACCATTATCCAGGTTTCGTGCGACTGGTAGGAGGTATATTGGCAAACAGACTGGATTGTTTCTGCTGGAAGCACATGTATTTCTGCGGCGCATGTTTTTGCGTGCGCAAAGCAATGTTTGAAAAAGCAGGACTATTCGACGAACATATATTCCTGTATGGCGAAGAGAATGACATTCATTACCGGATACACACCTCTTGTCCTCAAACGCACGATCTATATTGGAGAAAGAGTATATACCTGCATCCCACAGAAAACAGACCTTATTCGGAAAAGGCCGTACAAATGCGCATTCAATCCAACGAATATGTGATGCAACAACAAGGACGCGCAAAAGGCACCTATATCCGCAGCGAGGAAGATAGAGTCAAATGGGGGAAAAGATTATTCGGGAATGCTAAATAGAGAACGCATCATAGAACGCTTGCAATGGCTGATACTGCTGTTGTTATTTGCTTACGACGGGTTCACGTACCTGCCGGAAGAGAGTAATTTTGCTCTGATAAAGAGCGCATATTATGTATTGATTTTCATTGCGTTCCTTTTTATCATTACCTTGCAGATGCGTTCAGGAAAAGTGGAATTCCGGCGCATAGGAAACCTTTCTTTTCTCATACAACTGTTCATTTGGCTATATTTTTTGCGGGTATATTATGATTTCATGATTACAGGCGTAAAACAAGAGATAGTGACCAATCCTTTTGCTGCGGTATTCCTATATGCCAATGCGGCTATTGTACCATTCTACGGGTTCGCTTTCTTCCGGTGGGAAGGAATGGATTTGCGCAAACTGAATACAGCCTTACTATTCATTTTTCTGGCAATGGGAATGGTCAGTTTATCATATATTTTAACTGGTAAAGCATTGGAATACATCGGCGCTGATGGTCGTTTTATGGGAAACGAGTCAATGGACACGATTGCCTTCGGCCATTTGGGCACCACCATTACCATCTTGGCACTGTCTTTGTTCTATCAGCGCGACATCCGGCTATGGCATAAACTGGTAAGCGCTTTTGCTATCGTTGTAGGTTTGTTCGTATCCATAGCAGCCGGTTCACGCGGAGCTCTTGTTGCCCTCATTGTTTGCTTTATTGCCTATTTGTACATGAACGGACACAAGATGAAAATCCTCATCGGATTGCCTGTCTTAGCAGGATTATTTATATTGCTTCTGCCTATATTGAATGACATATTGATCTCCTATGACAACCAGGCTTTGGACCGCTTGTACAACTCTATCTACGATCCTAACAGCATGGAAGCAGGCGTGACCAGCGGACGGGATGTGCTATACCAGCATGCCTTTGAGAATATATGGGAGAACCCCTTTGTAGGTTCATCTCTTTTTATCAAAGGCGAATATGTACATAACAGCGTCTTGGAGGCCTTTTTAGGAACCGGTATTTTCGGCGGGGCACTCTTTGTTGTTATTATTATTAGCGTACTTATTTCTGCATTTCGGATGGGAGAGCAGGACAAACGGTATCTTTTTGTTTCGCTGTTGTTTATCCAATATTTGACATACAGTCTGTTCTCGCGAACGCTTAGTATGCTGCCTTTGTTTTGGCTGTCGATGTATTTAGTATTATTTCTCTATGCACGTAAAAACGACTTAACAGCATGAAAATTCATATCCTGACATCTTGCTTCTATCCGGAGTTACACCCAAGGGCTTTCAGAGCCTTTGAGTTAGCACGTGCTTTTGCGCGTCAGGGAGATGATGTCCTTGTATCCGTTTTGACGCAGGTCAACGGCGTTGATTACAAGAAGATGCAGGAAGAGTATGGTTTTCGGGTAGATGTATTGGGAATATACCAACGGGAGATCGGCGAAACCGGACAAACGGGACTTTCTTTTAACTCTACCAATCCGGTTTTACAGCTCATGCACCGCTTGTTCCGCCTTGGTGTCGAGTACTTTCTTGCTGGCAACTTATTCCACCATGCACGAAAAATAGCAGACCATATAACCATCTCGGAAGATACCGATTTGTTTATTGCGCTCTCTACCCCATTTATGGATGTTTTAGCAGGCGCGTTGTATCGCAGAAAAAATGGCCTGAATAATACTATTTTTATTGCTGACAGCGGCGATCCCTTCAGTGGCAGTCAGCAGACGAAACGGGCTATATATATGCGATGGCTGGAGAAATGGGTGTATCGGTTCTATGATTTCCTTACGATACCGACCGAAGGCGCTATTCCGGCATATAATAAAGTGATAGAGAGGGAGAAAATTCGTATTATCCCGCAGGGTTTTGATTTTGGAGCTACACCTATTCAAGAATATAAAAAGAATGCTGTCCCGACATTTGCTTACGCGGGTGTGTTCTATAAAGATATACGTAATCCGGAGTTTCTCTTGCACTACTTGGCAGAGCAAAAAATGGATTTTAGGTTTTATATTTACCTGCGGCATCAGGATGCGGAGACAGAGACCATTCTCAATCACTACAGACCCGCATTAGGGAAACGACTGATTATAAAATATGGTATCGAACGCAAACAATTGATCTGCGAACTAAGCACATACGATTTTCTGGTCAATGTAGGAAATAATAACAGTACCCAACTGCCATCCAAACTGATAGACTATGGTATTACCCGGCGTCCGGTATTCCATTGCACAGCCGATCATTTTGACAAGAAGATGTGGGAAGAGTTCATGCAGGGCGATTTCCATCAGGCGCGAGAAATCGATATTGCTCCATATGCAATAGAAACTATTATAAAACAACTGAAGGCTCTACGATGAAAAAGATACTAATTATATGTGTAACATACCATTCCGACAAGGAACTCCAAGCATTCATGGAGTCTGTTCATCGCGCAGCGGAACGTGTAGAGGGGAAAATGGAGGTTAATCTTCAAGTAGCAGATAACGGGAAAGAAAACTTAGGTTACCTGGGCGGTGCGCTTCCTATATATAACAAGTACGCAAAGGAATACGACTACGTATCCATCTCGAATGTCGATCTGGAGTTAGCGCCCGATTTCTTTGAGCAGTTGCTACGTGTCGACACAAAAGGTTTGGGATGGATTGCGCCGGATATCTACACCGCTAAGATCGACCGTCACGAGAACCCGTACATGCTCTATCGGCCGAGCAAACGCAATTTCCTTATCTGGAATATAATTTATAGCAGTATCTGGATATACAAGCTTTACCACAAATTATACGTCATCAAAAGCCACAAGAAAAAGACATTATTCCAAACTTGCGACATCTATGCCGGACATGGATCGTTTATGCTATTTACCAAAGCCTTTGTACTAAACTATCCGGAACTGCATTATCCGACATTCATGTACGGCGAAGAAATATATATGGCAGAACTGATAAAAAAATCCCAATTGAAAGTTCGTTATACCCCTACCCTGCATATCGCCAACACAGGAAATATCAGTACCGGACTCATTCATCAAGATCGGAAATCTAAATGGAGTAAAGAGAGTTTGAATACAATAAGAAAAATGTTTTTTATAGCATGAGACTATCTGTTATTACACAGTATTACAAACCGGAAATGGGTGCACCTCAAAATCGATTGTATGAGATGTGCGCAGGTATAAAGCAATTAGGAGCAGATGTATCTGTTCTTACTGCTATGCCTAACTACCCGACGGGGAAAATTTTCGAGGAATATAAAGGTCGTTTCTCATGCGAGGAGATAGTAGATGATCTTCCCGTAAAGCGATATTGGCTCTACGCTTCTAATAGCAGAAAAGCCCTGCCGCGCATATGGAGTATGATATCTTTCTCCGTTACCATACTATGCAGTTTGCGTTATTTGAGAAAACGCAAGAATGACTTCATCGTTGTGGAGTCGCCCCCCCTTACTCTGGCAGTCTCTGCCTGGATATTAGCAAAATTATGCGGAGCTAAACTGATCATGAACGTATCGGATTTATGGCCGTTATCTGCCAAAGAATTGGGAGCGATTAGTGGAGACGGAATGATTTACAAAACCCTTGCATGGCTGGAACGGTGGTTGTATGCTCATTCTACTGCATGTATTGGGCAGTCACAAGAAATAGTAGACTATATTGCTACACATGGCGCTAAGCAAACCTATCTCTTCCGTAACGGAGTTAATCCCGAACGGTTTAATGCCATCGGAACAGCAAAACCGAGCGATAAATTGCGCATCGTGTATGCCGGTCTGTTGGGCTATGCGCAAGGGATATTATCCATATGTGAGCAAATTGATTTTGCTGCTCTGAATGCTGAATTCCATATATACGGAGCTGGAGGAGAACAAGAAGCAATAGAGCAATACATTACATCACACCCTAATAAAGGCATCTTCTATCATGGCAAAGTCAGCAGGGATGAGATTCCTGCCGTCTTGGCAAAACATGATTGCACACTCATTCCGCTGGTAAAAAATATCTATGGGGCAGTACCTTCTAAGATTTATGAATCTATGGCTGCAGGCTTGCCTATTTTATTTGCTGGAGAAGGAGAAGGAGCACGAATAGTGGTGGGAAACCAATTGGGATGGGTATCGGCTTCCAAAGACTATGCAACATTAACACAAAATATTCAGAAAGCAGTCATTAGAGAGGATAGAGAAACCATTCGAACACACTGTATTGAGTGTGCCCGGAATAAATTCAACCGTCCAAAACAGATAAGCAAATTATATGATTTTTTATCGCAATTAAATTAATAAACTATGCATATTACACTAATTGCTGGAGCACGGCCTAATTTTATCAAGATTGCCCCTCTAATCCATGCGATCCAGCAGGCGCAGAAAGAAGGAAAAGAGATCGAATACCGTCTCGTTCATACCGGGCAGCATTATGACAAGAACATGTCCGACACCTTTTTTGAGGAACTGAACATCCCTATGCCGGATGCCAATCTGGGTTGCGGAGGTGGTTCGCAAGCAGAACAAACCGCCGCTATCATGGTAGCTTTTGAGAAAGAGTTGCTCGCCCACCCGACGGATCTGGTATTGGTTGTAGGAGACGTGACATCCACGATGGCTTGTTCCATTGTAGCCAAGAAACTCAATACGAGAGTGACGCATGTAGAGGCGGGTATCAGGTCCTGGGATCTAACCATGCCGGAAGAGATCAACCGCATGGTAACAGACTGTCTGGCGGATTTCTATTTCACTACATCGGAAGTAGCAAACCAAAATCTGCGCAATGCAGGAGTGACGGAGGAGAGAATCCATTTTGTAGGTAACGTAATGATTGACACGCTGCGGGCTAATGAGCATCGGTTTAACAAACCGGCTGTCTTTGACGACCTGCAGTTGCAGGAAGGGAAATACATCGTCATGACCCTCCATCGTCCGGCAAACGTAGATGAGGCTGATAAACTGCGCAACCTCGTTAACCAAATCACAAGTAACGTACAGAACGAACCTATCGTCTTCCCTATTCACCCCCGTACGGCACGTATTTTCAAGGACTTAGGTATCCATGCCGAAAACCTGTACACCATCGATCCGTTAGGATACCTGGAGTTTAACTACCTGGTAAAACATGCTCGTGCCGTAGTGACGGATTCAGGCGGCATTACAGAAGAGACCACGGTCATGGGGGTTCCCTGTATCACCCTGCGCGACAACACCGAGCGCCCAGAGACATGCACTATCGGCACCAACGAACTGATCGGTACGGATCCGAAAAATATCGCTCCGACATTGCAAACACTATATGCTGGGAAATGGAAGAAAGGTGCTATTCCACCGCTTTGGGACGGACATACCTCGGAACGGATTATAGAAATATTATTGCAGAAATACGTATGAAACGATATAATATCCCATTCTCTCCTCCTGATATGACGGAGGCGGAAGTAAATGAGGTGCGAGAGGCAATCCTATCCGGGTGGATCACTACAGGTCCAAGGACCAAAGAATTAGAACGACAGATTGCTACTTACATCGGTACCGAGCGTGCGGTATGCCTCAACTCTGCTACGGCATGTATGGAAATGGCATTGCGGTTATTAGGCATAGGCGCAGGGGACGAGGTGATCGTTCCTGCATACACCTATACTGCTTCGGCTTCAGTCATAAATCATGTGGGGGCCAAGATTGTCTTTATTGATTCACAGAAAGACTCGCTGGAAATGGATTATAACGCTGTAGAAGCCGCCATCAACAAGCGTACAAAAGCAATTATTCCGGTGGACTTGGCGGGTATCCCTTGCGACTACAAACGACTCTTTGAGATAGTAGAACGCAAGAAACAGCTTTTTGCTCCTACGTCTGAATTGCAGCGAAAGATAGGCCGAATAGCCATCTGCGCCGATGCAGCACATGCCTTCGGGGCTTCATTGCATAACAGGATGGTGGGTTCCATTGCAGATTTCACCTCCTTCAGTTTCCATGCAGTGAAGAATTTCACCACCGCTGAAGGAGGAGCGCTTACATGGAACATCCCTGGAGCAGATAACGAAGTATTATACCATCAGGTGCAACTCTATTCCCTCCATGGACAATCCAAAGATGCACTCGCCAAGACCCAACTCGGTGGTTGGGAATACGATATTGTCGGTCCATGGTACAAATGTAATATGACAGATATCATGGCGGCGATCGGGCTCGTACAGATGAAGCGCTACCCTGCTCTCTTGGCACGCCGTCGCGAAATCATTGAGCGTTATGACACTGCCTTCAAGCCTTTAGGTATTGAGGTTTTGCCGCACTATACGGATTCGTATCTTTCATCCGGTCACCTCTACTTAACCCGCATTCCGGGGGCTGACCTTGAGGCACGCCAGGAGATCATTGTGAAGATGGCTGAACGCGGGATTGCAACAAACGTCCATTATAAACCCCTTCCGATGATGACTGCATACAAAGCATTGGGATTTGATATAAAGGACTATCCTAATGCGTATGCACACTTCGTCAACGAGATTACACTACCGTTGCATACGCGTTTGACGGATGAAGAGATTGAATATATAATAGATAATTACACCGATATATTATCACACAGATGATACGGTTATGTGACATAGTGTTTAGTTTCATTGGGTTGGTCGTTCTCGCACCCCTATGCCTCATCATCGGTTTATGGATCGTAATAGATGACCCCGGTCCAGTCTTCTATCGCCAGTTACGGGTGGGGAAAAACGGCAAAGACTTCGGATTGCTGAAATTCCGTTCCATGCGTATTGGAGCCGATAAGATGAGTCTTATTACTATCGGAGAACGAGACGCCCGCATAACGAATGCAGGATATTATTTACGAAAATACAAATTGGACGAACTGCCACAATTATGGAATGTGCTTATTGGCGATATGTCACTCGTTGGACCCCGTCCGGAAGTACGCAGATATGTTGACCTTTACACACCCGAACAAAGAAAAGTGCTCTCCGTCCGGCCGGGAATAACGGACTATGCATCCATTGAATACATAGACGAGAACTCCATATTGGCAAAAGCGGAGGATCCTGACAAAACATATATTGAGCAGATCATACCTGCCAAAATAGAATTAAATATGCGATATATTAACAACCAAACGATAGGAGAATATTTTACCATCATTTTCCATACGTTTGCAAAAATCATACGATAAATGGAACGGGAATTTATACTAATCAACATCATCGGTTTTGACAAACCGGGTGTAACATCGGCAGTGACAGAAGTGCTGGGCAAGTACGGTGCCTTCGTGCAGGACATCGGTCAATCCAATTTGCACCACCAGCTCAACCTCAGTATCCTCATCCGCGTGGAGGATCCTTCCACATCGGGAGACATGATCAAAGAAGTGCTTTTCTGCTGCTCCAAACTGGAAATGATCGTTCGCTTCACGCCGTTGAGCGAGGAAGAGTATTCGGCTTGGGTTGGAAGGCAGGAACTGGACCGTTATGTAGTGACCATGTTGGCGCGAGAGATCAATGCGCGCCACGTAGCGCGAGTGACTGCTTTGTTTGCAAACCGCCAACTGAATATTGACAATATCTTGAGGCTAAGCGAACGCCCGAGTATTGATGTTCCGGCAGAGAAACGCCATTCGTGTATCGAGTTCTCTCTGCGAGGAAATCTCCCTGACCGCGAGGCGCTGCAACGCGAACTGCTGGAGGTCTCCAAAGAAGAGGGGATCGACATCTCTTTCCAGCGCGACGATATGTTCCGCCGCAACAGACGGCTGATCTGCGTGGACATGGATTCAACCTTCATCCAGACGGAAGTGATAGACGAACTGGCAGAGCGCGCCGGTGTGGGCGAACAAGTGAGAGCCATCACACTCTCTGCCATGCGCGGTGAGATCGATTTCAAGGAGAGTTTCACGCGCCGTGTAGCACTGCTCAAAGGACTGGACACAAGCGCCAAACAAGACATCATCGACCACCTGCCTATCACCGAAGGAGCCGATCGTCTGTTCAGCATTCTCAAACGCTGCGGATTCAAGATCGCTATCCTCTCCGGAGGATTCACTTTCGTAGGCAAATACCTGCAGGAGCGGTTCGGCGTGGATTACGTCTATGCCAACGAGTTGGAGGAGCAGGATGGCAAGTTCACCGGACGCTATATAGGCGATGTGGTCGATGCGCGCCGCAAGGCGGAGCTGCTGGAACTGATAGCGCAAGTGGAGCATATCGACCGTGCGCAAGTGATAGCCGTGGGCGACGGTGCCAACGATCTGCAGATGCTGGGCAAAGCCGGACTGGGCATTGCGTTCCATGCCAAACCGAAGGTAAAAGAGAGTGCCAGTCAGGCTATCTCAACGGTTGGTTTGGACGGAATCCTGTATTTCCTTGGATTTAAAGATTCGTTCCTGAAGGAACATACCGCATAACTGAATAATTGAATAATAATAAAAATATGGAAAGAAGAGTAAGAGTTCGCTTTGCGCCGTCACCTACCGGCGCACTACACATCGGCGGTGTTCGTACCGCTTTGTACAATTATTTGTTTGCCCGCCAACACGGAGGCGACATGTTGTTGCGTATCGAAGATACGGACAGCACACGCTTTGTGCCGGGCGCAGAGGAGTATATTTTGGAAGCTCTGGACTGGCTGGGTATCGGTATTGACGAAGGCCTGCGTCTGAAGAAAGGCACCAAAGAAATCGAAGCCGTAGGCTCGCATGGTCCGTACCGCCAGTCCGAGCGTCGCGAGATCTACCACCAGTATGTGAAACAGCTGCTGGATTCAGGGCATGCCTATATCGCATTTGACACGCCGGAGGAACTGGATGCCAAACGTGCGGAGATCCCTAATTTTCAATACGATGCCCGCACACGCATGCAGATGCGTAACTCGCTGACAATGAGTGCAGACGAAGTGCAAGCCTTGCTGGACAAAGGCGAGAAATACGTGGTTCGGTTCAAAGTAGAGCCGGACGAGGACGTGCATATACATGATCTCATCCGCGGCGAAGTGGTGATCAACTCCAATATCCTGGACGACAAAGTGCTTTACAAGTCGGCAGATGATCTGCCCACATACCATTTGGCGAATATTGTGGATGACCACCTGATGGAGATCAGCCATGTGATCCGCGGCGAGGAATGGCTGCCTTCTGCCCCACTCCATGTGCTGCTTTACCGCGCTTTCGGATGGGAAGATACGATGCCTCAGTTCGCCCACCTGCCACTGCTGCTCAAGCCGGACGGGAACGGCAAACTGTCCAAACGCGACGGCGACCGTCTCGGCTTCCCGGTATTCCCGCTGGAGTTTCACAACCAGAAAGACGGTACTGTCTCTTCCGGCTACCGCGAGAGCGGATACCTGCCGGAAGCGGTAATTAACTTCCTGGCTCTTCTTGGATGGCACGGAAGCGGCGATCAGGAGATGTACACCATGGACGAACTGATCAAGGATTTCTCCCTCGACCGCGTGTCCAAATCCGGTGCCAAGTTCGACTACGAAAAGGGCAAATGGTTCAACCACCAATACCTCCAACTCCGCTCCAATGAAGAGTTGGCAGAGATGTTTATGCCCGTGCTCGAAGAAAAACTTCGTAATAACGAAATCACGTCATTACGTAATAATGAAGAAATAGCCAAGATCATCGGCTTGGTCAAAGACCGCGTGAACTTCGTCCCCGAACTCTGGGAACAGGTTAATTTCTTCTTTGTAGCACCTACCGAGTACGATGAGAAATCGCTCAAGAAACGCTGGAAGGAAGACTCGCCGAAGCACATGCAGGAACTCCTCGCCATCCTCGAAACAGTCTCAGAAGAGGACTGGCACAAAAATGAGGAAATAGAAAAATGTGAAAATGAGAAAATAGTCCATTGGCATCTGGACGACGTGGTAATGCCTTGGATAGAGAGCAAAGAGTACGGCGTAGGTATCGTCATGAATGCTTTCCGTATCTGTCTGGTAGGTGCCGCCCGCGGACCGCATATCTGGAATATCACCGATATCCTCGGAAAAGAGGAAACCCTCCGCCGTGTCCGCACAGCATTGACACGAATCTGTTAATTGACTATTGAGAATGACTCCGCGCGAAGCGCTACATACTTATTTCGGATACAATGATTTCCGCCCTCTTCAGGCGGAGATCATTGATTCCGTACTTGCCGGCCGCGACACCTTGGCTCTTATGCCCACAGGAGGAGGCAAGAGTATCTGTTTTCAGGTTCCTACTCTTGTCATGGCAAACAAGGATCCCGGGAAGCGACTATGTCTGGTGATCACACCGCTCATTGCGCTCATGAAAGACCAGGTGGAGAACCTGCAGAAACGAGGCATTCATGCGGCGGCGGTCTATACCGGCATGAGTTGGGACAAGCAGCGCGTAGCATTGGATAATTGTCTTTACGGGCCGTACCATTTCCTCTATTGTTCGCCGGAACGGCTGGAAAGCGAAGAATTCCGCAAACGGTTGGCACAATTGCCTATCGGTTTGCTTGCGGTGGACGAAGCACATTGTATTTCCCAGTGGGGATATGATTTCAGACCTTCGTATCTGAATATAGCTGCAGTACGGGAGTTGCTGCCCGGTGTCCCCGTATTGGCACTTACAGCTACCGCCACGCCGGAGACAATAGAGGATATACAGGATAAATTGGGCTTTGAGGAACATAACGTCCTGCGTAAGTCTTTCCACCGCGAGAACCTGGTATATGTTGTACGCCGCACGGACAACAAGCCGGAACAAGTGGCGCATATCCTCTCACGTGTCCCCGGCTCAGCCATCGTCTATGTCCGCAACCGCAAGCGCGCACAAGAATTAGCAGAGTGGCTAAATCAACTCCCTTCCCTTCAGGGAGGGGATGGGGGTAGGCCTGTTAATTTCTATCACGCCGGTCTGACTACCCAAGAGCGCAATGCACGGCAGGAAGCATGGAAAACGGGAAAGACACGGGTTATCGTAGCCACCAACGCTTTCGGTATGGGAATTGACAAAGCGGATGTACGGCTCGTCATCCATGTGGACTTGCCGAACACCATCGAGTCCTATTACCAGGAGGCAGGAAGAGCGGGAAGAGACGGTCTGACAGCTTATGCCGTTTTGCTATTCAACGAACAGGAAGACAAAGCCAAGACCAAGAAACGCATCGTCGATACCTATCCCCCGAAGGAGTTTGTGGAGCAAGTGTACCACAAGACAATGGATTTTCTGCAGATTGGCGCCGGAAGCGGCTTGGGACACCGCTTTGCATTGCATATGGATGAGTTGTGCCATGTGATGAAACTGCCGGTTATACAAGCCTACTCTGCCCTGCATATTCTCACGCAAGCCGGGTATATTGATTTTGAAGAGGAATATGAGACCCAGCCTCGTGTACAGATCCATGTCCCCAGACACGAATTGGGAGATTACAATCTTTCCCGCGAACAAGCCGAACTGTTGGATGTACTGATGCGTTCGTATTCCGGTATCTACACGGATTTGCAATATGTGCGCGAGGCGGATAATAAAGAGACACACCAGTTGCTTGTTTCTCTGGCGCAACGGGGAATAATCACGTATATCCCACGGTCTGTTGGCAGCAGCCTCTATATGACAAACGAGCGAGAGGCAGAAATCTACCTCTCGCCCGCTATCTTCGAAGAACGCCGGACGCGTTATGTATCTAAACTAAATGCAATGCTGGAGTATGCCGAGCAGAACCAATTCTGCCGCGAGCAGGTGTTGCTTGCTTATTTCGGAGAGAACAATGCCCCTATCTGCGGGCAATGCGATGTCTGCCGGAATATGCATTAGTCGTCCAGACCGCGCATTTCTAATTTGCGGTTGAACTTAATCTCCAGTTTATTATTCAATTCGGCTTTCCATCCCCAATCGTCCTTTCCCCACTCTACGATGAAAGTTTGCGGGAAAGAAGCGCTTATTTGCTGGCGTACCACTTCGGGTACAAGCGCCTCCGGAACTGCTTCCTGTTTATAATCCACCTTACGGAGTGTACCGTCTTCTTCAAAATCAAACTCTTTGCCGTCATTGAAGCGCACCTCGTATTTGTCTCCAAAGAGTTCCGGATCCAGCTTCACATATGCAATATTGGCTGCATCCTGATATTGTTGCACCAATTCCTGAGCGGCTGCAGGGAGTTGCTCAAAGGTAATGATTTTGTCATTGTCTGCACATGCTGAGAACGCACAGCAAACAAATGCGGTAACTGCAAACATGATCTTTTTCATTTCGATTTACTAAGATTTATGTTTTTTTCTAAATATTGTATAAAAAGTGCACAAAGATACTACAATAATTTCACTTACGCAAGAGAATTATAGATTTTTTATCTATTTTCTTCATTTTCGTTCATTTCCATAGAATCTTGCGGCATTTGAGGGACCGAATCTTCGCCTAACAGTTCCTGCATTTCCTCCATTTCTTCCTCGCTGACGGATTTGCGGTCGTTCACACCCATCAGCGGTCCGAAGAAGACCTTCAGCAGGGCGCGTCCTACCACTTTGCGGAAACTGAATTTAGGATTCCTGGCGTCGCCGGAAACAGGTACATCCAATACGATCATATCTTGTGCCGAAGTCAGCATTTTGAAGCCCAGGCGCACAGGAATATTCTTGTATTTCGCCTTGCTGAACTTCTCTTTCTTGCCTATCTTCGGGTGATCAATGATAATCCGGTTCGTTCCATTCACGGCTCCCGATACCACCTCCAGATGGCTGACTACGCTCAAATCACCGCCTTCTATAGGATACCCCGTATAGTTGCGGCAGAGCGCACTGAAATCGCTGATATTCACTCCTTTCAGTTTCAAATCAGCCCGTGTGTCCTGGTTCGCCATATCCGGTCCGCCTGTGAAATCGAGGTCTAATTGTGCATCGGATGTCAAGGTAGCATTCAGTTTGATGCTGTTCCTGCCGTTGGTAGCAATATTCGATCCGTCCACAGTCAGCGTCTTGATGGCGTATTCCCATTCGTCTTTCATCGAATAATCATGGTAGGTCAGGTCATGACCGGTGATTTTCACCTTCTTTGCCATCCATACCAGCGGTTTGGATGCAGACTTGGGCTGTTCCGGAACAATGGTATCGGAAGGTGTTTCTTCTTCCTCCGCTTCTGTTTCTGCCTCGTCTTTCTTCATCAACCGGGAGAGCGTGTTCCAGTTCTCATGCACTTCGTAATTGCCGGTAATGCCGGTGATGAAAAGAGAATCCAGAATGAAAGTATTGGTATTCAGATCGCCGCGGTTGACTACTATACGCAGCTCGTCCATCGCAGCCACTTCGTCGTTATGGGTGTCACGAATACTCATCCCCGCCATTGAGAGGCCGCCTCGCAGCTGTATGTTCGTGATGTTGTCCAGACTGCCGTCCACGTGTACCGAGCCGTTCAGTTTGGCTCCGAGACCGCTCACATTGAGATAATCCTGTACCAGCGGCAGCACTACGTCTGTGTGTACGTCATAAAGCCGTATATTCACCGCATAGCGGTTGGACTGCATCTTGTATCCGGCTATGATACCTACCCTTCCGCCGGTTGGGAGACCGAACTCAAGGCCGGCATTGGTCTGTGTGTTGTCGAAATAAAGACCCGGCACACGGAGCGAGATATCCTCCAGTTTCCATTGCTTGTCGGAGATGACATCGCGATAGCGGACAGAACTGTTGTTGATCCGGATATCATCCAGAAACACTTTCCATCCGCCGGAAGTAGTGTCTTTGGGTTCTTCCGGGCTCGAATCGTTCTTGGAGAACCGCTCAATGATGTCGGAGAAATTGAGTTTGTCGTTTGTTTTCAGAACCTGTCCGTTGAATCCGTCCAGATGAATAGCGCGTATCTTCACCCGCTTGGCTATCAACTGAGGCCAGGCTATCTGGACATAGAGACGGTTAAAGGACACAAAATCCGTCTCGCCGTTGGGTTCCTTGCATTGGAAGCCGCTGATACTGACTCCTCCCCAGAAGGGGTTGATTACTACTTGGTCGGCGTGGAGTTGCCGGCCTACTATCTCTTCGCCCTTTGTATTAACGATATGCGTTGCAACCGGAGAAAGGGCAAGTATCAATGCAAAGAGGAGCACTATTGCTAGCGCTCCCCATCCACATATCTTCCAAAATGTTTTCATGAATTACTTCATTATTCTGCGGATAATGTGATGCGGCGGAAATCAAGGATTGTCACGCCTTTTGCTTTGAGAACGTCCTTCACGAGCTCTTTGGACTCGCTCATGATGTAAGCCTGCTCAACGAGAGTGTTCTCTTTGAGGAACTTACCCAGACGTCCTTGTGCGATCATCTCGATCTTCTTAGCCTGGTTGGCAAGGTTTGCTTCTGCCTCTGCCGGCACTTTGGCGCGGATGTCGCGAGCAATCTGTGCCTGCTCCTCAGTCAGCCAGCCCTTGGTGGTGTTCGAAGCGATATGATCGTCGCTGTCGCAGTGAGCAGGGTTCAGACCTGCTTTGCGCAGTGCGTTCTCGATAGCTTTGTTGATCTCGTCCTGTTTGGTCTTCTCGATAGCTACCGCCAACTCATGCTGCTTTACTTCCTCGGCAACGTGGTCTGCGTCAAGCGCGATAGGAGCCATAGCGGCAACCTGCATCGAGATTCCGTGAACGGTCTCGTGGTCTGCGCCTTCAGCTGCTGCTACAAGCGAGCTCAGTTTGTTACCCAGGTGGTTGTAAGCATCTACAACCGGAGCCTCCAGACATGCGTAGTCTGCCAACTCCATTTTCTCGCCCGTCACGCCGGAGCGCTCGGTTATGATCTCAGCAACGGTGAAATTACCGATCTTCAGAGCAGCCAGCTCTTCCTTGCTCTGCACTTTGTTATCCAAAGCGGCATCAAGGATCAGTTTTACCATAGCTACGAAATCCTCGTTTTTAGCTACGAAGTCGGTCTCGCATTTAACGCCTACGATAGCGCCGAAACCGTCTTTCACTTTTGCCAGCACGCATCCCTCGGAAGCCTCACGGTCGGAGCGTTTTGCTGCGATCGCCTGTCCGCGCTTGCGGAGCAGGTCCTTCGCTACCTCAAAATCGCCGTTCGCTTCTTCCAGAGCTTTCTTTACGTCCATCATTCCGGCACCGGTGATGTCGCGTAATTTCTTGATATCTGCTAATGTTACAGCCATACTAATTTACGATTTAATGATTTACGATGTACGATTATTCTGCATCCTCTTCTTTGTTCTCAGCAGGTTTCTCTTCTGCTTTCGGAGCGGCTTTGCGGATACGCTGGCGGCGCTCTTTAGGAGCCGGTGCCTCGGAAGCGGCCTGCTCTGCAGAAGCCTCCTCGTCCGCCTTCTCTACCTTGCGCTCCTCGAGACCTTCTTTGATAGCCTCGCATACTGCGCCCAGGATGACGTCGATAGCCTTGGTGGCATCGTCGTTAGCAGGGATCACGAAATCGATATTGTTCGGGTTCGAGTTGGTATCTACGATACCGAATACAGGAATACCCAGACGGTTGGCTTCAGCTACTGCTATATGCTCCTGCATAACGTCAACCACGAATACTGCGCTCGGAAGACGGGTCATGTCTGCGATAGAACCGAGGTTCTTCTCCAGTTTCTCGCGCTGACGGGTGATCTGCAGTTTCTCGCGTTTGGACATGTTGTCCATCGTGCCGTCGGAAGCCATCTTGTCGATCTGGCTCATTTTCTTGACTGCCTTGCGGATAGTCGGGAAGTTAGTCAGCATACCGCCAGCCCAACGCTCGGTGATATACGGCATACCTACCTCCTGTGCATGAGCAGCTACTACTTCCTGTGCCTGTTTCTTCGTTCCTACGAAGAGCACTTTGCGGCCGCTGCGTGCCAGGTTCTTCAATGCCTCGGCAGCCTCGTCAATCTTGATAGCTGTTTTGTTGAGGTCGATGATGTGAATACCGTTGCGCTCCATGTAGATGTACGGAGCCATAGCCGGATTCCATTTACGTTTGAGGTGGCCGAAATGTGCGCCTGCCTCGAGAAGTTGATCAAAATTTGTTCTCATTTGATTTTAATGAATAATGATTAATATATAATTATTATTGCTCCTTTTATTCCGGGTTCGCTTTTCACGCGCATGATACATTATTAATCATACACGCACGCATATGCGTTGGGCAACCCAAAACAATCGTGTGGTAATCCCGAAGGAATCCACACGATTTGGAGTTGTTCGTATTAACGCTTACTGAACTGGAAGTGCTTACGAGCCTTCGGCTGACCCGGTTTCTTACGCTCAACCTCACGAGCGTCACGAGTCATGAAGCCTTCTGCCTTCAGAGCGGTCTTGTCTTCCGGATTG
>OCTX012252941.1_pt1 | contig 45157 bp, 47 predicted proteins | sample 1539691 | NCBI WGS metagenome assembly OCTX01 (sample SAMN02144231, study PRJEB22623) | gut metagenome | biome: sheep rumen | host: Ovis aries | place: New Zealand
CCCATAAGACAAAGCAATGTGGTAAGTAACTCAAGTCCTTTCATCAACAGCAGGTGCAACCATCCATCAGGAAACTAATTTCCCATGATTGAAATAATGACAATGAATGATATTATACACCAGATAAACGAAATTCATTCCAAAGCCTCTGTTATGGATAAAGCCGAGAAATTGGCTTATCTTAATAGGGAACTGCGGGATTTAGATAATTTGGCTTATCAGGTAGGACGATATATACAATGCCGAGTCTTTCTCACACCAGGAGAGAGGGCGGCAGCCAAGAATCTTCTTGATATGATAAATGATGTTGAAGCCCAAAGGGCTGATGCACAGAGAGAATACGATAGGGAAGTGCTTAAGGAGCTTACAAAGCAAGTGCTTAAACAATGAGGAAGTTTCTCTCATCCATGGCGGGAGCGTCGTTCAACCAAGAGCTGCCTACGCAGACGGTATGCGTACGGAAGGACTGTGTTGTGGAGCTGATCTACAAGGCGAAGCCTTCGGTATATGTCATCGTTTCGATGCTGCATGTCGGTGATGGTGAGGCGATGCTCTTTGTGAATTGGGCGCGGTATTTCGACCGCCTGCAGAACCCGCAGGTGCAGATGCCGAGGATTGAGAACCGACGCCAAGCCGAGAGCCATCCAAGCTTGCTTGAAGATGGCCGAGGCGCGAAGGAGGAAGACGATAGTCAAGACTGCCCTACGCTCTATGCCGTGATGACGGGCGATGATGCTGACGGTGTGCATGAGTGCGAGTGCAGGCCCGACGGAACGATGTACCATGGTTTCGCGCTGAAGGTGGAGGTGCCTAAAGGGCTGGCCATCCTTGAGTGCATCACTCCAGAGATATTCTCCAAGGGGCGGCTGCTGGCCAACAAATGCTTGAAGATGTACTTGGAACTTCACGACAATCCTCCTTTCCCTGCGTGGAAGGATGGACTGGATGAGGTTTGGAACTGAAAATTTACTTTTTCTAAAATGGGAAATCTAATAGATGCTATATATAGGTATTTTGCCGATGATCAGGTGCCGCTTTCAACGAAGGTGAAGCTGACGATACTTGCATTGTTGGCGCTGGTGCTTATTGATAATCACTATGGTTTCAGTCATACGGTGATTAATTCCTACAAGGTTGACTATATGATGAAGCTTGAGGCAGCAAAGCGACAGTATAAAGAAGATACTGCTTTCGTAGCAAGGATAGATCATCTGATAGAAATAGAGCATAATAGAAAGGGTGTTGTACAGAAATTCCGTTCGCTTTTATCTCCAAAGGTTGATGAGAAACAGTTGAAGCATTCTGATGAAGTTTATCAAAGGATACTGGATGAACGTGATCCTGTTATTCATACGATAACAGGTGCTTTCGTTACTCTGATTCCAATGCTTAGTGGTATTTTAGCATTATTCATAAGCCTTTTCAGATGCTCGAAAAAGAGTCTCAATGTGTTTTTCTGGGCAACTATGATGGTTGTGGTTAGTGCATGCATGACATATTATATTTCTCTTGCATGGGCATTATTAGAGCCAGTATACGGTCATTTATGGATTAATTATATTATCCAGTTTGTTGTAAACATTGTGATATTGGTGTTGCTTGTTGGTCATATAGAAGGATATGGTCACAAAGAAAAAGAGGAAGAGGCTGTAGAGGAAATCGAGATTCCTTAATGATAAATCGTCTCATGGCAAATGCGTTATGAAAGAGATATTTGATAGAGGACATTTTCAGAGTTATCGTATAGAGGAGAGATACTTCTCTTCTATTGAGGGTAGATCGGCCCTGTTACTTGAGGGACGGGAAACCACTGGCAAGACGAAGGTGTTTCTTTCACATAAACATGATGACTTGGAAGATTTGAAGGGCTTGATAGGCTTTTTAGAGCATGATTGCAACGTGGTTGTTTATATAGACAGCATGGACAAGGAAATGCCTTCCAAGACCTGTGGCAAAACAGCTATGCGAATCAAGCAAATCATCCAAAGTTGCGATAAGTTTGTTCTGTTAGCAACCGACTTGGCTGTTGAGTCTAAATGGTGTAATTGGGAGCTCGGTTTTGGCGATGCCCATAAGTTTCGTGATCATATAGCTATATTTCCTGTTAAGGATAAAGGCGTATCAGAGGAAGATTATAAAGGGCATGAGTATATGTCTATTTATCCTCTAATCCTTTATTACGACGGAACTGAAAAGTACTATACAGGTGAACCTGTTAAGGCAGGATATTATTATGGCTATAAAAATGAATTGGGCCGATATATCATTACACCATTAGAGGATTGGTTGTCTAAGAAATAGAGACACTTCCAGGTTTTACTCATTATGTCTTGGTTCCGCAGAAAGCGTAAGATAGAGAAGATAACGATCTTCTATTGTTGGCAGAGTGACATTCCTGGTCAGCGGGAGATAATCAGGGAGGAATTGTTGGCACAGGCTTATCGCTTGGAGGCTGAAAATAACTGTCATGTTGAGGTAGACGAAGATACGCGCGGTGTGGCAGGTATGATTCCCATTGCAGATGCTGTCTTGGAAAAGATAAGAAATGCAGATATCTTCGTTTGTGACATATCACCAGTCGCAACCATATATCGCAAAAATGAGGAGGGGTATGACATCCCTGGTATAGAAAAGAAAATGCCGAACTCCAATGTCATGCTTGAATTAGGCTATGCATTACGCAGTATGCATTCTTCCCGGATCATCGCTTTGGCCAATACTCAGGGCGATAAATGGCATGATGGAGAAATGCCATTCGACATTTTCGACCGACAGTATATCAAGTTTACTGATAAAGAGGACTTGGATCTTAGTCGTCCGTTGAATCTTTCTTTCAACTTTGTGAGTAAGTACGGTCGAGTAGATGAAAACGGAAATACGTGGGTTGGTAGACTAAAGCGATTGTTTGGAGGTAACATCAGTAATGAAAAGTTGAGAAGTATTATACCTTCTACCAAGGAGAGTATAGAGGACGAGGAATGCAAGAAGATGCTTTCGAGCAGACTTTCTTTGGCTTTCCCTGGTGTTGATACAAATAAATATTTTGACTCAGAAGCAGTTAACAGGTTGAAAGTGCTCTTTGATAGTAAGGAGATACTGGACAAAAAAATGTTCGTTCTTGAAGACGGTAGAGGCTATTCTAATCCGATAGATCATTTTGAGGTGATAGATAAGGAGACAGCCCTGATAGGGCAGGACATCCTTCTGATTAGTTCGATAAATGTAACTAGGACAGAAAGTCCTGACTCTCAAAGTGAGATTGAGATATCTGTGTTGCCAATGTCAGAGGTGCAGTATGATGAGGACTTCCAAGATAACCACGATTATGCTAGTCTCGATCAATATTATTCGATATATATTGATGATGATGGCGAAAAGCACATTTTGACAAGGCAACTCCACGAAGATAAGGCTGCATTCAAGAAAGATGGCTCATGGATTTCCTTAGAGGGAAAAACTCAATTGAGGAGAATCCAATTATATGACGCAACATTGTTCATAAGGGCAAAAAGGAATTAGATATTATGGCAGATTTGGGAGACGATCGTAGGCAGCATCTGGCGTTTATACAGGATGTAATCACTCGGATGAACTCCAATAGCTTTAGCCTGAAGGGGCTGATGATGACAATTGTAGCTGGATTAGGAGCCTTCTTCGTGAATGACTATGATGAGGGTGTTGCGGTTTTCTATTTGGCAATAGCATTGCTACTGGTGCTGATATTCTGGTTCTTGGATGCGTACTATCTTAAAAAGGAGAGACAGTATCGTATGTTGTACGATGATGCCGTGAAAGATAAGGCTGAACTGTACAAGATGAAAGCTGATGACTATTATGTGTGCTATTTCGAGGTGCTGTTTTCAAAAACGATGTGTCTGCTCTATCTTTTTATGGCTTTGGTGCTGATAGTGGTGATTTTCATCATATAGATTTAAACTGATGGGTAAGAAGATATTTGTTTCGTATAAGTATGCCGATGAGCATGTTCAGTATATTGAGCATGAGGATGATAAGGAGGCAACTACTCCGCGGCATTACGTGGATTATCTTCAGTCTAAGTTAGATAAAGAAGACCATATCAACAAAGGCGAGAAAGACGGCGAAGACCTGTCTGATTTTGCTGATGAAACCATTTGGTCAGCCTTGCGAGAGAAGATATACGACAGTAGCATTACTGTAGTGCTGATTTCTCCAGGAATGAAGGAAGCTGGGAAGAGCGAAAAAGACCAGTGGATACCTTGGGAGATATCCTATTCGTTAAGAGAGCCAGAAAGAAACGGCAGAAAGAGTCTGTGTAATGGTGTGTTAGCTGTAGTGCTGCCCGATGAGAATGGCAGTTACGACTATGCCATAGAGAGGAAGGACTGCTGCCCTACGAACTGTAATCTTTGGCATACCGATAGGCTGTTTTATACAAATAAGAACCGAAAAGGGTTGGTTGCTTTCATACGTAAGACATGAGGTTATTACAAACCTGCCAGCCCTTTTGGAATAATTATAATAATGAAAAAGAAGATAATGTTAGTTTTCGGAACTCGTCCAGAGGCAATAAAAATGTGCCCACTGGTGAAGGAGTTCCAGAAATATCCAGAGGATTTCAAGACTTTAGTATGTGTTACTGGGCAGCATCGCGAGATGCTTGATCAGGTACTGAAGATATTTGAGATTACTCCTGATTATGATTTAAATATTATGAAGCAGGGACAAGACTTGTATGATGTCACAGCACGAGTTCTTACGGGCATGAGGGATGTATTTAAGGCGTGTAAGCCTGATGTTGTATTGGTACATGGTGATACAACGACAAGTACTGCGGCTGCTTTAGCAGCATTTTATCAGCAGATCCCTGTAGGTCATGTTGAGGCTGGCCTGAGAACCCATAACATATATAGCCCTTGGCCTGAGGAGATGAATCGACAGATTACTGGTCGTATAGCAACTTACAATTTCTCACCAACTCCATTGAGCGAACAGAACCTTCAGGAAGAGAAAGCTCATGGGCAGATTTTTGTGACAGGGAATACCGTTATTGATGCGCTGCACATGGTAGTTGAAAAGCTTAAGAGCGATAAAGTTCTAGCTAACGAGCAGATAATTGTTTTGAAAAAAGCAGGTTACGATGTAACACGTTTGAATAATGGTAAGAAGTTAGTGCTGATTACAGGTCATCGGCGTGAGAACTTTGGTGAAGGATTTATCAGCATGGTGACAGCCATGAAGGATCTTTCTGAGAAATATCCTGAGGTAGATTTTGTTTATCCAATGCACTTGAACCCCAACGTACGTAAACCCATTCATGAGGTATTTGGAGAGGATCTTACAAAGTATGAGAATTTTTTCTTCATTGAGCCATTGCAGTATCTAGAGTTTGTATATCTAATGGAGAAATCAACAGTCGTACTGACTGATTCTGGCGGTATCCAAGAGGAGGCTCCTGGTTTGGGCAAGCCTGTGCTGGTGATGCGCGACACCACTGAGCGCCCAGAGGCACTTAAAAGTGGCACTGTTCATTTGGTAGGAACAAACCATGATTTGATTGTTAGTGAAGTATGCACACTTTTAGATGACCAAAAAGCTTATGATAGAATGAGTAAAGCAGTTAATCCGTATGGTGATGGCAAGGCTTGTTCTCGTATAGTGCGAGTCCTAAATGGCGAGAAAGTTGAACGATATGTAGGGTAAGGTATTAAGCGATAACAATGCTTAAGAGGAAACTATTTTTTAATAGGAGCTATGAAGACAATAAAAACAATCTTAACGTTACTGATGATGCTAGTGTCATTATCTATCTCAGCTCAGCTTCGTACAATTGCGCAGACGGATTTTGCTCGCCAGGCAGAGTATAGAGAGAAGATTGGAATTGATATGTCTATACCCAACTTTGATACAAAGAAGATTGAAGCAAAGGTTATGGGAGGACGTTTGGTTGGGAACTTGTTTATATGTTAGAAAATTACAGTCAGGGATCTTATACAAGACAACTTGCAAATATGCTTGGAGAACAAGTAGAAGAATTGAAAGGTCTATGTTTCAATATTAAAAAAGCGAAGTTCTTAAGTGAAAAAAGTTGGAGATGATATTTTGATATTTCTAAGACTTTAGCCAGATGCAAATATAGCAAATGTTAAACAAGCTGATCTTTAGTTTCATTTCAAAGAAGGCGTTTCTGAGAATAAAATCACAAATGAGCTATTTAGTAAGATGAGTCATTATGTCCAATCAAGAGAAGAGCTTGTAAAATAGTTGTTGGATTGAGTTCCATCTCTTAGATTTATAGAATTAGTAAATACAATGATGATATATAATACTTTATTATGAGTTCCACAATTAAGACGATAGTTCCCTATCTTATTCTTTTTATAGGATTATTTATACTATTTATGATTCCTAAATTTGCTTACGCCTCGGGCGTATTATTGCTCGTCGGTATAGTGATGCAAATTGAGCGTATCTGGCCAGAAAAATGGGGCGCAGAAAAAGATGATAACTGCTGATTACTTAAAGATTGATTCTAAAGAATATACATTACAGATTCTAATATTATAAATGAACGTAATAAAAACAGCAATAGAAGGAGTGGTAATTATAGAACCACGAATATATGAAGATACACGAGGTTATTTCTTTGAATCATATTCTCAGCGAGAATTTGATGAAAAAGTTAAACCTATAGTCTTTGTACAAGATAATGAGAGTAAATCTAGTTACGGAGTAATGAGAGGACTGCATTTTCAAAGACCTCCATTTGCTCAGAGCAAGTTGGTACGATGTGTAAAGGGAACGGTACTTGATGTGGCAGTTGATATTCGTAGAGGTTCATCAACATACGGTTATCATGTTGCAGTTGAATTGTCAGAGGATAATCATCGACAGTTTTTTATCCCCAAGGGTTTTGCTCATGGTTTTGTAGTACTTAGTGATATTGCTGTATTTCAATATAAGTGCGATGATTTTTATCATCCAGAAGCAGATGGCGGCATTAACATACTTGACGATTCACTAGGTATCAATTGGCGTATACCTAAAGAAAAGACAATCCTAAGTGAAAAGGATACAAAACACTATTTATTGAAAGATTTCGATAGCCCGTTTGATATTAACGTAGGATTGTATTAATTTATATATACAAATAACTTGGCCAAATAGATGTCATTATTCGTCCTTTATAAGTGATAAACATTATTTATGAGCACAGAGCATTGGTAAACAGATTGTTTTCGTACTAGCTTATATTTTTTTGTATATATGGTCGAAATTTTAGAGCATGAGAAATGTACAGGCTGTGCTGCGTGTTATACGATTTGCCCGCATAAGGCTATTACTATGCAGTTTGATAATGAGGGATTTGAATATCCAATTATTAACAAAGATGTTTGTATAAATTGTGGATTATGCCAAAAAGTTTGCCCAGTCTTACAATATAACAATAGGCACCCCCAAAGATGTGCCAATAATGATGCCCAGAAAGGATTTGCAGCTCGAAATAATAATTATTCTCAACGTTTAATAAGTTCCTCAGGAAGCATATTTCCTCCTATAGCAGAATGGATTTTAGATAAGGGGGGAATTGTAGTAGGAACAGCGTATGATGAGTTTTTTAATGCAAAACATCTTATTATTAATTCTAAAGAAAAGCTTAGCGAAATACAAGGTTCAAAATATCTCCAGTGCAAAGCTGATAATACAACATATAAGATTATCAGAAAAGAATTAAATAAGGGACAATTAGTATTATATTCTGGAATGGCTTGTCAGGTAGAAGGTTTAAAATCCTTTCTTCAAAAAAAATATGATAACCTTTATACAATAGATTTGATTTGTATGGGTATCCCATCCCCAATAATATGGCAAAGATACCTTAAGACTTTTTTTGTAGGAGAAAAAATATTGAATGTCAATTTTAAAGAAAAGAGTATTGGATGGGATTCGTTTTGTTTCTATGTAAAAACAAATAAAAGGGAATTTAGAGAATGCGGTATGGAAAATTTGTATTTACAGAGTATGTTCCGTTCATGGAATATGCGCCCTTCTTGTTTCCATTGCCCATTTAAGAAGGAAAAAAGATTTTCTGATTTTACATTAGCAGATTGTTGGGGCGCATATAAACTTGTACCAGAGATTAATGATAATAAAGGGCTATCTTCGGTAATTGTACATAGTAAAAAGGCATTCGAACTATGGAAACAACTAAAAGAAAGAATAGATTACCGTGAAATTAGTATTGATGAAATTGCAGCAGGAAATACAAATTTGATTCAAAATAAAGCACAAAGCGGTAATCGTGAGTTGTTTTATAATATGTTAAAAAATAATCCAAAAGATGCATTTTGTATATTATGTAAGGTTAAAAAAACTTTTTGGGATAAACTCAAAGGAATGATTGTAGGTATATTGAAATTGAGTATATTATGAATATAAGAAAAATTTTCACCAAAGGGTTTTGGATAATTGATAGAGAGAAATATAACGAGATGTATAATTATGACCTTTGTTTTAACGCCACTTTCAGAGGGAAAGAATTGTTATCTAAATCTGAATTGAAACTATTGCAAATACGATATCTAAGCTATTACCGAAAAGCCCAAGTATCAAAAGGAACTATATGGGGTATTTATTACATGAAAAGGCTAGTGAAATTTAGTGAGCATACAGGAATTATGCTATATGAGAATATGAATATTCCCAAGGGGCTGATTATAGGACATCCAGGCCCTATTATTATAAATGGAAGTGCGACTTTTGACGGGAATCTTTTTTTAACTCATGGCGTTACTATTGGAAGAGATATTAGAGGTAAACGTGCAGGTACACCTCATTTGGGGAAGAATGTTTGTATTCGATGCAATTCAACAGTTGTAGGTGGAATTACAATTGGTGATGATGTTTTAATTGCTCCAAATACCTTTGTAAACTTTGATGTTCCATCTCATTCTATTGTGATAGGTAACCCCGCAACCATCCATCACCGTGATAATGCAACAGAGGGTCATATAGGCAATGTGTTTGAATGATAACTTTATTATGTTTCATGTTTATAGTAGGGGTAATAGTGTTATTGCTATTAAATTCTTTATATAGGAGATCTATTGCCTATAAGAATACTAATGTTGATATACTAAAATTCAAGAATAAAATTCCAGAGAATCTAAAATTAGTGAGTTTTGGTAGTACATATGCAATGTATGCGTTTAATAGTTACAGTAATCTAAATCTGAATGCTTTTAACTTCTCAATTGAAGCTCAGAGTCTAGAAATAGATAATATTTTACTTCGAAAGTATTCTTCTCACTTAGCCCCTGGAGCAATCGTTGTCTTTGGTTTGGCAGCTTGCGTCACCTATTATAGGTATAGCATGGTTACAAATAAATTGAGGTATTATGATTTCTTAAATAAAAACGACATACCTGATTATTCGATTATTAAGGCTCTCAAGCATTACTTCCCCCTACCATTATTTCATCTAAAAAGAATGGTAAAATCATATATTAAGCAACGCGAGTTAAAGGATATTTATACAAATTATCCATCATCTTTATCACAAGATATGATGAAAAAAAACATGAAGGGAATGGCTAATGGATGGATAAGTCTATTTAATCTATGTGACTTAAAACAGAAAGACAATAATTCAAATAACGAACAAAACAAAAATTTCAATACGAAATTGCTGCGTTCAATGTTCGAGTTTTGTTTATCTAAAGGATGGAAACCTATTGTAGTGATTACTCCTTTTTCTGATATATTAAACAAATATTTTGGTGACGAGTTCATATCTTTTAGCCTTGGTGATATGGTTAATAAGGCTAGTGAAAATTTAGATGTTGAGATTTTAGACTACAGAACACATCCATCTTTTCAACAAGATTATAATTTATATTTGGATGGTGGTTTCCGACTGAATTTAAAAGGAAGTATAAAATTCGTGAAGTTGTTATTACAAGACCTGAATTTTAGAGGTTATAATCTCTCGAATTCAACAATTGGATGTTGATATGAGTATTTTTGAAAAAATAAGAAACAGATTATTACATAAGGTTTCTCGCACCTTGATATATGATGAAGCGTTACAATTAGCATATAGTACAACCAGCATATGTGGTGGTACTCTTCGCGGCAAAACTGCAGTAGTAACAGGAGCGACAAGCGGTATTGGCTTTGCAACAGCTCAAAGACTATTATCCGAAGGGTGTAAAGTCATTATAGTAGGGCGAAACAAAGAAAAACTAAGGGACTGTATAGCTCAGTTTGTTTCAGGAGAAAATGTTGAGATAGAATATATGGTTTTTGATGCTCAAGATACAGAATCATTCAAAGAGAAAATTGAAACAGTCTTTAAGAATCATACAATAGATTTGTGGGTCAACTGTGTCGGTATTTTTAAAACAACAGATAGGGAAAGAATATTTAGAGGAATCGATAAGGAAACTTATTTTGAAGTTGTAAACACTAATTTGAAAAGCAACATGATACTCATCCCATATGTTGCTGATGAAATGTTGGCTCATGGAATTGTTGGGAAAATTATAACTGTTTCTTCTATATGCGGTTTTACAAATCATTATGGATATACACCTTATGGAATATCAAAAAATGGTTTAATAGAGTATACCAAACAAATAGCGGAGAAATATAAGGGAAGAGTTAGTATATTGTCTGTCGCACCAGGCTCTGTAGCTACACGAATGGGGCATTCTGGTTTGGGGAAGAATATTTTTAATATTTCTTCTTTCATTCATCATACTGCTATACCTGAAGAAATAGCATCTGTGATAGTATTTCTATCTACCAGTATTGGAATATATCTTAATGGTCAAACTATATTAGCATCAGCAGGTGAATTGGTATGATACAGAACATATTAAAAAAGATATTTGGACGTGCAAAAGATTTAGACGTGATTGTAGATAAATACAGCAACATGAATGTTCCAGAAAGTTTTTCTGGAGGATCACTGGCGGACGTGAATATTCTTGTTGTAACTAATTCTGACTTACCAGTAGATACTTGTGATGAAGTTTTTAGAAAGGAAAATACATATTATTCAGTTATATCATTAGATAATATATTGACTGCAAATGAAATAATAGAAGCTGCAAAAAAATTAATAGGCCCTTTTACTCATATAATAAATATCTTTTATGATAAAAAAAGTAGACCATTAATTTGCAATAATACACATTACAATAATGATGATTGTGTTTATCAATTGTACCAGTGGCTCCAAGAAGAGGTGGATTATCTTGTAAAATTAAACGAATATGCAACAATTTGCACTGTTTTTATTTGCGGATCCTCTGTTGAAGGTCAAGTAAAGAAGAAAAACGTAGAAATGTGCATAAAGGGACTTGCAGAGGTCCTATCAAACCATGGAATGATATGCAATGGTATAATATCCAATGAAGAGGTTAGTGTTAAAGAATTGTTAAATGCTACAATATTTCTTTCTAGTCGCTATGGACAGATAATGACTGGAGAAATTCTTAAATTGAATTGAAGCATTGGAAAACTCAAGAACAAAGAACTCGGTATTGAACACAATATCAAATGTAGGTATTAGGCTACTAACATTGGTATTGTCATTTGCAAGCCGAACTGTTTTTATTTATACTCTGGGAGCTGAATATTTAGGCTTAAATGGACTATTTTCAAACATCCTTTCTTTTCTTGCCATGTCCGAATTGGGCATTGGTACAGCTATTTCTTTTTTGTTATATAAACCTCTTGCAATCAATGACACAGAAAGGGTAAAAACAGTAATGGCATTTTATAAAAGATGCTATTTGGCCATAGGAACAATAATTACTTTACTAGGTGTGGTATTAATGCCCTTTCTAAACTATATGGTTAATTTTGACCAGCCAGTTCCTGAAAATCTTTATATAGTTTTCCTATTGTATGTTTTACAATATTCTGTATCATATTTTTTTGTTGCATATAAACAGACATTGATAGAAGCAAATCAAAAGAAATATAAACTAACCAGGTATGAAATAGTTTTTACGCTATTAAATTGTGTGGTAGACATAGTAGTTTTGTTGATTTTTCGTAATTTTATTGCATTTCTAGTATTTAAGTTATTATTAGTAATAGTCAAGAATTTGGTTTATGCAAAAAAGATAGATAAAATGTACCCATACTTGTTAGAACCAATAACTGTATCGTTATCAAGACAAGAAATAAAACAAATATTTAAGGATGTTTATTCAATTGCAGTCTTCAGGCTAGGTTCAGTTCTCTTCAATTCAGTTACAAATATTGTAACATCTACAATAGTTGGTACTATAATAGTAGGGTATTATAGTAATTACACAATGATTGTTATGCAAGTTCAGGCGGTTTATTTGATGATTGTTTCTGCTGTCTCTGCTAGTGTGGGGAATGTGGTAGCATTAGGTACAAAAGATAAACAGTATGAAATATATAAGAAATTGAATCTAATAACATTTTTTATCTATGGAATTGCAAGTATATGTCTTTTCCAGTTGCTTAACTCCTTTATTAATTTGTGGTTAGGAAATGTTGGGAAGGATTATATATTGAGTCAATTTGTTGTAGGATTAATAGTTGCTAATTTGTATACGGATTGTTCATGTCAGATACTTGACCGCTTTCGAACGGCCGCTGGTTTTTTTAAATTAGGTAGAGATTTACAAGTAATAGGAGGCCTTATTAACGTTCTTTTGTCTGTGCTACTTGCGAAGATTTGGGGATTTGAAGGAGCGCTGATATCACCTTTCTTATGCAAATTATTCATTACAGTAACACCATTTGTGCTGCGTGTAGGTAAAACTGTATTTGAGAAAAGTTACAGAGAAATGCTTTTGGATTATTTTTCTCAAATCTTCGTTGTTTGTCTAATTTGCACATTAATTTGGTATATTTGTAAAACTATTCATATCGGAACTATTGTATCTTTCCTCTTAGAAATATTTATCACAATTGTGGTATCTTCTTTTATGCTATTTTTGATTTATAAAAGAACAGACGCTTATAAGGAATTATCATCTACAAATTTGAATAGGTTATTTCTACATAAACAGTAATGATATGAAATTTTTTTTCCCAATTCATTTAGATGGAGGTAATCGTGGATGCGAAGCCATAGCAAAAGGGACTGCTAAATTGCTAGGAGAATCAAAAGAAAATATGCTGAGCTATTGTAGTAATGTACCCTTAGATCAAAGTTTAGGAGTGGATGATTATTTTACATTAGTGCCATACCGGAAGGCGACTTATGCTTTTCGAGTACGAAATAAAATACATTCTTTCATAACACATGATATTGTCAAACATATGAATTATAGCTATTCGTATCAGTATGATCATTTTCTTAATCAGATAGGTGATGATGATTTAATGTTTTCTACTGGTGGCGATATGTTTTGTTATGCAAATTGTCAAGTGAACTATACTGTAGATTATTTGGCTGCGAGAAAAAAGAGGTCAGTGCTATGGGGATGCTCTATCGGTAAAAGGAATCTTACTAAGCAGAAAATAGTATCGCTTCATAATTTTACGGCAGCTGTGGCTAGAGAGTCAATTACATATCAACTATTCGAAGAAATGGGGCTAAGAAGAGTTTTTTTGCTTCCTGATCCTGCTTTTTCTCTAGAGGCAGAGTCGTGTGAACTTCCTGATTGTTTTAATGATGAAGATATTATTGGTGTTAATCTAAGTAATTTTGTAGGCCAGAATGTGAGTGAGTCAACGATTATTGGAAAGAATCTCCGAAACCTTGTGGATTATGTGATAAAACATACAAGAATGAAAATATTGTTAATACCTCATGTCCTTTGGTCTGGCCAAGATGATAGAATAGTATGCACTCAATTATATAATGAATTTAAAGATACTAATCGCGTGTGTTTATTAAAATCAGACAAGTATAATTATTGTCAGATACGTTATATTATATCAAAATGTAGTTTGTTTGTTGGAGCAAGAACCCATGCTATGATTTCTGCATATTCCACCTGTGTACCATCAATGGCATTGGGCTATTCAATAAAATCGAAAGGAATAGCCAAGGATCTGGGGCTACCAGAATCGACGGTAATTGATAGCACAGGAGTGACATCGCCATATGAAATGGCAGATAAGTTTGCTTCGTTTTTAAGAAATGAAGATAAATTAAGAGCTCATTTGATGAGAGTAATCCCAGATTATAAGGCGCAATTAGAGGAGACGAATAATATTATCTCTTCTCTATAACAGTTACTTTATTATTAGTAGCCTGTTATCAGTAGTATAGCCATAGTTGAGAAAATGAGGACACTTAGTTTAGAAAGATTATCACGATTGGCCTTTACATATTTCATCCCGATTTACATGATTAACTATTATTTTTTCATGAGAGGGATGAATGTAAATATTCTACTTTATTTCCCAGCACTTGCTATTTTGTTGCTGAAAATAGTATCACTAATTATGAATAGTGAAAGAAGCCCGTTTATAAAGCGTATAAACCTATATATGTCATACATAGTATTGTCGGTAGTCCTCTATTTATTCAATGATGCACCTGTCAGTTGCTATATAGGAATGTTTTCTTCATATTTTTTACCTTTATTTTTTGTGTACCTAGGATATCTATACTCAAACGACCGCAAATATAATGTTTGGTATATGTATGGTTGCGCGTTTTGTTTTATAATAGGCTTTTACCTCTATTTTACAGGACCATCATATTATCTGGATTTTTTACATAATAACATGGATGAAGATATGGGTAATTATTTGGGATCAAAAAATATTGATGTATTAGATATAACAAGATTTTCTTCTTATTTCGGAAACTCATATGTGATATCTTATTTTAGTGTACCAGCCTTAATACTTGCTCTTGGCAATACGATACAAAAAGATAATGGTAGTAGCAAAATAGTCTTATACATTATTGCTTTGGTATCTTTTCTGGCAGCAATACTATGTCAACAGCGAATAGCAATAGCATTTGCTTTAATAATACCTCTGTTTTATGGAATATACTCAATCCGTTATGGAGGTGGAAGAAGTTTAATTATAATCTATTCCATAGTTGTTCTCTTTTTTATTGTTTTTTTTGGTGTAATATCTACTTTGGAAAGATTTGATGTTGTCTATGAACTTTTAGAGAAGAAATTTTCTCAAATGATTTTTTCTGACGCCCTAGCAGAGCGAACGAACCAATATACAGAATTCAATCGAGCCACATGGTGGTCGTATTTTGTGGGATTAGGGATGGGTGCATGCTCCCCACAAGCACTTCGTGCAGGCCTAAAAGGAATTCCAGACGGTGAATTCGTTAAGATGTTTTACGAAATAGGAATAATTGGTTGTTTCTTTTTCACTATTTTACTTATACCCACTTTAAAAAGAGGTATAAAATATTTCAAGTATTACTATATGGAGGTTCTAATAGTAGTTTTTTTTCTGGCCGCTGGCACTGGATCTGATTCTCTTACTATGAACATTCCGTGTGCTATGTTTTGGTATTCTATCGGGCGTATTTGGAATCGAAATTATTATAGAGAGTTGGCATATGGATACTTGTAATAATGATTATTGAATGTTCAATTGTATATATATGGAAATTAATAATAGTGATGGTTTCGCTAAAGTTTTAGCATTTTATCTTCCCCAATTCTTTCCCAACGATTTTAATAATACATGGTATGGGAAAGGCTTTACAGAGTGGACCAATGTTGGAAAGGCAAAACCTTTATTTAGAGGTCACAGCCAACCTCATATTCCTGCCGATTTAGGATATTATGATTTACGAGTACCAGAAGTAGCTGAACAGCAGGTCGAATTGGCTTGTGAAGCTAGTGTATTTGGATTTGCATATTGGCACTATTGGTGGCATGGCGAGATATTGTTAAATGAACCTGCAGAACGAATGCTTCACACGTCGAAACCGAACTTCCCATTTATGTTTGCTTGGGCAAATGAGAACTGGTATAAGAAATTGTGGAGTGAAGATAAGAAAAAAGATATCCTTCTTAAGGAACAGACATATCCTGGTGAAGATGATAATATTGCTCATTTCGAATATTGTTTGCCTTTTTTCAAAGACCGTCGATACATTACCTTTGATGGTCGTCCGATATTTATGATTTACCGGCCTACACATTTCAAAGAGGTTGCTTCTTTTATACAGCAATGGAATAGACTAATAAAGGCTTCGGGTTTAGCAGATAGTTTTTATTTTATCGGAATGGCATATCGTAACGATGAACTTCAGTCTTTAAAGGACCAAGGATTCGATTGCGTTTCTCCACAACATACACTTCGCACACCTATTTCTTGGTATACAACAATAGAACATTTGCGCGTTGTAATACGCAATGAATGGGCAAAGCGATTTGGCTTGCTCAGAACCGTAGATTACAAACATTATCCCCAAACAGTCTGGAATGATGCAATTGATAGCCGTGACGATGTAGCCCCCCAGATTATTCCCAATTGGGATAATACACCAAGGGCAGGAAGAAAAGGCCTTTTATATAAAAATGCAACGCCAGAGGTATTTGAGAAAGCCGCATCGAAGGTGATGAAAGAAGTATCGAGGAAACGAAATAAGATGGTCTTTTTGAAGTCCTGGAACGAGTGGGCTGAGGGTAATTATATGGAGCCGGATTTACAATATGGACATAGGTTTATTGAAGCTTTACATAAAGCAGTGACAGAGAATAGAGCTTGTATTTAATAATGTCGTTAAGTTAGCTTATATATTACAGTTTTAAAATGAAATAATAAAATGTGATTGTTATGCATATAATAGTAGTAATTAAAAACAGTTTAGAAAGCTTGCCCCCTATTTTAAGTGCGATTATGCTTTTGAATGAGTTGGGCTATAAAGTTACAGTAATTAATGAACATGTGCCTGACTTTTGGCAAGGATTCTATAAGGATCATGGTATTGATTATTACGTTACCACAAGTTCTGTTGAAAGGAATGCAAGTGCTTTAACCAAAGTAAGATCATATTATACTTTTAGAAAAGAAGCACGAGCAATAATTTCAAAGATATATAAGGATAAAGATTCGCTTTTGTGGATAGAAGGACCTCAAACCATTATTTCTTTAGGCGTAAATTTTGTAAAGAAACACAGGTATACTCTTATGATAGAAGAACTCTATGATGAATCAAAAATGCAAATTAAAGCTGTAGGAAAAGTTATACGTGATGCTAAAGCAGTTTTTATGCCTGAATATAATAGAACAATCCTTTATAAGGTCTGGTTTGGGCTAGATAGGCATCCCTATGTTTTACCAAACAAACCTTATTTCTTACCAGATAAGAAAGAACTAGTCGAGGCTGAAAATAAATATAATCATATATTTAATGATCTTCAAGGGAAGAAGATTATATTATATCAGGGAGTTATTGATGGCGTTAGAAATTTGGACAATTATATATTGGCAGCAAAAAAATTAGGTGAAGATTATATATTCTGCCTACTCGGACCTGGTAGAGGCGATTCTGTCGAGAAGCTCTGTCGGTTGTGGAAAAACGTTTATCATGTAGATTTTATACCAGCTCCTTATTATTTGGCTTTCACTTCAAAGGCGTATATCGGAATAGTTTCGTATGTCCCCAATACTTTAAACAATGTCTTTTGTGCTCCTAATAAAATGTTTGAATATGGAGCATTTGGGGTTCCTATGGTCGGAAATGATATCCCTGGTTTGAAATTAATAGAACATAAAAATGCCGGTATAACTAGAGAGGACACGGATATTGATTCTATATGTGATGCATATAAGACTATTATAGCTAATCATGATAAATATTCGCATAATGCAAGATTATTGTATGATTCAACAGATAATAAAGAGACAATAAGGTTAGCTTTAAATAAAGTACAAAAAACTATTTAAATATGGCTAAGACAGTATATTTAGGCATGATAGGTGATATCATGCATCCAGGATTGATAAACATTATTAATCAGGGGGCTAAGTATGGTGATGTGATGATAGGTCTGTTTACAGATAAGGCTATAGCAACGCATAAGCGTTTGCCATATCTGACTTATGAGCAGCGAAAGAATGTGATTGAGAATATAAAAGGTGTATCATCTATAGTGCCTCAGGATGAATGGAGCTATGTGCCTAATCTCTTGAAATATAAGCCTGACTATATTATTCATGGTGATGACTGGGTATATGGTCCCGATAAATATATCCGTGATGAGGTGTTTAAGACCATGGAAAAGATAGGTGGAGATGTCATTGAAATACCATATACAAAGGGCATTTCTGCTTCAGGACTAAAGGAAGAGATAGACTCTCTGGGCGTTACCCCCCAACAGAGACTTGCATCCTTAAGGCGTCTGATTACGGCTAAACCCATTGTCCGTATCTTGGAGTCACACAACGGTCTAACAGGTTTGATAGCAGAGCATACCTCTGTTGAAGTAAATGGTCAGCACCGTGAGTTTGATGGTATGTGGGCTTCTTCGTTGACTGATTCTACGTCAAAAGGTAAGCCTGATATAGAGGCAGTGGACTTGACGACCCGTCTGCATGATCTGAATGACACGCTTGAAGTAACCACCAAACCGGTTATCTATGATGGAGATACCGGTGGAAAACTGGAACATTTTGTGTTTACGGTTCGTACGCTAGAGCGTTTGGGAATATCAGCGGTTATTATTGAGGATAAGGTTGGCTTAAAGCAGAATTCGCTTTTTGGAACGGATGCTATCCAGACGCAGGATACTATCGAGGGTTTCTGCAATAAGATTAAAGCTGGCAAGGATGCTCAGATTACACGCGACTTTATGATCATCTCCCGTTGTGAGAGTTTGATTGCGGGTAAACCTGTAGATGATGCTTTGGAGCGTTGCCACGCATACGTGGCTGCAGGGGCTGATGGCGTGATGATTCACTCAAAGAATAAGAGTGGTGATGATATCAAGGAGTTTTGTCAGCGTTTCCGTGAGAAGGATCCTCATACGCCTATCGTGGCAGTACCTACTACTTACAATCAGTTTACTGAAGAGGAGCTGGCTGCGTGGGGTATCAATATCGTAATTTATGCCAATCACATGCTTCGCAGTGCATATCCTGCCATGGTGAAATGTGCAGAGCGTATTCTTGAGACCTCACGTAGCCTTGAGGCTTCTGATGAGTATTGTATGCCAATTAAGCAAATATTGAATCTGATTCCTGGAACGAAAAAAAAGTAAAAGAGTAAAAAGGTAAAAAAGTAAAAAAATGATTTCTCCGAAATTCTTTTATGATACTTTAGCCAGCTATGGCATTGATTTTTATGCTGGTGTACCCGATTCTTTGCTGAAGAATCTCTGTGCCTATATCACTGACCATGCTGATGTAGCGCACAATATCATAGCTGCCAACGAAGGTGGTGCTATGGGATTGGCAGCAGGCCATTATCTGGCCACAAGTCAGATACCAGTGGTTTATATGCAGAATTCTGGCGAAGGCAACATTATCAATCCGTTAGCATCGCTGACAGATCCTGATGTCTATAACATTCCTGTGCTGTTGGTCATCGGATGGCGCGGCAAACCGGGTGTGCATGATGAACCTCAGCATGTCAAGCAGGGTAAGGTGACTACAGGTTTACTGAATGTGATGGGGATTGACTATACGGTTCTCTCTAAAGATGAGGATAAGGCTGAGGCTCAGATCAAGAAGGCTGTCGCCTATATGCAAGCTACAAATAATTGTTATGCACTTGTTATAGAGAAGGATACTTTCGATGCTTATACCCTACAGAACGTAGAGATGAACGATCTCACCATGAGTCGTGAAGAGGCAATTCAGACTGTCGCTACTGCACTTGGTGAAAAGGATGTTATTGTATCAACAACAGGAATGATTTCTCGTGAACTATTTGAGTATCGCACAGCGACGAATCAGAGTCATGAGCGTGAATTCCTGACTGTAGGCTCTATGGGACATGCCTCTCAGATAGCCCTTGGCATTGCCCTGGCCAAACAGGATCGCAACGTATGGTGTTTTGATGGTGATGGCGCCAGCATCATGCACATGGGCTCTATGGCCATTGTGGCCAACAAAGCCCCAAAGAATTACATTCATGTCGTATTCAACAATGGTGCACACGACTCAGTTGGTGGTCAGCCTACAGTTGGTTTGAAGATTGATTTACCTGCTGTTGCGAAGGCTGTAGGTTATAAGCAGATTTGCTCTGTTGAAAACAAGGCAGATTTGCGGAAGCAACTCTCTAATCTTGGTGAAGGTCCGATCTTCTTGGAAGTAAAAGTAAAGAAGGGCAATCGAAAGGATTTGGGAAGACCTACTACAACTCCCATTCAGAATAAGGAAGCATTAATGGAATTCTTAAAGAAGTAATAAAGATGGAACCAATTAAAAGAAACGTGTTGCTGAACCCTGGTCCAGCTACAACAACAGATACCGTCAAATATGCTCAGGTCGTACCTGACATTTGTCCTCGTGAGAAGGAGTTCGCAGGTTTGATGAAGGGTCTGCGTAGTGACTTGTGCAAGGTGGTGCATGCCCCTGAGCCAAAATATACCTCTGTGCTTTTTTGCGGATCAGGAACTATCAATATTGATGTTTGTATCAACTCATTGGTACCAGAAGGAAAGAAGATTCTCGTTGTGAACAATGGCGCATACAATACGCGTGCCGTAGAAGTATGTCAGATGTACCATATACCTCATATAGATTTGAAGTCTTCTGTCTATGAACAACCAAATTTGGCAGATGTTGAGCAGGCATTGAAGGAGAATCCTGACGTGGCAGTGGTTTATTGTTGCCATCACGAAACGGGTACAGGTGTATTGAATCCGATTCGAGAGATTGGAGCCATTGCTCATAAGCATGGAGCTATCTTTATTACCGATAGTACTGCTTCATTGGGAATGATACCTCTCGATGTCGTGAAAGACAATGTGGATTTCTGTATGGCATCAGCGCAGAAGGGTTTAATGGCTATGTCTGGACTGAGTTTTATCATTGGTCGCAGGGATATTATTGAGGCATCCAAGAACTATCCCACACGATCCTATTACTGTAACCTCTATATGCAATATGAATGCTTCGAGAAGACAGGTGAGATGCACTTTACGCCTCCAGTGCAGACTATCTATGCCACTATACAGGCACTGAAGGAGTACTTTGAGGTAGGCGAGGAAGCTAAGTTTGCTCGCCACCGCAGAGTATATGAGGCTATTAAGAAGGGTGTTGCAGCATTGGGATTGAAAGAAGCAATTAAGGATGAAATACAATCTGGACTTGTGGTATCTGTAAAGTATCCAGATGATTCTAATTGGAGTTTCGAAAAGGTACATGATTATTGCTACGAACGCGGATATACCATCTACCCTGGTAAAATTTCTACCACAAACACATTCCGTCTTTGTGCTTTAGGAACTATTGACGTGAAAGATATTGAGGATTTCTTTGTAGTGTTTAAGGAAGCTTTGGTAGCAAATAACATACAAGTACCTGCGAAATACAAGTGATATGGTGACAACAGCAGTTATTATGGCAGCAGGCCTGGGCAGTCGTTTTGGTAAGATGACTGAGACGATGCCTAAAGGTTTTATAGAAGTTGGTGGTCAATCTATGGTTATCCGCTCCATTGAGACACTGATAGCCTGCGGCATTAAGCGTATCATAATTGGTACTGGTTATAAGAAAGAGGCATACGAGGCATTGAAGGCTAAATACCCTCAGATAGAGTGTGTTTTCAGTCCGCGTTATGCAGAGACCAACAGCATGTACACCTTGTGGAATTGCCGTGAGGTTATAGGTAATGACGATTTTATTCTTTTGGAGTCGGACATCATTTATAGCAAGAATGCCATCACGGAGCTTCAGGAGAATGAGCATCCAGACATCATGTTGATCACGCCTGTTACCAAATTTCAGGATCAGTACTATGTGGAATACGATGAGAATGGTACCTTGACCCGCTGCTCAACTAATAAAGCAGAGATTGATTCTAAAGGAGAATTGGTTGGCATTCACAAATTGTCATCGACATTCTATCATCAGATTTGTGCCGAATATGAGAAGATTGTTGCAGATAAACCGAAACTTGGCTACGAATATCAGCTGCTTTGGATGTCACAGCATGTAATTCCTGTGTATGTTCATAATTCATTGGATGTAAAGTGGTACGAAATTGATGATGAGGAGGATCTGAGGTATGCAGAAAAAAAAATAATTCAATTTGTATAAATGATAATGAAGAAGAACGTAATATTTCTGGTAATTGATTCTTTGATTTATGAAAAGATAGGATGTACAATGTATGGACCATCCCCTTCTCCTTTCCTGGATTATTTGAAGGAGAAATCCCTGTGGTGTACAAATATGTACTCACAAGGACCTTACACAGAGGCTGGCAATAAGGCTTTGGTATCTGGTGATAATTCTTTGAACAGAGGAGGGTATATGCATAATCTCAATGATTGTGAAAAAATCTATATTGAAGCGTTTAAAGATGCTGGTTATGAAACATATGATTTCATTCTACCATATTACCTTTATTGCACTAGGCTTCTTGACAAAATTGATCACCAATTCTTTACATCTGGTTTTGTGACAGATAGTGTTACGAGTAATCGATTAGATTATTTTGCAGAAAAGAAAAAAAACGGAAAACTCAACAAATGGGATTACGAAGATATAATTAAGCAACTCGACCCGGTATTTGAGTGTTGGAGAAATTTTTTAGATCGATCAAAAAAGGATAGATACTTTTGTATTGAAAATATATGTAAAAACTATAATTGGGAAAAAGCACAAAAGAATTTCAAGATACAAGAAAAAGCCTATTATGCCGACAAAATAAAGTATGCTAATGATTTTTTAGATCATCATAAAGATCACCCTCTGCTAGAAAACGAAAAATTTGTTTTTTCGGATTTTGTTAATGAGGAATTTATTAATCATTATGTGTTTCTTAAACATAAGACATTTTTTAAAGAATTAAAGAGAAAGCAGATAAAAGCAGGATTAATAAATGGTATATATAGTAAGAAAGAAGTTTGTAAATCCTTGATTAGAAGTATTACGAAGTGTAAGATAAATGAGTATTTCAAATATTTTGTTTTTTCTATCGTAGGATATAAGGAGGCAAAAGGCTATACACAAAGGAACTTTTATCAAATGCAACCTTCTATGAGAACTTTTACAAGAAAGGTGCTAGAAGAGTTCACCAAGCCTAATGATGGAAGCCCTAAGATGTTTCATCTACACCCGGAAGAATTGCATAATAGATTCAACTTTTTCTCATACGATATCAACGATCCTGCACTTATTGATTATGAGTATGGCCTTTTTAAAAGATATTTGTCTCATTTGGATCCAAATTATAAAGGACAGATATTATACGATATAGCATTAATTTATGCTGACGATTGTATAAGAGAATTATTTAAAGGATTAGAAGAAAAAGGGTTGTTGGATAACACAGTTTTGGCGATCACAGCTGATCATGGCAGTTTCTATAATTGTGTCCCTGTAAGACATTCTTTCCGGAATACCTGTCATACTGAAAATTTCCATATCCCAGTAATCATCTACGATGGCTCTAATCCGCAAAATCGAGTTATAGAGTCTTTCCATACAAGTAAGGATATCCTTCCTACGGTATATGAACTCTCTGGTGTTACCAAACCGACCGGAATAGATGGGGTTTCCTTGTTTGATGAAAAAAATAGACCTAATTATGCACTGACCGAATATGTAGGAAACGGATGCCCAAATATGCGTGAAAAAGACGTGGACTTTATTATTCGTGATAAACGATATATGATTCAGTATATGGTCAATATCTTTGAACCATTTGAATCTGGACATATTGAAAGAATATATGATTTAAAGAATGACCCTAACGAATTAAATGATTTGTCTTCAAATCTTGATGTAAGGGATGCGGTTGCCTATTTATTGGAACCGATGAAATTACGTCAAGTTGAAATCAGGAACTCTTACTTCAAAATATATCCTGACTATCAACATTAATCTAATAATTTTTTGAATAATTAATGGAAGCTAAACGTCTGCCCGTACTTGCAAGTCAAGATGCTTGCAGTGGATGTATGGCCTGTGGTGAGGTTTGTCCCAAAGATTGTGTCTCTTTCAAGATGGGGAAAGACGGATTTTGGTATCCTCAGATTGAAAATGAATCTTGTATTGGCTGTCATTCATGCGAACGTGTGTGCCCTGTTATAACTCCAATTTCACATGATGTTAATCATCCACCTAAGGTATACGCAGCATGGACAGTAAAAGATGCAAGGCACAATTCTGCATCAGGAGGAGTTTTCTTCGCAATTGCCGAATCGGTAATACAGGCAGGAGGTTACGTAGCAGGGGCAATTTTCGAAGGAAAAACCGTAAAGCACATTTTGACAAATAAAATAGATGAGTTAAAATTAATACAAGGAACTAAATATTTCCAGAGTTACACCTGTGGGATTTATAAGCAAATTAAAAAGCTTCTGATAGAAGGAAATACAGTCCTGTTTGGTGGAACAAGCTGCCAAGTCGCAGGTCTTCTAAATGTTGTAGGAGAGAAGCAAGATAATTTAATTACAATAGATTTAATCTGTTATGGGGTACCATCTGCGCTGACAATAGAAGTAGAGGAACGGATAAGAAGAAAAAAACTGAAAAGAATAATTAGCAATAGGGATAAGAACCATGATGGAGGTTGGCGCGACTCTTATTATATGACTTGCGAGTGGGAGGATGGAACAATCACCGTTTCGCCACAGAAAGACTCATTTATGCTTAGTAGTTTCTGTAGTGGTAAGGTTATGCGCAATAGTTGTTATTGCTGTCCATATAAAACAATATATAGACAAGCAGATTTGACAATAGGCGATTATCATTGTGTCAAAGATTTTGAAGAGCAGAAAAAAGAAGGCATATCCTTGGTGTATGTGAATTCAGGAAAAGGAGAAAGTGCTTTTAAGAATGGAGACTCGCTGATTGTTCATGAACGCGAAATACAAGAAAGTCTACCTTTCAAACGTACAATTTTTTATAATGACACCATGCAAGGAAGACGATTTGAGCGTATTTGGATGCAACAAATATTGAGATACGCACCTTGTTGGATGCTTAAATATTTATATCAGGCTAATTTAAAATCTTTGAACCCTTTAGTTTGGCCCTTAATGGCAATTGATATTTTATATTATATAAAAAATAATAGAAAAATAAAAAAAGACATTAACAGTATTAACAAAAAATTGCAAAAATATAAATCTCAAGTATGAAGATTGGAGTTTTAACATATCACGGGGATTTGAGCCAGGGAGCAACATTTCAGGCATATGCGACATATAGAGCGTTATCAGAGCTTGGGTGTGACGTAGAAGTGATAGACTTAGCTCATATAAAGAAATCCCCACGGCCGCAGTGGCAAGTATTTTTGATAAATCTATATATGTCACTGGCAAAACATAGACAGGAGAAATTTTACCGCAAGTTTTATCCTCCATACAGCAGACATTATAATAATTTTTTAGAACTTAAAGAGAACCCACCAAAAATAGATGCAGCTTGTGTCGGCAGTGATCAAACATGGAATCTAAATATTGCCACAAATGAGAATATGATGGCTTTTTTTCTTGATTTCGGTCCAGATGATATGCCGCGTTTTTCTTATTCTTCAAGTTTTGGGTATTCAAAATGGCAAATTGACGATAAAGAAAAAACACGAAGGATTGGTGACATTCTTAGTAGATATGTAGGACTATCTGTAAGAGAAGTAACCGGTCAAAAAATAATAAAAGACATATTTAATTTAGAAGCGACTTTAGTATGTGACCCAACAATTCTTCACGCGAAGTATGACGAATTTACTAAAAATTTAAAACAAAGGAATGAGGTAGTCTGTTATTCTTTAGCTACTACAAGTCAGCCTAAAATACAAGCGATAAAGGATATTAGTGATTTCGTGGGAGTACCAATTCGATGGATGGGAAAGCCTTTTTACGTGAGTGGAGTAAAAAATACTTATTATCCAGACGTCTATAGATGGTTCAGAATAATTGCTGGTTCAAAGTATGTTTTGACTGATTCCTTTCATGGAACGGTTGCATCATTGTTATGCCACAAACCTTTCGTTGTTTTATATAAAGAGAATGGTTTAAGCTCACGAATTGTTGATTTGCTTACGAAAGTAGGATTGCAAGATCGAATATTCTTTAATTATGAGGAATTTTCAAAGAGTGATAGTTGGAAACAAGAAATTGATTATGAAAAAGTAGATGAAATTCTATCCGAGATAAGAGAGAATTCTTGGAACTATTTAAGGAGCGTTATTAATAGGCTTAAATAATATATTATCCTTATTCATAGCGGAAAGAAGACTGTAATATAAAAAGAATTGTAATATTATACATAATGAGATTTCTTATAAATGCAACTAATATAAAGGTTGGAGGAGGTATTCAGGTAGTACAAAGCATATGTGATCAACTTAGATTTTTTCCTAAACATAAGTTCCTGATTGTACTATCGACCTTTATTAAAGATGATAATGTTGTATATTCTAGCAATAGTAAAATAATAAGGTATAATATAAGTCATAATATTAGAACGATTCTATTAGGAAGAAATGTCTATCTTGATTCTATAGTTGAAGAAAATGGGATAGATGCAGTATTGACAGTATTTGGACCATCAATTTGGATACCTAGAAAACCTCATTTATGCGGATTCGCTAGAGCCCAACTTATACTGAAAGATTCACCATATTATGCAAAAAGAAGTTTTAAGGAAAAGATAGAACATAGCATATGGAAATGGGCATTTAAAAGATGCTCTCATGTGTTTTATACAGAAAATGCTTATATTTCAAAGAAACTAGAAATATCTTTTAGAGGTACGAAGGTTTACACTGTAACAAACTTTTATAATCAGATATACGATCAACCAGAAAAATGGAAAAGAAGTATAACCATACCCAGCTTTGATGGAGTCACTTGTCTCTCTGTATCTATTTTTTCCAACCATAAGAATTTTGGTATTATTCCTGGTATATTGAGGCACTTGCGTAAGACACACCCTGATTTTAATATAAGATTTATCCTTACTTTTAAAGAACAGGAGATTTGCATACCAGACGATTTGAAGAATAATGTATTGTTTGTTGGCAAAACAGATGTCTCAGAATGTCCTTCCTTATATGAACAAAGCGATATCATGTTTATGCCAACTTTAATGGAATGTTTTACAGCGACTTATCCAGAAGCGATGAAAATGGAAGTACCAATAGTGACAACGGATCTGGAATTTGCCCACAGTTTATGCGGCGAAGCAGCTTGTTATTATAGTGCAGTAGATGCAGAGGCCGCCGCGGAAGCAATATATAAAGTTGCAACAAACAAAGATTATTCAACTTACCTAACTTCTCGAGGCAAGGAACAACTAAAGATGTTTGATGACTATAAACAACGGGCAGACAAACTGATTAAGATATTGGAAGAAATAGCGAACTATCATTAATTCGAATATAGATTATTGCCCCTTATATGATTTACAAAAAATATATCAAACGTGGACTTGATTTCAGCGTTTCGTTTATTACTTTGTTATGTATCAGTCCAGTCCTGCTGATAGTAACATTTTGGTTGCATTTTGCGAATAAAGGAGCGGGCGCGTTTTTTTTCCAGGATAGACCTGGTAAAGATGGTAAGTTATTTAAAGTCATCAAGTTTAAGACGATGTCAGATGACATAGATGAAAAAGGAAATTTGTTACCTGATGAGAAACGACTTACGAAGGTCGGTAAGTTTATAAGAAGTACTAGTCTCGATGAACTACCGCAACTTATTAATGTGTTGAAAGGTGATATGTCATTGATTGGACCACGACCATTGATGCCTGAATATCTGCCCTTGTATAGTAAAGAACAAGCACGTAGACATGAAGTACGACCTGGAATATCAGGATGGGCTCAGTGTCATGGACGGAACAATATAAGTTGGAATGAGAAATTTAGTTTGGACGTTTGGTATGTCGATCATCTTTCTTTGTGGGTTGACATTAAAGTAATATGGATAACTATTATGAAAGTATTGAAAAGAGCCGATATATCAAAGGAAGGTATGGTCTCTATGGAAGCTTTCAATGGGCATAACTAACATAATAATGAGAATCAGCGATATTCGTCAATATTTACATATCGGCTTTTTGAAGACTATATGGTTCAATTTTCATTGTTTACCATTCAAACAAGCTGTGCATCTCCCTGTTATACTCGCAAGAGACGTAAAGTTAAGGTATGTTAAACGGGGGGGGGTAATCTTTGATAGCGACAAGCCGCTTCATCCTGGTATCTTACGTATCGGATTTGGAGATAGGATACATAACCCATATCAAAATAGTTCTATTTGGATTAAAGGAAAACTCATAATCCACGGGACAGGGTTACATGCTTTCTGTATGGGGACACGATTAAATATTGGAGAGAAAGGAATATTGGAAATTGGAGATAATTTTTCCGCTTCAGCCAACAATAAAATACGCTGTGATTGTCATATCAAAATAGGTGATGATAACATGTGGTCATACGATATTACAATATTAGATACGGATGCTCACCAGATAACTAATAGCGAAGGGAATGTGTTAAATCACCCCAAACCTATAGAATTTGGAAATCATGTATGGTTGGGGTGTGGTTGTACGGTTTTAAAGGGGAGTTTAATACCTGATGGCTGTATTGTAGCCAGTGGAAGTAAAATCATGCACCAATACGAGGAGGATAATTGTATCATAACAACAAAAAAGAAAATATTAAAACACGACATTAGGTGGAATAGAAATCTATCTGTATAATAATAATATTATTATAGAAGATGAATAATTTAGTAATAATAGGTGGTGGCGGAATGGGACGCTCACTCTACTGCTTGGCTAAGAATAGTATAGGTTATCGGAAAGACTTTATAATTAAGGGCTATTTGGATGACAATCTCCACTCTATGGATGGATTTGAAGGTTATCCCCCATTGTTGGATACTATAAGTGATTATCAGCCTGTAGAAGATGATGTTTTTGTTTGTTCAATAGGAAACGCATCAACAAAAGAAAAAATCTGTAATGAATTTGCGAAGAAGGGGGCAATTTTTTATTCTTTGATTCATAATACGGCTGTTGTATATGAAACCGCGAAGATAGGGTCCGGTAGTATCATAACAGAGTATGCATGTATAGGTGCAGACTGTGTGATAGGGGAACATGCGCTTATTCAATCATATGCAGCAGTAGGTCACGATTGTAGAGTTGGGGACTTTGCAAGGATTGATACACATGTAACATGCGTAGGAGGAACAGTAATCTGTAGAGGTGCTACAGTTCATACAGGATCTGTAATTAATCATAAAGTTATAGTAGGCGAAAATGCCACCGTTGGAGCTTTGAGTTTTGTTATTCGTAGTGTAAAGTCAGGAACAACAGTGTGTGGTAATCCAGCAAGGAAACTAGAATTTTAAAATATATGAGAAAAGCATTTTTATTTCCAGGACAGGGATGTCAAAAAGAGAAAATGGGAAAGGATCTTTATGATAATTTCCCCAAAGCAAAAGCAATATTTGAGCAAGCTAATGAAATTTTAGGTGAACGATTCTCTGATACATTATTCAGCGCATCAGAAGAATTGCTGATGGATACTCGCTATACCCAGCCAGCCATATTTATTTATGAGGTGGCGGCTGCATTAGCTCAAGATGATGTGAAACCAGACTGTGTTGCAGGACACTCTCTCGGAGAGTATGCTGCATTGGTTGTTTCAGGTGTACTAAGTTTTGAAGAGGCCCTTCCATTTATCAAGACCCGAGGACAAGTGTTTTATGAGGCTTTCCAAAAGCATCCCAGTGCAATGGGGGCGATAATCGGAGTGCCAGATGATCAAGTACAGCAAGTATTAAATGATGTAGGAGAAGAAGATGGTGAGAACCTCTATATAGCCAACTATAATGGCCCCGGTCAATTGGTAGTCACAGGTGCACGCGCAAGTATTAAGAAAGCATGCAAGAAACTGAAGGAGATGGGTGCAAAACGCGCATTGGTATTACCAATGAAGGGTGTAGGTCACTCTCCAAATTCAGCTGAAGAAGGAGAAATTCTTGGTGCTGAGTTGAAGAAGTTAAACTTCAAGACACCACATATTCCTATTTATCAAGATGCGGATGGGCTTCCCCATACAGATCCCAAAGAGATACTGGATAATCAGGTAAAACTGATGACCTATCCAGTCCAGTGGACTAATATTACTATGAATATGGTGAAGGATGGTGTGACTGAGTTCTACGAGTGTGGTACAGACGATACTCTTCAGAAGATCGTGAAGCGTATGACACCTGAGTCATTGGTGTCAAGTATTCTACATTGCCCATCCTATGAAGGTAAAGTACAAGATTTTTCTATTGTCAAAGAAGAATAAAAAGAATCAATTATAGTAATTAACATTTTAAACATTTAAGATTATGACACTAGATGAATTTATCGAGGCATTTGCTGGAGAGTTTGATGAAACTGAAATGAGTGAGTTCAAGGCAGATACCGAGTTTAAAAAGCTCAATGAATGGAGTTCTCTGGTCGCTCTTTCAATCATCGCAATGGTTGATGACCAAATGGATAAAATTATCACAGGCGCTGACATCCGTGGCAGCAAGACAATTGAGGATTTGTACAATTTGGCATTAACTAAGTAATGATTAATCCTTTTTCGCTTGAAGGAAAAACGATACTGGTGACAGGTGCCTCTTCCGGATTAGGAAGAGGTATAGCCATCCAGTGTTCAAAGATGGGTGCTAAGGTTGTTATCACTGCAAGAAATGAAGAACGACTTGCGGAAACGTATTCCAAATTAGAGGGAGTAGGACATCTGCAAGTAAAAGCTGATCTGACAAGTGAGGAGGATGTTAATAAACTCGTTGAAAGTTGTCCTATATTAAATGGATGTGCACATTGTGCAGGTATACCTCAAGTAAAAGCAATTAAATTCATTGACAGGAAGTTGATGGAAGAAACCCTTAGTATAAATACTATATCTCCGATCGTTGTGACAACATATTTGTTGAAGAAGAAAAAGATAGCCAAAGGTGGATCGATTCTTTTTTTAGCATCCATATCAGGAGTGACAGTAGGTGATCCCGGGATTTCGGCTTATGCCACCTCAAAAGGAGCGTTAACAGGCTTTATCAAAAGCGCATCACTAGCCGTAGCATCCCAAGGGATTAGGATAAACACGATAAGCCCAGGTATAGTTCCAACCAATATGTTTGAATCGACAACAGATCAATCAATAGTGGAAAACCTAGGTGACAGCGTTGTTTCAAATTATCCACTAAGGAGATTGGGAAAGCCGGAAGACATAGCCAATGGAGCTGTTTATTTGCTTTCAGACGCATCCTCATGGGTGACAGGAATTAATCTGACGATTGATGGAGGATTTAGTATTCCATAGTATTATAAATATCAAAAGGAATGGCATTATTAAAAATAAACAATGTAAGAATAAAAGGTGCTGCTGCGTGTGCACCTAAAGATAATGAAGAGAATAGGGACTATCCCTATTTTGACAGGAATGATATTGACCGTATCATCCAGACAATCGGCGTAGAGCGCAGACGAGTATTAAAAAAGGGTCAAACCTGTTCGGATTTGGCATATCTGGCAGCGGAAAAGCTGATTGAAGAACTCGGCTGGGAGAAAGAGTCAATAGGACTGCTTCTGTTCTGTTCTCCTTCGAGAGATTATATCCAGCCAGATACGGCCTGTGTGCTACAGGGACGGTTGGGCATCCCCCATTCAGCCATGTGTTTTGATATGACATTAGGCTGTTCTGCTTGGACCTACGGAATAACAACTGCAGCTTCTATTATGCAGACAGGGGCTGTTAAGCGCGCTCTTGTGTTGAATGGCAATATGGGGTCTGCAGAGAATGCTTACGAGGATAGGACTATTTGGCCTCTGATAGGGGACGCAGGTACAGCAACAGCCCTTGAATATGATGAGACATCATCAATTTGGTGTGAAGCAGGAAGCCGAGGAGAAGACTATCATTATGTAATTATTCCTGATGGAGGTAGACGTAATCCTGTTACAGAGGAGAGTTTCATCATGAAGCCAGATGCAGAGGGCGTGAAGCGTTCAAACCTGCACTTGCACATGAATGGTATGGAGGTATTCGCTTTTGGACTTAGGACTGCACCTAAGAGTATTGAGGCCGTACTTGACTTCTCAGGTAAGAATAAAGAAGATATTGACATGTTCTTGTTCCATCAGGCCAGCTATTACCTTCTTAAGAAGATTGTAAAGAAAGAGAAGTTAGATCCTGAGAAAGTTCCTTTTTCTCTTTTTAATTGGGGTAATACTGGTGCTTGTTGTATTCCAAATACAATGGTGACAGAAAAGGCAGAACAGCTGAGACATGGTAAAAACAAAGTCATCGCGTGTGCGTTTGGAGTTGGATTCTCATGGGCAACTCTCTATTTTGAAACAGAGGATATGATTATTCCTGATTTGATAGAAATGGATTAATAAACTAAAATCCTTATTATATGAAGAATGTTCCTGAATTAAAGATTGGAATTGTTGCGGTAAGCCGTAATTGTTTCCCCGAAAGCCTTGCGGTCAATCGACGCAAGGCTGTAGTTGAGAAGTATGTTGAAAAATACGGCTCTGACTATATTTATGAATGTCCTGTATGTATTGTGGAGAGTGAAATCCACATGAAGCGAGCACTTAAGAATTTGCAGAAAGAGGAATGCAATGCTCTTTGTGTATATTTGGGTAATTTTGGCCCGGAGATAGCTGAGACCATGTTGGCTGAGAAGTTTGATGGGCCTGTGATGTTCTGTGCAGCAGCCGAAGAGTCTCAGAATGATCTCTTGGACGGTCGCGGCGATGCTTATTGTGGTATGCTGAACGCCAGCTATGCTCTTAAACTTAGAAAGGTTAAGGCATATATCCCAGAGAAACCGGTAGGAAACGCAGAAAGGTGTGCAGACATGATTCATGATTTTGCGCCAATAGCAAGAGCTATCATTGGTCTGCGTGATCTGAAGATCATTTCATTTGGTCCTCGTCCCAATAATTTCTTAGCATGTAATGCACCTATTCAGGCTATTTATGACCTTGGCGTTGAGATAGAGGAGAACTCAGAACTTGATCTGTATGAAACATATAACAAGCATGAGGGCGATGCCAGAATACCCAAGTTAGTTGAGGAAATGGCAGCAGAGTTAGGCGTTGGTAATTGTATGCCAGAGATCCTTCCTAAGTTGGCACAGTATGAATTGACACTGCTTGATTGGGTAAGACAGCATAAAGGTGATAGAAAGTATGTTACTTTGACCACAAAATGTTGGCCTGCCTTCCAAACCAGTTTCGGATTTGTACCTTGTTATGTGAATAGTCGTCTGACAGCACAGGGTATTCCTGTTTCTTGCGAGGTGGATATTTATGGCGCGCTTTCTGAGTATATCGGTACATGCGTCACGCTTGATGCAGTGACATTGCTTGATATCAACAACTCTGTACCAACTGATATGTTTGAAGAAAGTATCAAGAATAAGAAGTTCTTGACAAACACATTTACTGAGGATGATTTGTTTATGGGCTTCCATTGTGGTAATACTGCATCTTGCAAGATTACAGGATGCAAGATGTGTAATCAGCGTATTATGGCACGTTCATTACCGCCAGAAGTGACAAAGGGTACCATCGAGGGCGACCTTGTTCCTGGGAAGACAACAATATATCGCTTGCAGAGCACAGCAGATACGAAGATTAGAGCCTATATTGCACAAGGCGAGATATTGCCTGTACCAACACGTTCGTTTGGTAGCATTGGTATCTTTGCTATCAAGGATATGGATAGATTTTATCGCCATGTGTTAATTGAAAAGAACTATCCTCACCATGCAGCCATCCTGTTCGATCATTATGGCAAGTATTTATGGGAGATTTTCAAGTATATTGGCGTGCCAGTACAGGAGATAGACTATAATAAGTGTAAGGAGTACTATTATGCAACGGAGAATCCGTTTAAATAAGAATATCATATTAATAACATTTTAAAAAAATAGGAGATTAAAAAATGACAAACAAAGAGAAGTACAACAACGTATTTGTAGAGAATCTGGATGTTACAGAGGATCAGCTTGCAAACTTGAAGTATCAGGATGTTCCTACATGGGACTCTGTTGGTCACATGGGTTTGGTTAGTGAGTTGGAAGATGCATTCGATATTCAGTTCGAAACTGATGATATCGTAGATTTCAACAGCTATGCTAAGGGTATGGAAATCCTTGCTAAGTATGGCGTAGAGTTTTAAGTTTATTACCTAACAGCATTGAATTATGGAAAAGTACGAGCCGATTTATAATATTGACGCATACGAGATTCAGCAATATCAGCAGAATCGTTATCCTCTTTTCTTCCTTGACGTGGTTGAGGAAGTAATACCAGGAGAGTATGTACGTGCCAGAAAGAATTTTACCTATAACGAGTGGTTCTTCCCTGCACACTTTGCTGATGAACCCAATGTTCCAGGCTTTATCCAGATGGAGATACTGGCTCAGACATTCATCATGACTTTCCTTACCATCCCTGAGCATAAAGGAAAGAAGACCGCATTCTTGAATGTGGACAACCTCAGAATGCGTCAGAAGATGGTTCCTGGTGACTCTATTGTGATTGAAGGCTTCTTGAAGAGCTTCAAACGCGGTGTAGCAAAGGGCCATGTAGAAGCAAAAATGAACGGTGAGTTCGCTTTAGGAGCTGATCTTACTATAGCTCTTCCTGATATTATGAGAGAATATATTCCCGAAGGGAAATAATGATAGTACTAAAGTATAGGGGCGCAGTTTAGCAGACTGCCCCCTTCCTTATCATCATTCAGACTTGTGGATAAATTTTTGTTTAAGACAAAGAATTCTGATAGTCTTATAGTTTATCGCAGCATTTGGCCTGCTATGGATTCCAATATGTTTGTGATAATAAAAGGACAAGAGGCCTTACTTATAGATTCCAATATTGATGATGATTTAATCTCCCTAATCAACTGTCATAACATTATAAATGTTTATATCATTCTGACACATGAGCATTATGACCATACTTTCGGTGTACCATGGTTGAAAGAAACGTTTGATGCCAAGTTGATATGTAATAGGAAATGTGCAGAGCTTGTAGCTGAGGGAAGAAGAAATATACCAAGATTAGTGTCATTCGTTCTATCCCAAAGAGACCAAGAAGATGGTGGTCATAGGTATCAAGATTTTAAGAAGACATATAAACCATATACGTTACATGCAGATTTAGTATATGATACCCCATGTGAGTTTGAACTAATGGGGATGAAAATTCAGGCAACACAAACACCAGGCCATAGTCCTGGCAGTTGGTGCTTGATAATAGATAATTCATTTGTAATTACAGGCGACTCACTGATTCAAAATACGCCAGTATTAGAAAGATTCAAGGAAAGTAGTCCTGACGATTATAGGAATATCACTTTACCTTATTTAAAAGGACTGGATGAGAACTTAATTGTTCTCCCGGGTCACGGAGACCCTTTTGTTTTGAAAGATAATGGAATAATCAATAAATACTGATCATATGGATCCTAAAGTTAAAGAACTAGAACTCCTATCGAGACATCTTCGCAGGGAGATTATTGAAATTTCTTACTATACAGGAAGAAAGGGCGTACATATAGGCCCAGCTCTTTCTTGCGCAGATATTCTTGCAGTATTGTATGGAGGCATCATGAATTATCATGTTAATGAACCCACATGGGATAATCGTGATAGATTTATCTTAAGTAAAGGTCATGCATACGCGGCAATTTATTCAATTATCAGCCTCTCTGGCTATTGCTCTCATGAATACCTGATGGAGAACTTCATGGCAACAGAAGGCGGACGCTTCCCTGTACACCCAGTAAAAGATTTGGAAATGGGCATAGAAACGTCCAGCGGTAGCTTAGGAATGGGACTTGGGTATGCTGTTGGTAAGGCTATGGCTGCAAAACGCAAGGATCAGAAACATCAGATATATGTCCTTTGTGGTGATGGTGAGTGTAACGAGGGTAGTATTTGGGAGGCTGTTTTTTCAGCAGCACAATATAAGTTAGATAATCTTACCCTGTTTATAGACCATAACAAATATCAACAAGACGGTCAGACACAGAATATGATGCATATTGATTTCCTAAAAGTGTTTGAAGCAGCAGGGTGGAATGTTCGTGAAGTGGATGGTCACAACGTGGAGGAAATGTATGAAAACCTTAAGAAGGAACAGCATCATGATGGAAAGCCCATTGTATATGTATGCCATACAGTAAAAGGTAAAGGAGTCAGTTTCATGGAAGGAGACAATTCATGGCATCATGCTTCGATGGATGAGGAGCAGTATAATCAAGCTATTAATGAATTAAAAGACTGAGACAATGGAAGCAGATAAATTGAAAATGAGGACATGGTCAATGCTTGGCCAACGTGCAACTTACGGTACTGTCCTGTCGGAACTTGCGCTAAAGTATGATAATGCACTAGTAATGACTGCTGATTTTGCCAGATCTTCAGGTTTGAAACGATTCGCAGAGGAACACCCTGATCGAATTATCAACGTTGGAATAGCTGAGCAGAATATGATAGGTATTGCTTCTGGCTTGGCAAGTGAAGGATATAATGTTTTTGCATCAAGTTTTGCTGCATTTGTGGCATCACGTTGCTATGAACAGGTCAGACTACATGCTGGATATATGCATCACAATATTAAGATTGCAGGATTAGCTTCCGGTATAGGTGTAGATTATCAAGGAAACACGCATTATGGTCTTGATGATATATGTACCATGAGAAATATTCCAGGACTTACCATCGTAGCACCTGCTGATTGCTATGAGGTTGCCAATGCGGTAGAAGCGCTTATGGAATTTGAAGGTCCGGTATATCTTCGTCTTTGTGGTGAAAGCAATAATCCTATGGTTTACAAATCACCATATGATTTCAAGATTGGAAAAGCTGTTCCTTTAATGGAAGGCGATGATGTGGCTATTTTTGCAACAGGAACAATGGTTAATTTCTCTTTGAAAGCAGCAAAGGCGTTGGCAGAAGAGGGAATAAATTGTTCGGTGGTTAATATCCATACTATCAAACCTATTGATGATGAGGCAGTAAAGCAATATGCAGAAAACTCAAAACTCGTTGTTACAGTAGAAGAGGGTTTCATAGAAGGAGGATTGTATGCTGCCGTTATGGAATCTCTAGCCAAGACATCTTCTAAAGCATTCAAATCATTGGCATTGGGAATCAACGGATTCCAGCATGCTAAAGCTTATAAATTGATGCTTGAAGAATGTGGCTTGAATGCAGAAGGAATTGCCGCTTCAATCAAGGCTAAATTGATATGAATCTTTATGTAATAAGGTTCGTCAACCAGTTGATGAATTCGAATTGTTTTATAGTTGTTGATAATGATTCAAAGTCTTGTATCATAATAGACCCTGCTTCCGAGGAATCAGAAAGGGAAATAAAATACATAGAAGAGAATTCGCTAACGCTTGATTATATCCTTCTGACACATGCACATGCAGATCATTGCTGGGGTGTAAATATATTGAAAAAGCACTTCCCCAAAACGAAACTTGCTTTCTGTGATGATAAATATCAGAAAAGAGAAATAATGCTTTTCTTCAGGATGTGGCATGAGGATGCGAACTATAATTATGATTTGATTTCAGCAGATGTAGAAATAAAAGAAGACACAGAAAGGCTTTGGCAAGGGTATAAGATAAGATTTGTTCTGACACCAGGACATAGTTTAGGTTCAATGTGCATAGAAATAGATGGAGTCTTGTTTACTGGAGATACCATTATGCCGTTTCCTCCATATTTTAATGGCAGGGGGAGTGATAAAATAGTGTGGGAGGAATCAGTAAAAAAGTTAGTCAGCCTCTATAAACCAGAAACAAAGATATATCCAGGGCATGGCGAGACTTTGACTTTGGAAGAATGGGTGTCAAATGAGGATTATTCGAGATATAAATAATGATGTTTGATTTAGATAAATACGCAAACCATATAGCTGTTGAAACTGAGCAAGGGAAAAGAATGACTTATGCTCAGTTGAAGGAAGATGCTGATAGGATTGCAGCGGAAATGGAGCCCCGGAAGTTTACTTTCTGTTTGTGTGAGAATACTTTGGGCAGTTTTGTGGGTTATGTGGCTTTTATGACGCATAAAGTACCTACAGTTTTGTTAGATGCATCAAAGGATATTGATATAATAGAGGATCTGATTGAGCATTATCAGCCACAGTATGTATGGTGTCCAACAAAACGTACCAGGGATTTGGGTTCTGGCATCCCTGTGATGGAGTATGAGGATTATACTCTGCTCCAGACAGGAAAGCAGGAATATGAGATTCATCCAGATGTGCTGTTGTGTTTAACTACATCAGGAACTACAGGTAGTCCTAAGCTGGTGAAACTGACAGAGAAGAATCTGAGAAGTAATGCTGAGGCGATTGCTGAATACTTAGAAATATCGGAGAAAGAGAGGGCTATAACATCACTCCCGATGTACTATTCCTTTGGAATGTCGGTGATTAATAGCCATCTGATTAAAGGTGCTACACTACTTTTGACAGATAAGGCAGTTATTCAGCGAGAGTTCTTGACTTTTCTAAAAGAAGGAAAGGCTACATCCATAGCAGGTGTGCCATATACATACGAAATGCTACGCAGACTGAGATTCCTGAAGATGGATTTGCCAGAGCTGAAAACTATGATTCAAGCAGGAGGCAAACTCAATGCAAATATCGTAAAGGAATATGTGGAGGCTGCACAGGCATCAGGAAAGGAGTTTATCGTGATGTATGGCCAGACTGAAGCAGCGCCGCGTATGAGTTATCTGCCTTTTGATAAAGCTTTGGAAAAATATGCCAGTATAGGAATTGCAATTCCAAGGGGGAAACTCTCTGTAAGAGATGTGAATGATCAGGAAATAACGACTCCTGACACAGATGGTGAACTCATTTATGAAGGGCCAAATGTTTGTATGGGTTATGCTGAGTGTATTGAGGACTTAACCAAGGGAGATGACAACCATGGAGTTCTTCATACAGGTGATGTCGCTAGATTTGACAGTGATGGATATTTTTATATCACAGGTCGCATGAAACGGTTTGTTAAGGTCTGGGGTAATCGCTGTAACCTAGATGCTACTGAACAGCTTGCTAAGGCTATTACAACCAGTTGTGCCTGCGTAGGTGTTGATGACAAGATTACCATCTTTGTCACGACAGAAGGACTTGAGACAAAGATTAAGGACTATCTTTGTGACAAGACAGGGCTTAACGTAAGAGCCTTCGACGTAAAGGTTCTTCCTGAAATACCAACGTTACCGTCTGGTAAGTTGGATTATCAAACAATGCAAAAAATGATTTGACATATGACGTTAGAAGAATTAATGAATATTGCCCCATATTCGATGGGGAAGGAAGAGAAGCATGCAATGCTGGATGAGTATTTGGTGAATTTGACCAAATATCATTATGAGCATAGCGAGGAGTATCGGAAAATGCTTGATGGTACTGGTGTGGACATCAGTAAAATCAAGCATTATGAGGATTTGCCTTATTTACCGGTGAGCCTATTTAAGGATCTTACATTAAGAAGTGTGGAAGAAGATGAGGTTATTAAGACCATGACATCCTCCGGAACGACAGGACAGAAGACATCAAAGATATATCTAGATAGAGAGACTTCTGCCAATCAGACTAAAACGCTGACAAAGATTGTTTCATCGTTGCTTGGTAATAAACGTGTTCCAATGATCATATTGGATTCTTCGAGCGTCGTGAAGGACCGTCGGATGTTCTCTGCCCGTGGAGCTGGTATCCTTGGATTTTCTATGTTTGGAAGTAAGCGCATGTATGCGCTGGATGAGAACATGGAATTGGATGTTGAAGGAATGAAGGTCTTCTTGGAGGAGCATAAAGATGAGACCATCTTCCTGTTTGGCTTTACCTTTATGATTTGGCAGCACTTCTATAAGAAACTGAAGGAGAGTGGCTACAAACCAGATCTTTCGAAAGGTGTTCTGATTCATGGTGGCGGTTGGAAGAAGCTAGTTGCTGAATCTGTATCTACGGCACAGTTCAAACAGTGTTTGAATGACGTCTGTGGCATCAAGGTGGAGAACGTACATGACTATTATGGTATGGTTGAACAGACTGGAACCATCTATATTGAGTGCGAACATGGTCATCTACATGCTTCTAGCTTTTCTGATATCATCATCCGTAATCCTAAAGATTTCTCAGTCGCAAAGAATGGCGAGACGGGTATTATTGAGGTGGTCAGTGTTCTGCCTAAGAGCTATCCCGGACATGTATTGTTGACAGAAGATGAAGGTGTGATACTTGGAGAGGATGACTGCCCTTGCGGACGTAAAGGCAAATACTTCCACATTCATGGACGTATCAAAAATGCGGAGATCCGTGGTTGCTCGGATACATACGCAGCTAAGTTTGGAAAGCTCTCTGGATTAGAGTATGTGATTGGTGATGATAAGACCATTGAGGAGATGCCAAAGGTTCCAGCGTTACCTCCTTTTGCAGAACCAGTTATTTCTTTCTTTAATGACCTATCGAAACTGGTGATGCAAAAAGGTAGAGCATATAGCGATGTCATGACCTTTGGCTTCTGGTGTCGCAAAGGCGCATTGCTTCAGGAGAAGGCCAAATATCAGGATCTAGAACGCAGATTAGGACGTGGTATTGTATTCCATAGCACACCTTCGAATGTGCCTGTCAATTGCGCATTTAGTTTTGCTGCCGGTTTGCTGGCTGGTAATGCCAACATCGTGCGACTTCCCGCTAAGGACTTCCCGCAGGTGCAGATTATCAGTGATTGTGTCAGAGAATTGCTTGAATCGACTCATAAGGACATGGCGCCTTATATTTGTTTTGTGAAATATCCTCCAATCAAAGAGAATACGGACCTATTCTCTGGTATGTGTCAGAGTCGTGTGGTTTGGGGCGGTGATGCTACTATTGCAGAGATTCGCCAAAGCCCGTTGCAGCCCCGTGCTAATGAGGTGAACTTTGCCGACCGCTATTCTTTCTCTGTTTTAAATGCAGATGCATTCCTCGGGGCTGATGATCAGGATAAGGTGGCGCAGAACTTCTATAACGATACTTATTTTTCAGACCAGAATGCTTGTACGGCTCCCCGAATCATCGTATGGGTGGGTGAGAAGAAAGCAGAGGGTAAAGAACTATTCTGGAAGAAGGTGGTGGCATACGCTCAGGAACACTACAATATTGCACCTGTTCAGACCGTTGGTAAGATGAGTGCCCTTTATAAGGCAGCGGCTAATCTGAAATTGGGTAAGGTGACTGTTGAACAGCCGTTGCTGACACGTATTCAGGTGGACAGTCTGTCTCCTGTACTAATGGATTATCGTTTCAATAGCGGCTTCTTTTATGAGTATGATGCAGAGTCTTTGACAGATTTGTTACCGATTGCTACGATTAAGAGTCAGACGGTTACATATTATGGATTAACTCGTGAGGAAATCATTAAGTTTGTGAATGAGGATCATCCTCAGGGAGTTGATAGATTCGTTCCACTCGGCAAGTCAATGGACTTTACATTGGTTTGGGATGGATATGATCTGATTACTACACTTTCAAGAATAGTGAATATTATATAGTGATGAATGTCATTTTCTTAACGTTAGCCCATATCGAAAACATAGAGGTTCGAGAAATATATACAGACTTGATGCGTAAATTCAGAGATGAAGGGCATCATGTGTATATTGTGTCACCATGTGAGAGGAGGATGGGGCTTGATACCTCGATTTTTGAGAATCATGGCGTAACGATGTTGAATGTTAAAACACTGAATATTCAGAAAACAAACATTCTAGAGAAAGGTTTTGGTACGCTAATGATTGAACGACAGTTCCAGAGGGCTATCAAAAAGTATTTGGGAAGTGTAAAGTTTGATTTAATCACATATTCAACTCCGCCTATCACTTTTACAAATGTTGTAAAATATCTCAAGAGGAAAAATCCTCAAGCAATCTCGTATCTGCAACTGAAAGATATTTTTCCACAGAATGCAGTGGATCTTGGTATGTTCGGTGAAAAAAGCCTGTTCAATTGGTATTTTCGTCGCAAAGAGAAGGAGTTGTATAAGGTCTCTGACTATATCGGATGTATGAGCCCTGCGAATGTGAAGTTCGTACTGGATAACAATCCAGAGGTGGAAGCTTCTAGAGTGGAAGTGGCACCTAATTCAATAGAATTAAATAATCACATTGTAGAATTTGTGCAGGAAAGATCCGAGTGGCTATATATTAGAAAGAAGTATAATATGCCGATAAACAGACCGATATTTATCTATGGCGGAAATTTGGGGAAGCCGCAAGGCATTGACTTCGTAATCAAGTGCTTGGATGCAGTGAAGAACCGGCTTGATTGCTACTTTGTTGTGATTGGAGCTGGAACGGAAAAAGATAAATTAGATAATTGGTATGAGCGACAAGACCATGATGGCAATCTTGCTGTTAAAGTCATGAGCTATCTACCGAAGGAGGATTATGATTTGCTGGTGAAACATTGCGATGTGGGGTTGATATTCCTGGATCATCGGTTTACGATACCTAATTATCCTTCGAGGTTGCTTTCGTATTTGGAGAACAAAATGCCTATTATCTGTGCTACTGATGTAAATACTGATATTGGCAAGATAGCTGAAGAGAATGGCTATGGCTATTGGTGCGAGAGTGTGAAGCCTAAGGATTTCATGGCTCTTGTCGATAAGATGCTGGCTTCGGATAGGAAAGCGATGGGAGAACGAGGATATGAGTTTCTGAAGCAGAACTATCTTGTGGAGCATACGTACCATGCTATTATGAAACATTTTGAGAATAAATAAAATCTAAATATTTTTATGTCGGTATTTAAAGATAAATGCCTCCTGATAACAGGTGGCACAGGTTCGTTTGGCAATGCAGTACTGAACCGTTTTTTGAGAACGGACATTGGGGAGATTCGTATCTTCTCGCGCGATGAAAAAAAACAGGACGATATGCGGCATGACTTCCAGGCGCGTATGCCGGAGGTAGCGAATAAGATTAAGTTCTACATCGGTGATGTGCGCAACAAGAGCACGCTGAAGTATGCCATGAAGGGTGTGGACTACGTGTTCCATGCGGCTGCACTGAAGCAGGTACCCAGTTGTGAGTTCTTCCCTATGGAGGCGGTGAAGACCAATGTGATAGGTACAGACAATGTGCTGGATTCTGCTATCGATGCAGGGGTAAAGTGTGTCATCTGTCTATCTACGGACAAGGCTGCTTATCCTATCAATGCGATGGGTATCACCAAGGCTATTGAGGAGAAGATAGCCGTGGCCAAGTCAAGGCAATCGGGTGATACCAAGATTTGCTGTACGCGTTATGGTAACGTGATGTGTAGCCGTGGCTCTGTGATTCCTCTCTGGATTGACCAGATTCGTAAGGGTAATCCTATCACGCTGACTGAGCCTAAGATGACGCGATTCATCATGAGTCTCGAAGAGGCGGTTGACCTGGTATTGTTTGCCTTTGAGAATGGCCAGAATGGGGATATCCTCGTGCAGAAGGCTCCGGCTTGCACCATCCAGACGCAAGCTGAGGCTGTGTGTGAGTTGTTTGGCGGTAAGAAGGAGGAAATCAAGGTGATTGGTATCCGTCATGGTGAGAAGATGTATGAGACACTACTTACCAAGGAAGAAGCAGCCAAGGCCATTGACATGGGTAACTTTTATGCTGTGCCCGCTGATAATCGTGACTTGAATTACGATAAGTATTTCAAGGATGGGGATACTAAGCGGGCGACTATCGAGGAATTCAACTCGGACAATACTCGGAGGTTGAATCTCGAAGAAACGAAAGAGAAGATTGCTTCGCTTGAATATATTAAAAATGAGCTTGCGGGTATCCCGAATCTTGTTTAATTCTTCTTTTCGAAAAGAAGCAAAAGGGATCTCTCCTTTTCTTCGGCGCGAAGAAAAGAAGTAAAAGAAGCATCCACCCTAGCCAAACCTTGACCGATGGTCGACCTCTGTCGCGACTCGAGATAGTCGAAGCAAGCTTCACTCTCTTCTCGCTGCTCCATCGGTTCCCCTATATTGGAAGGCTTAAAAAAATAATCGCAGAAACCGACGATTATTTTTATGTTTTGGTAAAGCGGGACGACGCTTTGATTTTATAATAAGGCTGCGCTTTGAGAAATATACAATAAGCAATATGGAAATTAAGCATTTTAAAGGTGACGGAAGATTAAAGTTGTTAATCATAGTCGGGACTAGGCCGGAGATTATTAGGTTGGCGGCGGTGATTAATAAGTGTAGGAAGTATTTTGACTGCCTGCTGGCGCATACGGGACAGAATTATGACTATAATTTGAATGGGGTGTTCTTCAAGGATTTGAAGTTGGAGGATCCAGATATCTATATGGAGGCTGTGGGGGATGACCTCGGGGCTACAATGGGGAATATCATCGACAAGAGCTATAAGGTGATGGTGAAGACGAAACCGGATGCTGTGCTGGTGTTGGGTGATACGAATAGCTGTCTGTCAGTGATTGGGGCCAAGCGTCTGCATATCCCAATCTTCCACATGGAGGCTGGCAACAGGTGCAAGGATGAGTGTCTGCCAGAGGAGACGAACCGCAGAATCGTGGATATTATTTCGGATGTGAACATGGCTTACTCGGAGCATGCCCGTCGCTACTTGGCTGACTGTGGTCTGCCTAAGGAAAGAACGTATGTCACTGGTTCGCCAATGGCGGAGGTGCTGCATCAGAATCTGGCTGAGATTGAGGCATCGGATATTCATCAGCGTCTGGGTCTGGAGAAGGGGAAATATATACTGCTGTCAGCGCATCGCGAAGAGAATATTGATACGGAGAAGAATTTCATGTCGCTGTTTACTGCAATCAACAAGATGGCGGAGAAGTATGATATGCCGATTCTGTATTCGTGTCATCCGCGGAGTCGCAAGAGACTGGAGGCTTCCGGGTTTAAGTTGGATAAGCGCGTGATTCAGCATGAACCGCTCGGATTCCATGATTACAACTGTCTGCAGATGAATGCGTTTGCGGTGGTTTCTGA
>OCTX012263880.1_pt1 | contig 45074 bp, 39 predicted proteins | sample 1539691 | NCBI WGS metagenome assembly OCTX01 (sample SAMN02144231, study PRJEB22623) | gut metagenome | biome: sheep rumen | host: Ovis aries | place: New Zealand
TCTTTCGAGGAACTCGTGAGAATCATGGTCAAGCACGACATGAAGTTCGTGAAGAAATTATTCATTAAAGCCCAGATGGAAGAATGACTTTAGACCAAAATAGCAAAATTTATGTAGCGGGACACCACGGACTTGTGGGTTCCGCTATTTGGAATAACCTGCTGCAACGCGGTTATACCAATCTGGTCGGACGCAGTCATAAAGAACTGGATCTCACCGACCAAGTTGCCGTCAAGAGATTCTTCGACGAAGAACGCCCTGATGCAGTGGTCCTTGCTGCTGCATTCGTCGGTGGTATCATGGCCAACTCGCTCTATCGCGCAGATTTCATCATGATGAACATGAAGATCCAGTGCAATGTCATCAGCGAGGCCTACGCTCACGGTGTCAAGAAACTCCTTTTCCTTGGCTCGACCTGCATCTATCCCAAGAATGCTCCCCAGCCGATGAAAGAAGACTGTCTGCTGACATCTCCGCTGGAATACACCAATGAAGAATATGCCATCGCAAAGATTGCCGGCTTAAAGATGTGCGAGAGCTACAACCTGCAGTATGGCACAAATTATATCGCCGTGATGCCGACGAACCTCTATGGTCCCAACGACAATTTCCATCTCGAAAACAGTCACGTGATGCCAGCCATGATGCGAAAAGTATATCTGGCCAAGCTCATTCACGATGAGAACTGGCAAGCTATCAGGACCGATATGGACAAGCGCCCAGTAGAAGGCATTACCGGTTCTGCCAGCGATGCAGACATCCTGATGGTCCTCGCCAAATACGGTATATATAATAATAAGGTAGTGCTCTGGGGTACCGGTACCCCACTCCGCGAATTCCTCTGGAGTGAGGATATGGCCGATGCCTCCGTTCATGTATTGTTGAATGTTGATTTCTCTGACATCATCGGTGTTGAGAAATATTCATCAGTCCACTACGGCGCAAAGACCGATGGAGCTGTAGACCGCAATCACTCTGCTGGTCGCGGCGGGGCTATTCCCAGCTTGGGCGAAATTCGCAATTGCCACATCAACGTCGGCACCGGTAAGGAACTGACGATACGTGAGCTTTCAGAACTCGTCGTGAAGGCTGTTGGTTTCGAAGGAACTGTAGAATTTGACGCTTCCAAGCCCGACGGCACAATGCGCAAGCTCATTGATGTAGCCAAGCTCCATTCACTGGGATGGACTCACAAAGTAGAGATTGAAGATGGTGTTCAGAAACTTTTCGAATGGTATAAAGAATCCCTGAATTAAGGTTTCGCGCCATAATCATCGCAAGAGCATAAGAAAAGCCCGCCGATTGGCGGGCTTTTTCTTTTAAAGATTCTTCTTCAGCGTTTCTTTCCAAGCCGCATAGGCATTCAGATACGCATCTCGATTCTTTGCATCAGGTTCGATGACCTGCAGTTTATCCAACGTTGCAAAGGCCTCATTATTATCTTTATAGATTCCTGCACCAATGCCAGCACCCTTAGCAGCACCGACAGAACCGTCAGTATCATAGAGTTCGATGGTAGCTCCACTCACACCAGCCAGTGTATCTCTGAACAATGGGCTCAGGAACATATTGGCCTTTCCAGCATGAATTTTACGTACATCCATACCCATCTGCTGCATGATCTCCATACCATAGCAGAAGGAGAATACGATACCCTCTTGAGCAGCTCTTACCAAGTGAGCCTTATTGTGCTTGTTGAAATTCAAACCATTGATTGAGCAACCGATTTCCTTGTTCTCGAGCACACGCTCAGCGCCGTTTCCGAAAGGAATAATAGTCACGCCCTCACTGCCAATGGGTACAGTAGCTGCCAGGTCGTTCATCTCGGCGTAACCCACATCAGGTGTAATATTACGGTGAGTCCATGCATTAAGAATACCTGTACCATTCACACAGAGCAGAACACCCAAGCGTGTCTGATCTGCCGTATGATTCACATGTGCAAAAGTATTAACACGACTCTGCTTGTCGTAGTTCACTTCACCGAGTACACCATAGACGACACCAGAGGTACCTGCCGTTGCGGCAATTTCGCCAGGATTCAGAACATTCAGCGAAAGTGCGTTGTTCGGCTGGTCGCCGCCTCTATAAGTAATAGGCGTTCCTGCTTTGAGTCCAAGTTCTGCAGCTGCAGCAGCACTCACTTCACTCTGTACGCTAAACGTCGGAACGATGTCAGCAATCAGATTCTTGTCGAAGCCATAATAGTCAAGCAAGAAATCAGCCACCTGGTTATTCTTAAAGTCCCAGAACATACCCTCACTCAGGCCGCTGACCGTCGTATTAACGGTACCACTCAGCTTCAGAGCAATGTAGTCACCAGGAAGCATCACCTTATATATATTATTATAGACCTCAGGCTCATTCTCCTTCACCCAAGCCAACTTAGCGGCTGTAAAATTACCAGGTGAATTCAAGAGATGACTGAGACACTTGTCAGCTCCAAGCGCATTGAAAGCCTTTTCACCGTAAGGCACTGCACGAGAGTCACACCAGATGATGGCTGGGCGAAGGGCCTTCAGATTCTTATCCACGCACACCAGACCATGCATTTGGTAAGAAATACCAATCGCCTTGATTTCATCAGCAGTGGCATTGGCATCCTGCATGATTTTCTTCAGACTTAACTTAGCATTCTCCCACCACATTTCGGGATCCTGCTCTGCCCATCCTGCTTTTACAGCCATAATGGGAGCCTCCTTTTCGGGATAGAATGCTGTTGCTACACACTTGCCGTTGTCGGCATTGACCAACGATGCCTTCACTGAAGAGCTACCGACATCAAAACCTAATAGATATCTATTTGCCATAATTGTTAGAATTATACTTTATTATAATACGGCCTAATTGCAAATTTCCCTATTTTTTCTGATACTCGAAATTTTTTTTCATAAAAAGACATTTTTTTTATCATATTTTGTGTTCAATTAAAATTTTTTGCTTATCTTTGCACCGAATATTGGCACAAGAATCGAAATTTATTATTCATATATGAAGAAGAAAATACTAATACTTGACGACAAAGAGACCATTGCAAAAGTGCTCTCAATATATCTGATGAGCGATTATGATGTGCAATGGTTACCAGATGGACTGCAGGGAGTAAAATGGCTTCAGGCAGGCAATACGCCAGACCTCATTATCTCCGACATTCGTATGCCGGGAATGCGTGGCGATGACTTTTTGGAGTGGATTAAGCAGAATGAGCTGTTCCAGCACATCCCTGTTATCATGCTTTCCAGTGAGGACTCTACCAGTGAGCGTATCCGTCTGTTGGAAATCGGGGCAGAAGACTACATTGTAAAGCCTTTCAACCCTATGGAATTGAAAATTCGCGTCAAGAAGATTATTCCTTGATGTATAGTATATATGATAGGTGTATTATATTTAGGTAAGAATTCAGAAACAATAGAGCGGCTGAAATATATCCCGGGTCGTCTCGTTCAATGCGCAGACAACTACAAGGATGCCGCTAACATTTGTGCGCCCCATGTACGCAATGAGCATTTCATTGTGTTCTATGAGCAAGGTGTGCAAACTGAAGACGTTACCGCCATCACCTATCTGCGCAAGAAATGTAAGAACGTCTATATCATCCTGCTCACCCACCAATTGACCTTGGACGACAGGAAGATGTACCAGAAGTGTGGTATCAACGACACAATGGACTCCAATGCCACTATCACAGAGATGAACAAGAAGATTCAGTTCATCGCAGATCGTGAAGGCATGCTCTTCGACGAAGCCCCTTCCAGACATCGCATCTTACGCTTTAAGATTCCCCTTTGGAAACGTCTGTTCGACATCGTCTTCTCCCTATTGGCTATCATTATTCTCTCACCGGTATTCATCCTTACCGCTATAGCCATCCGCCTGGAGAGCAAAGGTCCCATCATTTTCAAGTCGAAGCGTGTAGGCACGAACTATACCATCTTCAATTTCCTGAAATTCCGCTCCATGTATGCCGATGCGGAACAGCGTCTGAAGGAAGTTGCGAAAGAATCTGGTAACCAATACGCAGAAAAGGCAGAGGAAAAGAAAGAAGAGGATCATCAGGCCGTGATAACCGCACCGCTCGGTGATGAAGCAGAGATGATGATGATGGATAGTGGTATGGAGTCCGACATGATGATTAGCGACGACGAGGTCATGCTGGTCGGTGATGACTTTGTAGTATCCGAAACCGATTTCAACAAGGAGAAAGAAGAAGACATCAACAATGCCTTTGTGAAAATCGAGAACGATCCCCGCGTCACGAAGGTAGGTCGTTTCATCCGCAAATATAGCATAGATGAGCTACCACAGCTCTTCAACATATTGAAAGGCGATATGTCCATTGTTGGCAATCGCCCGTTGCCTCTTTATGAGGCAGAGAAGCTCACCGTAGATTCCAGCATCGACCGCTTTATGGCGCCTGCTGGCCTCACAGGCCTATGGCAGGTAGAAGAGCGCGGCAAAGGCGGACTCATGTCAGCCGAAGAGCGTAAGCAGCTGGATATCACCTACGGACAGACCTATAATTTCATGCTTGACATGAAGATTATCTTCCGCACGCTGACAGCATTTATTCAAAAAGATAACGTTTAAGAAACATAAACCTTTCGCAATGAACAAGTTAAGACGACTACTAGTGATTGTAGTAACTGCAGGCATCAGTTCCACTGCCCTCGCCCAGTTCGACGAGAGTGGTATTGCCGCGGGATTCTTTGATTCGAGTAAGGATAAGGACATCAACTTCTCCGAATTTCACCTGCCGCCATTGGCCATTCTGTTTGAAAACGCTAAAGCCAATCCACAGTTAATGTCACTGGAAAAGGCAAGAGAGATTGCTGTGGCGGAAGTAGCCAAGCAGAAGCGTACAATATTCTCCTATATCACTGGCCGTGCGAGCTATAGCTATGGTAAGACAGACATGTGGGGCAACAACTCTACTACAGCTAGTCCAATGGTTTACCAGTTCCAGGGTTCCGAGCAGAGTTATTGGAATGTAGGTGCCAATCTCGCCATACCTTTGGATGCCATTTTAGATTATGGACCTTCAGTAAGGCGCAAGAAACTTGAAGTAGATCAGGCTGTTATTCAAAAAGATATTGCATATGATCAACTGAAGACGCAGATTGCTACTCTTTATGTAAAAATCACAAACGATTTGGTTGCTCTAAAGACGCAAGGTGAAGCTGCAGCCGCCTATCAAGGTGCTGGTGCCTTAAATCGTGAAGATTTTGAGAATGGCAATATGAACATTGAGGACTACGCATGGACGAAACTACATGAAGTGCAGGTCGTTACCCAATACCAAACCCTACAATCGACAATTACAACAGACATCTTAACTTTAGAGATTCTCACACATACGCCGATTATCACAAATTCTACGACGGAAATCACATTAGACAAGTCAATTCATAAATCTGCTAAGGAAATTGCCAAAGAAAATAAGGAAGTCGAGAAACGTATTAAAAAGGCAGTTGCTAATGATGAAAAGAAGCTCAAAGCACTTGAAAAAGCAGAGAAGAAAGCCGAGAAAGCTGCAGCCAAAGCCGCAAAAAAACAAAAATAACAACCAAACAAGATACAGCTATGGATTTATTCAGATACATCGTTCGTTTTCTATATAAGATTCGTTGGTATTTAATTATATTACCATTAATTGCATTGATTGTGGCATGGTTCTTAACCCGCAACATGGATCGTGTCTATGACACCAACACCACCATTTATACAGGTATGATTACCGGTTACAATATTGAGGGTGGTATTGGTTCTGCAGGAGGCCAGTCGCAAACTAATATTACTAACTTGATGTTGTTGATTACAACGGATGCGACCATTCATGAAGTCTCCCTTCGCCTATTTGCACGTTGCATGATGTATGGTAACCCCAACAAGGACAATAATTATATCTCATCCGAGCATTTCCGCCAGTTGAACAACAGTGTCCCAGCAGATGTGAAGGCGCTGATTAACCACAACAGCGAAAATGCGACCTATGCCAACTTGAAGGCTTATGAGCGTCCTTCTCAAGACAATTATTTGTTTGGGCTTTTGAATTACCATCCTTATTTTGGAATAAACAACATCACTTCCCGTTTAAAAGTATTGCAACTCCAGAAGAGTGATATTATTGATATTGGCTATTCGGCAAATGATGCAGGTATTGCCTATAACACTTTGGACATCCTCAATGAAGTATTTGCACGCCAATATGCATCACTTCGTTATGGAGAAACCAATAATGTGATTAAATTCTTTGAGCGTGAAGTTGCTAGACTATATCGCATTTTGACGAGTGCAGAAGATGATCTCATTCGCTATAACGTAGAAAAGCGTGTAATAAACTATGGTGAACAGACTAAAGCATTGACAGGTTTGGATGCAGCCCAACAAACTTCTGACAATACTTTATTGATGAACGAAACCTCCACAAGAGCCTTGATGGACTATTTGGAGCGTCAATTAGGTGATCGTGCCAAAATCATCAAGGCAAATAAGGATTTTACAAACCAGATTACAGATATCTCTCGAATCCAGTCCCGTATATCCAATCTACGTCTAATGAGCAGCGAAGGGGGCGGAAGTGGTGTTGAGTCTCAGTTGGAACTCGCCAAAGCGGAACGCATGTTGCAGAATGCAACCGATAACGTTCGCGGCCTTGTGAAAGACATTGAGGCTGGTACCTATAGCACCGAGACTGGCGTCAAAGCCGGTGATATGATTAGCCGTTGGTTGGAGCAGGTGCTGCTACTCGAAGAAACGAAAGCCAAGAAAGGTGCACAAGACATTATGCGCCAGAAATTGGATAAACAAATTCTCTATTATGCACCGATTGGAGCCACAATCGGAAGAAAGGATCGTCACATTAATTTCATCGAAAATAATTACATTGAGATGCTAAAGGCGTTAAATGCCGCCCGTCTCCGTCAGAGAAATCTGCAAATGACAACGGCTACACTCCGTGTATTGAATCCACCAATGTTCCCAATGAATGCGCAGCCAACAAACCGTCTAATGATTCTTTTAGGAACCTTCTTGTTGACATTCTTGTTGACAGCGATGTATTTCTTTATCATAGAAATGCTTGATCGTACGCTTCGTGATCGCATGCGTTCTGAAAAAATCACAAAGATTCCAGTCATGGGATGTTTTCCAAAGGAAAGTACATTACGCTATCGCCGTTTCAACAAAACGATTGCTGACATGGCTATGCGCCAGTTAAGCAAGGCGCTCCTCCCCCATTTCAAGGAAGGACAGCAGAATGTACTGAATTTGCTTTCGACAGATGCCGCTAATGGTAAAAGCTATTTGGCACAGGAATTGGAGAACTATTGGATTTCCATTGGCCTGCAAGTACGTCGTCTTACATACGATGAAGATTTCTTGGCAGAAGACAGCCGTTTCATCATGGCTAAGGACATCAAAGACATTTGTCCCGATATTCTTCCCAATGAAATAGCCATCATCGAATATCCTAACCTAGATGATCATTCCATCCCACCAGCTTTGCTGAATATGGGAACAGTTAACTTGATGGTTACACGTGCTAATCGCACATGGAAAGATGTGGATCAGAAAGCCTTGAATGAACTTGAATCTCAGTTAGAAGACAAGAGCACTTTATTCATGTATCTCACAGAGGCACAGCGCTATGCGGTAGAAGAGTTTGTAGGCCAATTACCGCCATACACTAAATTTAACAATTTTGTTTATAGAATATCCCAGATGGGATTAACAGCAGTTGAAAACAACCACGCGAAATAATGAACAATAGTCTTTCGCAAAGATTCGCAGATTATAGGTCCCAAGCAGGAGGAAGAGTTTTAATACTCTTTCTCCTATTTCTGCTTGCACTTTACGAGTTCTATAGTATGGGAATTACTGGCTATGCACTAGTTTGCATGATTCCCCTATCTATAGTTTTTATCCTTTTTTCTTTTCAGCACAAAATGGTGGTGTTTTGGTACATTTTTATTATCAACTACATCATCATGGGACTATCAAGATATTATTCCATCCCTATTCCTATCACAGTTCTTACTATAATTCCACAAATTTTCTTATTAGCGGTTTGTATTTGGGATGTTCGTGAACATCCAAATGCCAGATATGGAAATATAATGTTCTTAGCAATTCTTATATGGAGTGCTTATATTATATTACAAATATTTAACGAGACCACTATGTTGCCAATAAGCTTAAGTGCATGGGGCATGAATTTCACCTTTTTCAGTCTCTTATTCATATTAGCTTATTTTCTTATTACCATTTTAATTCGTACGCCTCAACGTATTATGAAATTATTACGGATTTGGGCTTATATGGCTATTATAGCTGATTTATGGGCATGGCGTCAACAAAATATCGGATGGGATGATACAGAATGGGGATGGTTGATGGCTGTAGGTGCTCGAACTCACCTAATTGGTGGCTCCATTCGTTATTTTTCATTTTTTTCAGATGCTGCAAACTACGGTTGTTCAATTGCTGCATCTGCAGTTATATTCTATATTGTTGCTATTACAACCAAGCAAAAAAAAGACAAGATTCTTTTATTTATAGCGGCTCTTTTTAGTACATACGGTTTCTTTGCTTCTGGAACGCGAACGGCTTTGGTCTGCTTTATAGCAGGTGTATTTTTATATGTCATTCTATCTAAGTCATTCAAAATTGCCTTACCCGTTATTGTTCTAGGAACTCTATTTTATGGTTTCCTTGCTTTCACTGATATTGGACAAGGAAACATGCAAATTCGACGTATGAGATCCACATTTAATAAAGATGATGCTTCTGCAAATGTACGTGACATTAACAAGGCTACTCTTGCTAAATATTTAAAGGATGCTCCATTCGGAATGGGACTTAATGTGGATGAAGAAAATGTGCCTGCCAACCATAAATACAAAAAAGTATATGAGACTTCCAATGACTCCACCTATGTATTTATGTGGCAACGTGTCGGTATCGTGGGAGCTGTATTATTTGCTATCGTTAATAGTATGATTCTGATTGGCGGCTGTATTATCACCATGTTCAAACTTAAAAATAAAATGTGTATAGGCATAGCTGCAGCAATGTGCTGTGCGTTTATTGCAATACAAGTGGGTGGGTATGCCAACCATATTCTACTACAGTACCCTAATCTATTACTCTACTATGGAGGAATGGCTATTGTTTATCTTCTACCAAGCATTGAACCAGAATTTGTAACATACGAAAATAAATTAGTTGCAGAACAAGAGGAGCGGAAACGCTTAAAGTTGGAAAAGAAACGACTTTCAAGAGTATAATTCATTGGAGAAAGAACTATCCATCATCACCATCAATTACAACGGGTTAAATAATACCTGCGCATTGATTGAGTCTATCCCCTTCAATGACAAAATGGAGGTGATTGTAGTAGATAATGCCTCTGACAACCAAGAAGCAGAACAAATTTCCTCCAGATTTCCATATGTTAAGGTTATCAAAAGTGACAAGAACCAGGGATTTGCAGGTGGCAACAACTTAGGTATCAGAGCCTCGAAAGGTAAATATCTGTTCTTGATTAATAATGACACATACTTTGAAGACTTTAATGTACAGGCACTGATTGACAGGCTGGACTCTGCCCCAAATATTGGTATCGTCTGTCCTAAAATAAAGTTTGCATGGCCACCTCAGCCCATCCAGTTTGCTGGATATACCACCTTGTCAAACATCACCATTCGTAATCAGGCGATTGGTTTTGGAGAAGAAGATCACGGCCAATACGAAACAGCCCACCCCACTCCTTACGCTCATGGTGCTGCCATGCTTATCAAGCGTGAAGCAATCGCCAAAGTAGGACTAATGCCAGAATGCTATTTCCTATATTACGAGGAATTAGATTGGTCCATGATGTTCACACGTGCTGGATATCAGATATGGTATGACCCCAAATGTACCATTTTCCACAAAGAGAGCCAGGCCACAGGCCAGAACAGTCCATTGCGAACCTATTATATTACGAGAAATAGATTACGACTGGTAAAACGTAACTATCAGGGAGTGCCCAAATGGTTATCATATTGCTATCTTATTGGAATCGTGGGAGGTCGAGATATTCTGCACTATCTTCTTTCTGGTAGATTCCAACACCTAAAGGCGACTTTATCTGGAATACGAAACTTCTAAAAGAGAATTCTTACAAAAGGACAATTATATGGATTTTTGGACACTAATATATGTTATAGACTGGATTCTATTCATTCCTATTGCTGGAACAGTTTTGTATCTCGGTTTCTTTGCAATAGCAGGGTTGTTTAATCGCCATAGTAATATCCCGAGATCCAAACAACAGAATCGCTTTGTTGTTATTATACCAGCCCATCAACAGGATGATGTCATCGAACAGACGGTTGTTTCAGTCTTGGGGCAGGCCTATCCTCAGCGCATGTTCGATATTACCGTTGTTTCCGATCATCAGAAAGAAATGACGAACATGCGCCTTGCCCAATATCCTATTACATTATTGACACCCGATTTTGAAGAAAGTTCCAAGGCTAAGTCTCTCCAATATGCGGTATTAAACCTGCCAGAATTTAAAATCTATGATATTGTTGTTGTATTAGACGCTGATAACATTGTAGAGCAAGACTTCCTACAAAAAGTCAATGACGCATTCGAAGTAGCTGCTACCCGTGCTATTCAGACACATAGAATATCCAGAAATCGTGATACAGCTGCCGCACGCATGGATGCCATCTTCGAAGAAATAAATAACGCTATTTTCCGCCGAGGCCATATTAGCATTGGTCTCTCAGCTGCATTGGCAGGTTCTGGAACGGCTTATGATTTCAATTGGTTCAAAACAAACATTATGAAGGCCAAAACATCAGGAGAAGACAAAGAAATGGAAGCCCTACTATTACGCCAAGAGATTTATATCGATTACTTTGATAATATCTATGTTTATGCTGAGAAGAAGCGCTCCACACTCAAACTCAATGAACAACGTGGACGCTGGGCAGCACAACAATTCCAGACATTCATTCGCAACATCAAATTCCTCCCTGGTGCTATTTTTAGGAAACAATATGATTTGGCAGACAAAATTATCCAATGGATGCTCGTACCACGTACCAAGATGGTAGGCATCATCATGTTGATGAGTGTTATTCTGCCCTTTATCTATTTCACACTTGCTATTAAATGGTGGCTACTAGGCTCTGCCGCTCTTTTTGTATTTGCTTTGGCAACACCTGATTATTTGGTGGATGAAATGTGGGACAAGACATTCTTGCGTTCACCTTTTGTGAGCCTATGGAGTCTCATTCATGTTAAAAAGCAAAAAAGGAAAGAAGCATGATATGGCCCCTCATACATATCGTTGACATTGTGCTATGGTTCTTTGCAGCCTGTTCGGTGGCATACGTAGTCTTCTTCGCATTCATTTCTCTTTTTTACGACAAGGAAGATCAGGTTGCGATACATGCAGCAGCATTAAGCAACAGGAAAGCCAAATTCCTGATATTATTTCCGGCCTATAATGAAGATCGTGTCATCATCAATGCAGTAGAGCAGTTCTTATTACAAGACTACCCTAAAACTCATTATACCGTTGCAGTCATATCAGATCATATGCAGCCTTCAACAAACGAACAACTTGGCGAAATGCCAATCAGTTTATTAACTCCTACCTTTGAGAAAAGTTCAAAAGCCAAGGCCATGCAATATGCAATCAATCATATCGAAGGTGAATATGACAATGTAGTTATTTTAGATGCAGACAATGTGGTACACCCAGATTTCCTTTCACGATTAAACATCTTATGCACACTCTATGATGTTATCCAATGTCATCGATGTGCCAAAAATGCCAATAACGATGTTGCAGTATTAGATGGTGCCAGTGAAGAAATCAATAATACCATCTTCCGCAAAGCGCATAACCGTTTAGGACTTTCTTCTGCCCTCATCGGATCTGGCATGTGTTTCAACTACAATTTATTCAAACAGAATGTCTTCCAACTGAAAACAGCAGGTGAAGACCGCGAGATGGAAGCCCTATTGCTTAAGCAAGGTATATTCATCAAGTATGCCCCAGATATCCATGTTTTCGATGAGAAAGTTAGCAGCCAGGATAATTTCCAGCGTCAACGGATGCGTTGGATGACAGCACAGATACAAAGTCTGCTTAACCAATTACCACAAATTCCACAGGCCATCATTCATGGTAATATCAACTTCATCGACAAGACTATCCAGCAAGCCCTGATTCCGCGTTCCATTCTAATTGTACTTCTTGCAGGCATTTCTGTGCTGATGACTTTACTTGTCTATGAATGGTGTATAAAATGGTGGATATTATTAGGCCTGCTTACCATCGCCTTGTTTATTGCACTCCCCGCTCCTCTACGTTTCAAGTCTTTCCGAAAGGCATTGGCAATTCCTGGCTTGGTATTACGCATGCTCAAAAATATCCTTCACATTGACAGGAAGAATACTGACTTTATTCACACAATACACGAAACATGAGAATAGCCATCATAACATCGGGTATTTTGCCTGTTCCAGCAGTACAGGGGGGAGCTGTTGAGAACTTAATAGACTATGCACTGGAATACAATGAAACACAACATTTGCACGACATTACAGTCTATAGTATCTACCATGAAAAGATAAACAAACATAAAGCGCTAAAGTCCAAGTTCAACCATTATGTATATGTGAATCGTAACAAAATGCTAACAAAAATAGGAGCAAAGCTTTATTCCTATTTCGGGAAGCACTATTGTTATCACTATCAATTAGAATACTATTTTGAAAGTGTCTGGTGTAAAATGAAAAGGACTCAATATGACTTAATCATTCTGGAAAACAGACCAGGATTTGCTCTCCAACTTTCTGAACGCTGTAACACCCCTATCATTTCACACATTCATACAAACCTCCTATATGAACCATCTGTAAAGAACCAAAAAATAGCAAAAGCAACAACTAGGTTCCTGGCGGTTTCGCAATATATTAAAAACGAAATCCAAAAAGTTGGTATTAAGAAAGATATCCGCATTGTCTATAACGGACTTGATTCTACGCATTTTAACAAACAACAGAGTGGAGCTATCAATCGTAGCCAGTTAGGATTTAAGGATAACGATTTCATTGCTGTTTTCTGGGGAAGACTCGTTCCGAAGAAAGGTATTAAAGAATTGTTATTAGCCATGCAACAACTAAAACAACACCAAGACATCAAGCTACTTGTGATTGGAGCCATTAATTATGAAGACACGTCCACACAGACGAATCCATTCATTGAAGAACTTAAAGCCATAGCAAAGGAGCTCCAAGATAAGATTACATTTACAGGATTCATTCCTTATGATAAAATAGCCAATTATTTATCAATAGCCAATGTAGCAGTCATTCCCTCACGAATTAATGAGGCATTTGGTATGACGTGTATAGAAGCTTGTGCCATGGGGCTTCCCGTTATTGCGACAAATGATGGAGGCATACCCGAAACCTTAGTTGGGCAAAAACACATTCTTCTAGATAAAGAAGGAGATCTGACCACCCAAATAGCCAATGCCATACTTGACATAAGAGTCAATTACCAAGCCTACCAAGGTAACTATCTCAATCAAATATTCACAAAAGAAGCTTATGCTAAGTCTTTTTTTAATAGCATAACAGATATTTTATAAGTATGGCAAATAGAGTACATAAAAGTCTGATGAATGCGAAAGTAGGGTTTATATTCTACTTCCTATCCATCTTCATGACTTTTTTCTCACGCCGTATTTTCTTAGAATGCCTTGGTGACGAGTTCATCGGACTGGCTGGGACTGTTTGGAGCATTCTAAATTTCTTGAATATCACAGAAGTTGGAATTGGAACTTGCATTGCCTATTTCCTATATAAGCCCATTGAGCAAAATGATCACTCCAAAATATGCGAGATTGTCTCACTTTTTGGATGGTTATACAAAATCGTTGGCACGATTGTTATGGGCGGAGGCTTCATCGTTAGCCTATTCTTTCCACTATTTTTTGCTAATGAGCAGCTTTCACTCGGCATCGTATATTTTACATTTTATGCATATTTAGGCGCAAACCTTATCGCCTATTTTATAAACTACCGGCAAATTCTGCTTGATAGCGACCAGAAAACCTATAAGATCTCTATATGGACTCAAACAGGAACCATTTTTAAAACCCTTGTACAAATAGGCCTAGCATACTATTATCGGAATTTTTATATCTGGGTTGCCGTTGAATTCTTGTTTAGTCTTATTGTGTGTTGGATTCTCAATTATGTCATTAATAAGGAGTATCCATGGCTTAAGACTAATAAAAGTCAAGGCCGCGAAATATTAAAGAAATATCCAGATATTTTAGTCAAAGCAAAACAAATTGTCATACATCGTCTCAAAAATTTCTTCCTCTCTAAGAGTGATGAAATTCTGATTTTCGCCTTTGAGTCCCTTCAGATGGTAGCATTTTATGGCAACTATACCATGATAGTTGGCAAACTGACTGCTTTGTTCAATAATGTTCTCGTTGGGATGAATGCCAGTATCGGTAATCTCGTGGCCGAAGGTAACCAGAATAACATTAAGAAAGTATTTTGGGAGTTTTTGACATTCCGCTACTGGACAACCGGCATCTTCATTATAGCACTTACTTTTCTCATTAATCCTGTGATTACATGGTGGTTAGGAGAAAAATATGTACTGGCAGATTATATTGTCTTTCTTATATTGCTCAATATGTATATCATGCTGACTCGTCCTTCGGTAGATTTATTCATCAATGCCTATGGACTCTATGATGATGTTTGGGCTGCCTATGCTGAAGGAATAATAAACGTAACCATCACGATAATCGTCGGATACTTCTATGGCTTGATTGGTATTCTACTCGGCAAGACAGTTAGTATGATTTTATTGGTCGTTATTTGGAAACCCTACTATCTTTATCGTGAAGGTTTCAAACTGTCTGTTGCATCCTATTGGCGACAAATCTTATCACACACGGGAATCCTAGTCGGTTGTTTATTTGTAAATTTAACAATCAAAGAATCATTAGCATGGGACATACAACCAACTTTGCCAGGAATCGTCCAATATAGTGCATGCATCATGTTACCTATAATCATTCTCTATTCATTAGCAACATATTTCTGCTGTACTGGAGCCAAGGATCTTGTTCATCGATTACCAATCAGACGATAGTTGACCTTAATTGACAAATTTCTTGAACAGCGATTCCCACTGTGGCATTATATTCGTTTTTTCATAATACCGTGTCGATAAAATTGCATTCTGTCCCATTTCCTGACGCAATTCTGTATTTTCAATCAATAGGCAAACCTTATCTGCATAAGCATTGATATCCCTTCCTTCTATTAAGAAACCATTTTTCCCATCTGTTATGATATCACCAGGACCATAAGGACAATTAAATGCCACAACTGGCAAGCCACAGCTCATCGCTTCAGGAAGTACCAAGCCAAAAGGTTCATAAAGTGATGTCATCAGCAACATAGAACTTTCCCTATAATGATCGAAAATGGCTGGTGAAGGTGGATAAATATGCATATTGATTTGGGCATCCTTGGCTAATTCTACATATTTAGTCCACTGCTCACCTTCACCATAGGCATTCAATTCCCAATCTGGATGACGTTCGTGAACCAATTTCCATATCGCAAACAAACTCCCAATATCCTTTTGCCTAGAAAAGCGCCCTGCAAAAACTACTTTCTTAGACAGGCAATCGCTATACTTCCCAGTATCATTCAAATGCACCACATTAGGAATCATACAGACATTTTTACAATAGCGTCTCCAATCCCTTGCATCGCCATCAGTAAGAGCAACCATCATATCTACTTGCTGCAATTTTCGCAAAGAGAGCCAAAGTTTAAACCGATACCACAGACTTGCCTTCTCATAGTGCTTAGCATAACACATAGAGTGCGATTCACATACTAAAGGTATTGTCCCCTTAACATCAACAATAGCACTAACGAACTCTACACGAATACAAACAATAATATCCGGCTTAACATCAAACAACTTGTCTTTCAAACGTTTCCTGAATAATCTCTCTAATTCAAAAAAATTAAGGACTCTTGTTACTCCATGATATCGATACTGATGATGAAACTGAATACCTAAATCATGGACAATAATCCGATTATCTAATGGATACGGAATCTCATGTGGTCCTTGGTCAGTTGTAACAACGTGCACTTCATAACCATGCTCAACTAAATAGTCCATCTTATCTCTGAGAACGCGTTCAATGCCCCCCCAGACAGCCAATGCATCAGTTATATATAGAATCCGCATGAGTCAGAAACGATTTTTATGAGTACAAAAATACAAATAAAAGTTGAAAGTACCAACTTTTTTTGTTTTTAATTTGAATATTATTACTATCTTTGCAAAAAAATAGGTCTATGACTCGAAATAACAAATCAAATTGCACCTCTAATGTTTCTGGGGCTATATCATGGCTAAGGTTCCCTCTGATATTTTTTATCATAATGCTCCATTGTTATTCTTCTGTGGCTCTATCGGGTAGTCACACTACATATTTTAATTTCATTTACCCCTTCTCATTATGGCTTGGTGAAACAGGTGTTCCAGGATTCTTTTTCATATCGGGTTTTCTGTTTTTTCTTAGTAAGAAAAGCTACACACAGAAGCTCAAAACCCGCTTCCATACACTATTTATCCCATATATACTATGGAATGCCCTATTATTAGGTCTTTATTTAATAGCATTTCTTTTGGAATATCCACAGGATATCAACGGAAAAAACATAGCAGATTTTACATTAGTAGATTATGCACGTATTTTCTGGGATAGAGGTTCCTTAGATAATGGCAATTTTGTTCCTCTACTCTGCCCATTCTGGTACATACGCAACCTACTCATTATGTCAATACTCTCGCCTGCATTCTATTATATTATTAAGAACTTGCGCGAGCTATTTTTTATAGCAGTTACTATTTGGTGGCTATTTACACCACACAATGCCTTTATTCCACAAACGATCCTATTTTTCTGTTTGGGAGCTTATTTTTCTATCCTTCACATAAATCCATTAGAATTCTTTATTCACAACAAACAGTTCCTTATTACCTTATTTTCAATCTTCGCTATAGCAGACATAGTAGTTCATTGTCTGTGCCCAACCCCCTTCAATTTACAAATCCATCGTTTTGCTTTAATTTTCAATATTCCTGCCTTATTCTTGCTTGCCGACTATTGTTGTCAGCGAGGTATCAAATCCAAACTACTCCCTAACGCAGCGTTCATTGTTTTTAGTGTCCACTATCCTATTACTGTTGCTATACGAAGAATTTGCGTGATTAAATTCAGTGAAGCATCTGACCTTGTGCATATTCTTCTCTATTTTATCAGTGTTGCACTGGTAACGAGCATCTGCCTGTTTATTTATATCTGCATGGACAAATATTTTCCAAGAGTTAAAAACATTTTATCTGGAAACCGATGAAATACATAAAGATTCTAATTTGCATCACAATTCTCTTGGTATGCCTATTTACCATCACTATAAAAGCAATTAATTATTATATTCCTCCTAAAGAACTAGAAACTTACGAAATCTCCAAAAGACAAAATGATACTATTCATGTAGCTTTCATTGGAGACAGTTGGGCATTTTTTCACCATCCTTACGACAAGAATCTTTCTAGTAAGCTGACAAAAGCACTTCAGCATACTGCCAAAGCAGAATCATACGGAATTTGCGGTCTTACGAGTAAAGAGTTGTATAATTGTTTTTTTTCAAACAAAGAAATGAAAGAGTTTCTGTCTAAAGGTTTTGACTATTGTATCATTTCAGCGGGAATAAATGACACCTACAGAAAACTCAGCAAAGATTATTACCAAAAGAGCATGGACCATATTATAAAGTTCATGTTAACCAATAATATCATTCCAATCATATTGGAAATCCCAGATTATGACATAAATGAATCATACAGAAGACAAACTCTGCTAAGAAAAACTATCCGCTACATCTCTATGTATTTAAATGATACGCCTATGGATTGTAAACAAGAATTCAGAGAAGTCCTGAACAACTTGATTACTGACAAATATAATATGGACAAGGTATATGTATTAAGACATATTGAGTGGAACTCGAACTATCAAAAAGACCTAAAAGAAATATATCGTTCAGACGGAATGCATCTTAATCAAAAAGGGTATGACAAAATAGATAATTGTATCGCCATATATCTTGGACAAATAAGACAATAGAAGTCTAAAGTATCACACGTATTCATCTCATATTCAGGCAAATAATCATTTTATTGCAACTATAATAATTATAATCGCAATAAACGAATAAATCCATCGATTTTTAGAAATAATTAGAATATGGGTTTAAGTTTTTGCATACACTGCATACACTAACATGTTATCAACCTGATATTCAGTATCTTTGATTAGTGTATGCAGCGACTATTTTAGTGTATGCAATGCCATCTACTCTCGTTTTTTAACCAAATATTGCTTGCTACTGCCTATACGGCGATGCTGAAGCTCTGGCATATTCCAGAGATATCGCCCGAAGACAGAGACGCCATTTGCCTTGAGACCAGATCCTGCAATCCGGCGAAGCTGGTCATAAATGGCTGTTGGCGAAAGCCACATCCCATCTGATTCATCGACAGCAGGCTGATAGTATTCGTTGAAATACTGAATGGCTGGCGGTGTTAGCTGATATTGACGATTATGTTCCATAATCTCATTAACTTCCTCAGCATTGAACCACCAGTTCATATCCCTGTTTATCACCATCTTATACGCCTGTCCATAAAGGCCCTCATAGTTGGGTTTATAGCCGGTATTCACGGGAGCCGTCAGACTGACACAGATAAATCTTCTACTACCCGAGGGATCGCTCAAGACGTTCGTTTCATTCGTCGTAGCTATAAACGAGGCATAACGTTTAAACTCCTCGACATGTTTACCATACGGACGCTTGATCTTCACATTAGGCAACTGAATCACATTCTTCAGGAATCCCTCCTGCAGTTTCGGACTGATGGCATTAAACTCATCGAGGTTGATGAGTAGGAAATTGTGCATCGCCTGAAGCGTAGTACGTTTTTCGCTCACATCGAGGTTTTCCAGAAATCCCCATCGCAATTGTTTGGGAAGGATCATTCGACAGAATGTGGTCTTACCGTCGCCTTGAGGCGAAATCAACAACGGCACCACCGAATTGCCATATTCCTGCTGGGGCATCACCCATTGTGCCACCATATAAAGGAACCATTTCTTGAACCACGTTTCCCACTGAGGAATGTTGCAGGGCACGCATCGGGCAAGCATTGCGATATGGTCCGTCTTCCCATCCCACTTGTCGTAACAGTTAGAGAGATAGTCGCCGATGGGATCGACCTTGCGGATCATGTTTGAGTGGACATAGCGTCGCACGTCTTTATCCCTTACATCATGGTTTGCCAGACGTGCCTCGATAGTCATGCCGTTGACAACGTTCTCATCGCAAGGTGCCCAGTCTTGAGCCCATGTGGTATTAGGACGATACTCCGTATAGCCCATCACCTCGTTATAGCGGAACACATATCTGGTCTTCAGAAAGTCAATCAGACGGCGCGTCTCCACGCTGACCATCTCCCCTTCTCTCCTTTGCCTTGGACGCTCTTCCGAATAGACTGCGTCAACGATAGCACGAACGCGCGCGCCATCGTATATCTGTTTGTAAACGTGATGGTTACGGATATGGACAAAAGCCTCTTCCTCTGGGACATTCAATTCGCAGAGCCGATGAGCCAGCTCCGTCATATAGGCATCATAACGCTGAGACTCTGCCAGATGTTTTGTTGACTCGAAGGCCTCTTGCGATGCCTGCCGGTAGAGCATCTCATAGTCTTCATAGAGCCGGAAGTCAAAAGTGCGCTGCTCAGAGTCAGTATTTTCTGCAATCGTCGAGTCGTCTCTTAACATCTGCACTATCATAGGCGTTACCTGCGGGTTGTAATAGGGCGATTCATCGAGTGTCATTCTAAAACTACTCCTTGATGTAACATTCTGACGTTCAATCGGTTTCGGAAGCACTCCACTATAGGCTCTGAAGGCGAGCTCATAGGCCACCTTACAGAAGGCATCCATATCTGCTTCCGTCTGAGGTGCGTTAGGCACATCTTTCTGAGCTACAGAAACCAGGATCTCCACACTCCTGCCATCAGCACCCGTAAAAGCTGCAAAGGTGGTGGGCAGAATCTTCGACGCTTCTTTCACCGCCTTGATTTCTTCCGCTTTCATCAGGCCTCCAACATGGAGCCAAGTCAGCTGGTTGAAAGCCGTTATCTCGAAGTTGCCATTCTCAGCCTTCAGCATTTCCACCAAAGGATGAATCATGGCAATGGGGACATTATCCTCATAAATGCCATTGTCGCCAAAGCGGGCTACATACTGTCGGAATTTGCCGATATTCTCAGCCTTGGTGTCGGTCTTGATGCGCTCAAGGAACCACTCAAAGGATTTCACCGTGAGGTGAGATACATGCTTCTTGTCTGTTCTTACTATTGATAGTTTCATATTTAGTACTGGCTTATTATTTGTCCCAGGGGGTGGGACTGTTCGTCCCATAGGGTGGGACAAAACATCCCAGGGGGTGGGACAAAAAACTACTTAACTTACTGATTTCCGATTAATACTGAGTAAAGTCATAGTCCTCGAAGGTTTTGTCGAAACAGACCTCTATGCCAGGTTCATATCGGTGCACGATATCAACAATCTCCTGTTGCAGCTTCGGATTAATCAGTCGCTCACCATCCTTATAGCGATAGTAGGTACCCTTACTGCCAAGGTGTGCTGTCAGTGCATAGCGAATGCTGCTACGAGCCTCGCGCGATTTTACGTTCTTATAGATAGAGGCGATACCCTGAGCCATCGTTACCTTCTCCGTTTTCAGATAATACTTACAGTCATCCTCCTTGATGGCATGAGGAAGGATACACAACCAACGCGTATATTTTTCAGGCACATGCACACAAACCTGTTGACGAAGACAAGTCTCCGCCATCTTACAGTCACTCTTGGGACAAAATGCCCACCAATCTGGAATTTTCTTGTAATCAAACATACTGCAAAGATACAACAATTATCGGGGAATCCCAAACAATTTAGTGCTTTTGTGCAGTTTTATTTGCTTGCATACACAAGTAATTTAGCTGCATACACCAAACTATGACCTATAAATCAATTAGTTAAGCTTTAGTGTATGCAGTGTATGCAAATATTTAAAAAAATAAATTCTCAAATCCACTATTGATACACTCTGACATAGTCAATGTAGTATCGGAGGGGGAACTGAGTGATGTCAGGTTCGCCACCATTGCTACCAAGTGCGAGATTCAGGAGCAGATAATGCTTGAATCCTGGAACATGATTGGCAAATGGATTCTCATGATTGCCATCATAGCCACCATTCTGTGTCTTTGAAAGATCGACTTCATTCAGCAGTTCATCGTCGAGATAGATTCTGATGTAATGTTCATCCCAGTCCATACGCCAGACATGAAACTTATCAGCCCATTGCGGATCTTTATCAGTGAAATGGGTAAAAGGTATCACAAAAGAATCCCACACAGCATTCCAACGCTGATCTGATCCCCAACAAGCATTAGCGAGAATTGAGGGCTGACCATTCTTGATATAATATTCCATGATGTCGATCTCACCGTTCTGCGGCCATTCCCACTTGTTGCCAAGTAGCCAGATAGCGGGCCAAGCTCCAGTTGCCGTTGGAATCTTGGCACGTATTTCGAAACGACCATAGAGGAACTGATGACTTAGTTGGGTGGTCAGACAACTGGAGGTATATTCGATAAACTCACGATTGGTACGCCAATCGCTACTTCCCGCTACGTAATTGGGATTTCGGCGATGCTCCCTCCTACCCTCAATCACCAGACATCCATCCTTGACAAAGGCATTCTGAGACTGATACCACTGTGCCTCATGATTTCTCTGGAAACCATACTGAAAAGTCCAATCCATTGATGGCCTTCCATCTATATCGAACTCATCACTCCACACCAATCGCATACTCTTAGGCTCTTGTTGAGCCATTGCGATAGAAGCAAAGGCAGCAAATAATATAAGTAACGACAAAAACTTTTTCATGCTGCAAAAATAGTAATTATCAGTCAAACCACAAAAGAATTGAGAGAGATTATTGGTGATTTCAAGGAAAAAGCGTATCTTTGCAGCGATGATACACTACATCCAATTGCTACGCCCGCTGCAATGGTTCAAGAACGTCTTCGTCTTTGCACCGATATTCTTCAGCAATAATCTGTTGAAGCCTGAATATTTCAGGCCTACACTGGTGATTTTCGCATCATTCTGCCTCATTTCAAGTGCCATCTATTGTTTTAACGACCTGAGGGATGTAGAGGCAGATCGTCAGCACCCGAAGAAATGCAAGCGCCCGATAGCTTCTGGCGCTGTATCCATCAGAGGCGGCTACGTGATGATGCTCCTGTGTACTATCGGTTCCTTACTATTGATTCCGTTCGCCCATAGCGTAAATACACCTTATTTATATATTATAGTTGCAGGCTACTGGCTGATGAACGTCGCCTACTGTATCAAACTGAAACAATATGCCATCCTCGACGTATCGATTATCGCTATCGGGTTCGTGATGCGCGTGCTTATCGGTGGTCTGACAACAGACATTTGGGTATCTCACTGGCTGGTGATGATGACCTTCCTGCTGACCTTATTCCTGGCATTTACCAAACGAAACGACGATTACCGCATCTACGAACAGACAGGAACAAAACCACGTGTCTCTATCACAGGATACAACAAGACGTTTATCAATGAGGCCACAGCCATCATCGCTTCTGTCACGTTGGTGTGCTATATCATGTACACGATGTCGCCAGAAGTGATAGAGCGCATGGGAACCCGCTATGTTTATTTGACAACAGGCTGGGTGTTGGCTGGCTTGCTGCGCTATCTGCAGAACATGATCGTCTTTGGACTAAGTGGCAGCCCAACGAAATCTTTGGTAAAAGATCATTTCGTACAGCTTTGTATCCTAGGCTGGATTGCGTCGTTCTTTGTGATACTCTACCTCTAAAGGCTCTTCTGCTCGTATTTCACGCCAAAAAGATAATGGCCCAAGAAAGGACTGAGACGGATGATGTAGCTTGCCAACAAACTTAGCAACAAGACAATCAGCGAAACGGCAAGAATCACCAAGAACTCCACAATATGACTATCGAAAGCCTTTAACTGATCAGCATAAGGCATCAGGAAACGGGGCAAGAAAAAATAGTGCAACAGATAGATATCCAAGGTTCGAGTGCCCACATACTGCAAAGGTCTAGAAAGATGAATTTTCTTAAGCCATGTACCAAAAAGGCGGAAACAAGTGAAGACGAGCCACATGCCTGTAATACCCCCAACATAGAATCTGAACATTTCAAACCATATATTATCAATATGCGGCGTAGAGGCTATCGCGAAAAAGGCTACGGCAATCGCTAGGATAACAGCAGGTTTACTCGTCCATCGGATAAAAGCATCAAAATGTCTGCGCATCCAGGCACCAACACAGAAAAACAGGAAGAAACGCCACAAAACAACGCTTAGGAAGCCTAGTCCATTTACTACAAAGGCAAGGTATCCAGTTGCCGACATCTGAATGCTATTGTAATATCGGGCATAAACAAAGGATGCTAAAGCAATGGCCAGCGCCACCCAAGGACGCCACTTGCTGCCCAGACGGACAATCAGCATATAAAGGATGAAGAACTCAAAGAGTACAAACGTAAACCAATAGCCTCCCTTCAAGGCTCCTAACTGATGAAAGAACTCTGGAGGCGGAGCCAAAAGTAACAGGAAGATAAACGTAGGCACTATCTGCACCATGAACTTTTTGCGGGCTATCGTGGCAAAAGGCCGCGTGGCAACTGGTTCAAACAACCAGCCACTCAACATAAAGAAACACGGCAGGCGAAACAAGAAGAACGTGCCATTATACCCCAACAACGAATCCCCCAAACAGAAATGGCAGATATGCGAATACACCACGAGGATCATCGTAAATCCCCGCATCGCATCGATATACTCAATTCTCTTTGTTGCCATTTCTTCGGCAAAAGTACAGAAAAAAGCTCATACTTTTGTTTTTTTCGCCAGAAAATATTACTTTTGCCGTATGAAAGAACGTATCAACTGGATAGACTGGGGGAAGGCACTGGCTGTAATAACTGTTGTGTTCTGTCACCTGCCACAATCTCAGGAGTGGTTCTATTATCGCTATCTGCAAGCCTGCATCATCACCATCTTCTTCTTTTTCTCAGGCTATCTGAAGAAAAATCGTGGGAGCGACAAGGAGAACTGGAAAAAATATTGGCACGGGCTCATCCTACCTTATTTATTATATAATGCACTGATATATCCCTATTGGCTCACAAAATACTATATGTTGCATGCAGGCATGCCAGACCTTTCTCATGCCATGCGACCCATCTGGGGCGCACTGCTCTTCCAACACGAGAACGCTTTTAGCGAACCACTCAATGGACCACTATGGTACCTGCCCGCCATTCTCTTTATGCACATACTCATTGATTTGTGCAGAAAGACAAAATATCTGCATACGATTATGATAACGCTATGCATCATCTCATTTTTCCTCTATGCCGGCAATAAATACTACGAATTCTTACCTAACCTTACCCCTATGGGCATTTTCCGACGCCTACCTTATTATTATATAGGCTACGTGATGGGCCAAAAACAACTCTTCAGAGGCATCGCCCCAAAACATGACATGCTATGTTGTATCGGATGTATGGCAATAAGCATTCTTCTTTTCGCATGGCATCTACAGGAAGAAGTATTCCTGCTGCACATAGCTCTCTTCTACCCAATCAACATATTCTTCCTCTTCGGAGTTCTCTATGGATGCAAGATTCTTGACGGCTGTAAATATAGCCTCATCACTAATCTATCTATAGGTACATTAGTCATCATTGGCCTCCACATCATTTTTATAACCATCATCAATTTTGCGATTGAACATCTGCGACATATTGAAGGTGTTATTTGCTATCAGTGGTATGAAGCATTACCCATCGCCTTGCTTATCACCATCATCCTCTATCCCATCATCCTTTTCGGAATACGACATGCTCCAATCCTGTTAGGCAAAAAATCAACATAAAGTTTGGCAATTTCCAATAAATACGCTATATTTGCAGAAAATTCACAAATGGCTAAGGATATTAAGTTTAGTGTCACAATTCCTGCCTATAAAGACAGGTATCTCAAAGAAACAATCGACAGCGTTCTGGCACAAACGTACCAGAACTATGAAATTGTAATTGTAAATGATGCCTCTCCATACGACCTTGATAGCATTGTCCATCAATATACGGACCCTCGTATCCGCTATTTCAAGAATGAGAAAAACTGCGGTGCAAAGAATGTCGTCGACAATTGGAATATCTGTTTAAGCTATGCGACGGGTGAATATGTTATGTGCATAGGCGATGATGACAACTTGACACCTCGCTGCCTGCAGGACTTTGCAGACCTGATTGAGAAATATCCACAACTTGACCTGTTCCATGCACGAAGTGAAATCATCGATGATGACTCCAACTTTGTGATGACATTAGAACTACGCCCTGAATGGGAATCAGTTTATTCACTGATTTACAATCCTCGTAATACCCATCTTGGCGATTGGTTATTCAAGACGGAAACGCTTCGAAAGAATGGTGGCTTTTACAAACTGCCGTATGGTTGGCAAAGTGACGATATCAGTGCATTTATTGCAGCAGCCAGTCACGGTGTTGCCAACACGCAAGAGCCAGGATTCCAATACCGTGGTAACGGTCTTTCCATCTCACACGACCTCACTTGTATCGAAGACAAAATTGAAGCAGTCAGAGCATCTGTAAGATGGCGTATGGCCTTCGTGGCAGATAAACATCCGGATAATCCTGAGGATCAAAGACTCATTGAACTAATCAAATGCAATGCTCACCAATATGAATGTGACGAAATCGACGATATGGTAGAGTTTGACATCCGTAAAAATTTATGGACGCGTAGCTGGTTCTGGTTACTAAACAGCAAGAAACATGGAATATCTTTCAAACGATATATACGCAGCGTATTGAAAGCTATTAAGTATAGAGCAAAACTAAATATATAATAATTGCAGATATTTTGCAACATATGAGCGAGAGGTTACAATGGATAGACATGGCTAAGGGTTGGGGGATTCTTCTTTTAATATATGGACATGTTGCTGATGATATTTTCGCAAAATGGCTTTATACTTTTCACATTCCCCTTTTTTTCTTTTTGTCTGGATATGTTTTTAATCCAAATAAAGATTGGAAGACTTTTATCTATTCAAAATCCAAGAGTTTGTTACTCCCTTATATTTCATTAGGTACTCCTTTAATTCTGATAAATCTACGTTATGGATTTGACTTTAAATTCCTTATAACGAGATTTATTATTCAAGAAAGAATGTTTCCTTTATGGTACATCACATCTTTATTTATAATGCTTCTGATTGCCTATTGCTTATTTAATAGGTTTACTAACATTTTACATCAATTAATATTTACTGTCTTACTTGGAATAACTGGAGTTATACTTTGGAGAATGGGAATAGTATCATTGCCATGGAATATTGACATAACGATGGTTGCATTCCCTTTCTTCTACATAGGGTATCGTTTAAAACACTCCTACAAGTTTCAGACAATATTCAAACATGATTTATTGGTATTTTGGCTATCTATTTTCATTGTAACAAATTTAGCAGGATTTGCATTAATGCAATTGTCTAATCATCCAACTATAGATTTATTCAATTCAAAATTTGGAATTGAATATATTTCTTACCCATGTGCACTATCCGGTATATTTGCAATAAGTCTATTTTCAAACCGTTTCACAGTTGATTTCATATCGTACATTGGCAGAAATTCACTTCTCTATTTTGCTTGGCAACAAGATATTGCTATTGTAATCAGTTCGATAATCATAAAACATACTCTTCTTGACAACTTCTTACAAGAATTACCTTGGATAATGAATCTTATTACTTTATTATTATCCGTTCTTATATTAACCATACTTAATGTAATAGTTACCAAATCATGTCTTAAAGTTTTTATTGGAAAATAATTATGCTGTTCCTTTGTCATTCCCCAAAAAGTTACTATCTTTGCAGCAATATAATCAAACTGACATGGATTTAGCCAAGCATAAATTCATTATACTAGGAAGCGATCATTCCAATACACTGGGGCAAATACGATGTCTTGGGGAAATGGGCATACGCCCTATTGTTATTATCACGGAAAAACACCCTTTTATTATTAACAAGAGCAAATATATCGATGAATACCATATTGTAGATACAATCTATGATGGCCCTAAATATGTCTTGGAACATTATTGCAACGAGGAATATCCTCCATTTATCTATACAGATAGGGATGACATCATGTGTGCCATTGATGATTATTATGATGAGCTCAAAGGTAAATTCATATTCTGGAATGCTGGGGCAAAAGGCAAAATTCGGCAACTCATTAATAAAGAAGTACAAATGAATCTTGCCAAGGAATGTGGATTAAATGTAATTCCTACAGAGCATGTGAAAAGAGGGGAAATGCCTAAAGAACTGCAATATCCAATATTCACAAAAGCGCCCAACTCTCTAAACCCATATTGGAAAGCCAATGCTTTTGTCTGTAACAATGACATAGAATTAGAAGAAGCTTATAAACACATGGGAATAGAAGAGGTATTACTTCAGACGTATATCAAGAAAAAAGACGAAGCTCCTATTCAGGGAATGAGTATTAATGGTGGAGAAGAAGTAAAACTATATGCTAGAAAATCTTCTGCTCGTTTTTCACCAAATGGATTTGGTGTATATAGTATTATTGAACAATATGACAATAAAGAAATAGAGGAGAAAGTTACAAACCTATTAAGGAAAGCATGTTATACTGGTATTTTTGAGATTGAATTTATAGAAGATAACAATAATACTTTGTATTTCCTTGAGATCAACTTTAGATGCACTATGTCCATTCACTCATATGCCCAATTTGGCATTAACATTCCTTATCTATTTGCAAAATCATCATTAGAAGGGACAATTGTTCAAAGAAAAACTCTGGATTACGCTAAAACGAACTTCCATATGATGATTGAACTTGAAGATTTGAAGCACTCTGTCATAGAAGGCAATACATCTTTTTGGAGATGGTTGAAAGACTTCATATCTGCTGATTCTCATTTATATATTGACAAGCACGACATGGCCCCATTCTGGTCATTACTGAAACATAAGATTACAGATAAGTTGAAGAATAGATGAAAATAGTCTATACATATCCGGCCTTCATCAACGTTGGAGGAGCTGATAAGATAATCATCAACAAGGCAAATTACTTAGCTGACAAGCTAGGTTATAAGGTGTATTTGATTACGGATTCTCAAAACGGACTGGAACCATTCTTTCCGATTTCTGAAAAAGTGAAGCACATAGACTTGGGGCTCAACTTCTATCAGCAATACCAGTATCCCCCTTACAAGCGATTGTGGATTTACCTAAAACTGATGAGGCAATACAAAAAAATGATGAAAGAGCAACTGGCCAAGATTCAGCCAGACGTACTTATCTCAACCTTTACACGTGACGCTTCATTGGCAGATATTTACAAGTGCTATTCAAAAGCGACTATTGCCGAGGTCCATACTACAAAAGGGAATATCAGGGCTCTGCCTGAACTCAAACGGAAAGGTGGTCTTTATAAATATATGGCAGCATATATCGAGTGGCAACTAAACCATGCTGCAAAGAAATATGACGAGTTGGTAGTGCTGAACACATTAGAGAAAGAACTATGGGCTCCCGTTAGAGAAGTAAGGATTATCAATAATGCTGTGCAGCTTTATCCAAAAGAGCAGAATCCTTTGTCAACCAAGAATGCTATTTTCGTGGGGCGTGCCGAATATGAAAAAGGGCCTGACAGACTGATTGAGGTTTGGCATTTGGTAGCCCAAAAACATCCAGACTGGACGATCAAAATGTTCTGTACAGGCTCTATGTTGGACCATCTGAAAGCGAAAGTAAAGGAATATAGCATCGAGTCACAAGTCTTGTTTATGCCTGCTACTAAAGACATGGAACATGAATATATGACTAGTAGTATGTGCGTTATGACTTCACGGTTCGAAGGATTCCCTGTGGTGCTTCAGGAGGCCATGGGTTGCGGTCTGCCATGTATCTCCTTTAACTGTCCTAGTGGACCAAAACATATCATCACGGACAAAGAAGATGGATACCTGATTGAAAATGGGAACATCGAAGCCATGGCTAACAAAATATGTGAACTCATTGAAGATGAGCAATTGCGCAAACAACTTGGAGCAAAGGCTAAAGAAAATATGGCACGCTACTCTGAGGATAAAATCATGGGACAGTGGAAAGCTTTGTTCGAGGAACTTATAAACAGGCAAAGGAATGATTAATAGAATTATCGACAGATTATGCAGGAAAGAAGGTGCCTTTGCCGCAGCCATCTTTGCCAATGAACAATTGACATTGGATGCATTCGACGAAGCGCACTTGATATTCCAACTTCCCATTAAAGAGCTCTGGAAACCCAAACCTGTGCTTTTTCAAGCGGACTCATTCCTCTTTGTCAAAGATGAAGAGCTTTTTCTGTTTTATGAACTCCAGCACTGGGACGATCCTGGCTACATCGCCATGACAAAGACTTCAGATCTACAAAACTGGAGCAAGCCCCAAATTGTGCTAAAAGAATCCTTCCATCTGTCTTTTCCATACGTATTTGAAGATAATGGGCACATCTACATGGTGCCAGAATCGCAGGAAAGTGACTCAATACGACTCTATGAAGCCAATGGCGACCTGACCAATTTCACGCTTGTCAGAACATTACTAAAACAAGAAAGGACGGATGGTATCCACTATAACTTTAACGATAGCCACATCTATAAAAAGGACAACAGATACTTTCTGTTTACATCATACCAAAAGGACTGGATGTACTATCAAGAGTTGTATGTGACTGATGACTTGCTGAACGGAACGTTTACGAAACATCCTCTATCCCCTATCTGCACTAGTAATGAATATGGGCGAAATGGCGGATCACTAATCTCATACGGAAAGAAATTACTGCGAGTCACACAGGACTGCCACCAAAACTATGGTGACAACATCTCATTGCACGAGATTACCCTACTCGATGAGAATCATTATCAAGAAGAATTGTACCGTAGAAATGTTTTCCCTAAAAACAATATCTTTATTGACGGAGGACACCAACTGAACATCACTACATTTAAGGGAAAGTATATCTATGCTACAGACTATAAGATCAACAAACGGACTTGGTACCAACTCTACATCTCGCTATTGGTAAAACTAAAACTGCATAAACACAAGGGGTAAGATGAGTTACGATGTGACGATAGGAATTCCCGTGTATAGGGTAGAAGACTACATTGAACGGACGATGACGTCTGTTTTGATGCAGACTTACCCAAGCATTGAGTTCCTGATTGTTGATGATGGTAGTGATGATCGGTCTATAGATATCGTCAATGAAATTAAAGCCACCCATCGAAGAGGTGAGGCTATTCGCATCATCACATTCCCACACAACTATGGTGCCTTCGAAGCACGCAATCGTATCATTGAGGAAGCTACAGGCACCTATCTCTACTTTATGGATGCTGACGATGTGATAGAAAGTGACACCATTGAAACCTTGGTGCAAAAAGCAACAGCATTTAAAGCAGACGTGGTATTCGGCTCATACGAAAAAACGGAAATAGACGGAACGAAAATTGTATATCAATATCCCGATGCAAAATATGAATCGGGAGATGCCTTTGCTTCTTATGCTTACAGGAGATATGCTGGCATTCAGGCTTCTGCATGCAATTTCCTTGTCAAAACAGCCTTACTGAGAGAGAAGGGAATTCATTTCTGCAAATCCAAATTCTGGGAAGACGCCGTATTCACACTTGAACTCACAACTCATGTGAAAAGGGCTGTACTCCTTTCAAAAATCACCTATTATTATCTTTGCAGGGAACACTCGCTGACAGACATCCGGTACGACAGGCAAATCGAGCAACAGGAACTACAACAATATTTGCTTACAATAGAGCATCTGAAACAAGACAAGGCAAGGCTTAAAAGCAAGCCTTATTACCCCAATTGGTGCTATGTGGCCGTGATGTCTGATTTCTATATCATTTGCAATATCTTGAAACGACGGCAATATATAACACCGCCTTTCACCAATCAGCAATTAAGAGACTGTTTGCGACACCCTGCAACATTTTCAGAGATTGTTAAGTTCAAACAAAGACGTATACAGAATCTATTATTATATATTCTCGGCAAATTGCCGGCTCCAGTTTGTATTGCCTTCATCAAGGTAGCAGGAAAACAAAAAGGTCTAATCTAATTCTTCGACAATATGGCTTGGTACGATAAATATCTTTCAATTTATGGGAAAACAGCAGATGAAATCCCCGACAACATCTACGAGGAGATCAATAAAAATCTATCTTTAAAACAAAGTGGCCAACCACTTATATCTGTTGTAGTCATCGCCTACAATGAGGAAAGAAGGCTGACAGCTTGCCTATGGTCATTAAGTGAATTACAGACACATTATCCCATAGAGATTCTTGGTGTTAACAACAACTCCAAAGACAGAACGGAAGAAGTCTATCAACGGCTTGGCCTGCCATATTATAACGAGTTACAGCAAAGTCCTGGCTTTGCCCGTCAATGCGGCCTGAATCATGCTAAAGGCAAATATCACTTCTGCATAGACGCAGACACATTCTACCCCCCGCTATATGTAGATTTGATGATGACAAAGCTTCTGAAACCTGATGTAGCCTGTGTGAGTTCGTTCTGGAGTTTTTATCCCGATGAAAAACATTCAGCCTTTGGACTCGCTATATTTGAACTTATAAGAGACTCTTTTTTGTTCATCCAGCATTTCAAACGTCCTGAACTATGTGTCAGGGGCATGGTGTTTGCCTTTAATGCAGATTATGCAAGACAAGTGAAAATACGAACAGACATCCGACGAGGAGAAGATGGGTCTTTGGCATTATCACTAAAGCAGTTTGGAAAGATTGCATTCCTATATAACAGAAAGGCACGCCCTGTAACCGGCTATGGCACACTTAATGAAGAAAGCCTGTGGCAAAGCTTTCTGTATCGCGTAAAAGTACAACTAAAAGGGATCACTCGTATCTTCTATACCAAAGACCATTATGAGGATAGCGATGACAATCTTGTAAAGCCTAAGAATTGAGAACATCTTCAAATAACAACTGCCATCTGTCTGCGATTTCATCTATCTGAAAACGACGGACATTACAAATGGCATTCTTAGCCATCTGATGCCTTAATTCATAACTATCCATCAATTGGCTCATAGCATTAGCCAGTTTGTCGATATCACCGGATGGAACCAATAAGCCATCTTCGTCATGAGAAACAATATCCTTGGGGCCGCAAGGACAATCAAAGGATACTACAGGCAATCCACAGGCCATTGCTTCTATCAAAACCATGCCAAAACCTTCAAATCTTGAACTAAAGACAAAAAGCGAACTTTCCAGATACTCTTTTCTGATATTCTGAGTGCTGCCATTGAGATGACAACGGTTCATATTAATGCCTAATTGCTGAGCCAAATTTTCATAAGAAGATCTATCACCCATACCATAGATAGCCAACTCCCAATCAGGGAACTGCTTTTCAATCTTCGCCCAAGCCTGAAGCAACAAATCAAATCCTTTCTGATAAACATATCGCCCTACCGCAATGACTCGTTTTGCTTTCAAAGGGCTGACCTCAGCAACATCAAAAGCCAATGGATCTGGAATCACCTCCACATTTGACAATTCTGTCCACGATGCTTTATCTTCTTCCGTCAAAACGATAAACTTATCCAATCGTTTCAGGTGTGATACCAAACTGCACATCCAAAACTTTGCAAAGAGATTTTTGAGAAAATTGGCATCACCTTCCTCAAAATTACGATAGTTGGCTCGATTGACATGAAGCTCACCTATTTTCTTACTACCATCCTTAATATCATTGATGAAATTAATCTCACGACGCAACAAACTTACCGTAATATCAGGACGAATACGCATCAACTCTGCTGTTAGACGCTTTTTGAAAATACGCTGCTTCGATAAATAGACAGAGACTTTCTTAACAAAAGAACAAGTCCATAGTTCCTCAAAGTTGACGTCAAGATTGACTATATTTATTTTATTGGAAAGGGGATAGAATAATGGTTTGTCCTTTCCTTCTGTCAGGACGATTGTTATATCATAGCCAAAGTGTTCTGCAAAATAATTGGCCTTTAAAGTTAGTACACGCTCTACCCCACCCGCCATATATAAGGCTGGTGTACAATAGACTATTTTCAATGGCCGATTTTGCATAAAGCACTATATTTTTCTGCAAATGTACAGATAAAATTTGATTATTCCAAATTATAATCGTATTTTTGCATCGATAACACATCAGTATGGTTAAAGTCAGTGTCATATTGCCTGTATATAATGTCGCCCGATATTTGGATGACACCTTCACATCACTTCTGAATCAGACGCTTCAGGAAATGGAGATTATTGCCGTAAATGATGGTTCTACGGATAATAGTGAGGAAATCATCAAGAAATATGCTCAGAAAGATCAACGAATCAAATACTTTTGTCAGGAGAATCAAGGTCAGTCTGTTGCTAGGAATCTTGCATTACAACATGCGACAGGAGAATACATCTATATGATGGATTCTGATGATATTCTTTCTGACGCCCACGCACTCGAGACCTGTTATGACTATGCAAAAAAACACCTAGCAGATTTCATTTTCTTCGATGGTGACACACTTCTAGAGGATGGTGCAGCACCCATCAGTTGGGACTACAAGCGCACTCAGTATGTTGATGAAAACAAAAGATATGATGGTGAATTCCTACTAAATTTAATGCTCGACAACAATAAACACAACTGTGTGGTTTGGTTACTAATGATTAATCGTCAATACCTTAAAAGAATTGGATTATATTTCTATCCAGGTATCATACACGAAGATGAACTGTTTACAACTGTTCTGACGCTAAAGAGTGACAATATTTTTAGTTTAAGACAATCATTTGTAAAGCATCGAATCAGATCAGCCTCAACGATGGGGAAAACCTATTCTAAACGAAATTTGGATTGCTACCTGACCGTCATCGATGAGCTTTTTAAATTCCAAGACTCACACATTATCAGGAAATTCGCCAAATACACCTTAAGCAAAGTATTTTATACAGGACATCAGATTCCATTTAGGGACAAGTTCCCTGTTTTCTGGAGAGCCTGCAAGTCTGGCTATTTGAAATACATTGGTCTTAAACCAGCTCTCGTATTCTGGTTTAAGAAGAAGCATTGAGAGTTCAAGTTTCGTCAATCACTTTTTTCATCTGGACTTTCCAACTCAAATCTTCTACGCTCTTACGTATCTCAGCAGGCTCAAAATGTTGGGTTTCGATAAAATCAAGAATCTGTGAAACATTAATCGGCGACTCGTCAGAGGGTGCCTTGATGATATAAGGTTTTGAATCGAAATCACTATCTTGTTCTGAATAGATGAAAGGGATACCGCGAGTAGCATATTCACGGTTTTTTAAAGTCTTAATAGAGGTAATGCCTGTGCGATGGCGTGCCAAACTGCCAATGGCAAAACAACTCTGATTGAATACCTTATCAAGTTCTTCACCAAACAACTGTCCATGAAATACGACATGCTGCTGGAGACCGTATTGATCTATCAAGGACTGAATACCAGGATAGTCACCTTGTCCATATAGATCGAATGGATCTACGCCACCAACGATATGGAAGATCATATTCTTGGGAGACGGCTCTCTCTGATAATATTCTCCCAAACCGGCAATCAGACGATCATAGCCATGCCAAAGATGGACTTCAGCAACCCCAATGAGGTGGATAGCATCATCTACGGGATGATAATCATGTAAAGGAATGCTATCAAAATCAACCCCATTACTGATCCGAATCGTACGCTGCCCGAAAATGGTCTCTGCATCAGAGAATGTGACAATTGCGGACATCTGGCGTGACAGAGAATGACGAAACAACTGGTCAATCTTCAATCCAAAACGCTCTTGACGCGAAAAAGTAGCAAACTCTTGATCGTAAGGATAGGTCGGTATTTCGGTAACAGACTTAATGCCTAAGGCACGCAGTTTCTTAAACAAACGAATCAAAAAGGGATTGGCATTCATGAAACAACGGGCATAGACAAACTGTATGCCAGTGCGTTTGCAATAATCATAGATACAATCGTAGTCTATCCGCTGACGGAGGCCTGCAATGGGACCAGTACCATAATCCTGTATTACCTCATCATCGACATAGCGACAACGATGACCGTTCTTATCAAAGTCATAATAGCACAGATGAACTTCATAGCCATTCTCACGAAGGCCCTTGACCTGATAGTGGATTTTCTTACTAATACCACTGACTTCTGAAAAGCCATGATAGACAAGAAAGAGGATTTTCATCTGCTAATTGAATTATATCTGTACCATAATTATACTTTTCATTCGCAAAAGTAGGAAAAAATTTGGAATTATACAAAAAAATGACTATTTTTGTGGTCAGAATAAACCAAAGTCGTCATGAATCACGAAGAAGTCAGAGCGAAATTCAAGAGTAACCCCAAACTGAAAAAAATGGTGGACTGGCTGATCATGAATCAGGTGGAGACGCGACCACGATGGTTCATCAGGTTATTAGCCCCTCTCTATCAGCATCGGGGCAGGCATGCCATTATCCATCATTCAGTGAGAATGGACACACCGCCTTATCGGAAGTTCTGGCTCGGAGACTATTCTGTCGTGGAATCTTTTGCCTGTATCAACAACGCCGTAGGTGATGTGATCATCGGCAACCATACAAGAATAGGTTTACACAACACCATCATCGGCCCTGTCACCATCGGAAGTCATGTAAATTTAGCACAGGGCATCACCATCACAGCTCTTAACCACAATTTCGACGACTCGGAGAAGCGCATTGACCAGCAAGGCATTAGCACCAAGGAGGTGGTTCTGGAAGATGATATCTGGGTGGGGGCAAACGCTGTCATCCTACCTGGTGTCACCATTGGGAAACATGCTGTTGTGGCTGCAGGAGCCATTGTAACAAAAGACGTGCCCCCACACTCGTTGGTGGCTGGGGTACCTGCTAAAGTAATCAGACAAATATGAGAATTGGTATTGAAGCTCAACGCATCTTCCGTAAGAACAAACACGGAATGGACTATGTGGTGTTGCAGGAAATCAAGGAACTGCAACAGTTTGACACCCACAATGAATACTTTGTATTCGTCGCTCCTGGAGAAGACCGTTGTCTGGAGGACAGTAAGAATGTGCATATCATAGAGATAGGTGGAAACATATACCCTATCTGGGAACAAATCACACTGCCGAAGGCTGTCAGCGAACTGAAACTTGACCTGCTGCATTGCACCAGTAATACAGCGCCTATCAGGTGCAGTGTTCCCTTGGTACTGACGCTCCATGATATCATCTTCATGGAACCGCGAGACAAATCCAACAAATCGCTTTATCAGAATATGGGATGGCTATATCGCAGGCTCGTCGTACCCAGGATTCTCAAGAAATGCAAATATATCATTACAGTGTCTGACTTCGAGAGAAACAACATCATCACAAAACTCGGTATTCCAAGCGAGCGCATGGTCATGATATACAATGGATATAATGAGTGGTTCAAGCCTTTGAAAGACTTAGATATGAAATATCGGAAGTATATTAAAGAACCTGGCTACTTCTTTTTCCTTGGAAATACAGATCCGAAAAAGAATACAGAAAGAACGCTCATCGCCTATTCAAAATATCTGGAGCTTTCGAAAGTGAAACGGAAATTACTGATGGCAGATTTAGACAAGAGTTATCTTGACGATATCATTGTCAAGAATCATATCGAAAATATCTATCCCAACATCCAGATGCCTGGATATATCGTCAATTCCGATCTGCCCTACATCTATAATAATGCTTTTGCCTTCCTATACACCTCATTAAGGGAAAGTTTTGGCATACCTTTGCTGGAAGCTATGGCCTGCGGCACGCCTGTCATCACGTCGAACACATCTTCTATGCCAGAGATAGGAGGACGAAACGCCATACTGATTAATCCCGAGAGTCCTGGCGAGATTGCTCAAATGATGATTAAGCTAGAAAAAGACAGAGATTTCTACGATCAGCAAAAGGAGCTAGGTATCAAGAGAGCCAAACTTTTCTCATGGCGACAAACAGCAGAACAACTGCTTGAAGTATATGAGCGCGTGTATAAACGCAGAAATTAGCTAAACAAATCCAAGGAGAGATCCACATCTGTGTCAGGTCTCTCTTCTTTATCGTTAGGAAGACTTTCTTCCCTAAAATCTATTATCAACTGCCGAGCATCTAGATTGTTCTGGGTGTTCAAGCGATAATAGCCCCTTCGCTCCATTTTCTCAATCAGGGAAGATGGCTGTTTGGAGTTTTTCAGAAGATATTGCTGAATATAGGCACGAATCTCCTCAAGGTTAGGCGTGAAGAAAAAAGACAGATTATTATTATAGACATGCTTGGCCAACAGCTGGACGCTGATGCCCTTCTCTCCCACTGCTGTGAGAATGTCTAATATCTGCTGGTCATAAGTCATCTTATTAAAAAAGGTCGGTAAAAATCTTACCGACCTCTCTTATCGTACTTAAATGGATTAAGCCAAAGTCACTTTCTCTCCATCGTTAGCGAGCTTACCCTCCTTGAAGAGCCAGCCGAGACCGAGAAGAGTCTCCTCCTCTGAAATCTTTGCAGCCTTAGCAATCTCCTTAACGGTGAGAGCCTTACCTGCTGCTGCCAGTGCCTGATAAACATCTCCTGCCTTGAAACCTGCATTCTCAGCATTTACTGCGAAAACAGACTTTGCTGCTGCCTTAGGAGCAGCTGCTTTCTTTGCGGTTGTGGTTTTCTTAGCTGCGGCTGCCTTTGTCTCAGTAGCCTTCTTAGCTGTTGCTTTCTTTTCTGCCATAATTAAAAAAAATTAATACTCGTATTGAAGTTGTAAATAATTACTTTTCGAGTGCAAAATTAACACTTATTATTCAGACAAGTTGTTGATATTTAAGCATTTTTGACAAAAGACCGACTATTCTTGATGTAAGTCAATTTTCAACTGCAGCTCTTCCAACTGTTTCGGATCCAGTTCACCGGGGGCGTCAAGCATCACATCACGACCACTATTGTTCTTCGGGAAGGCAATACAATCGCGGATGCTATCAAGACCTGCCATCAATGAGACGAAGCGATCAAGACCAAATGCAAGTCCTGCATGAGGAGGTGCTCCATATTTGAAAGCATTGATCAGGAATCCGAACTGAGCCATCGCACGTTCTGGCGTGAAACCAAGAATCTGGAACATCTTCTCCTGAAGTTTACCATCGTGGATACGGAGTGAACCGCCACCGACTTCGACACCATTGCAAACGAAATCGTATGCCACAGCACGGACTTTCTCCGGAGCTGTATCGAGCAATGGGATATCATCGGGATTCGGCATCGTAAACGGATGGTGAGTAGCCATCAGACGCTGCTCTTCATCACTCCACTCGAAGAGCGGGAAGTCAACAATCCAGAGACATACGAAATTGTCCTTATCGCGAAGGCCAAGACGATCGCCCATCTCCAGGCGAAGTGTACAGAGCTGCACACGGGTCTTATTGGCATTATCACCACTCAGGATCAGCACAAGGTCACCATCCTTAGCGCCCATAGCCTCTTTGACCTTGGCCCACACTTCGGGCTCATAGAACTTGTCGATACTGGACTTTACGGTGCCATCCTCATTAAACTTGACATAGACAAGACCTTTGGCACCAACCTGCGGACGCTTGACAAAGTCTGTCAGCTGATCAAGTTGTTTGCGCGTATAGTTGGCACAACCTGGAACACAGATACCACCGATATAATTAGCTTCGTTGAAAACTGGGAATGAACCAGTGCCTTTCAGCACATCCATCAGTTCCACAAACTCCATACCAAAACGAAGATCGGGCTTGTCGGAACCAAAACGACGCATGGCCTCATGCCAAGTCATGCGCTGCAATGGGGGAAGCTCCACACCACGCACCTCTTTAAACAAATGACGGGCCATATCCTCGAAGAGTTGAAGTACATCTTCCTGCTCCACGAACGACATCTCGCAGTCAATCTGAGTGAACTCTGGCTGACGGTCTGCACGAAGGTCCTCATCACGGAAACACTTGGCAATCTGGAAATAACGGTCGAAACCGCTGACCATCAGCAACTGCTTCAAGGTCTGAGGAGACTGAGGCAATGCATAGAACTGACCTGGATTCATGCGGCTGGGAACGACGAAGTCACGTGCGCCCTCTGGCGTTGAACCAATCAGAATTGGTGTCTCAACCTCGATAAAGTCCTTGCCATCGAGGAAATTACGAATCAGGATAGTCATACGGTGACGAAGTTCCAGATTCTTACGGACTGCTGCGCGACGCAAATCCAGATAACGGTACTTCATACGAATGTCGTCACCACCATCAGTATTGTCCTCAATGGTGAATGGAGGTGTCAGACTCTCACTCAGCACATTCAGTTCTTTCACCAGAATCTCAATATCGCCAGTAGGCATCTTCGGGTTCTTGCTCTGACGCTCACTTACCTCACCCTTCACCTGAATACAGAATTCACGTCCGAGTTTATTGGCACGATCACAAAGCTGAGCGTCATCAGCCTCATTGAAAACCAGCTGTGTAATACCATAGCGGTCACGGAGATCGACGAAAGTCATACCACCCATCTTGCGACTGCGCTGCACCCAACCTGCAAGTGTTACCACGCTGCCAGCATCTGAGAGCCGTAGCTCTCCACAAGTCTTAGTCCTGTACATATTTATTTCAATTTTATTCGTTTTGAGGTGCAAAGTTACAAAGAAAATCAAAAATAAAAGATTAAATATTAAAAATTATGCCTCCACAAGCATTTTTTTTACTTTTCATTTTTCTCTTTTAACGGCTTTTTTGTATCTTTGCCCCCGAATTTACAAATAAACCGATTTAGAAAATGAAAAAATTACTTTTAATAGTCCTGATGTTTGCTTGTGGCATCACAGTGACCTTGGCCCAAAAGCCAGCAGAAATCAAGTTTGACAAACTGACTCACAATTTCGGAACATTCTCAGAAAAAGAGCCCGTTGTCAGTTGTGTTTTCACCTATACGAATGTTGGTGAACAGAATCTGATTATCAATCAAGCTATAGCCAGTTGTGGCTGTACTGTTCCCGAATACACCAAGACGCCTATCAAACCTGGCGAACAGGGAATCATCAAAGTAACCTATAACGGTGCAGGTAAATTTCCTGGTCATTTCAAAAAGTCAATCACAGTCCGTACAAACGGCGCTGTAGAGATGACAAGGTTATACGTCGAAGGAGAAATGACGGAAGCAAAATAAAAATGAAGAAGCCTGGCCATGAGACCAGGCTTCTTTTATGTTTAGAAGGTATAGGCAAATCCCAAAGAACTGTACTCCTTAAACTGGAAATATCCTAACTCATCATCATACATACTGGCATCGTCGAAACGCGGGAAGAGGAACAGATTGGCTGTGATGTACTTCGACACACGCAGTTCAAAGGTATTCTCCCACTCTATCTCAGCACGCTTGAAGGAGGTAAAGGCATAGAAACGCGTTTTCCAAGTGACAACATCATTGAACTTCCACACCAGATCAGCCGTCATATTCGGGCCAAATTCAACCAGAGAATGCTTACCCGCTTTGAGACCATAGCTGGGACCTAAGTCAACTCGACCCACATAACGGTAGTTAATGGCAATTGGAGAAAGGTTGACTGATCCGGTCAGACGCTTGTTCTTTGACTCAACTTTGTAATCCATACCAAGACCGAGGTTCAAGTTGAATGGCGAGAAGAAATCTGAATATATCTTTGGATCATTGGACTTATAACCCTTGGTAAACTGAGTATATGCTTGCAACTGCAATGTATAATACCAGCGCTTGGAGGCCTGAAGTCCAACCTTGCTCGTCAGACGGATGAGGTCTTCGTTCGTCTTCAGCTTATGCAACGAGTCTGTGCGTGAACGCAGGAAACCGAGTTTCAGCTCAAGTTTGTTGTTCCATATCCACTTTTCCTTATTATCATAGTTGGCTTCTAATGTCAGCGCACCCACCATCGAGTAGTTACTTTCACCACCCTTATACCAGTTGCCTGAAACATAGTTCTGCATGAACTGAAGGAAACCGTCACCCTTATATGTCCAGAACTTGGGAACCTGTACCATCACCGTATCAGGAATATCCTGTGGAATATCCATAATCGATGGGGCTTCTACTTTTTCGACAAAATCCACCTTGTTTTCAAGTGGGGTGTTGACATCTTCACGAATCGAACCGGTTTCCTGAAGGTCTGTCTCGGTAGCCTTTACCAGATCGGGGCGTTTCAGATAGACATTCAGAAGTGCTGCATCGATTTCATCAGAGAGCTTGTCTTTACCAGCAGACTCCGAATGGAGTGCCAACGATTTGTCGGCTACGTTGTGATAGAAGGTCAAGGGAGCAAACAAACGATAATAACGTCCATTCACACTGTCATTTGGCTGTGCGGCCTTCGCGCTGAGCGCCAAAGCAACCGCTAAAAATAATGTTAGTTTTCTCATATCTGACTGCAAAGTTACATTTTTTTCGCTATAGATTGCATAGAATTCCCATTTTTTTCGTAATTTTGCACCTTGATTTATCGCGTATATAAACAAAAAGCAACAAATAAATGAACAAAGACACTATCATCGGCTTTGTCCTCATAGCACTGGTCCTGATTGGATTCAGTTGGTATAACCAACCATCTGCTGAGGAAATTGAAGCCGCACGAAAACAAGACAGTATCGCTGCTGCCATCAAAGATAACGCAGCTAAGCAACAGAAACTGAACGAAGCTGCACAAAAGGCAAAAGCCGAAGCAGCCCGTGCAGACTCTACAGCCTTGTTCTTTTCTGCACTCTCAGGTACCAGCCAGCAAATTGTGCTGAAGAATGGCAAGGTGCAACTGACATTCGACACGAAAGGCGGAACCTTATCAAAGGCCGTTATCGAAGGTTTTGAGAACCGTGATGACCAAATGGGGGTCACGCTCTTCGACGAGAAGACACAGCAGATGAACTTCATGCTGGCAGGCAAGTCGGAGAATATCCTCACTAAGGATCTCTATTTTACACCTTCAAACGTAACAGACTCCACTGTCACCATGACTGCTCAGGCTGGCAACGGAGGAAGCATCGTGTTCAACTACCTGCTCGGACAGGACTATCTGCTCCATTTCACATTCCAGGCGAATGGACTGAGTGGTATATTCGCTCCTAATTACAAGGCGATGGATATCGAGTGGAACGATCTGGCTCGCCAGCAGGAGAAAGGCTTCACCTTCGAGAATCGCTATACCTCTGTTACCTACAAGGAGAAAAACAGTGGTACAGACTATCTGAACGAGACATCAGAGATCATCGATGAGAATATTGAGGAGCAACTCGACTGGGTGGCCTTCAAAAACCAGTTCTTCTCTGCTGCCCTTATTGCCAAAGACGATTTCGCTGCCAACAGTCTCCTGACCAGTATCCCACAAGAAAAAGGCAGTGGTTTCTTGAAGCAATTCAACGCCAAACTCAAGACGACCTTCGACCCAACTGGTGCAAAGCCTTCAGAATTTGAGATGTATATCGGTCCTAACGACTTCCGACTGATTAAGGACGTCGAGCAGCAGAGCACCTTTGGCAAGGATCTCGATCTGGAGCAACTCGTCAATCTGGGTTGGTGGCTCGTACGTTGGATCAACCGCTGGTTCACCATCTACGTATTCGACTGGCTTACCTCTTGGGGCTTCTCTATGGGTATCGTACTGGTTCTGATTACCCTGTTGCTGAAGGTTCTTACCTTCCCAATGGTGAAGAAGAGCTACATGTCGTCTGCCAAGATGCGTGTGCTGAAACCGAAACTCGACGAGGCTACCAGACAATATGACAAGCCAGAAGACCAGATGAAGAAACAGCAGGAGATGATGAGTCTCTATGCCAAATACGGTGTATCACCTCTCGGCGGTTGTCTGCCTATGCTGATTCAATTCCCCATCTGGATGGCTATGTTCTTCTTCGTACCAAACGCCATTCAGCTGCGTCGTGAGTCGTTCCTCTGGATCGACGACCTCTCTACCTATGATCCTATCATCGAATGGGGCACCAACATCTGGGGTATCGGCGACCATCTCTCACTGACCTGTATCCTTTTCTGTATAGCCAACGTGCTCTACTCCTATATGACGATGCGCCAGCAGAAGGACCAGATGGTGGGCGCTCAGGCTGAACAGATGAAGATGATGCAATGGATGATGTACCTCATGCCGCTGATGTTCTTCTTCATGTTCAATGACTATTCTTCAGGTCTGAACTTCTACTACTTCATCTCACTCTTCTTCTCTGCAGCCATCATGTGGACACTCCGCAAGACTACCAACGACGAGAAGTTGCTTGCCATCCTTGAAGCCAAATATCAGGAGAACAAGAACAATCCGAACAAGAAGACAAGCGGTCTGGCAGCCCGTCTGGAAGCCATGCAGAAACAGGCAGAGGAGATGCAGAAACAACGTATGAACCAGCAAAAGAGATAAGGCATGAAAAAGGTAATAACGATCGTTGCCGCAGTGGCTCTGATGCTGCCAGGCAGCACTAAAGCAGAAGAAACAGTGAAAATCGGAAAGCAAGACATCAAGCTCGCTAGTGAACTGATGACCCCTGAGGCGCTATGGGCTATGGGACGTATCGGAGCCGCTGAGGCCTCTGCCGATGGTAAGCAGGTTGTCTATCAGGTGGGCTACTATAGTGTGAAGGCCAACAAGAGTCAGCAGAAGATTGCCATTATCAATGCTGACGGTACAGGCAATACCACACTCACTACAGGAACCAAGAGTGAGACTGACCCCACATGGTATCAGGGTAAGATTGCCTTCCTTGCTGGTGGACAGATCTGGACGATGAACGCCGACGGCTCTGACCGTAAGCAGATCTCCAAGACTACAAAGGATATCGAGGGATTCCAGTTCTCGCCTGATGGCAAGAAAGTGATCCTCCTCCACTCTATCGACTTCCATGAGATCATCAAGAAGAACCCTGATGACCTGCCTAAGGCTTCAGGCCGTCTGGTGACTGACCTGATGTACCGCCACTGGGATCACTATGTGGAAAGCATCCAGCATCCTTTCGTAGCTGATGTGACGGAAGACGGTATCAAAGACGGCATCGACATCCTCGAGGGTGAGCCATACGAATGTCCGATGGAACCATTCGGAGGTATGGAGCAACTCGCATGGAGCCCCGACTCTAAATGTATCGCCTACACTTGTCGCAAGAAGACTGGTCTGGCCTACTCTATCTCTACCGACTCTGACATCTATTTATATAATATAGGTACGCGCGAGACCAAGAACCTCTGCAAGCCCGCTGACTACAAAGCGCCTGAAGTGGATCCAACCACTTCGCTGAAATATCAAAGCGTGAATACCAAGGAGAATCTGCGGAATAATGTTGGCTACGATCAGAACCCCAAGTTCTCGCCCGATGGCAAGTTTGTGGCCTGGACTTCGATGGAGCGCGACGGCTATGAGGCTGACCGTAACCGCCTGTGTGTCTATAACTTAACTACTGGCGAAAAGAAATACGTCACAGAGAGCTTCGACTCCAATGTCGATGATTTCGTATGGAGCGACAACAAGGACGCGATGATCTATTTCATTGGCGTATGGCATGCTACAGAGAACCTTTATGCCGTCAACTGGAAAGGCGA